>Ga0131853_10019420_pt1 | contig 12371 bp, 5 predicted proteins | sample TergutLab28metaG_FD_92764 | JGI IMG/M metagenome (GOLD analysis project Ga0131853, IMG submission 92764) | Labiotermes labralis P1 segment gut microbial communities from Petit-Saut dam, French Guiana - Lab288 P1 (version 2) (version 2) | ecosystem: Host-associated > Arthropoda: Insects >...
AAAAAATTTTTTCCCCCCTTGTTTACAAAATTCCCCCAAAAAAAAAAATTTCTTTGTTTACCTGAAAATCAAAACAGAAAAAAAACCCCACCCCCCCCCCCCCCCCCCGCCAAAGCCACGTTGGATATAGATAAAATGCACACAAAATTTTGGTCAGCAAACCCGGAGGAAGATATGATTGGGAGACCTGGGCTTATGTAGTTGGATAGTATTGAAATAAATCTTAGACAGATTTTTGAGGATAAGGGCCGCATTAATGTAGTCCAAAGTATGCTGTTATGAACTGAATAATTAGTTTTCGGTTTCAATAAAAAGCGCATAATTTCTTTACTGTTCAAAACCACTGGCGTCCCAGGAAGGTGCTCTGCTCCACGGAGTTAGATGTTCCACTAGTTTAAACAATCTGATACGATCTACGTCGACCCGTAGTATAACCAACAACCCAGATTGAAATTCACCGATAAAGTCTGCTGCAGACGTGCAATATATGCAATCAAAATTTTTTCACCAGCTTCGCAGACAAAAACATTTACTTCAGACATTCATATTTTGTATTTCATGCAAAGAAGGCTTGAAATTTATTCAGCAGGACAATCATATTAATTATCATATTTTTGGCATGAAGGACAAAGATCTGAACATCCTGTCAGTCATCATTTTGTCTAGTTTCACCAATTCCATTAAATTCCCACAGTTCTACAGTTAATAATATTAAATAATGAGCCTTAAAACACGATTATAAAGACTTCAATTGTACTGAATCTTGTAGGGCGGGGGGAAATGTATGCGTAGAGAACAAATTACGAAGCACATCACGATGTGTTCGTTCTCCTGCACAGTGATATTACTCACAGTGCATGGTGCCAAGTTGTTTATTTCTGTTCTGCACTTCACACGCCTAACTGAACAGCGCTACAGCGCAAAGAAAATTATAATTTCGCACAAAGGCTCTTTGAAATGTTGTACTATGTATAAAAACACCGGTGTACTAGCTAAGAGCATGATCGATATACAGCAGAAAGATAGCAGCTGCAGAAGTGGTCTTACTGCACTGTGCTGCAAGCAGACTGGGTATACAAACAGTGCAATGAAATGTGTGTATTAATTCTGGCTCTATTGTTCTATATGGCAACATATCCCTAAATTATCCTGAATATTTGTATCCCCAGTTTAAGGATATCCTGGTACAAGACACGTATACAAAAAGTCAAGAAAAACCATTAACTTTCAATTTAGAATCCTGAAACTTGTCATTTTTTGACGAAACTTCTAATACGACTGCCGATGAACGCATTTGAGCGGTTGACAAAGTCGACATACGGTCAAGAATCAATTTGATTTCCGACCTGAAATTGAGTCACACTTTTCTTATTCTCCGGAGATTTTGTTAATTTGCCTATTAAAGCCCGTTAAATATGTCCGCTGAACTAAACAGCATGCCGGAAAGTGAATCTGATTTACGGTTCGTACTGTAGTTTCGCAGCAACATTCAGGCGGACAGATGTGACCACCTTCATGAGCACACTTGACGCATTTCACACAAAACAACGCAAGAATAACACTGACTGGTGTGTGAAGACTGTGAAAGTAATGTCTAAGATCAACTGGACTTAGGAGACAAAAGCTAAAACTTGAGCTTGTGGTGTGAATGTAGGCCTATATATAAATAAAACAGAGGAGTTAGCGATTTGTGCCCTTCGTTTTGTATTCTCAGTATCATTAGATGAAGACAGGTAATCTAGAAAGGGAAGGATGAGAAGGCGAAGATTGAGTTCGGAGAAAAATAGATCTATTAATACAAAGAGTGGCACGAAAGTCACCTGACTCTTGAGATAAAAAATATCCAGTGTCAAGTGATTTTGGCGCCAGGACGTGTATTAAAATGTCATATCCAAGCGAATTAGAGGGGGGGGGGTTAATGCTAAATTTTGTGGTGTCGAAATTATTAAAAGGAAATTAAACTTCATTCAAGAAAACTACATTTAATTGCCCATTTAAACATTTTAAGGGCGGATTTTTTTCTAAATATATAACACACAAAAATTCAGTTCCGTTTTATACTGCTCAAGAATCTAGCTTCTGTTTCATAATTGTACGAGACTAATACAAACATTATGTGGACAAAACGCACAGTTTTCCAATGTTAAACGTACTGGTACACACGTGTATAGTACCTACTCTGTTCTAAAGCGTTAACAAAAGATTACGTGAATTCAGGTCTTTTAGGATATGTCGCTGTGTCGTGGGATAATTATTTACCCACGTTTCGAGTGAACGTAATGCCGTCATCGTCTTCATCGCCTTCATCTTTAGACCTAAATCCTTAAAAATACCGACACGAGGACTTCAGATCTCGCAAAGACTGTGCAACAAACAATTCGGAGGAGAAAGACATCTCATGTGATACGTGCTTATGTAGAAACAGATGCGCTTCGTCATCCAAATGTTTGGCCAGCCCATAAGGCAAGCGTATAACATAACGATGACACAAAAACACCTGACCTGGACACAAGTAAGTGTACCTAATTTTCTAATTGGCGCTGAAATCGCGAGAAAATGAGTCACATGGAAAACGTGGAAACAAAATTTGTCAACGAAGGCAAGAGGCTGGTGTTAGTCCAGACCCATTTTTGTAAGAACTGTTTTCGTTGGAATTTAAACTATATGCGTGCTGTTCAGGTTTCGATTCATCCACTTAGTTGTTGTAAAGTTGACTTAGAAAGTTAATAATATAAGACTGTATAATATATTACGCACCGTCAATACACAACATACATCAAACAAGATGCAATAATTACAACTAGGTAATATTTGGCTACATGTTACGGCCGTGACCGGCCATCTTCAGGTCAACTAAGAACAACAATTAGGGTACAGTAAAAACAGTAATCAATGGGATCCCATTTCGTTCACATTAAACCTTGATTAAATCTGAAAATTCTTACTTAAGATTAAAACAGTGGAATATTATGGTAAAATATATATTTAATTATTAATTAATTAATTAATCTCAGTAATTAACGAACTTGATGCACAAATTTTCTGTTTTACAATTAAGTTTATTGTAAAATAAAAATGTTGTGCATCAAGTTGGTTAATTACGGAGATAAATATATTGAGATGCGCGGTCAACAAAACGTCAAAATAATTAATGAATATTACCTAATTGTAATTATTGCATCTTGTTTGATGTATGTTGTGTATCGACGATGTATAATATACTATACAATCTGATAATACACAACGGGATGGCCTCTCTCAAAAATAATAATATAAGAGCTTAGTTGATGACTAATACCAAAAATGGATAAGCAATTATGTACAGATAACATAAAAGAAGAAGAAGCGCATATGCCAGACGCGAAGAAAAACAGAAAACTTTAGGCCACTTATAGCCTACTTTCGTTCCTTACAAGACAATGGTGCCAGTAGGGCTTATCTTTCCGTACCGCTAGAAAAGACGTAACAGTAAAAATGATCCAGAAACATGCAGACTGTGACACTGCAGTAAATACGCATTGCAGTCAATGGTGATTGTGTTTAGTGTTAGATGTGCATGGCATGCAGAGTCAAGGCAGCAAAGTAACATGAAAAGAGATCCAAGGGGTTAGCGGAATGTGACTCAAAATGCACTATCACTGGCTAATCATAAAAAAATATCTACTACCATTCTCAGAAATGAGATTATAGAAGAGACATTTGAAAAACCTAATAACATATCGCCCAAATTTAGTTCGAAGTCCAGCAACAAACACGACCTTATTTAGCTGCCTCCTTGTTTAATTACCTGATTATTTGGCTTTTCAGATATAGAGCTTCTATTTGCTGAATTTGTTATAGCTCGTTAGACCCATTTTCTTACTTACTCAGGTAAATAGTTAAGCAGCTAACTCGATGATTATTCACTTACGTGGCCGGTCATTTAATTTTCATTTATCTTCTGTTTGTTATCTCGATGTTGGATAGCTTAAGTTGGTTACGTTCTTCGTTAAACGACTAGCAAGCTTGTTAGCCGGCTAGACAGTTTTTCTTTGTTAGCTGGATATGAATCCCTACGACAGCGGATCCATGGAACTGCAAAGTGGATGAAGCTCAGGTGAAAGCGACAACCGGCCGCTGTCCACACGAAGCTGCAGTGTTTGTTTACGTGAAGCAGCGAAACTACTGGAGAAAGTACTTGAAACGAGAAGGTGACAGATATCGAGAATATCATTAAGCAGCAACATTGACACGTTTTAAGACGCAACAGGAGGAGGATTACCCACAATATGTGTGTACTTGGGGGGGGGGGGGCTGAGCTAATTCCAATTAGCCTCTCTGTTATTTCGCATAGCATAATGGTGCAATGAAATGAAGAACTAAAGAGATGTGCATTGGCATTTGCACTTTGTCATTAATAGAATTCGGGCATGGTCCTTGTGCAGGGACACGAATCTTACAAGAGGTCTGCTTCTTTACACCAACGTGTGATACATTTGACGTAATTACTATACACGGGTTCTTGTTTTTCAAAGTAATATAAACTCTACTGCAAAATATGTATTCGAAACACACAGAAGGACTGGTAGGTGAGGTAATTTATGCTTTCTTCTATTTTTATTCGCAATTCTATGCAGGTGGAAGCAAAGTAGGTCTATGCGTACTTACTTCTTTTTTTCCTCCAGAATATGAAACTTTGTGACGATTGTATGTCAACCCTCCCAAACGATTCCGTAATACGGAAAATGACAAGTTATTAAGCTAACAAGTGTCTGTCTGTTGTTACGCCCGCGAGGAATTACAATACAGTTCCATGTAACACTGCACAAACAATGGCAGGAAAGGAAACCGGACCTCTAGGTTTGGAACAAAAACACGTGTGCCTACTTCACTGATGACAAGTGACAGGACAGACTACGGCAACAAAGCTTATTTGAAGCCTACAAATGTGGGTAGACATAAACGTATATATATATATATATATACATTTATACATATGCCTTAAACAACACACCCTCTTGCCACTACAAAGGCCAGGCTTTTAATTCCATTTAAGGAAGTAGCCACTGTGCATCTTCAGAATCAAAGGAAAATTATATGTAAGTTGCGTGGGCAAAATGCGAGCTCTATTTTTAATTTCGATAATACTTACAGTAACCACTGTGCTTTAAACGATTGAAATCATTAGTTACGCTGCAACATGCAACGTGCAACGTACGAAACCCACGCGGCACAGAAAGCAAGACGCACTTGGGGTTCGTAAAGAAATGTTACGCTACAAAAGGAAGCACTGAACTTACTTGCTTACTTCCATCCTTACTTACTTACTCCATGCAGCAGAGTCCTTCTTGAGAAGCTAACCAATTCTCACCTAGTCAAGAAATTCCCGGCATTTTATGTAACTCGAAGGTTCATTACCGCATTTACAAGTTCCTGCCACCTGTCCCTATCCTGATCCACCTCGATCCAGTCCATGCCCCCACATCCCACTTCCTGAAGACCCATCTTAATATTATCCTCCCATCTACGCATGGGTCTCCCCAGTGGTCTCTTTCCCTCAGGTTTCCTCACCAAAACCCTGTAAACGCCTCTCCACACGCGCTACATGCCCAGCTCATCTCATTCTTCTCGATTTTATCACCCGCACAATATTGGGTAAGGAGTAGAGATCATTAAACTCATTATGTTGTTTTTCTCCACTCCACTGTCAGGCCTACCTCATCCCTCTTAGGCCCAAATATTCTCCTCAACACCCTATTCTCAAATACCCTCAGCCTACGTTTTTCCCTCAATGTCAGCGACCAAGTTTCACACCCATACAAAACAACAGGCAACATTTTAGTTCCGTATATCTTAATCTTTAAATTTTTGGATAGCACATTGGTAGATAAAAAAATCTGTACTGAATGATAGCAAGCATTCCCTGACTTCAATCTGCTCTTAATTTCTTCCTGAATATAATTTTTATTTGTTAAAATTGCTCCCAAACATTTAAACTCTTCCACCCTTTCCAAGGAACTATTATCAATCTTCATACTGTAACTTCGTCCTGCATTCTGATTTCGAGACATGACCATGTACTTTGTTCTATCAGCATTTACTTCTAGTCCAATCTCCTTACTAGCCACTATCCAAGCTTATGCGTTTTCCTTTGTAGTATGTATGCTTGAAACACTGATCTAGTATTATTTCCACACAGCGGTTTCGAAAGTACTGTCGACGTTTCATTCATATCCTGCACCAATCCACTAATGTAAAACTTTTCGTGTCTTTCAGAGACCCAGTAGTCACATCCAACAGGCTACCTTTCAGTATGCTGACAAAACACTGTTGTGTAGGGGCAGCAGCTGCAACGTGCTTAGCACTGGTGATTCTGCTCGCTACGATACACAACACAACAGCACAACATCTGACAGTAGTGCCGAACACCAGTATAAGCCTCAGGCCTGCCAACATATCAACGTCCCTAGAAATACTCGGTGAGTACCACAAACAGGATGATCTACTGCAGCACAATGAGCCAGCATGTATGCCACCACAACACACTATACTCAGTGACGCAAAACACCAATAAGAAGTCGGAATGAAACCTGCCTTCTTTAGAACATATCACAGGAATATCTACAACGAACTTACAAATATGACAACAAACAGCAAAAGTGGTTCAACAGAAAATATCACTAAAATATGCTCTATGAGGAACTACATCGAACTTTCAAATGCAACAACGAATGGGCCCTCTAGAATCAAACACACCTGCATCCACTTTGAGCCACTTCCCAGTAGAATATGAAACCCGTTTCATATAGGCTGATGCAAATTTCACTTTATTAAAAATAAATATGAAATTTATAAATAAACGCCAGGTACTATCCTTTAAATAATGGATTGTGTTGTGTTTGATACAAAAGTCGCAGACTGCTTGCTTTTAAACCAACGCATCTGAAACATTAAGTTTGAAACAATTCCTAACAAAAGTAGATTATTTAGTTTGCACTGGACCAAACGTTTGAAGCCGTTCTTTATGGTTTTTATGTCTTCTTGCTTGCACGAAATTTAACATAAACGCTGCCCTTATCAAGAATTTAACCACAATATTGTTATGTATTAAGCAACAAAAAAGAAAGATCATATAGTGCTGGGCACTATTTGTTGTTGTAAACTAAACACTACAAACTGTTACTGTTTTCGGTTGAATACACAAAATGTTAATTATTACCAATCAACAAGAAAACATGCATAACACAGAGTACCTCAGCCATTATCAAAAATAATTTCTCTCATCTTCTTGGTTTTGATGGTGTTACACTTGAAGGAAGCGATACTACTCCAAATATCCGATGCTGGTATCAAATTCGAACCAATAAATAAAGACACTGATAATTTCGCACATGCAACACACAAATACTCTTAACAAATAACAGAAGATGGAATCTCATTAGGTTTCAACCCTACTGCAAAGTCATACCGAATAACTTCACTAGGTTACTAAACAGCATATATGATCATGTGAGAATATGGAACCAACTAGACTGATACGTCGGCTGTTGACATACAACTCAGAATAGTCGATTTTGTTATAACAACTGATTTTGATTCTCTACCACCTGAGATAATCTTGTATGCTATTATTATCAAACACACAGCCTTGTAGAGACTTCTCCGCAGTGTCCAATACCTTACATAACTCAGTGTCGATCAAGAGTGGAGACTGCCGAGTTTGATTTTCGCTTAGTTTCGTTTCAACAGAAATATATAGCATCTAAACATAATTATGCATACTATGTCAGTCACTTTCACAGTTCTACTGAAAACCACCTACTGTGATTATAAGCGCACAGAAAACGAGATAAATGCATAAGGACACAACACCACAAACCATGCGCTACGATATCATAACTTACGGTTTTGGGGGGTTTCATAAACACTTCATATGATTGCGTAATTGCAGGCTTCCGCCTGCAATTGCTACACCCTTCTTGGTTATTATGCAGCGACTTGTGGTACTTTCTTACGGGCGTTTTGGGAACGTCGGTAAGAAATTACTACTAGTCGCTGCGCAATGACCCAGAAGAGCGCGGTTCTCACTTCACATGATTATAGATATTCTGATCGGTTCACGTTAATGTTTCACAGAAACAGTTCCATCACTTTATCACAAAAGTTGCTTCCAATTCACTCCCAACAGTCTGTAACCGCGCCGCCTGAAGCAGACAAGATAAGTTATCCGTATAAGCTTTAGGTTTCTGTGACCGTGCATCGTGAGCAAATTGTGAAGAGAGAGAGAAAACCAACAAATGCAACAATCAGATGTTTATTATCAACACTGTCTCAACATGTTTCGGCCATCATTATGCCCATCTTCAAGAGAACAAAGACCGTGTGTTACTGCATGTGGTGTGCTGTGCTGGTTCTGCTGGATGTGGTTGGTAGCGGTTGTGGGGCGCTACCAACCACATCCAGCAGAACCAGCACAGCACACCACATGCAGTAACACACGGTCTTTGTTCTCCTGAAGATGGGCATAATGATGGCCGAAACATGTTGAGACAGTGTTGATAATAAACATCTGATTGTTGCATCTTGTTGGTTTTCTCTCTCTCTTCACAATTTATTCGTGTAACTTCATTTAGGCTGCGTTGTATCGGAGGCTGAAACGTCCAGTACCGAGATAACGTGACGCATTTTCAAAATTAATTCTTTGTTGAGTCCAAATGTTTCTGACGATAACACGTTTCGTTGAACTTTATTATTTTGGACGTTATAAGTCATATTGAGTTTTCTCGGAAAAAGAATATATTCGCACCATAAAGTGTAAAGGGAGGACATGTTCTTACTCAGACAGGTCCATTGGCAAGAGCAAATCTCGATAACTTTGTCGAAAACATAACCAGGTGATTCTAAAAGGGAAATGTCTCTAGCTCACTGAGGCCTGATACATGCGAAATTATTTACTATGAGAATACGACCAACAAGTGCATATACAGATATGTAAACTTACTGCATTACAAACAGTTAAAAACGATAAATTTACATATCTGTATATGCACTTGTTGGTCTATTTCTCATAATGAATCATTAATGCATGGTCATGAATCATTTAAAATTGCGAAATTATTTATTAAAGTAAGACCAACACAGTACACGATATAATACAAAATACAAAAAAGTACTAAAATTTGTTCGTAAATGTTTTGGACAACACTGTCCATCCTCAGCGAAAAAATCTACAGACTACATCATGGAACACAGAACGTACAGAAGCTTCTTATATTGTGCAGTATGTTGGTTGTATTGTCATAGATAGATAGATAAATAAATAAATAAAGCCCTAGCTCATTCCATGTTACTGGATGGACGTTTGAGGGGTACAAACGTCCACCTATCAAATGATAAGAGTGCTCTGAAGTAATATTTTACCTGCTATAATCACAGCGTCAAGACGCCGGAGGCGGTACGTACGTTTCCCAGCCCTGTCTGGAAGTGAAGCGCCGAGCGGGGCCGGTCGACTGGTGTATCCTCACAGCCCCAGACCTCCATCCAACCTGCATTCGGGTTATAATTTGTGGGCTCCTGTAAGACACAAGCAGCAACATTATCAGGTAAATAAATAAGGCAGTAGACAAAAATCACAACTGAATTAAACGATATCTATGCCTATTAAAGTCGTTAGTAGTGCATTATAAATTGGCAAATATCTGTAAGGAAGTGGTTTTTGTCTAATTTTCGGGCCACCCCCACATTCGGCACGCGAAACATCTGTCACAATGGTCTACATCCTACTGAAATTAAAACCAGTGAACTCACGAATACGAGCCAAAAACGGTACTGCTTGAGCCATCTTGCTCAATAGCTCCCTGCATCCAAAACACACGCACAGTGTATCTTACAAAGGTGGAAGTTATAGTTGTGCCTCTCCACGCCATGAAGGCATGCAAAGGGAGCAAAAGATATAGCTCCACTCATTTTTCACCTTACCGCTACATGGAGGTGATTGGTCAACATCAGGCTCCGGCCGCTTTACTCCCGGAAAAAAAACTCTGGTACCCACTGAATGGGAGGCTGGGTGGGCCTCAGAGCCAGTATGGAAAAAAGAAAAATACCTTGCCCTTACCGGGCATTCGAACTCCACAGCATAGATCCCGCAGCCTAATCAGTATGGACTTCACTATACAGGCTTCTTACAATTTATCGCAATGAAAGTTAAAATACTTGGAATTGGTAGCGTTTATTTGGTCAATAATTGCCGAAATGTTCCAAAAATTAAATTTTCCCCTGAAGTAGCAGTCCCAACAGGCCGACTGGCTGCCTGTCCAAATGACCAACCAACCAATTCTTTTAAATGAACACACATTTCATTAAAATCTCACAACAAAAAATAGCATAAAAACTACTTTTAGTTTTGCTGTATGTGCAATCAAGGGACGGTCCGACCATATGAATGCATTAGGTGGCTGCCGACAGCACAAAGTGGGGCACCAAACTCAAGAGAAAATGTCAACTTAAAGGAATAAATTTACTTTAATTCCATGATGATCATGAATTTGCAATAATAAATATGTAAATTAACACTTTAATGCATTTATTTCAACCCCCATCTGCCCAGGAAGGGGGTGCATCGTTTGCCTAAATCACCAGTTTCTAACAACTAGTGATTTCCGTCATTCAACGAACCTAACAAAACCAACATGGAAAATAATCAGGTCTTCAAGTAAAATAACACCTCTGAAGTGGTCCAAAAGTATAATTTTATGTTAATAATGAGGAGTTCTCCATATTTAATCTCATCATATGTGTTAACTAGTCACAAACAGAGAGAATATGCCCTCATAAAATTTGCTATGGAAACAAATATCTTATCTGCCTGTACACAATTCAACCCACCCGCTTCTTTTCTGCAGATGACAGCGCCTGCTGTGGGAGGTCACTATACAAGAGTACCCCAGATGGGCCAGAGGAGCCCCAGACTTGTATTTCGTGACCCAGACATACCTGGTACCATTCATGCCTCATCTCCATACTACAGTCAACAGGCAGCCAACAGCCTTCAAGACCTTGCCAGTGATGACCCCAGAGGTGAGGCATGACTTTCCTACATACAATAACCATGTCCCACCTGGATTAAATCGCAGGAATTATAATTTGCATCACTCATTGGTAAGAAAAGACATGTGTGTGGTCTAAGATAATAAAGGAAGTGCCAATGAAGAAAGCTCAACCTCTCATAATTAGATACCTCGAAATGCATTAAATGATGGCCAAACTTTTCACATTTGTACTGTGCATCTTGATATGAGTCTACTTCTGAACAGTGAAACATACACACACCAACAAGGACCTACTAATATATGCAGTCACATTACCACCGATTTAATCACACACTGATGTACCATAATTGACTACTTTAACTTTGGCAAGCATGAATAATGCAGTCCCTGAAGATGTGTGACTGCACCCAAACATGTCGGAGCTATTTTAATGTAAATTTTAATATTGTTTTTTAAAACAATCACTTGCGCATTCATTGGTGAATAAAAACTTTGATTGCCAAACTGTTTCACCTCTCCCCTAGAAGATATATTCAAATTACCATAAAATCTTTAAAACACAGTACAGGTTTTGACAAACTAAACCATCGGTTTTCAGCATTCATTTGATGCTAGTGTTTGCCCTGTAACTTGATGACGTTCATCTGTTTAGCAAAGGGCTTACACACCAGGATTGAGTACCGTTTAAATGACCTTATATAGTAGGAATGCTGGAAATTCGTTAAGACAACCCACTAGCCTATTCATCGCCAAACTGCAGCAGGCACTGAACATGTTTCACACAAAAATATGTCTTCAGAACTGTATGATTTTAGTTGAAAGGAAAGACAACCTTGTAAGAGCAATTAACATATTCTGTATAGGTATGTGTCCTCTAATATGATCAAACATCCATCAAGCCTAGTACAATGACAGCGATTCTATTACCAGATAATAATGGTGGAAACCACTGATCAGTACACTGCATTGCACTACTTCTTCTGTGTTCACTGTATATTTCAAAGTGCAGCTGTCAGTGTGTCCACTGCAAGCTGATTCAAAGTCATTGAATTTGTGTAGCATTGCCAGTATTCAATAAACTTCAGAAAAAGGACAGCATCCATGATTTTACATTCTGTTGAAAACCAAGATGTAACTGCAGTTTTTTTATTACTTTTATATATGACCTTCGCATTCATCTACACATTTTCTTTGCAACCTCTTAATTACGTCAATTATATATGAATTATGACCGCCTCTGTGGTCTAGTGGTCAGAGTTTCTGGCTACAGATACAGAGGTCCCGGGTTCGATCCCCGGCGCTACCAGATTTTCTGAGTAGTAGTGGGTCTGGAACGGGGTCCAC
>Ga0131853_10019422_pt1 | contig 12370 bp, 4 predicted proteins | sample TergutLab28metaG_FD_92764 | JGI IMG/M metagenome (GOLD analysis project Ga0131853, IMG submission 92764) | Labiotermes labralis P1 segment gut microbial communities from Petit-Saut dam, French Guiana - Lab288 P1 (version 2) (version 2) | ecosystem: Host-associated > Arthropoda: Insects >...
AAGTTCCCTAGACAACCTGATGATGGCCAATACAGGCCGAAACATGTAGTTGTTTCCATCACAGTCATTAAATACACCTCAGTGATTAAGTTGTGTTTGACTACATACCTTTTCCTAGTAACAACAATCCATAACCATTTGAAGAGTAGACGTAACCTGCATTATATATAAATATTCAATTCGTACCTCACAGAGAACTGGTTGTGCTTCTGTTAAAAGGCCAGCCATTCGATGCTGCATAGCGATACAGTTGCGGTCTCTTGTGACAGTCAGGCTAAACACATATCAGAGCCAGCGGGACAAACAGGGATTTTACTGTAATGACTGGCGGTATTTATAGTAACCACCAAGATTTGATACGTTAATGGTGTTTTTTGTTCATTCATTATACTGTTTTGAATTATCGATAATTATAATACGCCTAATCGTTAACAAACAATAAATAGACACATATTAATTTAATGTTTATTTGCTGTAACTGATGGGTTTGTCTTGTTGCTAATTAATGAGTTCAGAGGACAGCGTTAGTAGAACGGATTGCATGGAAGTGAACCGGCTTTGTGTTACTCGAAGACTGTCACTTCTGTTTCCCTTTCTACCCGTCATTCCTTTTCATATAAGGAATTCTTAACGGGTGGATGTCAGCGTGACATTCATAAGGCCTTTGTCGAACCCGGATGTTAATCGGATGCTATGTACTTCAACGATCCTGATATATGTGGGTGGTGATGGCACATGGATTATATAACTTCTAATAGTCTGGTGATAAATCGTTAGTAATTTGGGATATGGAAGGAAGCGATCGTGGCCTAATGTGAGGCACTAGCCCAGAATTTGCCTGAAAGTACCGAGGAAAGCCATGAACGACCTCAAGGCATGCAGGTTACCGGCCAAGTGTGGAACAAGGATTCTTATGAATACAAGTAAGACGCGTTGCTGCTTTCGTTGAAGTATATACGGATATCTTGTTGCTGGCCCTAAGGGCAAGGAGTTTGATAGGCACACATGAAAAAGAGTATTGATTACTCAATTTGGGGGGGAATTTTGGTAGGTTTATATTTGAATTAAAAATGACTGGAAACTCTAAAACTGTAGCAAGTATAAATTATGGTATTAATTTAGGTAAGAAATCAGCTTATTTTATATTTACAGTTATCTAAAGTAATACACTTGGTAAACATTACATTTATACTTTTGTAAATTTAAGTAACGTAATGTAATGGATGACGAATTATTAAGAGATTTTTTATTGCAGAGGTTTAGAGCTTGGTTTGTAACACAGAGTTCCTGTTTAATTCATCTCAACAATTTTTTTCCTATATCTTTGTGTGTCAAAATCATAAGTTTCTTTCAGATACGCGTAATCAATACGAAATCTGTATCGTCGTACCGTGCATTTAATATCCATAAAGTTCATACACCAACGAATGCATTCTTTATTAAACTTGATAAAGTTTTAAAATTTACATTAAAAATCACTTTGACTTGCTCCTTCAAGTTTCGGTCTACGACCATCATCAGGGAACTTTCACACGAGCCTATCTAAAGTTACATTTAGCTCAAGGTTCGGTAAGAACTACGTCATTATATGATGTGTGGTGGTGTGGCAGCATATTTTTTTTTACCGAATCTTGAGCTAAATGTAACTTTAGATAGGCTCGTGTGAAAACTTTATCAAGTTTGATAAAGAATGCATTCGTTGGTGTGTGAACTTCATATCCACACGAAACCTCAAAAATCCTTGAGCTCACGTGCAGTTTGTAAATAACACAAAGATAATTTTAAAAAACGAATTATAGCCCTAAATAGGAATCCAGTAACCGTAACTAATACACTTACAAGAACCTTGTTTCTTCAGACTGATTACTATGAACGTAAATACGCCCAACCACACAAGTTTAAAAATAGTCTTTTATTAGACATATCTATAAGATATTATCGGGGATAATGGGAAGTGATTTAATGAAACGGCAGTACAGTAACTTGTGTTAAATTCTACAAAGTAGAGCTGTTACTGTAGGTGTTGAAGTAACTATGTTGTGCTGTGATATCGTGTGGTATCTGTCGTGTGCTGCTCAGGGGGGGGGAGGGGGTGACGCCGGGCAATAAGGGGGAAAGAGGGGTGAGGTGAGGGGGTGTGAACACAGATCGATGGCCTCCTGTTGTGTGCTGCAAGGTATTCTGGGTAAATGGCAAGGCCAGTACTCTTAGCCACGTAGATTAAAAACTAAATTCTTTACCCTTACATTAAACAATAACATTTTTAGTGTGTGTGTGTGTGTTGTTATATGGAATTTTGTGCAACGTAACTGAGTTTTGTGTCAGAATGCTTGCCTTGAAGAGTAATTTCGTCGTTGACGAGGCATCTGCAGTTTAATTGCGTTGCTTATTGACTACGCAATTGGCAGATAAAATATGATACCAGCTTTGTAAAGAATTTCAAACTCGGTGTCGTGCCCCAACTTGTTGAGATACAAATGATTCTTTTGAGGTGAAAAGAGGGAATGTTGAGAAATTGAATAGGACAGACGTAAATCTTCGATTATATCATAAATTTTGTTGGAATTATTGCAAGAGTTTTATTATTTTTTAATACTCTATTAATTTCAGTCTGTAAATTTTAGATTATTTTGAAGAACTAACAAATTTTTAAGATACTAAAGGGTTTGAAGCCCGAAATGCAGTTTCATAACCTGAAAATTCAGGATCTACAATGTAAAAATCACTGCTTCTCCGTTTCAGAGACCAGTCGGATAATGTTGTTAGGGGAAATAATCGCTGTTTGTTCTGAATGTCTTATCGAAGCGTATGAGTGCACCGTGTGGGCAGAATTCAAGACTCTGCGTATGTTGCAGCAGTTGGTACATGCAGTGCACTCTGGCTTTTAATATGTCAATCTGTGTGAGCATGTCCATATTGGCAAGTTAGAAGACAATTTTTAAAATACAAATATACTGATTCTATTACTTTAATATTCGTATAACGACACTGTATCGACTACACTGTTACGTAAAAGATATCTATGGAGAGAGAGAGAGAGAGACCCGATAATAAGAGAACTGCGCCTTGAAATCAGGCGTCGTTTTCGTAACATGTGCAAGACGTCATTACAAATCAAATATTATTTTCCTGCTTCTTCAATTTAATTATCATCACTTTCATAATTATCACTTTAAACCACAATATTTTGTGGTCGCACTTGAAGGAGATCTCAGAAAAATTTTCCGGAATTATTGAGACATGTACACAGCCATTTAACCGTTTGGCGCCGGAATTATTTTTTTAATTTTAGCACACCCTGTATATAAAATGTGAATAATACAGGAACCAAATACGTTAGAATTATGAAACAAACTGAATTTTGAAGAGAAAAAAAAACTGAGAGTATATACCATGTTTAAAATATTCAGTACCGATATTTGTTGAATAAATATATAAAATGCAACTTTAGAGGTTAGCGGTGCGGTACGACCACTATAGTTGACATTAGGCGTCATAAGGTTAAAATTGTAAATATCTCCAAACATCACAGACGTGGGATATTGTTTACTTGTTACGTGACACCTCTGTGAATATTCCCATTATTCGGAAAAATGATTACTGTTACATGATAACTAACTAAAGTATTTGGTTCATGTGGAGAAAATCAGTTGCATTCAGAATGAAATAATCACTTTTCGATAGAAAGCAAGCTTGTCATTCAACTAAAGATCTCACTTTCTTGTGATGAACCATTGCTTGACATTGCAGTGAATGAACACATGGCACAAAAACGATTTTTTTTCACCAAAAATAGGTGTTAATATAGAGCTATTTTGAAGATGGCGAGTTGTGTAGATAGGTACGCCTGAGTCACTCAGCAAAAGTGACAAGATTTTCGAATATTTTTTTTTTAAATCACGGCTCTTTCCAGGTGTAAAAGTAGCGAAGGGGACACAGAATTAATACCAACTTAAGACAGGTATAGTACCTACGTCTTGGAGGTAATGTTGTTAAAAGACTATAAGAGGTCTGTAGTGGCATGATGAGAGAGTGGAAATAGTTCTGGCCTTTGGTTCAATCGATATGTGTTGGTTGGTCGTAAGGCTGAGTCGGGAAGGAAGGAGAGAGATCGTCCTCGGGTTCACGTGCATGTAAAATTCTGCTAAATGACGTGTTACTCACCATTAACGGCTCTACCCCAAGTTGAAGACCACCATCACTAAGAGCGTAGAAGTCGATGGCACCCCCTTTTACCCACACTTGAGGGGGCCTGCCTCGCAGTGGACTGCAGCAGCTATTCGCGACAACGCCAGACTCCAATACCGCCTGCCTGCTGACTGGGCCGTGTCTCTTGGACAGTGTACCCCCCTCAAGCTGCGGGTCAATCGATGCACCAAACCACCATCCCTTTTCCACGAGAACAACGCAGACGCCAAAATATCTACCCCCTTACCACCCTGATATCCCCCATCTCACTCCTTTACAATATGAAACAACCCCCCCCCTTCCCAATCCGCGTTCGCGATACTAAAATCTCTTGCACCGGCGCCCCAACCCGGCTGCCCCTCCCCCACTTCCGCCCCTGACGTTTTGTTATATATATATATATATATATATATTCGGGAACAGCCACCTCGTGGTAATTCGCACAGCTTCGATATCGATTAGTAGAGAAGGAGATAGACGGTGATAAAAGGCGCATGTGCGGGGGAGAGATTGTGTCCCCCTCTTCCCCTGTCTAAATTCTCACCCCCCCTCTTCTACACTTGCTCACTGTTTCCCCTTCCATACGAATCCCCCCCACCCCCCCGACCACAACATATCCAGAACTCCCTCCGATTCTAACCAGGCTTGTGATTGTAGCTCAGGCCTCGCTTTCCTCGTATCGAGATATATCGATACTTAGTATGTATGTGAAATAAATACATGAAATAGATTCTCTGAATTGCTGTATCACTTAATATGTGACGGTATTTTAAATGTTTCTTTTTAAGCTCACATGGCAAGCTGCGTGCTGTCTTGAATCGCCAAAGACGTGTGATGAATTAGGTTTGTGTAGTAAGAACAGTTGAATGTTCGATAGATCGGTGTGGCGCAGAAATTGAGCGTTTGTTTTTATCGATATTTCTCTGCTTTCACTGTGAGATCGCTTGCCGGTCGTTTAAGAGCATTTTACTTTCACACACGGTTGTCGTTAGGGTACGGACAATATTAGAATTTCTGCTACTTTATTTTCAAATTAACTTGGCGGTGTTAGGTTAGGTGTTTTGTGAATTATCGTCTTCCAGCTTCTGATGACCCTCTGCAGCAATGAGCTGTGCTGTGAATTTTCGGCCATTAATCGCAAACAGACTCTCCTTTTGATTCAGAAATTTTGCGGGAAGCCAAATTGAAATTCATAAGGTACTGCCCGAAAAAAAAAGAATTCGGAATTGTGGGGTTCTACCGCAATGCTGAGACAGGGGATTCCAGCGACACACTGACATCAAGCTACCAAACTACACGGCGTCACATACCAGAAGAAGGTAGTCCCCATGTTCGCCGCATTGGGAATCTCAAAATTCACATAAAGGCAATAATTGTGATTCGTTCTCTTCTTATGTCGCTTTTCATCTTTTCCCAGCTCTCCCTTATTCTTGTTACTCCTCCTTACCTACCTTCTACGCATTCTCCTCCATCTTCTTTAAGTTTCGATTATTAATATTTTACTTCTGCTCTTTCTTCGTTTTTCTCACGTTCTGCGATTTTTGTTTCTCAACTTCGAATTCGTCTGCGCCTTCTTCTTCTCCCTCACCTTCTGCACCTGCATTTTCTGTTCTACGCTTTTATTTTTTTCTTCTGTACTTTCCTCATCCCTCTCTGTGTCTCGCTTCTTATCGTCTCCCGCTTTTCTCTTCTTTTTCGCCTCCTTGATTTTTTTTCTCGTCCTACGTCATGTTCCTTTTTCCAACTTATCGCCTATTATCTTCAACTATTCGTTAGTATTCTTCTTTTACATGTTATTGTTCTTCCTGCTTGACGGTTTTAACCCGCGCATTGCATTTGAATGAAATGTTACATGAAGCTGGCGCGGCGCGGCGCGGCGCGGCTGTGTTGTGACTTCGGGTAGATGTGCGGGCGACGACGGCAGCACTTTGTTCTGAAATAAAAAATGAGATAGTTTGTTCGTTTGTAGCTGGGCACTGAATGTCGTACATACATACATATATACATATACACTTACACACATACATACACACACACACACACACACATACATACACACATACATACATACATACACACACATACATACATACACAGACATACACACATACATACATACACACATACATACATACATAAACACACACATACACACACACATACATACATACATACATACACATACATACATACACACATACATACATACACATACATACATACACACATACATACATACATACACATACATACATACACACATACATACATACATACACACACATACACACATACATACATACACACACATACACATACATACATACATACACACATACATACATACACACACATACACACATACACATACATACATACATACATACATACACACACATACATACACACACACACACATACATACATACACAGACATACACACATACATACATACACACATACATACATACATAAACACACACATACACACACACATACATACATACATACACATACATACATACACACATACATACATACATACATACACATACATACATACACACATACATACATACATAAACACACACATACACACACACATACATACATACATACATAATACACATACATACATACACACATACATACATACACACACATACACACATACACATACATACATACATACATACATACATACATACATACATACATACACTCACATACATACATACACACACATACACACATACATTCATACATACATGCACACACACACATACATACATATAATACATACATACATACATATATACAACCAATTCTTTCAGTATGTCGAAGTATTTAACGTTACTGTTGATGTAGTTTAGTAGAATATTTTTATGTATTTATGCAATACAACTACAGTGACTTGACGTGACATCAAACTACGTCTCATAGTATAGTTTAGATACCAGCGGATCTTAAAGAGTTAAATTTGTCCTGTAACTAGACCAGGGACTGGACGGTCGTGGCGCCATTCCCGGCACGGACTGTCTCAAAGGCCTCACCCATTCTGCTATCCAGTGAGTGCGCTGGGTTTCTTCCCCGTGGTTAAATTACCCGCTTATAAGCTGATGACTCAGTTCCGTGCAGTTTCATATCAGGTTGCCCCAGTGCCTAACTGAGCATCTCATTTTGAAGAGGTGTGCAGGAATAAAGGTACAGTTTACCTTCTGAGGACCGTGCATCGTGATCTACATACGTGAAAAAGACCAACAATATGCACCTTTATCTCGTTAATTTATTCCAATTAAATTTTCCTCAACATGTTTCGAACTAACAAGTTCATCATCAGGAGGCTCTTTCTCTACAAGCAGCATACAGTACTTCTCATGTGTCTATTGGTGTCTAGCCGGTAACACGATACGATTGAGACCTACAATCGTATCGTGTTAGCGGCTATAAATTAATGAGATACAAGTGCATCTTGTTGGTATTTTTCACGTAACGGTATAGTTCCACGTGCTCTTAGCCTCGTAACTAGATGGAGGTGAGAGGTCAGCTACATACCTGGACCGCTCTACACCCGGGGAAATGTCTCCCGCAGTAGGGTGGATCCCACAGCCGGTGTGACAGCCGCGAAGTAGCAAGAAGTATCGGCCCCTACAGAAAATCGAAATCTGATTGCCCAGTCCTCGGGTATGTAGCCTAGTTAGGATTCTGACAGAGCTATTCCGGCTGCATTTGGTACCGAAATTGCGAGTGCATGGAACTATACCTACACTTTCCCATACGCTTTTGTGGCATTTAATTCATTAATGTGCTGGAACAATGGATTTAGTTTAGTACGGAACAGAGTAATATATTTTGCGAGCCCGGCATCATCGGACACCTACGGACGACCCCCTCGGCAGTTCGGGCGTACCCAAAAGGGCAACTTCGCTTCCAGGCTGTGCTGTTCAGAGAGCTTGATGTCAGTACGACGAATGATCGTTGGAACTGCTCCTCTTTGTTCCCTGGTCACAACACAATGCAAAGGGAATGGTTATCGGACTAACTGCATAGACCAGTGTCAATCTTGAGAAGCTGCTAGGTGTTAAGATAATCAATAAATTTATTTTAAGTTTCATGGATTTCCAACGTTCATTACCGTATTTACTGGATCCCGCCAGTTTTCCCTGCCACGAACCTGAGACAGATCCAAACCAAATCACCGATCATATTTGTTTAAGGCACATTTTAATATTATAATGTCATTTTTGTCAATATCCAGCGAGTAATTCTTTTCCCATTTAGATTTTCTTACCAGCAATGATTTTGTGCTCGTTTCTTATGTCACCAGCGCGTGCTATGTGACTCTCCAATCTCATCCTCCTCACGTTTATCACCCCAATAAATTGTCAGGTGTGCCAATCGTGAAGTTCCACAACGTGTAAAAATTTTATCCTTCTGTTTCCTCCTGTCACTTCAGGGGAAGTGTTTCCTTTTTCACTTGTTGACCCAAAAGTTATTCTCAGCTCTTTTCTAGAGAGCAAACCGAAGTACTGTCGGGGTCTCATCGGGAACCTCCTACCACGCGTATTTAAATTCACATAACAATGGCTAATTTTTTCTAATCTCCCTGTGGTACGTGTGATCCCGGGAGAACCAGGGCAGGGCGGGGTAAACGTTGCTTCTCCGTCTCGTTGCCTGGTAACGCAGCATCAGCTCCACTGTGCTTGTGCAGCCTCCGGCTGGAGCAAAACCGAGGCCCGGCCCCTGTTGGGTATGCCAGCCACACCGCCACGGCGTGTATCGATCTATGAGCGTTGGTTCTAACAGCACCGTGGTCTTCCCAAAATCGGCGAAACAAAGACACGTAACAATTTCCCTTTGATTACGAATAGTAATTGAAGATTTTTTCGCATTGCGTGATTTCAAGATTCCGCCCGCGAAGTAGATGATAACTGCGCATTTCTGGTCTAATGCGCAGCGCGTAGTGGTAGTTACTTACCGACGTTTCGGGACAGTGTGTCCGTCCCATCTTAAAGGGCCACGAAACGGCCCAGAGGAGCGCAGTTTTCGAGTTTTGTTGTGAAGTATGAAGTTCACCTTCGATTTCCTACCCAGTTGTATGATTACAGGGATTTTCATTTGGTTTGAAGCCATATGTAGGTATGAACAAGTATGTATCGGGACTTGAATGGGATATTAATATATCAAACAGTGTTTCAGGACTCAGTAAGGACGCTGGAAGCCATTTTCACTTGTCCACGTCACGAAGGCATGTGGCGTGGATGTACAGCTCCACTTATTCCAAATCTAAGCACTCTGCGGAGGTGAGTCATGAACGTAACTCCCCAGCCGCCTTATCCCCACTAAAGAACCCACGTACCCCCAAATATGAGACTGTGGGGGCCCCAGAGCCGGTCTGGACTTTTGGAGTTGAGAAAAATCTGTTGTCCGTACCGAAAATCTAACCCGGGATCTTCCAGCCCGTAGCCTAGTACCTATACCGTACATTACCCCGACTCTCTCGAGTTATGGCGCAGGAAAGCGTTAAATTTCTTTGTAAATATGATAATATCTGCACACAGCCTGAAGAGGCGTCTTATTGTTAAAAAGCTTGATCGATTTGCGGCATTAAATTTGATGTTTTTAAGATTTCTTATTCCTTAAGACAGGTGTACGTGCATTTTATACAGTCATGACACACGTGGTTAATGACGGAAATCCTTGACTCTAAATGTCTCTCCAAACGAACTTCACTAAGAAGTGTAACTTAATTAATTTTTTACATAACCTTCTATAAGCTTTGTGCATATGTATATATATAAATTTAAAGGTAAAGTGTTCCCGTTACAGGCCCGGTGTGGCCCAGAGGGTGGGTAGAGGTATAGCTCCACTCTTCCTTGACCGCGGCACTAGAAGGGGGTGAGTGGTCAGCAGCACGCCCCGGCCGCACTTTTCCCCCGGGAAACACCCTGTACCCATTTTACATGAGGCTGGGTGGGCCCCACTGGCCGGTCTGGACGGGTGGAAAATCTCGTCCCCACCGGGATTCGATCCCGGACCGTCCAGCCCGTAGTCAGTCGCTATACCGACTGAGCTACCCGGCCCACATATATATATAAGTAAAGGTAAAGTGATCCCGTTACAGGCCCGGTTTGGCCCAGAGGGTGGGTAGAGGTGTAGCTCTACTCTTCCATGACCGCGGCACTAGAAGGAAGGTGAGTGGTCAGCAGCACGCCCCGGCCGCACTTTACCCCCGGGAAAGACCCGGTACCCATTTTACAGAAGGCTGGGTGGACCCCAGGGCCGGTCTGGACGTGCGGAAAATCTCGTCCCCACCGGGATTCGATCCCGGACCGTCCAGCCCGTAGTCGGTCGCTATACCGACTGAGCTACCCGGCCCCATATGTATATATACTCTACCAAAGTCTTGGCTGTGGTCTATAAATGTCTGTACAGTGCTGCTGTTGGAGATTTGCAAATGTGCGATGGCGAATGGCTTCGGGGAAAAACCGTTTTCGGTTAAATTACAGTGGAAAGTAAAGGAAGCAAGTGGCAATGTGTAGGACGTACATCAGTAGAAAAGACGCGCTTAACATAAAAACCTCAAACGAAGAAGACGAGAGGAAAACGAAAAACACATTGGAAGAGAAAAGTGGAGGAAGATTAGGAATAGGGAAGGAAATTCGAAGAAGAATTGCGAACTCGTCATAAAACTTACTTGCATGATGCAAGGATTTGTATTGCAGGAGATGTGTTACAATATTTGTATTGCAGGAGATGTGTTACAATATTCATTGGTGTTATTTTAATTTCTTGCAATATCTTACTGTGTACAGATTCCGTATACATTATAGTTATCAGACATAACCTCAAATTTCGCATCTTCGCCAGATTTGTAGTTGTTAGCCTCCGTCTGTTATTCTTTACGTAATAGAAAGTGTGAATTTGACGTTCAAGTGACCGTGCATCGTGATAAATTCTTATAATAAAAGCAACTAGATGCACTAGTTTCTTAAATTTATTTTTGGAATAAAATTCTACATGTTTCGCACAGAGGAACTGTCCGAAACATGTAGAGTTTTATTCCAAAAATAAATTTGAGAAATTAGTACATCTAGTTGCTTTTATTATAAGAAGAAAGTGTGAAATCTCAAGTGTTCATTAATGTGACACCGTGTCGTTTCGACAGTGGTTTTGGACGTTTCGGAGATCCAAGAAAGACTTGTTCAAAGATTGCTTGACCCCGAATATGAGGGTAGTACTATCATGCGACCTGCTTGCCAAGTTACACGGCATCATATTCCATAATACTCGAATCTTCAACATCGACACAGAGAGGATATCAAATCTCTCATGAAAAGGTAATTTTGTGATCTGTCTCCGTTTTTCATAGTGTAATAAGCCTGGTATTTTGATGAAATGGGGCTGCATAACTCACCTAAAGAACAGTATCGTCTTTGTGTGACACCGTGTAGTCTTGTAGAAATTCACCATTTTTTTTTTTTTGTAGAACCTGCTTTGCCCCTCTCTTCCACTCTAAATAGGTACGCAGTATTTTTGTACCAGACTACACGACGTCAAAGCCCAGAAAGCAGCGGTGCTCACGGCCACCACCCTGATAACATCAGGTCATGTAGACACTGCACGACATGACCTTGTTCCGTTTATAGCCTCAAAAGTTGCAACGCTCCTCCGTTTTATCTGAGTTGTGCCACACGGCCATTGCCAACAGCTACACAATTAGGTTCCATGTAGAAGTTGTCGTTACAGCTCCGACTACACCCATTAAACAATTTTATTGCACTTCGACACGGGGAGTAACCTTTGCTACCAGGCTTGTGTTTGCCCCTTATTCTTAGACTTTATTGCGACACACACCTGTCAGAGAAGTTGCCGGCGATTGCCGTTCGAAGTTTAATAAAACAGCATGGAAAAAAGACGCAAACAACGGGGGATGAATTCTTGCGGTCAGTGTTTTGAGCAGTGTTTCTCAACCGCCGGGCCGCGGCCCGGTACCGGGACCTGTCATCAGTTATACCAGGCCGCGAGAGGTTCTTCTGGAATTTGTCATTTTAGTTTGCTAAGCAATTTTCATGAATAAATGTTTTATAGTGGAAATATTCTGAGGAGAAAAATATTCGTGAATGTGTCGAAAAACTCAGACCCAGATGTTGGCCTGAGGAAACTACAATATGCTACAAGA
>Ga0131853_10019423_pt1 | contig 12370 bp, 5 predicted proteins | sample TergutLab28metaG_FD_92764 | JGI IMG/M metagenome (GOLD analysis project Ga0131853, IMG submission 92764) | Labiotermes labralis P1 segment gut microbial communities from Petit-Saut dam, French Guiana - Lab288 P1 (version 2) (version 2) | ecosystem: Host-associated > Arthropoda: Insects >...
AGTCAGCCTACACAACAAAACAAGTACTCGCTAGCTCCTGAAGATGGACGTATTAACGTCTGAAACATGTTGAGCAATATATAATAAAGCAAGTGTCATCTAGTTGGTCAAACTTTATTCAAATAAAATTAATCTGTTAATTGGAAGAAAACAGAGAAATACGTAATTTCAGTAATGGATATATTACAGAGAAACTGCATAACCAATCATGACTATACCCAATGACAAGCACAAATCAAAGTAATTATGTAGATTAATACGATTAAAATAAGAAATGGAAACTGCGTTAAACAAAGCAAGCAATACACTTACCTTTATTCACTTGCCCGAAAACACAATATGATTCTGTAGCACTACACTCATTATGCATTACCATGTTGTAGTTCAATCAGACTACAACTATCGTAATTTCCTTACAGTTATGTAAAAGCGGAGCTGAAGTAGCTCAGTCGGTATAGTGACGGATGAAAAAGGAAGTGGCGTTTGATTCTCTTGTGGAGGAAAATATTTTTCTCTCCTTAGCGAAGTTTAGACCGAATATGTGGTGCATCCAAACTATTGTATGAAGGATACGCGGGGATTTCTTTTCGTTGTGTGAAGCTGACTGCCCACCGCTTGACGGAGAGAAGAATGGGAATGCGTGGAAATATACCTTCACTGTCTTATACACTTTGATGACGTGGCGATTACTTAAGAACAGGGACAAATTTATCTGCATGTCAAATAATAAAATTATGAAGGTTCTAGTACAATCCACTTTAAGGGGGGGGGGGAGGAGGGCACGGATAACGTATGAAATACCAAAGGGAATCTTCAATATTTTAAGCCACTTTTTGTGATTATGCTTACGATATAAACAAACTCATTCAAATTACCACCAGGAAACTACATTTAGTGACATGTCGGGTATTCTTAAAGATTTTACTTCAAATGTCTTTACGAAACTGCAGTTCTGTTGAATTTGTTCACTTGAATCAACCATTTTCTTCCTTCAAGGTTAAAGCTGTTCATGTGTTGAATAATAACCAAACCTTTAAGGCATGCGGGGGAGTAGAGGTATTGCTCCACGCACTCTAATCCCGTGCAATAGATAGGGGCGAAATGTCTCTTTCACGCTTCGGCCGTCTTGCGAAAGTCCCCCCGTACCCATTTAATAGGGAACTGCCTGGGCCCTACAGCCGGTCTGGACGTTTCAGAGAAAACAAAAATTTCTTTTAACCTTCCGGGAATCGAACCACGGTTCCTGTGTCGTCAATTCCATATCAAAGTCACTATAAGGTTTAGAGATGTAAGGTTTTGAGTCCGAGTGTCGTAGTTCTTACAGCGGTGTTGATGAAAATTCAAGCCTTTCTGGATATGACGTCGTTTAGATAAGTACAGTTCTATGGCCTTTTGAGAGAGCTTGCTACCGCCATCTTCAGGGTCCGCGCAGTCCAAGACAGCAACAAAGAATTCCAATAATCCTTGAATTCTTGAATCCTAAATATAAAGAAAGCAACTTCTTCAGCAAAATCTTTATTTACCAATTGGCACGGCACCATGACCCAAGCTGACAGGTTTTTGCCACTAATCTCTATACCCAAAAGGCACGGGACTTGCTCTAACAGGTATCAATACTGCTTCTGTGTTATTGGCTGTAGGTAACAGGACGCGTCAAGTGTGGTTCTTTTATATCATCCCCGGAGTTCGCTGTCACATGAAGAAATACACAGGTATCCTAGCAACAACTCTGGCACGCGTCCTCAACCCCAGACTAGACGCTAGGCACAACCCCAACCAACCTTCATGCTTTGAATGGCAAAAACCTTTTTTTACGAGCGAAACGGCCAATAAGAAAAGGAAAACGTGATCCAACATATTGTCATTGGCAGGTATACATGTTTATCCTCAACACATCTCGTCTGCTGTAGGTGCATTCATCACTCACAATAACAAGAAATGAACAGGCAATGTCAGTCCTGAACGTATTCAATCGTAACATACGCGCAAATGGAGAAATCGAAGACACATTCGTAGTAACGACTCTAACGTTATAGGACGATATATTTTGGACTGTGTAAGTTAAGTACCTCTGAAATGTGGGATTATTTTGTGAAGAAAATTGGGGGGGGGGGGGTTGCAAAACGAAGCTGCCGTTGGCTACTTTAATATGAGAGCCGAGTAAAAAAAAAGAAAAGAAAGAAATTTCATACGAAATTTAGTGCAAATTATTCATGTTGCATGTCTGAGAAACTCGTAACAGTACGTGATAAATTAAAGCAGAAATAGTAAATAATTTCAAACACTGAAAGATTGTAACAACCGTAAACAACCGTTCCACAAAACGAAATTAGTATGCATTAAAATGCTCCACCCAATTAAGTGCCGGGTATGGCGAGGAACAGAAGTTGACTTTACAGGAAATACATCAAGTTATACACCAAAATGTGAGGGCCCTATTGGTCGCAGTAGTTATGTATACGCTTAAGGTGATTCATCCTCGTCGCGAATTATTCGAATGGAAAATTACAATATACAGTCTTAAACAACGAACACACACCCTGTGAGGCACTGAACAGAGGATAGGGTGGGTCCTATGACAGGTCTGCATGTCTCGAACAACAGCAAAATTTGTATACCTTCCGGAAATCGAACCTCAAATTGTTCAGTCGGCGGCCGATTCACTACATCGTATAATATAAGAACGTCTTTAATCAAAAGGGTCATACGTAAGAGGCTCCAAATTTATGAGGCTATTATAAAAGAGATTAAGATTAAAGACTGTCATGGCGTGTCCAGTTCGACACGGTAGCACGCAAACTTACATCTTAAAGAGCCCCAGTTCAAATCTCAGCCAGGACACAGCTATTTTGACTCAGGTTTGCAAGTTCTCTCAGTATCTCCAGGAAACTGCTGGCATATTAATGAACTCAGGCTACGAACGCCAGCTACTGCAGTCCTTCAAATTCATTGGCGGTATCATTATCGTAACACAGTGAAATGTTCGTAAAATTGTGTAAACACTTTTAGACAAATATCAATTCATGATTATGTTCAGCAAGATATCAAGATGATACTGCTTTGTAAAATATCCCCCCTCCCCCCCCCAAAAAAAAAAACTCGACCTCAGATACGGCTCCTTTTTTCTCAGCAGCCGGTCGATTTGTCTCCGCCCTCGGACGTGAAGTTACAAAGGCACCTGCCGGCAGAACGAGACGTGTTTAGTCTCCAGAGACAAGATCTAAAACGCCGTGTCATTTTTGTGGGTTTCGGAAAATATTGTGGTTGAAAACGACCATACGATGTGCAGTCCTCGGTGTAACACACTAGCTCAATATATTGAAGGTTGTTTGACCGTGCACCTTCCTCATGTGTCGTGTGTACGGTGCGGATTGTGCCGTGCACCATCCGCACCGTACACACGACCTACGCAGCAGCTCTCAAGACCAACACCCAGACAAAAACTCGGTGCAGAAAACCATATGCTGCAACTCAAAATCTAATGCTCCTGATGATGGCCGTATGTACCCGAAACATGTCGAGCTAAGAACACATTAATAAAATTACCTTGTTGCATCAATTTGACATTTCAAGTTAGCTCAATATATGTGGTATGAAGTATAAAATTATACAGTCATACACAACTCTCAATTTATTGGAAGTCTTAGTTTATTTCTAGCTACATGTGTGTATGTACAATTGTTGGTGCTTTAAAAGCACCAGCACTTGAACATACATAGTACCGCTCTGAAGACTATCCTGAAGATGGCTCTGTATACGAGCCGAAACATTCTTATAATAAAACCAACGAGATGCACTAATTTCCCAAATTTATTTTTGGAATAGAAATCTACATATTTCGGACAGGTTTTCTGTCCATCATCAGGAGTCTAGTACTGTATGACATATACCTATTGCTGTGTGTACGGTACTAGACCCCTGATGATGGACAGAAAACCTGTCCGAAATATGTAGATTTCTATTCCAAAAATAAATTTGAGAAACTAGTGCATCTCTTTGGTTTTATTATAAGAATACATCATGATGCACGGTCCTCTGAATGTCAAAAGAGCCAAAATATGTAGCTAGAAATAAAATACTTATAATAAATACGAGTAGACAATTGTGTATGACTGAATAATTTCATAGTTTTATACCACATGTACTGATCATATACAACACAACGTGGAGGCCTCACTTAAAAATTAAAAATTGTAATACATAAGCGTAAAACAAACGCTAGAGAACTATGTAATTAATTAGGTCTCTTTCAGACAATGCCCGAAAACAAAAACAAAAATTGAGCATATATAATCCACATGACGTCATCAGGAACATTTGCACAGCAGCAAGAGCTAAAAATCCAGTATAGAAATCTGTACAAAGGAAACAATTACATCAATAGTATCGTCGGACGTGTTTCAAGGAACTGGCTCAACAAGGGTATCTTCTATTGAAGAAGGAACTAACAATTGACACAGAAGTATCGATGATTATATAAAACCTGCAAACTGCTTTGGATAAAGATATTTCCTACGAAAAATACACAAGTGTTTCTAGGCTTTTCTTCCCTGCATTTCTAGCTTCCAGCGACTTGAAAAGTAGTAAGTGTGACAGTTGGATGAGTCAGTTCGGAAGTTCTGGCTAGGCAGCTCGCGGTGCGGGGGTGGTTTCATCCCCTACTGACGGGAGGGTGAAGGAAGAGGTTGGCTGCCGGACTGAGGGGATCCAGTAGGTCTATTGACCCCCACCTACCCTCGATAACGCTAAGAATTGATCTCGTTCCCAACAGCACCAAGACTACGAATAGACGGATAACACACACACACACACACAAAAACTGACTAGTTTTCCTAAACTTATAACTCAGCTAACATGACTTCTACAGATTAACAAAAAAGGAGCCGAATCTTCCTTCAAAAGCTAATAGTAGATAATCAGCTAGCAAAGAAACTCTGCACTCTCTTGCTTCTAAATTTCGTTACCGCGTTCAAAGCTCGCACCTGCTTCATATCTAAGCCAGATAAACACTTCCCACACCCTACAATCCTATTTCTTCCAATTGCTTTCTTTCTTTCAGATTTTCCGACGAAGGCTTTGTGTGTGAATTTCTTTAATGTACCATGCGTGCTACAAGCTCCGCTCATCTAGCCCTTTCACTTGATCATCCAAGTATGCCTTATACTTAGATGAATATAAATCACGACTTCCGACAAATTACATACCGTTTCCTGCATACTAAGCCACGGGTCTACAAGAGCCAGAATTAAGGGATTTATCTCTTCTCCGAAACGTACAGATCGGCTCTGGGGCTTATCGAACTTCCGAAATGCGTGGTATGGGCTCCTTATCCCGAAGGAGAGATGTGGAGGAGGGAATTGCCCGGACGTGAAGCTGGCCGATCACCTCCCTTTACCACCGACATTGAAAATTTAAATCATAGCACCTCCACATCCTCTGAAGCCTTCCTGGTTTCTGACAGTGACCATTTAAGCATAGGGACAAGTTTAAAGTTTCAGGTTAGCACGGCGAGGACATTCAAGATGATCTTATGTCTCGTGACGTCATGAATTGTGGTAAACAGGCGCCAGAGTTTCAGACGGAAGTACTGACTGCAAATGCAGCATAGAAGAATTAGGCTCTTCGCAAATGCTGATGCTTAACTACAAAACCACAGTGTGTCGATAAATGGAACGAAATGTTTCATTCTAAAACGGCATGGATGTTTTTGTGTCCAACTGAGCCACTATTAGATTCTGAAGGACGTCTCTGCTTCATGGAGTTAGTTACTAAACTTTCGGAAGGGCGAGTATGGAAATGAAAAGGGGTTTGAGAAGAAATGGACGTTAGGGTGAACGAGTTTCGGACACCGACCGAACGGTCATACTGAACATATTAACTAAAGGATACGTGACATTTGAGCTTCTCAATGCAATGACGATGAAGTTAGTGGTCGTCTGATATGCGACGTTGTGCATTCTGGCAAACTGTACAGATGCTTCGAAGGATACCGTTACTTCCATCATCAGGGTAGATTTAACATACTGCATGGCGTGAAATCCCAGAAAATGCCAGTCTTCAAAAGTAGACATGCAGTAATGTACATAAATCTCGTCAGTTACGAGCCTCTGGCGGAATGGTGCAATCAGACCACTATCGCTTGTCCCCGTTCTAGTGATCATGCTAGTGGTACTCGGCACAATTTTAGCTCGCTGCGGCGGTCTGCTAGTTCACTGCTTTGAAATATGCAAACTGCTGTGCCCGTTGCTGAAGCTCTCCTTGAAGACCTGACTTTGTGTTGAGCCACTCAACTCCAGTCCATGGCCTTGCTTGGGATCGGGCCCGGGCTCGTCAAACTGTCCACATTCACGGCGAACTCAAGTCGCGGTACGAGCACAACCCCGAATAAGCAGCGCGCACCTCAAGCGTCCCACAGTTGAGCAAAAACCTGGGAATAATCACAGACCTGATGATTGGGCACATTATAAGCAACTTTTGTATTGGCAGGGATGGGCAGTCTCTGTAGCAAACATACACGAATGTCCTCTAGAAGTGTTTAGGACACAATTCAGACATTATATACCTGACCTGAATTGGAACCGTCATATTTCACAAGTTTTTCATGACGTGCACTGCATGCCTACCGAAGTTTAGAATATATTCGAAAGACATCAGTTAACTGTTTTGAGAACCCATGGGAGATACTGTAATCTCCTCCAGTCGATTTTAGGAACGACATGACGTAAGGTATAAACACTTTTAGGGGTTAATACAATCGTTTAGACAACTTTGCTTGATTCCTGCAAATAAAGTCCCTGTAGTCTATGAGGTTTGATATCCGAGGAATACCGTTGAATCAGTATGCTGAGATAAAATCCGCCGAAACCTGCAGCTGCCCTTCTATTCCTTTCTGGTGCTGAGTTTCAGGATACGTGAAACTTTATTCTATCCCGTTCTGTACGCCCTTACAGACTGGCCATCAGGTACGACTGTCAATACACGGGTCTATAATTATCTTTATATTAGTCGCCACAAATCAGAGCTTCTGACGTACAGCAATCAGTGGAAGTAGTCTAAAATTTTAATCTTACTTCATAACGGGGTTTCATAAATTCCGTCATGGGTTTCGTAATAATAAACAATGTAGACATGTCTGAAACGTCTGGCTGTAATTAAGTCCTGTAAGCACAGTTAGATGTGTTTATGAAGTAACTAATAAGCACGTAACTTAAATATTCACCCAAATTATTTTTATGTTCATACCGTGCATATTGATAATTTAATGTTTATTATTATACGAAAATGCACAAATAAGTAGTGTAAATATATTAATATTAATTTTACAATACTTTTTTGTGCATGTGTCGGTATAATAATAAACATTAATTCACCCAAACGTTTCCCTGGTGAATTGCCTTTCTATGCAATTGGACATTCACTAATATTGTGAAGAAATGTCACTCTGTATAAAAGGCAAAGTCTTATTTTCCCGCGCCATTACAAATACCACACATAGAAAAAATTTAAAAAAGAAATCTTTTGTCTCAGTTGGGAGAAGACGTTTGTAGAATAACGTGAGTTTGGTATCCTCATGAACCTAGATGGATTAATTACAATGTTTTGAAATGAAACCTAGAGTGATGTATGGAAAGACAGATATTTTCTGATATATTTCCTACTCAAAATGGTTCGAAACAAGGAGAGATTTTATCGCAATTGCTTGTCAACTTTCCACTAGAAATGTCTAGAAACAGAATAAATATAAATTAAATGCGCCACACATGTTTCCGTTTTAAGCTGATTATGTCATTTTAGTGGGCGCAAATATAAATACTATAAAGAGAAACACAGAAACTTTATTAGTCGACAGCAAGTACATATTCAAGAACAAAGTATAGGTTTATATGTAGTGCACAGAATTTTGGGAAGATCCAGATAGAAAAGATAAGTGATAAATACCGTGAAAATGTGGAAAAGCTCAAATATGCCTATTTGAGAAGAATACTAACAAATCAAAACTGCATTCATGGAGAAATTACATTAAATTCGGGCAATGCCCGCTTCTGTTAAGTCCAGAATATCTTTCCTTCGCTTTTGTTATCTAAAAATATCAAGTTAAAAAAAGTGCATAACCATAATTTTGCCCGTTCTTATATGAGGGTGTGAAACTTGTTATGTGGCATTAAGGGAAGATCATAAGCTGAGGATATTTGAGAATTGTAGTGCTGAGGAAAACATCTGGCTGAAAGGAAGAAAAAGTGAAATAAGACTGGACAAATATTACACAACAAAGAGCTGCACGATAAGTTTCAGGAAAAATGATTCGGATAACCAAGGATGGACGGATGATGCGACACGTAAAGGGGGAAGAAAAATTTGTAGTGGGGTTTGGTTGGGAAACCTTAAGGAAGAATACCACTTCGAATATTTACGATTAGATGGCAAGATAACATTAAGGTGGTTGCTAAAGCAGTGGATTGGGTGACGTGACCCGGATTAATCTGGTTGAGTATAGGAAAAATTAATGGGGTTTTGTAAGGAAGTAACAAAACTTCTGGTTCCATTAAAATACGCAGGGAAATTCGTGATTATCTGAAGGACTATCAGCGCCTCAAAAATGATTTTGCTCCACAGATTTAGCTAGTCATGGTGTTAATCATAATCTACGCTTAGGTCCCCAATTTCTCTCTTCTCTTTAGGGTTCTCCGAACATGACGTAAAAATCTCCGCTAAAATCCATGCTTTCTATGTATCACGCCCATCGCATCCTTCTGTATTTAACCACTCACAGATTATAGGTTAAAGGAACACACCGTGCTGATTGCTGTCAGGAAATCGCCATTTATTTCGTTTATTTTTGTGTTACTTTTGGATGCTTAATAATTTTCAAATATTCTTGATGATACAAAGTGCCAGGTAAAGCCATTGGAAGAATCTGCTGTTGCTCCCACATCAGTACCTTGTGGCTTTCATAATACAAACGTAAGCTTGAAATGTAAGCCCCTATCATTCCAAATTTAATCATAATCAGTAAATTTGTTACGAACACAAGAGAAATACACACAAACTTTGCTCTAGAATGTGTTTTAATTGCCAGAGTTGTTAAACGAGTTGCGTGGGAATTGAACAAGTTAATCCAAGTGGCAAAGTTTTTTTACTTACGTTCGGGAGGTTCCCGTTTCGAAATCCGATCGACTAACTTAAGTATTTTTACCGGCTACCTCAGAAACATCATGCAAATACCGTGAGAATAGGCTATCAAAACTGGTAAATATCAGGAGAGTGGGCAATCACAACAGTCAAACACCAGGAGATTAGGCTATCACTCCAGGCAAAACCCAAGGGAGTAGGCTATCACAGCAGGCAAATAGAAGAAGAGTAGGCTATTAGAACAGGCAAGTAAGTACCAGGAGAGTAGGCTATCATAACAGACAAATATTATGAGAGGAGACTAGCACAACAGGCAAATATCACAAGAGTAAGCTATCATAACATGCAAATTCCAGGGCAGTTAAGTTGTCACAACAGGCAAATATCATGGGAGTAGGCTACCACAACAGGCAAATATCATGACAGCAGGCTACAACCACAGGCAAATATCATGACAGTAGGCTATCACAACAAGCAAATACCACGATATTTGGCTACCACAACAGGTAAATACTAGGAGGAGTAGGCTGTAAATATTAAAACACTATCTCTCCCTTGGCAGTTCATTATTCATTAATCACCTTAACACTCGAAATTTTGTAGTCTGAGCTACTGACGACGCCGTTAAATATTTCACAAATAAATACAAATAAGCAAAATGCTTGCTAAATTTTAGCCGATGAAGCACGCCATCAAACTTTGCTGACGATCAGTTATATTGATATTTTTATTACTTTTCGAGTCTCTCCAGACATATGTTGGGATAATGACTTAAACAGGTCGTTTGTTCCCATTTTCCTTCCAATTTATCACTTACAATCACCATCACCCTCTCCCATTTTGCATTACGTCACCTACACAATGGAGAAAACAAACTATGAAACCAATTTAAAAAATGTGTGATTTAAATTTTCAAGGCAGCGAAGACTTAGATTATTGTCTTCAAGGTCATAATACCGTACAGTTCATCTTAAAGTTAGCCTGAAGAAGGAGACAGAAATTTTTCCTGAAACGTTGTTAACCACGTGACAGTCTAGGCTACGTCATGACCCAGAGGACATCAATATAAAATAAATAGTAAGTATTCTTATGCGGCAATTTGAACAAGAGACTTTTGAATGGAGGACATGATATAGTTCCCATCTGCCTGCTGTTGCACTGTCAACAATTTTTAATCTGTGTCAACCATTTGGCCTTAACGAAGTGAGGTAACAGTAACAGTCGGGAGTTAGTTGCGTGTGGGCAGAGAAACTGGTGCAGCCGGCGTGGGCAGACTTTGAGATGTGGGAATGGTGCCGGGTGTTTCAAGCTTTGAAAAAGAGGAGTGGCCGGGGGGGGGGGATGTACATTTGTTGTACCTGTGGAGTTTTACAGTTACTAGGAGCTCCAGCACATGTACAAAAACAAAATAGCGAAAACTGAAAAAAAAACAATTAAAAGTATGTAGCTAATTCTAAAACTCGCAAGAATGGGTTTTATGTCACTGAATTATACTCTACTGCAGCGTTTCAAACAGATGCCCTACGCACTTGATTACCGCCAACAAAACTTTACTGATTCTAAAGTTATTACTATGACTAACTGACATTAATGTCGATACCAGTGGCCGTGTGGTCTAAGGTGTAGGTCTGCGGCCGCTTGCTTGCTGGGATTGTTCTTTGGAATACCGCCGAAGGCATGGATGTCTGTCTCTTGTGAGTGTTGCGTGTTGTCAGGTCGAGGTCTCTGTGTCAGGCTGATCACTCGTCCAGAGGAGTCCTACCGAATGTGGTGTCTAATAATGGATCGATAATGAGGAGGCCCTGGCCCACTCGGGGCTGTTGTGCCATTGAAAAAAAAACAATAAAGTTGTGTTTGCAGTAAACAAGTGCTTGTTGTAAGGTATTATTTAAAACTGTACCAAAGGTTAGACTTTATTAACATAAAGAACATTATTGCAAGTTGCAGAATTAGCGCAATGTTTTAAGGAGATTTGCTTTTTAAAGCCTTATTGATATTAATGTTAATTAGTCGTGTAAATAAGGCCTTATCAACATGATTAATTACCATTAATAAAAATATAGTGTTGAAAGTAAACAAGTGCTTATTTGTCGCCTTTTGTAACACAGCGGGATGCATAATATTAAATTTAAATTATCTTAGGTGACCACACATAGATCTTCTTCCATATGCAAACCTCAAATGCCATAACTATAACTTGCATGGAGGGTGGCACAGAAGTCACTTTACACTAGAGACAACGCGTTAAACATCAAGTGTCAAATGATTTTTGCGCCATCCTGTTACAATTACATTATAATTTGTGGTCTGAAATTATTAACACAATTTTATTTTCCCATAGCTCACATTAATTTCCTACGCACGCATGTCACACGCATGCCTGTAATCGTCCCCTGCAACACAAAATGGAACGAATCATAATTTTTGAAACGCACCTTTTCTCCGAATTTACGAGCAGCCAAGCCCTGCGGTGATGGGTGAGTAATACGCGATTGTGAAATATATTGTTGTGGGGTTGGTGGGGGGGGGGGGAAGCATTCCTCACTCTTAATGCTTTACGATTTGGAGGGAGCAGATCTCATGGCTGCGGACGGGGGGCTGATTGCACACACTGCCTTCATCGCAGATGAATACTGAGCTCCTGGCTTACAGATTCCTAATTTACCAAATTTTGGGAAACCCGTGCGTCGATAATGCAGCTGCACAATAGAGAGTGTAAGGGTTGAAGCTGGAGATAAACAGGTTAGGGAGTTCGTTAGGGTTGGGAATGAAAGGGATGAAGAGAATGACAGGCGAATACTTGCACCCTCATAGTTCACATTCGCAATATGACACAAGCTCTCAGTTATTCTGATACGAGAATGAATACAAAGGGGAGAACTAACAGTCACCACACATTCACGCAATTTTTCCCTGGGACTTACCCTTTCAGAAGTGTTTTTCGGTTCTACATTTATTTGGAAATCCATGTGACAGTTGTGTGAGCCTAAAACGGTTTAATTTATAAAAGATTCTGGAAATACAAGATAATCTGGAAGGACACGTGCGTGTAGATTGAAAAGGAGGGTTTGTCATGCTAATTTATTTCATTTTCGGACAGTAACCCTGATATTCACTTCTGTAAAGCAATTGTAGTTGTATTATTGTTGGTGGGGGGGGGGGGGGGGGGGTGGGTTGGGGGAAGTCCTCTATGGGGGGCGAGGTTTTTTAAAATTTTTTTTTCTGTTTTTTTTTTTTTTTC
>Ga0131853_10019424_pt1 | contig 12370 bp, 10 predicted proteins | sample TergutLab28metaG_FD_92764 | JGI IMG/M metagenome (GOLD analysis project Ga0131853, IMG submission 92764) | Labiotermes labralis P1 segment gut microbial communities from Petit-Saut dam, French Guiana - Lab288 P1 (version 2) (version 2) | ecosystem: Host-associated > Arthropoda: Insects >...
AAGGGCACTACAAACCACTAATGGTAGTCCGCCTGATAAAACCCGGACCATGGTACCCACTGTTATAATGAGATCTCGAGCCGCCCCCCTCCCCCAGAACTCCCCTAGAACGCTCCACGCATTCCTGTATAACTGATCCGATAGTCCGGTCACAACCTGAAGATGGCGCACATATAGGGCCGAAACATGTCGTTGTTATAATCCTTCTGTAATATTAGAGGAAAATATAGGTGTGTTCGACTGTAAGTTTTAATACACCGAGCTGCTTATTATCGGGATATCAGTCTTAGCACACCTTAGAACGTGAAATGTAATGTATTTCTGTAACAGACTTGAAGATGGTCCAGGTAACGGACCGAAACGTGTAGTCTGTGGTACATGAAATGTTCGTAAGTTTATATACACTGAAGCCTGCCTATGACGGGACCACAAAGGACCGAAATTTTCTTCCTTTGCAAGCAGGTTCCTTTCAATACAGGTACTCCCAAGTTGGGACCATCTGGACTCCAGATCCTCGGGACTGTAAACGTTTTCCACCAAAGAGAGGTTTCCTTTATGATCAGGTTCCGTTTAAGAGATTTACTGTATAAATGAAAGTTGTGTCAAACGGAACCTTTATGGTTTAATCTGTTTCTGATTACACATAAGGCTTCGACGTAAAGAACACAGCCAATAAATGTGCAGTATAAATAGTACTTCTGTAAGGAAAGGAATTCCTGTAGTCAGTCATAAATAATGAAGTAAGACTCCATTTTTAGGCGCGTTTGCAAAATTGCGAATATCAACTATTAGCTTCGTTATGTCTATCCGTCTGTATGTCTGTCTGCCCACGTGGACGAACTCTACTTCCACTGGACGGATTTACATGAAATTTGATTTTTGAATATTTTTCGAAAATCTATTGAGAAATTTCAAGTTTCATTAAAAATGTGGCAAGAATAACGGGTACTTTACATGAAGACCGATATATGTCTTTGATCATGTTTCACTCAGTTCTTCTTAGAGTGAGTGAGGAATGTTTCAGACAAAAGTTGTATAGAAAATCAAAACAAATTTCGTGTTCAGTAACTTTTTTTTTTTCGAAAATCGTACCGTTTATGAGATAAAGTGTTAAAATATTGTACAGCTGGACATCCCACAGGTGACAATATGGCTCTTGCTCATGGCATGCTGGATAACTAAGGCTACAAACACACATTCAAAATATGTAATATTTATTGTTTTTTTTCCCTACAACAGTAGTTGCACGTACGAGCCCGAATGTTATGTTATACGTACATTGTCCGTCTAGTTATGTTTACAGCCATACGTAACCCTAATGATATATATCTCCATGCAGTGCATGGGTGTTCAACACACAGCCTATCAACGACGTCAATTCGACATGCCGCAGTGATGACTGGATAATCTGCTATTAAAATTATCAAACATGATCTTGAATTGGACTGTTTCCATCCCGATGTGTACACGTAACAAATGTATTGAATTGAACCGTCTTTACAAAACATACAAATAACAGTTGCAAATCTACAACTGGTTAATTAAGCAACATGTTTCGGTCCTGTTCGGCCATCATCAGGCTTACAAAAGATGGTGTTAATTAAGGTACATTCGTTCCCTATACCGATGGGATTCCATGGTTTACATTGGATATTAAATTATATAACATTTTACATTTTATTGTATTATACCGTTTTTAATCAATAGTAAATAATTTTTAAAAAGACAAAGACCAATTGGATATTAAATTATATAACATTTTATATTTTATTGTATTATATCGTTTTTAATCAATAGTAAATAATTTTTAAAAAGACAAAGACCAATGTAAACTATGGGATCCCATCGGTATAGCGAACGAATGTACCTTAATTAACACCATCTTTTGTAAGCCTGATGATGGACGAACAAGGCCGAAACGTGTTGCTTAATTAACCAGTTGTAGATTTGCAACTGTTATTTGGATGTTGTGTAAAGACGGTTCAATTTAATAAATTTGAAACTTGATTTATTTTGATGAAATTCATCCCGTTGTGCTGTGACAAATTAGCAATAATTTTTACACTGCCGTCAAACTCAACAAATTTCATAAATCCAACATTGTTTTGGTCGTCTTCGTCCATCTTCAGGCATTACAGTACGTAATTTAAAACCAAAGTGGACATGCGTTAAAAGTATTTTGCAAATTGAGAGACGTCACCAGTTTTACAGTTGTCATCTTCAGGTACGATATCCCAGTTGTGCTGTATAATATGCAATAATAATGACGTAATCCGTTGATACATAACTTTTGTTATGGCAAATCAAACGCAGCTGGTATTTACAATTGTTACAACGTCGGATTATTATGGATTATTTATTCCTTAAGCAACTTTTTTTAATACAGCCGTGCCGCATTGTTTCTATAAGGTGAGGTAAATTTAGTCAAAAACACAACTATGAATATACGGTTAAATGATGGTGTTTATTAGCAATAAAAAAATACATGTTTCGGCCTATAGCAAGAAAGTTGTCAAAACCTGATGATGGCCGCTATAGGCCGAAACATGTAGTTTTCTATTGATAATAAACACCATCATTTAGCCATATATTCGTAGTTGTGTTTTTGACTGAATTTACCTCACCTTATAGATTAAACAGACAACGGGGATGGCACACCTCAAAATTATAACCACATTGTTTCTGTTGTTTTTTCAAATTAAAAAAAATTCAGTCAACCAGCCACCTAACGTTAAATGGCCTAGAATGTGTGCCGTGGCATTAGAGTTCAAGTACTCCCTCGTAAAGAGAGGTGGCTGTATTCGGCCTGCTGCCTTTTGTCACTGCTGTGGCGGAAGAGTAGATCAAATGGTGCCGAAGGCACTGGTACTAGAGCTTCGCCAGCACAAGACGACTGTAAGTAGGACATAGAAACGCTGGCTAGTGTACAGCATTAATACAGGCAGTTCAGTGGGTGTCGGTATGAGCAGAGTGTCTGTCTGTGCAGGGTACAGCGAGCCATGAAACTCAGAGTGCCCGTTGACAGGAAGACCGAAGCTCAGGACGACAACCAGAGACTGGAAGAACTCGATGACAGTTTGAACAACAGGGTAGCTGATATTGAGGTGAGTGCCATCTGTCAGAGCAGTTTCATGTGTGATTAGTGCGAAGTGCAGAAACGCATGATGATAAAGTACTCATGTTTTATTTGCAAAACAACTGAACGGACTCTGATCGAAGTTGTTACAAGGAAGTGAAGTAGTTCGAAATTTCAATACGACGTAGTATTGGTCTAGAACAAATTCTGTATTCATTGTCTGTATTTACTGTCAGAACGGACACAACTTTTAGAACACTATACATTCAATTGTTATCTACTACATATTTCGGCCTATGGTTGTCATCAGGTAGATTTTACTTGGAAACAATAAAATACGAAATTTAAAATTTGGGCAATTATTCCCTAATAATAGTCTAAATTTTGTGAATTTCAGTGTATTAACTGTGAAGGGGAGGCCTCCACCGCTCTATTCTTTTCCGTATATCTTGTTGTAAAATCTACCTGATGATGGTAAAACGGCTGAAACGTGTAGTAGATGACATTTGACTGCACAGTGTTCTAAAAATTTAATTCGCTCTGACAAACAAATAGGGACATGGATTAATAGACACAACGGGTGACGATGCCAAAGAAAAGAAACTTTATTATTCCATTTCCCATTTTTTTTTCAAGTATTTGACGAATGCAGAATACATGATCAGTAGTTGATCCGTTGCGTCGAAATCCACACTGATGATCCCCAATAATTTCCTCTGCATATGGAGTTAACCTTGACAGCAGGATGGTGGATATATTTTGTACGTAGTTGGCAAGTGGTATGCCCCTATAATTACTACAGTCTGTTTTATTGACCTTCTTATAGATAGGTACAATGATCGACTCCTTCCACTCCTCAGGCAATTCCTTCTTATTCCAAATAGAAATTATAAGTTTATGGATCTCATAGCGAATTGTTCTACCCCCTGCCTTAATCATTCCTGCTGGGATTTGATCAATACGTGGTGATTTGTGGCTTTTTAGCTTTTCAATAGCCAACTCAAGCTCAAAGATACTTGGCTCAGGCACTAGTGGTTCTGCTGTGTGTATTTCTGTCTGCCTAACATCAATAACCCCATGTATATGCAATAGCTGAGCGATATGGTTCCTGACCTAACCAAAATACTGTGGCAGTCTGCAACCATATCACCCTTCTCATCCTTTAATATATTGGTTCTAGGCTGGTAACCCTTCTTAAAGTCAATGTTGCTCCTATACAAGTCCCTAACTTTTTTTATCTTACTGTTTGTTTCAATTTCCTCAATTTTAGCTTTCAGATATTCCTTCTTTTTGTTCCTGAAATGTCTGCTACTTCACGTATTTAAGTATTCAGATTATCTACATTGCTTTTGTTTGGACCCTGTAACCAATGCATTTTAGCCTGCTTCTTTTGATCTAATACACCTAAACACTCTTCATCAAAACATGGTTAATGCTGTTTCAATTCGTGCAGACCTAGACTCTTTGGCTGAGGTTTTGATGTTCTTTATAATGTTTTCCCAAGTCCTCTTTATGTTCTCGCTATAATTTAAGTTCTCTAAAGCTGCAAACCTGTTTGAAATCTCAATCTGATACTGTTTCCTAACCTCCAGCTCATTTAGCTTCCTGAGGTTAAATCTTTCCTCATTAAACTTCTGTTTTTTTGTTTACTTACTGCCAATCTTTCCCTAACTTTTGCAACCATCAGACAGTGATCAGTATCACAGTAAGCTCCCCTGAAAAATCATACATCGAGTGTACTCGAATGCCTTCTCATGTCTATCAATATGTGATCAATCTCGTTGTTAGTCTGCCCATCAAGGGAAGTCCAGGTGTATTTGTGAATGTTTCGGTGTGGGAACATTGTGCTAGATATTAACGTGGGACTATCATTACCCTCCTGATGCAGACTCTCAGTCCCAATTGTCTGTTTGAAAATAACTTCTCTCTCCGATTTTGCATTAAAATCTCCTAACGCATATTTCATATGGTACTTAGGAATATGATCGAAAACCTGCTATAATTCCTCATGACAAATGTCTGCACTATCTGGGGTGTCACCGGAATCCATTCACAGGTGGCGGACATGGTGTCTTAAATCTAAAACAATATTGAACTTCTGCAGGAAAACTTTGTTAACGGAAATCGCAGATACTAGCTTTACGTAAGCGCCACGTGTTGTTAGTAAAGTTCTCAGTTTAAACACCCTGTATAATGCTGTATATAGCATCAGAACTTAACACTGAATTATAACAACAATACATCCTTGTGCTCTCTTTGTAATTATGAATAGTTCGTTTTCGTTAATTTATTTGAGATGACGTATTATCTTGAAGCTAATAACACTGCAGATATGACGCTGCTTAAAATCATAGTTTATATTTTCCCCTTATATTTTGTTGACGTTGGCCATATAAACACGTATCCTATTTCCACGAGACGTCAGAAATATTAAACAAATCCGTATTCTAGATTAAGCACTCTTTTCGGTAAGGTAAACATTTTCTGTGAAAACTGCTACAGGTGCATCAATGGCGATTCCACATAAACTAGAAGCTTGCACAGAGGACTACTATATAAACTGAAACTTCATCTCCATGACCACCTCTACCTCCTCCTAAAATCCTACCTAAACGAACGCTACTTTCAAGTCAAAATCGAGGACGAACTATCACCCCATTAGAACAGGAGTACCACGAAGCAGCGTCCTGGGACCGCTACTCTATTTGCTATATACTGCCGATGTCCCAACAACACAGGACACGCTCCTGGCGACATTCGCGATGACATTGCCATGCTGTCATCAGATCCTGACCCCGTACGCGCAACTGAAAAACTCCAGCATCATCTCAACCTACTCCAACACTGGCTGCAACAGTGGAGAATCAAAGTAATCCAACTAAGTCCGCACAGGTAACATTCACTACACGACGAGGCACCTGTCCGCCAGCAAATCTCCACAATACTCCCATACCTGTCAAAAAAGAAGTAAAATACCTAGGACTTCACCTAGGCGAAAAACTAACGTGGAAGACGCACATAAAAGCCAAACGATGCCAGCTGGAACTTAAACTCAAAAACATGAGCTGGCTAATAAACGCACGTTCACAGCTATCCCTAGACAGCAAACTAGCCGTATACAAGGCAATGCTGCGACCTGTCTGGACATATGGGATAGAGCCTGTCTGGACATATGGGATAGAGCTATGGGGATGCAGCAAGCCATCCAACATCAAGATCCTCCAAACATTCCAGTAAAAAATGCTCAGAATGATCAGCAGTGACACCCGGTACGTCTCCAACCAAACCTTGCACAGTGACTTCGAAATCCCGTACGTTACGGAAGTGGTTCGAATCAATGCCAACAAATACAAAAACCGCAGCACTGAGCACAGTAATCAACTGATCAGAGCTCTCTTCAACCCCTCGGTCTACAGACGACTCAGACGATTATGGCCGGAAGACTTAGCTCAACAGCACAACTCCAGTGAACTACCGATGGATGGTGCCTGCCTCACGACCTTTTCTTACCTCAACCTTACTAATTACTCTATCTAATTGACTAGATTGTAATTTGCAATATAAAATAAGAAAAGGATGAAATTAAATGTAGATTGAAGTCAGGGAATGCTTGCTACCGTTCGGTGCAGAATCTTTTGTCTTCCAGTTTTCTATCCAAAAATTTTAAGATTAAGGTATACAGAACTATAATTTTGTCTGTTGTTTCGTGTGGGTGTGAAACATGGTCGCTTACAATGAGGGAGGAAGGTAGGCTGAGAGTGTTTGAGTTTAGGGTGTTGAGGAGAATATTTGGGCATAAGAGGGACGAGGTGACAGGGGAATGGTGAAAACTATATAATGAGGAGCTTAATGATCTGTACTCCCCACCCAATTTTGTTCGATTGGTAAAATGGAGAAGAATGGGATGGGTGGGACGTGCAGCGCATATGGGGGAGAGGAGAGGTGTATACAGGGTTTTGGTGGGGAAACCTGAGGGAAAGAGACCAATGGGGAGACCCAGAATTAGATGGGAAGATAATATTAAGATAGATCTTCAGGAAGTGGGATGTGGGAGTATGGACTGGATCGAGATGGCGCAGGATAGGGACAGTTGGCGGGAACTTGTGAATGCGGTAATGAACCTTCGGTTTCCATAAAATGCGAGGAATTTCTTGACTAGCTGACAAACGGTTAGCTTCTCAAGAATGACTCTGCTCCATGTAGTAAGCAAGTAAGAGTATTCCGAACGTCAGTTCATTTGCGAGGAAAAGACAACTGATGGTGATATCTTGTGCATGTGGACTCACTGGAAAAGAACACGACATTCAAACTTGACGCTGAACTAGTCGTGGCCGGCTCGATTTGACTAGCAAGTTCGCAGCGTTATAATTTGGAAGCCTTGCACATCGAGCTTTTTGTCATTCATACCGTCCATATTTTTATAATTAATACACAAACTTACAAATGCACCTAAAACACAATTCATGACAAATATTAATCTTCTACATGTTTCGGCCCCGGGGTTCCATCCCCAGGGAGTCCTTCAGATCAAAGGAATACAATCCAAACACGCTAACTAGGCATGCGGCGCCCTAATTGTAATGATTAAAACTTTAATATTTAAAAATTCATAAAATTGATAAATATGAAGTTACAGTACTGTAACATTAAAATTATTTGATAGCCGTACTAGGTACAAGTTCATAGCTTCTTATTCTTATATTAAAACCAACGAGATGCACTAATTTCTCAAATTTATTTTTTGAATATGACTCTACATGTTTCGGACATTTTCTCTGTCCATCAGGTGATGCTGTCTGCTTGCTAGCGGGATCCTGATCCCGCTAGCAAGCAGTCAGCATCACCTGTACGACAAATACTTACTGCTGTGTGTACACTACTAGACTCCTGATGATGGACAGAGAAACTGTGCGAAACATGTAGAGTTCTATTCCAAAAATAAATTTGAGATATTAGCGCATCTCGTTGGTTTTATTATAAGAATATATCGCGATGCACGGTTCTCTGAATGTCAAATTCAAAAGTTCATAGTTATTTATTAAGTTTTCATTAAACCATGTAGCAGCATTGGACTTATGAAGTTTTCCTTTGTGTCTGTGTGGGTGTAGACAGCTTTAGGTTGTTGAGCATTCGCGAATTTTATGTTATTCGTACCGAACATATTCTTATAATTAATACTTTACATTAGCTACGAACTTGTGCGTGGAACAGCTGTCACATAATTTTGATATCACATTATTGTAATGTTATTCCTATCAATTTTGTGTATTTTGGAATTTTAATATTTTTATCATTCCAATGACAGCGATGCAGTACCTAGATTAACGCTTTGGGATTATGTCCTTCGATGTGAAAGGCTGTCTGAGGATGGCACCCCGGTGATGAAACATATAGGTGATTAGTATTTGTCATGAATTGTGTTTTGTTGGTTAATATGCTAATAATTAGACATTAGGCCTGTTTGCAAGCGTTATTTAAAATGCAGGTTTTACAGAACGCCGATTTATGTGGGGAGGTTACCATCTATGCGGAGAAGTTGAGGATTAGGAAAAAGGCTGATGTAGAATATTTCAACGTACTGTCCAGGCGATCGCCGGAAGAAACTGAGGAAAACCTTTAAAGATCTCATTGAGGATAGCAGATACCAGATTTGTGGTATCGACCTTATCGCAGGTTTATATTACGGCTTTCTGCGTCGTGATAACACGTGGTCTGGTACATGAGCAACAGCGTTTCACTGGAACCTACTATTTCTATCTTCGTGATATGTGACACTTAACAGCAGGTAACCTGGTGGAAATACTTCCTGCATAGAAGCATCGAGTGTTACAGTTACACCAGCTCTTCTGATTTTTTATGTGTCTGTGAAATTAGTTCATTTGTGAACGGTTTGGGAAACCTCATACAGCTCTTGGGGATGGATGGAGACTTTATGTTCGTCCGATGTCGTCTGTCTGTCCCAATTAACGCTCTGGCGAGCAAGTCGTAGTAATATAACAGTTATGACTAGTCCAGAAAGGTAAAAAAAGGTAAATCAGTCCCATTACAGGCCCGAGGTGCCCAGAGGGTTCCAGGAAGTTAAGGTTCCCAGATTACGTGACAGTGACCCAGGATGGTGGTAAGGTTGTCAGCCTTAAGCACCGGCCGCTTTTACCCCCAGGAAATACTCCTAGTACTCATTTCTGCTAGAGGCTGAGTCGACCCCAGGGCCATAGTGTGATCGGAAGGGTTATGGCAATGAAAAAATTCAGAAAAGCCTGTACCTAATTTCAGAAACCGGATGAACGGCGAGGTGTGATATTTTCACAGCGGTGTTGCTGAAGATGAAAATTTCCTTGGTCGTGACGACCAGTTAGAGCGAAATATTATAAATGTTCGTAGGTATTGATGTAAAGGGTCTGCTATTTTTTATCCGATTCTTACCAAAAAAAGGGAATGTGTTGAGAAAGGTGTGCAAAAATTGCAAATATATTTCACGAAAATTCGTCTGGTGACCCGGACATGACGAAAGTAATAGTCGCTTTTCACAGACGGTTTGCGAAAATCGCATAAAAGTGTAGTCAGCACATTGTGCAACGCGTTTTAATTTTTCCGTAGCTTCTGTTTGTGTTTCACTGCGATAAGAAATTTAGAAATCAGACACAAGAAGTGCAAGAAAACGCGTGTAGGTTTTCATGTGAAGTGTCATGTTGTAAACGGGACTTGAACGTGCTGACAAGTTTCAATAAACCCCTCTAATTTTCAAATTTTGTGAAAATCGCTTTAAGGGATTTTAAGGGTTTGTTTTTCCTTGTGAATAGAAACTGTGCCCGGGCTGCCTGTAACGAGTCCCCTGTCCATGGACGATGCGTGGATGAAAGTGGAACACACGTGGAATGAGGTTTATAAGGGGGAGATTGGAGTACTCGGAGAAAACCCCGTCAAAGTGTCACTTTGCTTACCACAAATCTGTACCTGGCGCCGGAGATATGGTAAGGCCTTTGCAATTATTGCGTGTGGACGGAACGGACAGAAACGTGGCGAATCGAACAGGCACATTCTTGTAATATTTTCTTTTTGGCAGCGCCAATAGAAGTTGCCATAGTACCTTTGTTTAATGAAACATATGACTCTGTGAGAGGTTTACTGTTGTAAAAGGCAGTACATTCTAACAGCGCTTATAGCCCGAGGCGAAGTTAAAAGAAAGTTGTTGGATGCATGGAGTTGCCTTCGCAGAACAAGATGCACTTACCTTTCACTTTCTCTTTTAACCTGGCTAGTTCTTCATGGCTCGACACTGGAGACAAGGAGTTTAATCGTGAGTGTGAAGTGACTTTGACACCACTCTGTACACAGACACACACACACACACATACACACACATGCGCACACACGCACAAACATACAAACACACGCACGCACACCCACACGCACGCACGCACACCCACACGCGCGCGCACACACACACACACATATATATATATATACACACACACACACACACACATATATATATATATATATATATATATATATATATACACACACACACACATTGTAATAATTCATTGAATTTTCCCCCTTCTTCGAAACGATTTTCGATACGTTATCGGAGGTTAATATGAACACGTTTCTTCTCCTTTCTTATCTTTTGAACAATACGGTGTCAATTCGTGAAGTGGTATGTAACGTAACCATAGACAACGGTTTCTTTAACGCTAAGGTGTGGTGACAATGGGGGCCCACTGCAGAGCGCCTCGTCATCCAGTCCGGCAGTAAGTCAAGTGGGTCATCTAACCATTGTTGTCCCACTGTACATTTATTACATATCCCATTGGAGTAGCCAGGGTCACACATGGGACGATCAGTGGCCAGTTTGTTGAGGCGCCGAAGTCGTGAAAGAATGCTTTCGAATTCCTGAAAATATAACATTTTTTATCTTAAAATAGGGCAGCTGACACTGACGATTGCAAATATAATATAATGCATATGGTGTGGACATTGAAGGGGCAGTTGAAATTTTTCCATAGACGGTCAAGGCTGAGCTTGTACACTCAGTCGAACAAAAATCCATCGGCCTGAAATTTTGTAAGTCCCGAACTGGAAGTCACATGACGTACAGTTGCCATCATAATTCGAGTCATTTTACTTTCCCCATATTTGCGCATTCGTGGCGTTTCTCTGTCTTCAATTAATTGCGATAATTCACAACGCGTATGTATTAACCGAAGACAACAACAAATTTGCTTAATTTGAAATTAAAACATTAATTAAACTTCATTACATTTCCCGGATGTGAGGCTAGCTTTGCTGCTAGGGATGGATGAGTCGATGGACCGTTCGGTTTTTACTGTCAGCAGGCGTAGTACAGGCATTTTAACGAGTGTACAAGAAATTTCTACATGCATACGGGGTACTGGGAAAAGGTTTTTCAAGGGGGAAGTTACTGTTTCGAATATGGCTAGGGCAGGTCACATCTGCATAGCGTAGTGACCTTTCTTAGACCACCCACCTACCGTATGTAAGAATTCCGTGTATTAAAAGTTAAAATCATGAAGGTTTTGTTTATAATTCCTGTATACCGTGCCCTATGTAATTGTCTTGTTAGAAACGTAATTGTAAATATTGCAGTGGCTTCATGACAACGGAAAACTGGTCGTATTTATACGTAATATTCTTCGTGGAACTGGAATAGTATACAAATTACAGTTTTAAAAATTGAATAAAGATGCTGAAATATTTAAGTAAAAATTTTAAATAATTTGCCTGCGGCGCTGATGGAGGTCAGCAGCCCGTCCTCAGTACCCATTTATGGTGTCTCCCGCTTGAAAAATCCGGGCTCGCCACTAACTTGTCTGTGTGTCTTCAAGTTTTATGGACGTTCTGTTTGTACTCATCTGTCCCCAATTTTACTTTCACCAGATTCGTACTGCACACAGTGGCCACACGGTAGAAGTTGCATGCTGTTGCGCACAGCTTGAATACACACATTATCATTTTTTATTAATATGTTGTTGACCGTGCATCTTATTACAATCTTTGTAAATAACCAACTTGACGCACAATTCTTTTTCTTATATTTTCTTATTCCAGTTCTCTACATGTTTCGAACAACCAAGTGCTCGACCTCTGGTCGTATTGATACAGTTGACTGTATGTAGGTGACTTATACCAGAGGTCGTATTGATACAGTTGACTGTATGTAGGTGACTTATACCAGAGGTCGTATTGATACAATTGACTGTATGTAGGTGACTTATACCAGAGGTCGTATTGATACAATTGACTGTATGTAGGTGACTTATACCAGAGGTC
>Ga0131853_10019425_pt1 | contig 12370 bp, 10 predicted proteins | sample TergutLab28metaG_FD_92764 | JGI IMG/M metagenome (GOLD analysis project Ga0131853, IMG submission 92764) | Labiotermes labralis P1 segment gut microbial communities from Petit-Saut dam, French Guiana - Lab288 P1 (version 2) (version 2) | ecosystem: Host-associated > Arthropoda: Insects >...
CACAATAACGCACCAAGTAGTCGCAAGCTCCTGAAGATGGATGTATTAACATCCGAAACATGTTGAGCAGTAAATTGACATAATAAAGCAAGTGTCATCAAGTTGGTCTATCTTTATTCAAATATCAAGATGATGCACGGTCCAATACTCATAAGCACTGCGATTCTTCGAAATGTAAATGAATATTTCCGAGTCATCGTGGTTAGGATGAAGCCACCAAATAACTTACACACTATCTACCACCCCACTATCTACCAATACATAGATAAGCATCTATATTTATTTCGGAATTCTCGTCTTAACAGTTTAAATCTCGGTGGTAACTAGGATACGTGTAACATTCCCTCTAACTTTATGAAATTCTGCATTGTGTGACGAAATTTATTATTTGTGTAATAATTTTCACAGTAAACAGTGATTATTTTTCTACACAGTATTTAACGGTTAGTGTTTAAAATTTACAACGGCTGTGTCTTCTGTATGGCTGCAACCAAAGTTTTGTGTATAATTTTCATGAGTGTCAGTTTTATAAGTCGTGCCTTGGGTAAGACCTTTAGTTATCCCGTCTTCGCGGCGGTCCGTTTTCAACCTTCGGTCATATATTGTGAGACTGTGTCTAAAAAATTGGCACTGCAATAGGCTTTTCTCTTATTTTTGTTTCCCTATCAGTTACATTCTACTAGTCCTCTGTACTCATCATTATAGTAATACTAATTTTTTAAAAGAGCAAGCTGATGTATCCTTGGGACCTTCAAATAAATCAGTGCTCTTTCGGGCATCGTGCAATCTTGGGCAGAAAATTATTTCATAATGTATACATTTCGTGCATCCATGTCTAGCTCATGTGAGATCTGTGGTGGAGAGAGAGTCACTGGTTGGGTGTTTTCTTCGAGTACTTCATTTTTCTCTGGTCACTGTCACTCCATGAACCCTCCGTACACATCTTCATGTCGTAAGTACCGTGCACAGTGTTCTATACTATCATTTATTGAACCAATACTTGTACACTACAATTTGTACACTAACTCACATACCAGCTACTGCTCCGACGCGTTTCGTTCTCTAAAGTCACGGTCACCAGGATGCCCAGTTTCAATTCTTCGCAACACATCAAATGGGGTTTTTTATATTCTACAATTAAAAAATCTAATGATTATAAGCATATAATTGGTCATTCTTTGTAAGATCGTAGTTTTTACAACAGCTGGACAAGCTTGAATACCATAAAAGCCCTTCACTGATGCGTCAGTGCACAACTTTTTGAAAGACGTTACAAGTTTCTCAGTTTATAAAAGTATAGTAAAACGGTTAAAATTAAACATTAAAAACACTTAAAAAAACAATATTGGAGATCAGGCGTATGTGGAAGTGTGGACGCGATAGTATGTATTTTAATAACAACTTTCCTGTGTCTTTGTCGAAATTCTGTACCGTCCCAAAGTGGGTGCCGTCCGGCAGCTGTTACTGCTACGTTAAACCATAAGGAAGGCTGGTCGAAACCTAGGCATCTTCCAACGAAAATGATTACTTCTCTGCTCTTGGGGAACATCAACTGAGCACAGGGACTTTTATTTTCATGTTAGACTTCAAACGGTTACAGCCGTAATTTTGGTAGTACTAGAATTACGATAAGTTATTAGCAGACAATGTATGGACTTTAAGATAATGTGTGAGTTTTGCTAACGAATAAAATTAAATGCTAGGAGATGAGTTTAATTAATTAATTATTGTCAATAACATCAAAACATTTGACAAAAACAAATCCTACTCGCATAACTTTAATTTAAATTCAAATACGGAGTGACAAACTGACAGTAAAGAAATGCGTGTTCATCACGAAGACTGTCAGGCTAATGCTATTCTGAAAAAAAAAACATTTGTTTATTTACAAACAGACCGCGAAAATTTTAAAATTATTGAAAAAAAAAAAGAAACAGGTGAACCGCACATTTAGAACCGTGCTGTGGAAGTTTAATTATGATAAAAAAAAAATAAGTTTAAATTGTCAGGGTTTTTAAGCAGTGTGATAGTGGACTCTGTTACTTTGCACCCGTTTTGTTCACTGCGAACACACCTAAGTTACGCCTGACTGTTCCTCTTTTGCGTGACGTTTCCGAGTAAGTGATCACTAATGAAAATGTGCAGGGCGTAGCTGTCGCTGATTGTGGGGAGCACAACAGAAGAGTGGGCCAGACATCACACAGACACCGTGTTAATTAAAGGGCCATTCAAAAGAACGCAACGTGACAGTGCTGACAGCGCACTGACCGATAAAAAAAAACCCCGCCGAAACGAAATGATTATAGTGAATATTATATTAAAATTTTATTTGTATATTCCGCTTTAATTTTCAGTCCACGTGGCAGATTACTTATATTATGATATCGATATTTGAGGATCTGATATCCATGGATGCAAAGATTGCCATCGTTATAGGAGGAATGTCGTGCGATTTAGTGTAAATTTGCAGCCGTTTTGAAGGGACATACTACAACCAAATAAAAGCCTGAAGAAGGAGGCGCTTAGTTCGTGAGAAACGTCGATGTGCTTCATAAGACTAAAATGCATCACCGAAAATGATAAAATGTATGGAATAGATGAGCAATGCATGCAAAACATTATTTCTAACGCCTATGCAGCATAGATATACCAATAGCGAGATCTGTTCTTAGATGGAGGATAATATTAAAACAGATCTTATAAATAGTGTTTTAATTACTGTAGTTTTGGTTCATCTCCCTCAGGGCAATTTCCTATGTTGGGTTTTTGTCAACACGGTTATGCGACTTCTTTTTCCTTAAAACGTAACGAATTTCCTAACTATGCGTGATCTCAGTTTTCCGCCGCAATGGAAATGAGATCTGTACTCTTCTGGAATTTTATGCACCGTAGCTTGGTAATTCCGTACTGACATTTAAGGACAATTTATTTGTCCCATATTCAAAGGTCAAGAAGTCCAAGACTATTTGCCTGCTTGTCCCTTGAAGATGAGACCGTTAGGTTGTCCCGAAACGTCGGTACGAAATTATCATTATATTCTGCGTGAAATCCCAAAAGACTGTAGATCACAATTTCCCGATTAGCTGAGCAACTGCTGTCCTTCATACGTACTTCAGAACTTAAAACTAATTTATTCATTTAGGGCCCCGGAATAGCGTAGTGTATATACCACTTACTACAGCCAAGACGGTTGGGGGTTAAATTCCCACTGTGGGCAAGAAGTTTTTTTTCTTCCCTATATCCGTACAGACTGTCTCTGTGATCCACCCAGCCTCCTCCACAATCGATGCCAGGACGTTTTCCGAAGGAAAAGACGGACGGGGAGTGACGTTTTCACCCTTATCTAGCACCGAGGAATGTGTATAGCTTTGTCTTACCACTTTTATTTGCTTCCTATTACATGTAATGATATTATCTTTAATTTTATCCTGTATTCTATTTAAGTTTCCTGTTGGCAGAAGAGCTCAATCAGTAAAGTGACTGGGCTACGGGCAGGATGAACGGGCAGAGATCCTTTTTTTTTTTATCCCCCATACCGACTGCCGATTTTATCCTGTCTCCTATTCCATGGGTACCAACAGCAAAACGCCAGTTATGAAACTGACCTCTCAATTCCACTTAGTGCCGAGGTTCAGAAAGGTGGCGCTATACTTCCATTCTTCCATACGTCTTTATGGCATCGTACCTAATTAAGCACACCACACATACACTGTTTTTGATTTTATTTTCCAAGTCTGTTGTTGAAACACATTTACGAGGAAGACATTGGATTTCGCGAAACTATATCAATATAATAAAATATATTCTGTTCTTTATAATTTTGGATTTCATTAAAAGAATCCTAAATTTATTGGTGAGATTTCTGTTCCGAATATTGGTGAGATTTCTGTTCCGGATATGGAAATATAATAAAGATTGGTATATCTGTTACTGCTAAGAATTTTGATCTTCATTTGGCTTCTTAAGTCTCCAGAGAAAGAAACAGAATCCGTGAATTCTCTGGCAAAAAGTCGCATAGTACTTTGTATTTATTTTTGTGTACAGTTATACTGGATGTAAGTTTTAAAATCATATGTAAATTAACAAATAACCTGTAATGAAACTGTGCCATATTTCTCTTATATTTGACCCAGAACTAGACGTAAATATAGCATTTTGGAAATTCAATTCGAGAATGTTACTGTTCCATTTACAGTACAACTGAAATTTTTTTACTACATGCTCGACGAATGTGGAAGTTAATAAGAGCTATGAGTTTAAACGAAGTCCCATTTTCAACGTTTCATATCCCACAACAAAAACTTCCTCTGTATAAAAAGTTGTGTTGTGTGAAGCAGAGTTTCTACATATACTCGCTGGGAGCATGAGGGTGGACAGATATCTTTACTGGATAATACCGGGTGCACATAAACAGGTTTGGTAATTTGAATACAAAAGTACGGAAATAAGGAAGGGGAATACATACCGTTTTGAGCAGCCTGTGAGAGGAACTTATGAAGTATAACTGAGTAAATCTTGAAGTTTACATGCTTCATCTACTGGAAAATGGTGATGTACAAAGAAGAATACTTTCGCAGCAGAAGTAGCACTCCGTGTGTTGAAGATGGCAAACAGGGATTTTAATACTACGTCAAGTTGTGGGACTCCGTAGATCATCACACTGTCCCGAGACACAATACAAAAAATGCAAAAGTGCCTGCATCACACTCAAGTGATTACCTTCTGTTTACTAAGATGCCGTCGCATAAAGCAATCGTCTGACTACGATTGTGTGCTACTTCTAGGTACAGTTAGGGGAACTGCAGTATACAATTTCAGCAGTCAACATTGGTGATCTATATTAACAGAATTGCTGAGACATGAATTCTGCAGATTTTGGTGTATTGCAGTGGGTATGGGGCAACACTGAACATTATTTAAACGTGATATTTGAGCTTGTAATGATAGTAATAATGAAGAGTTCTATCTTGTTCGATGTGACAAAGTGCATTTTGATGGACAGGTAAGGACATTTCGAGGGAGCGTTGGCCTTCATGTTCATGGTAGAAGAGAAGATGGATGCATCTGCGAAGCCTTTGTGCATATCTACCAATTACACGGTGTCACAACGCGGACGCACCTCCGAAACATTGACTCATATTGACAACTTACACGACGTATTATCCCGGAAGCACCTGCGAAATACGTACGTCCTGGAAGAACAATATTCGTTTCTAAATATTACACGTAACAAATGGTGGCCACTTTGAAATTGTTTAAATTGTGAGTTAAACTTTGAATTCCTATTTATTTCACCAACACATGCACCTGTGATTCACATAATATTAGTGTTAATACATTAATTGTTAAAAGGGTAAAACACTAAAATTATTGGCACTCCAACATGTTTCGGTTTTTCATAAAACCATCCTCAGGGAGCCAATCGTGCCACACAAGGAAAACGAGTAACATGAAATGCAAGCCCATCACAAATAAAATATGACATGCTGCCAACATACTTCGAAAATAATACTGGACAATAAATAACTTTAATAGGCACGAATGGATCACTGAGGATGGTTTTATGAAAAACCGAAACATGTTGGAGTGCCAATAATTTTAGTGTTTTATCCTTTTAACAATTAATGTATTAACACTAATATTGTGTGAACCACAGGTGCATGTGTTGGTGAAATAAATGTGAATTAAGCAATATGCACGGTGCAACGGTGAAAATTTGAATTCCTCTCACATATGGCGCCTACTGGGTATGGGTATCACATTTATGTATCTTTCATTCTATATTAAATTTGTGAATATAATCTGTTTTTGTGTTGTTTTTAGTATTCATATTATAGTGTAATCAACGTCGTATTTAGTAATATTCTTTTGTGAAATACATTTCAGTAGAAATGTAATGGAACTTCATGGACTGCAGTAATACAATTTTATGTAGCAACCTCGTGTTTGTTAGCCTTTCGTTCTGTGGTTTGTTTATTCTTTCCTGAAAACAAATACAATAGGAAATACGAAACCAGATTTATACACATTTTAAAACATCCAACAAAAAAGGAAGCCTGCAGTAATCTGGGAGGTGGTTTCAGTACACGGCTTCATATTAATGAGACACGCCAATGCATACTGCAAAGGGACATCCAGCTGTTCCGATTGAAAGGCATGCCAGTAGACGGAATTGTTTCCTGAGGCTAGGAATGCATAGCCTGCCGTACCTCATACAGTTGCACCTGCTAGGTTTCTCTTCAACCTAAAATGTTTATAACCTGGGGTTCACTGAAAATGTTAGAATATTTACAGGAAATGGAAAGTGTAAAGACATTTCCAGATTGTGCTCAGAATATTTAGTCGTTATAACAGCTATGCTGCAAGCTTGACATCTAAGGAAACCGAGTTTCTTTTCCAACAGAGACCAGAGAATGTCCTCTTTTCTAGATGATAACAGTGACTGAGGGAACTATTTACTAAATATTCACTATTCAGCATGGATTTTTCCCTGATGATGAAGCATTAGAGACCCAAAGCTGACTTCTTCTCCCCATACTCGAAAGAGGTTCAGATTGACTTCACTTATATCTTTACTCATCCGTACACATTTATTAATTTGTATGAGTCGTGAAAAAGTATTCAGTAAATTTTTTTAATTTCCAAAGAATTTCACATAAAGTAACAATTTGCATTTGTATGATTACGAAACAGAATCTCCTACAAGTTTTGGCTATCCTTACCCGTCTTCAGGGAAGGTGGTTCAGGAAAAGGGATTGTTATTACACAGAAACCTGTCAACATCAGTTGTTCTTAAAAAAATTAAAACATCAATTAATTAAGATATTAATGACTGTTATATTTGTAAGAAAGATAAAATTACCTTCAGAATATTTGATATTTTACTATTCAATTTTTATGAGCAACGAGATCTACATACATTAATCGTTGTACATACGGACAGGCTGATATGACAGCTGTAGATTGTAATTCCAAAAGCAACCAGTAATCTACTTTCTGTTGTGAAATAATTAAAATGCTCTTTGACATTCCCAATACAGCTTTCAGGTTCATCAGGCGAGAAGTGTTAAGATTACGGTCTTATAGTTTATGGCAGTGTTTAGTTAGGTGAACAGGAACCAACTGTTATGAGAAATCTCGTACTTCCATATTCATAGTGGAAAGTACGTCTACACTCACGGCAGGGTTAGCAAGTTTTTTCGAAACATTAATACATAGCATTCAGACTACGTGATAACGCGACACAGAGGAGTGTAATCGCTAAAAGAAGAACTTTTATAAAAGTAGTGATTATCAAAAACGTGAACGTTATATAACCTTAAGCTACACATATGAAGATCATTCATGCCATTGGTCAGGCAATTACTCTCTGGCTGTCACCACAGAGGCCCGTGTTCAGTCGCAGCTGGCTGTCAAAGTGGCACTGTGAGATGTGTATCCAGTACTTAGCTCTCACCATGTCATTTGTGAGCCGGCTGATTCTCGAGAGGCCTGTTTATTCACCAACCTTTTACACACGGTATAAATACTGAAAATGTCGCTAAATAAACCACGAGAGATGCGAGAGGCTCAATTTGTGGATTGAATTCAACGTACAAGATAATGCCTGCTGAAGCAGTCAGGCTGTGCGCACTGCCAATTTTGTCTTTTGCCAAACAAGATTTTGTTTTCAATAGGAAATTATAGTTTCGCTCGAAAGTTATTTCAAGAGAGCATAAAACAGTGCAGATATAAACATTATGAACTTCTACTAATTTCCAAGTACCTGAAATTTTTACTTTGCGTACTCTTACTCTTTAAAAAAGTGGACTCGTGTAAGGTACCAAAGTATGACAACAATCTGTGATTTGATTTTGAAGTTACGGAGCATGACGTTAGTGACATTGTACGAATAAAGTACAGCTAGTGTTAGCTAACTGTGTAAAGTACAGGAAAGTCTACTAATACGAGGGGGTGCTGACAAGTCCTTAGCCCGACCTACTTTCCGATGTCATAGGAAAGAATCGATAGTGTCTTTGGAAAGAGGATTCTACTCGTGTGCCGAATTGCAAGTCTTTTCTTGTTGCAGAGGCTGAAAGGAAGCACGTCAGGCAATGCGCGCGATTTCAACAACATCGTTACCCCAGCTGTCATCAAGTCTCCCCCCCCCCACCCCGCGCAAGGCAAGGCCCCCAAAGTAAATTTACGCCACTCTGACAGACACATTGGAGGAATACGCAAAATAATATGCCTCCGTCAAAAACTGGGTGGCCCAGTTTAAAAGTGGTGATTTTTCCACCCGTGATGCGCCTCGTCATGGACGACACAAAACAGTGACCACCCCAGAGATTATCGATCAAATTCACGAGCTAATCTTGGAATACCGCTGGATTTAGGATAAATCAATAGCTGAACAACTGGTCATTCCACGTGAGCGGTTTGGGTCCGTCATTCATGAAGATTTGGACATGCGGAAGCTCTCCGCGAAGTGGGTCCCGAAATGCCTGAACGCGGATCAAAAACGTCAATGTTTCCAATCGTCTGAGAAGCCATTGGAATTTTTTCGGCGCGATCCAAATGATTTCTTTCGCGATTGGTGACCACGGGCGAAATGTGTTTATACCACTACGACCTGGAGACAAAGCAGCAATCAATGGAGTGGCGGCATAGCAGCTCACCCCGCCCCAAAAATTCGGAGTGCAAAAATCCGCTGGAAAAGTTCTCGCCCCGATTTTTTGGGATCAAAACGGCATCCTCCTCATTGATTATCTTCCAAAGAGCCAAACTATCAATGCGGAGTATTACTCATCTCTGCTGGTGAAATTGAAGGGCATTTTGAAGGAAAAACGCCGCGGGAAGTTAACCAAGGTGTTCTTGTTCTTGCACGACAATGCCCCTGCTCACCAGGCACTTGCAACCCAGAAGAAACTGGCCTACCTGGGTGTACATTTTATTGATAACCTACCCTCTTCTCCGGATCTGGCCCCGTCGGACTACCACCTGTTCCCTGGACTGAAAAAACAATTGAAAGGTCGACATTTTTCTTCCGACGCGGAGGTCATTGCTGCCGCGCAGACCTGGTTGGACAGACAACTTTCTGAATTTTTTCGGAGTGGCTTGCAAAAGTTAGAGCAACGGGCTAAGAAGTGTATTGAGCTTCGTAGGGAGTATGTTGAATAAATTCCGATTTGGTTCGCTGTAACTTGTTTCCTTCCTGGCCGGGCTAAGGACTTATCAGCACTCCCTCGTAATAACCAGAATATACCAAAAAAAATGTGTGCATGAGCTGACGTGATGCACTGTCAGACGGTTATAAAACTACTAAGTTGTTAGAAGTGTATTTTACTTTACTTTTGATACGCTTCTTCAATAATAAATATATAAATTTATTATATAACTTAATTCAATATAAAATTTTTATTCATCGTAACTCTTAAATAATTAAAACCTATACAATGCTCTGAGACTTTCTTATAAAAAAGATTTACCGTCTTCATTGAAGCGGCAGTTTTAAAATGTAATTAATATTATTGTGAGTTTTTGCCACGTTTCTTCCATTGAAAGTTTTGATACGTGTAATAGGATTTAGTACCTGCTTTCCGAAACAGTTGAAGAGCTTTGTATTATTTTACCTTTGCAATCGATTGCGAGTAGATGCTTGTTGCTGAGGCCAATTCGCAAAGCTCATCTAATCACGCCCTAGTTATGCTAGGCATGGTCTGCTCTTCACAATGTCGTTATCACCCAGACCACACTACAGAATATTCCGCTGCTGTGAGGCACAAACGTCTCCCAGCAACGTCACACTCCTTGCATTTAGCGTAACACAGTGTGTCCCAGAATGGATTACAGAATGTTGCAGGCCGACAGAACAATCATCGAGAGGTGGAGGTTATTGTTATGCGCACAGATTTGTCGACTAACACAGCATGTTTCAAATATCACCAAGAATAACAGAAGTAGTGTAAACAAACATTAACAGTCCACAATGAAAAGCGTAACGTGTTTTGTGGTTCTATGTAACAAGGTCATCTGTAGTCATGTTACAGTGCGAAGATGCTTCTGAAGAAACCATACAGACCCCAACCGAAACTGGGTGAAATCCTGGACCACATAATTTCCCTAAAGGATGGTCATCTACCTCATTTTATTCACTACATTTGTCGGTTTTTATGCCGGTTGGACGGGCGGGGGGGGGGGCTTATAGCCCAAACGAACCCACGCAAAATCATCACAATTACCGCAGAAATGCTGTGCACTCTCCCAGCAACGTCACACTCCTTGCATTTAGCGTAACACAGTGTGTCCCAGAATGGATTACAGAATGTTGCAGGCCGACAGAACAAAAGTAGTGTAAACAAACATTAACAGTCCACAATGAAAAGCGTAACGTGTTTTGTGGTTCTATGTAACAAGGTCATCTGTAGTCATGTTACAGTGCGAAGATGCTTCTGAGGAAACCATACAGACCCCAACCGAAACTGGGTGAAATCCTGGACCACATAATTTCCTTAAAGGATGGTCATCTACCCCATTTTATTCACTACATTTGTCGGTTTTTATGCCGGTTGGACGGGCGGGGGGGGGGGAGGCTTATAGCCCAAACGAACCCACGCAAAATCATCACAATTGCCGCAGAAATGCTGTGCACACGGGAGCAGCATATGAGTGTATTAGATCATACATGTTACGGACAGCGTGGATAAAGGGCGAATACCGTCTCTCTGTGTGCAGAACTACACGTTGGGTCCACGTAAACCTGCTTTAAAATAAGTTGAACTACTGAAGTTGAAAATTCATTGTTACAGTGCCTTATAAATGACTTACAAATTTCCGTAACCCCTTTTTCAAGTATAGTGATAGATAACTTTCCTAATGTCCCTAACAAATCCTAAATTTCTTGTCTGTTTTCATGCAAAACTAATTCGTTGTGGGCTCCATATTCCGAAAATAAGTAACGTTACTTTTCCAAAAAAATACGTTTTTTGTGCTGCAACGGAATAATTCCCAACATTTAGTACATTCATTGTTTTCTACTTCGAACTTAGCTTAATCCAATGATTTCAAGTACTTCGTACCCGCTCAGCCTGCACCTGGCCGTAGCATTGTGCCCACGGACAAAGTATTATGTTGACCATAGAGACATTTTAAATGTGGAAACATCCTTTCCTCTTTCCCTGGCAAAGCCGAAATAGCATGCCAAAGAAACTTTGAATACTTATGAGATGTTTATTTAAGGAGACATGTGTTACACAATGAACTGATTTTGCGGAATGTGCTGAAAACAGCCATGTCATTGCCTAGGTTGTAAATTGCATTTTTGAGGTTATTATCAACATATTGTTATGGCACGTGATGTACAGCAGGATACACTGGTAAAATAGTACTTATAATTATTCTTATTAATACTTCATTCGCTTTATTAAATGTCATATTGCCTTCATGCAAACCAGATTTTTGGCGAAGTTGCCAGCAGCACAAACAGGTTGAGCAGACGAGTTATAGACAGAATTAAGATTGTAAATGCAGTAAATTTCGAATATAAAATCAGAACATTTATTGCAGTGAAGAACATGATATCTCAAAAAAATATGATATTTAGAATTCCACAACAATGTCTGTATAGACCAATGTCGTAAAATTTGTCAGGTGAATATTCAAATTGTCGTCTTTGAGTTCGAAAACCGTGCAGTCGTGAAAGTAGACTCTAATCTTCCAGGGCTGTACGTTTTCTCTCTAAAACGTACAGCGTCACAAACCAGAGAGAGGTATGTTTAGATGTGTGCTACATCCCATCAGAAGCAACTCTAAAAAAACTCATAAGGGACAAATATTTTGCAAGATTCGAGGTTTCCAGAGCCTTCAATTTGAGGATTCGAGTCTTTGGGGTTGTTAGGCTGTAGCAAGGTTATGGAGTTCCGACGTTTCGAGACCACGTTACTACCGCCTTTTTTCAAGGGTCAAGGAGTTCTTAGCAGAAGCACCCCTTAACCCCTGAAGATGAATAACCGTACTACACAGCGTAACAACCCAGCAAACCTGAATCCATAATAAAAAGCTTCTAAAATGAGCCATCCCCGTTGTGTGTATATAAACAATAGGTGTGGGTATCAGTCAATAACACAACAATATCTAAAAAAGATACACACACGTAAGTACACACCTTCATTTGCCACTTAATCACAACTCGTCACATGAGTCACCTACCCACACACACTAACACGCATCAGCTCTTATTCTTTGGTTTTTTCTCCTCTCCACAGAACCCTTAACAAAAGCCCACCAGCAGTAGACATCGGATATGGACAAACAGTAGCTGGAGACCCACACAGGACAGCAGCGAGCAGACATACTTGAGCTGCACACCCCAGGATAGCGCACATTACAGATA
>Ga0131853_10019427_pt1 | contig 12369 bp, 8 predicted proteins | sample TergutLab28metaG_FD_92764 | JGI IMG/M metagenome (GOLD analysis project Ga0131853, IMG submission 92764) | Labiotermes labralis P1 segment gut microbial communities from Petit-Saut dam, French Guiana - Lab288 P1 (version 2) (version 2) | ecosystem: Host-associated > Arthropoda: Insects >...
CCGGGGGTAAAGTGCGGCCGGGGCGTGCTGCTGACCACTCACCCCCTTCTAGTGCCGCGGTCATGGAAGAGTAGAGCTATACCTCTACCCACCCTCTGGGCCACACCGGGCCTGTAGCGGGATGACTTTACTATATATATAGGTATGCATATACATGTTTTTTATTAATATATCCAAATCAAATTTTCAGCCACCAATTTTACGTACATACACACATATATGTATGTATATATGGGCCGGGTATCTCAGTCGGTATAGCGGTATATACTATATATATACACACACACACACAGTATTGAATCACCTCCTTAAATTTTTTCTTTGTTTTTCCTTTGTAACAGAATTTACGTATTTTATGATTGGCGCAATAAACAGAAATTGTTTCCCTAAACAGCAAACGCTGTTTGGTATATGTAACAGTAAGGTATATTCTGTGACGTAGCAACTGAATTTAGAACAGTTATTGAGATGAAACTCAGGCTTACAATTTTTAAAAAGTATAAACCATAATTTTAGTTTTAAAGGTGGGAAATGAGTATGGATCGTGGTTCCCAGACTTTCGTATTGGGCACAAAATTTTATCCATCCAGGACGTGATTTTAACTCAATCATGCCACTTATTTAGCGCTGCCTTTTGTCTGCAGAAATTACAGACGCTTGGTTGTCATTGCGATTAATTTTCCTTGTCATTCCGTCCTGCAGTGTTATGCACCTGTACCAAGTCGGTGTAAAATGTAGTGGATTCACCACCACAAGCATTCACAGAACCAAGCTGTATGTTGTTATTACAGTTTCCTGTTTGAAGATATGTAGGGAGAATTCCAGCCGTACATTGTTTTCCGCTCTTCACACCCGACATCTTGCGTGAAGGTTTAATGATTTAATCCACTGAGGCAGATATTTTATCTGAGTAATATTTACAAATCCAGTTCTTTCCCCACGGAAATATACATCTCCATTACAAAGACATCAGTTAATGCTCTTTAGGGACTAATTGCTGTTTTTCGTGTCTTATAGGAAACACATGGACGCAACTTAATGTGCAAAATGAAGGAGCGGTTCTTCGCTCTCCTGTGATGTTAAGCGGCGTAGATTGTTAATCGTGGGCGTTTCGGGACACCATATCGGCCCCATCTTCAAGGGCAAGGAGTTTACTTCATCCTTGAAAATGTGACTGATAGGTTTTCCCGAAACGTCGGTAACTGTCTACCAGTCAACGCTGCATAATATCCCAGAAGGGCGAAGGTCTCATTTACGCGACGGCAGAAACGTTAAATCACGCAAATTCAGAATCATTAATGTTAAAGAATATGGTATCTGTTGGTAGACTGCGTTTGAAATGTGATGGCACACGCGCAGAAACCAGATTTCATCTTTCGGCGAAACGGACGAGTCGATTTAAATCGGCGGGGGCGTCAGTTCAGTCGACTACTTGCAACCGAGTTGTGCACATCAGCGGTAGTAATGTTAGTAATGCTGGATACACCATGTTCCGAGGTAGTGTGAAGAGTACTGGCTACCCACTCCATCCGCCTGTTTCCCCTTCACTTCCCCCCCTGCGTCACCGTGTGCCATCACATTTCAACTGGACACTACCAGCGCACATAGAGTTACAAACAAGCCAAGAATGCAGATTTGCTAGTATCATTGCAGTAACATTGCTAACATTTGGGTAACTTTTGCGTATTTTGAATTTCCAAGTACGTAGAGACGGCTGATTTTACGGATCGGGTTGCTGGGATGGTGGATGTGTGCTTTACCGTCATTAACCAGAAGCGGATTCTGAATCGTGCCGTCTTTTGTTGTGTAAACACACGTCGTGAGGAAAGTCTCGAAACGCAAGGCTTGACTTCCTCTGAGAAACTCACCCATGCAAGTAGCACAATACAGAAATGTACTGCTCGGAATGGAGGCTTCCTATTGTATGGTCTTCGCACATCCTCTTGTTAACGCTTGTAATCGTGTGGGCACATTGACATTGTCCTGTTTATATACAGTGCAATTTAATTTATGCACTAATTAAATTTATATACTCGTACGATTTGAGGTTTCAAACGAAAGGAGATTTCTGATGTGGTCGTCTGAATTGTAAGTAGGCCTACTATACGTATAACTCGATAGAAATGTACCCACGGTACGGTGTATGTGTACAAGATGAAAGCAGCGGCTTCCTTCGAAACATATGAATCTGATTACCGTGCTATTTGGCTTCGTACCGCATGACATAGATTTCAGAATTTGGAAGTGTTCGGCTCATTACAGCATGTGGTGGCAGCCTCTCGTGAAGAGCTTCAATGACAAGCGGGACATTTCTTGGATAGCTTAGCGACAGTTAGCTTCTCCAGGGTGATAATGCTCCTTGGCAGTTATTTATTTTTTTAGTTTAATGTTCAAAAGACAGAATAAATTCTCAAATAGTGCAATTTTGTGCATAATGTAAATAATATTTTAGGTAGTTTTTAGTTTGCTGACAAGAGTTTTATAGAACTTCTTTTTTTCGGAAGCTGGAATGGCTTAGTCGGTTAATAAATAGGCTATGGGCAGTACAGTCCGGGATTCGGTTCCTGGCAGGGGGTGAGAATTTGTTGTCTTGTCGAAATATTCCAGACAGCCTCTTACCCGGTGGGTACAGGGATTTTTGCCTGGGATAATGCTGCCGGGGCATGAAGCTGAATACTGTCTTCCACGCAGCGCTTGGGTTAAAATGAGTGGGGCTCTTCCTGTATCCTCCGCACATGTTCGCCTTTATGGCGTCCAGAGGGACAACTTTAAATTTGCCTTTTATGATTTTATTTCAAGAAACCGCACAATCTCAGGCCACTGCCACCACCTGTAGATAAAAACTTCTATTTGTCAGAAGATGACTGTCTTCTGGGTTGTGACACCATACAGCTTGTACGACAATTTCCGACTTGTATGAAGAGTCTGCTGTCTCCATCTTCAGGTATGCGTGTGGTTGCATCTTCCGTAATTGTGGAAAATGTATACCAGACTACCCTGTGCACTGCTGTGAGCACTTCTAAATCTGTCATTTTCTTCTTCAGTGTGAATGCTGTGCATAGTCTTCAGATAATAAACAAAAGAAGGACCAACGTTCTGCCATGGCCTTCTCTATTACTCCTCGATATGGCCAACTGGCACGCACTCTGTCGAACGTCAAATCGGTTTCTCGATACTTCGAGTGGTATCATAATGGGTCTAACTTGACGAAACGACCGTCAGTTTGCAAGACTGGAGTATCTTCTACTCGCGAAGTGGTTATAAATAACAATAAGATGGGTAAGAAGATTCCACTAGCCGTCAGTGACACAGAGTGTTTCAAATACTGCTACACTATAGTGATAGTTACATTTCTTGATTCTTTTACGAAGATTTTTTTAAGTTCAGAAATTACGTAATCTCGAATTATTCATTGGCGGATAATAAAACATGACATGATGGGCAGGAAGCTGTAGTGACTGAACTTTATCGCACTAATGCGGCGTTTGTTTGGAGGGACTTACTTACCACTCTTGCAGAATAGTCGGTGTTCCAGAAGAGCTTGAACCCATTTCCTCCCTTATGCGATGCGGAATTACTAACCAATCGGCCACTATCGCGACGGTCCCTTATGCCATTGTTCTTTTCATTCAGTGTAGGCTTGTTGTCTATTCTAGGAATTATACTCAACAACGAACATTCTGGGTAGAACGTACCACGCGTAATTTCCTCGAAATAATTCAATCCCTGTTGTGGGTGTAGCAGGAAATGTGTATTAATCTTTGCAATATGACTGATGATGTGATTATATGCGGAAGCTAACAGCAATAAAGATTTATAAGAGGAATGATCAGTGTTGGTCCCGAGGACCACATAAACTGGAATTTTTCTTAGCCTACATGAATAGTGTCAACCAAATCATCCGGTGCGTTACGGAAATCGAGAGGTATGGCCGCCTGCTCACTGAACCCAAAGGTTTATCGAAATCTGCCCACACCAACCGTTACTTCATCTGCAGATCACATCACCGCCCCTCTAAGAAGCATGTCTTCAACTCCACCTTGGTAGCTGCATATAGACCACAGATCATGATGTAAGCAGAGACCTGTGTGACCGTAAAGGTCACCAAGATTGCTTGGTGTTCCTCATGACCGCTTGCAGTGAGAACGGGTACAGTCCGGATTAGACAGGTCGAGCGCTCGATGCACCGGTGAGGACGAGACCCAGTGAGGAGGGAGATGTTTTTGGCCGTACATCAGACGTCTTTAACCTTATTAGCAGGATTCTGTGCAGGCACAACATTAAAAGTGTCCGCCTGTCGCGCAAGAAGAGTTCCAGCTTCATTCATCCTGTGAAGGAAGAGATGTTCATGGCATCCCCTGCCCACATCGGACCAATTCACGGCTACCAGCCGAGACGGGAAATTCATTAACGTCAGCAAATTTCCTGTTGCAGCTATACGGTTACCTTGTCAGGCAATGCTTATCGTGCGCATAAATGGCTAAATAAATCAAGTCTCCTCCCTTAGCTTGTGGTTGTTTGGTTGGTTGGTTGGTTAAAGCTGCTTTATTTGTAGTGGTTGACCTGGTGATGAAGGCAGTACGGTCCTTCGTAGGGACGGGTTACAACGATACAGCGTCACACCTCAGAAGAAGTGAATCTTCTACAACAGCCCTGAGGATCTTCAAGTATCACGCAATTTCGTTTCTTCTTTTGCAGTGCGTTAAGGATTGTGTTCGCTTTCCAGCACTGCGCACTACTTCACCGAAGAAGGTGGCACGATAAGATCTGCTGCGGCTAAATTTACACCCGCCTTGGCTACAAACGTGTGGACTGAACTTGGCGTGAAAAAAAATCTGTAAACTGTTAAGTTTAGGTCACAAAAACCTAAACATTTTACATACTAATGTCAATTTTATCGCTCAGCTCTCTTAATTCTTGAGAAATGTTGCATTGAATTCGTCTACACTTCACGTATTCACTTCGTGTATAGTAAACTTCGCAACAGATATCACATTCCATGTAGTTACAATTTGAAGTTTCTACCTTAATTGGATTTAAAGAACCCCCTTTCCACCAAGTCTTTATTTTCTTTGGATGTCCTTTGGTATCCGATACCGGTACAGTTCAGTAACAAGATCAGGTTTCTTTGAAACAGTCCTGAAACAAAGTCGCGTAATAGAAAAAGTTCCTAAACGTCTCATGAGATATATCTGGTGTCGGGCGGTGAAATTACTTAATTATGAACCTGTGTCACAGGAGACTGGAGGAAATGCCAAGCAGAAAGATTTGGGGGGGGGGAGGCATGTGGCATGAGGTGTGTATCACGTATCGGGTAGAGAAAAGGCGCAGGGTTTTGGTGACGAAACCTGCAGGAAAGAGACCACTTGGAGACGTAGGCTTAGATGGCAGGATTATATTAAAAGTAATCTTAAAGAAATCGGATGGGAGGCGTGGACGTGGTTAATATGGCTTATGGCAGGGCAAGTGGCAGTCAATTCCATAAAATTCTGGGAATGCGCATAGTATTTAGTTCATTACGTAGTTAGTCATTTATGTCACGATTCTTACTTGTCACTGAGACTTAACGGTCAGATGATTAAATTCAGAAGAAGCGTGCAATAAGTAGCAGTTCCTCTGCAGACTGAACAGGCCCTTAGGGCTCCAGGAGGTTGAGGCTTCTAGAATTTCTAGACAATCGGCACATAAAGATGGTGGGGCTGTCCGCCCTAAACATCGGCCGCCTTTACTCCCAACGAGACACCCCTGGTACTCATTTCTGTTACAGGCCGATTAATTATGGCATTTCTCTTTAGTTCCCAGACATTTTGTCTTGGTTCTTTGTCTCTCCTTATATACTAGCTCCTTGGGAAGTACTACGTGTGGAGAGCCGAACGTCGCAGTGTGTGAAGAGCACTGTTGTGACTTATTATAGACTAACCTTGTCTCTTCTGGTACTTGTTCGTTTTATATTAACAGTGACATGTGGTATTATGCGTTAGTTGTCATCGATACTGACGTAAAATGAAGCTTCGCGGGTTAAAGTTGCTCAAACAGCTCTATGAAAAATTCTGGGAATCTCTAATTAATGCTGTTACTTCAAACGGTGCCAACGATGCGAATTTTAAGTTTTCCGTTTTGCGCTTTCTCACATCTGGCTGTAATGTATTTAATGCTTCATCTGTAAGACGGTATTCAGGAAAATTCAGCTAACTTGTTTTGATGGAAGTTTTAAACCTTTCTTTAATAACAGTAACTTAGATCCTTTTCGTGGACTGTTATTACTCTTATTATGAATATCGTATCGCTCCTTTTTTTCCACCAACTTGGATAGTCTTAAAATTTTTACGTTTCTGTAGTTATTCAAAGTGTGTTTTGCTACAGAACAGTTAATTGTGTTGTTATTAAAATAACTTTGTATGTCGTATCTTTGTAACAGATTCATATACCAAGCCAGTCACGTTGTTTATAGATGAAAACAAAGAGAACACAACACGTACAAATTTCAATCTACGTTCCTGGGTGGTTTGGTACAGTTCAATATTTCCCTTCTACCGCGTCACGCGACTGGAATGAAACAAGGCAGGAACGCAACACCAGCAGGAACACGACACCGATGCTAGCGGATGTTTAACCTGTGACACAGGATGTCTAACCTGTGACACAGAACCAGTCATTATTTTGAACAGCTTAGACACTGACACGTAATGTACGTCTGAATATTATTCCAGCTTTCGTACCTTACAGAGAGTAGAGCCCGGGAAATATCACTATCATGAGAATCATAAAAAAACAGACAAAAATATTATCAAAGTTTTATTTATTCACCAACTGTTGCACTAGTGAGTTGTCTTAAAAAAAACAGTATTAAAATTTACATTAAAATTTTACATTAAAACAACTCCAACATGTTTCGATGTTACAGTTACAGTTGTTAACAACTGTAACTTTAGTAAGCACAAATTATTGCGCTCCCTGATGATGGTGTAACTGTAACACCGAAACATGTTGGAGCTGTTTTAATGTAGATTTTAATACTGTTTTTAAGAGAACTCACTAGTGCATCAGTTGGTGAATAAATGAAACTTTGATAATATCAAGATGCACGGTACGAATGTGAAAAAGACAAAAATATGTGGCAAAGTGCAGATTTTATAATAGTTGGAGCAAGTAATAGGTGCGATGACTGCTTGCGCTGTGCACGGATATTGGGCTCGATTGGTGTAATCTGTTAAGAATAATGATTTAAAGAGACAATGACAATAAAGTTACACAAAATTTGAGTTACTTAACAAATTCAATTTTCAGAATTTTCGGAGGCACAAGTGACAATACAAACTCTTTCTCTCCAGTTTTTTTGACGTTTTGCTGACCGTGCATCTCAGTACATTTATCTCAGTAATTAACCAACTTGATGCACAAAATTTTTGTTTTACAATAAGTTTATTTCATGTCTCTACATGTTTCGAACACATGTGCTCAACATAAGGAGGTCAAAATTGCATTACACAGCCTCTGGTATCATCACACCTATAGGTGTGATGATGAGCACATGTGCTTGAAACGTGTAGAGGTATGAAATAAACTTATTGTGAAACAAAAATTTTGTGCATCAAGTTGGTTAATTACTGAGATAAATCTTTCTCTCCAGTTTGCTTTAACTTTGTGTAATTTATACAAGAAAATATTAGAATTTCTTACACTGGAAATCAGAGTGAAGAATTCACGAACACTTGCTTCTGGAATTTGAAAATAAATGGTTGCCTTGATGGAGTTTCTGTTTATTTCTAAACAACGAATTCTGAACATATCCCTTTAAATAATACGCTTTTAATTGTAATAAGGGAAGAATATGAAAGTACAAACTTACATTGCATATGGACAACGTTTATTAGTTAACAAGCACTTCCTGCGGTTAGTGCTGTAACAGTAAACAGAGGTTACCGAAAAATGGCACAATTGCTGCTGTGTAGTCAACATATAATTCAAGATAACGTGTCACTCACAGAGTAACAAAATGACAACTAGCACCAGAGGGAATGGCTTTTGCAACGCAAATTGCTTGAACAGATGGAAGCCCCGTACGTGACAGTTCGTTAGCGTAATTTCAAGAGTTTGCGTGGGAAATTTGCAGCTGAATATTTGACGAACGATGTGTGGGTAGAGAATAGTTCAGGCTCTTCTTTCTATTGGTATAATTGGTCGTCTTGCCGTTTCGTATTAGTCTTTTTCGCAAAATCGCTAAATGCGACTATTATCTTCGCCGTGTCTGTGAGTCTGTTCACATGGAAGTACTCGGCATCCAATGGAAGGATTTTCATGAAATTTAGTATTTGATTATTTTTTTGAAAAGTGCCAAAAAATTGATTTTTCATTAAAGTCTGTCAAGAATAATGGACACTTTGCGTGAACACCTATGTATATTTATGATAATTTCGTGCTGAATTCTTCTTAGTATGAGAAGTGCTTGAGACAAAGTTGGAAAAAAATCGATACACGCATTTAATATTCAATACATTTTTTCCAAAAATCGTGCCGCTTGAGAGGTAATGTGGGAAAGTTGGGTAGAGCCAGACAGCCCACGGATGTCAATACAATATGGCGCATCTGCTGTGCGTGCTGGACAAGGGAAGCTACAGACACACTGAAAATATGCAATACGTATTTCTTTTCCACATCCAAAATGGTTAGGCGAACGCGCCCTAAAATCACCTTTACCTCCATTGCCTGCTTTGTTCAGATTCTCTTCAAACAGAAACAAGGAGTCCCTTTCTACGTTAGGTGAATCGCGCAAATCATGTTGCAAAAATATGTTTTGCACGGCCGCCAGTTGATTGTATTAACCCGTAAAAATCAGAACTGTATAACTTGCTAGTGTGTTATGGCTGTACATACTGAGAAAGTTAAATATATTTTCATTCCTCGACAACAGAAAGCAGGAGAAAATCTTGAGAGCTATTAAATCTTGTGAAAATGTGGCCAAGTTCAAATATTTTGGAAGAACGATAACATTTCAAATTGCTTACACAATTAATTTAAGAGCAGATTAAATTCAGGGAATTCGTTTGAGAGTCTTTTCTCCCTCTATCGGCTATTTAAGAATATAAAGATTAAAATAGCCTACACAGAACTAGGCCTTTTGCTTATCATATAAGGGCGTAGAACCTAAACTCTTGTATTAAAAAATATACATAGGTTGATGGTGCTTAGGAAGACACTGGAGGCCAAGAGGGAGTAACAGGAGGATGAAGAACCTTGCGTAATGATTTTCAGTAATTGTATTATTCCACGTCAAATTTCAGAATTGTGAAATCGAGTACGATACGATGGGCGTGGCATGTAGCAGGTATGGAGGAGAATAAGAATGCGTCTTCGACAATAAAAACATGTCGGATGGGAGATTTACAGCGCTACGGTTACATCAACACACAACACACACACACACACACACACACAGAATATGATAGAGAACGCTTTTACACCAGTATTTCAAGAAATACATTGAAACAGCTTTGCGGACGAGACCAAGAAACTCTGCGTTAATTATCAAATGTTTGTTGATTTTAAATAATCCCAACTCATGAATAACGTAGATCGACCTCTGTAAATTATTCATACATTAACGGTCACATATTTTGCGGCAGATTTTATTATGGCAAATTTGACGCAGCTGGATTGTGTAACAGAGACACTCCCTGATTGACGCAGTTTCAAGTGAAAAATTTTTTAAATGTATAATATTTGAAATAATAAGGTTTGAAGCGCACGCCGTATGTTTCCATGCGGGGAGGAAAGCGCAATTAGATGATGGTGGCGGAAAAGTAATTTTGGGCGATAAAATAGGCAGTGGAGCTGTCGTGCTAGGGGCCGATCACGTTTAGGTGTGCTGGGGTGTGGGTCTCATTTTATGTACACTGAACCCCCGACTTGCGCAAAATCCGACTTGGCCGATCTTCTGCAATGTGACTGTTTAAGTATGGGAGTGTATGCAGTTGCAAGTATACAGATAAACTAGTTCTACGTGGCTGTCATAGTTGAGGTACGGGTTTGGTCCCAGATCAATCAGTTTGGGTTTTGTGGTAAAGTGGCCCTGGCACTTGCTTTTCTCCAAATAATTTGTTTCTTAACTTGTTATTATAATTCCACCAGCACTCCATACTCATGTTTCGTTCATCCTCCACCGACACTATGTAACAGTAGCATACAGATGGACAAACTGACAAATAAACAGACATAATGAAGCCAATAGTCGCTTTCATAATTTTGCGAACTCGTCAGGAAAGATAAAACTATGAAATAAACGTCATATAGTGGAAAATACAACATAGATCATGCAGCTAGTCTAAAAAATTCAGTAAATTTCCTTGATGCCTAAATATATAACATGACTTTTAGGGGTGTTTTTATGTGCATTCGCGTATGTGAACGTAAGTCTTGTAAATATTAATACTCTATTCATGCAGTTCTATGATATTATCCTAAATACTGGAAATGTCAAGGGGATTTTGTAGTCGTTGTCAGCATCAATGCTGGTCGCACCGCATTCATTTTACTGTAATCCGCACTCATATGTGTGTGTGTGTGTGTGTTTGTGTGTGTGTGTGTGGCTGCAGTGGGACACTTTATCAGAGATTCACTGCACATGCGTGCTGTGAACTTCAGCAGGTCTATAAATACAGTTACGTTGGTGCTGATATAGTGACTTCGATTGAATAACTGTGCATTTATCAATTCTGCTACATACAGGGTTTATTCCGGAACATTAAAATACCGACTCAGCAAACTTTCACGGCAGTTTATTGCTGTCATCTTCTGCTCCTGTTCATAAATACTTGCTAACCTAGATAAATTCAGAATAACAAATAGCGGACTTTTACACATATTCTATGGGAACAACATATGAAAATTTTAGTCAAATAAAAGGAAGATATCTGACTGAGCAGTGTGATATCTGTATGGCGATCAGTTCTGTACCCTGCCTGGGCAGTGTGATATCTGTGTGACCATAAGTTCTGTACCCTCAATAATATCTGCCTGGGCAGTGTGATATCTGCGTGACCATAAGTTCTGTACCCTCAATAATATTTGCCTGGGCAGTGTGATATCTGCGTGACCATCAGTTCTGTACCCTCAATAATATTTGCCTGGGCATTGTGATATCTGCGTGACTATCAGTTCTGTACCCTCAATAATATTTGCCTGGGCAGTGTGATATCTGCGTGACTATCAGTTCTGTACCCTCAGTAATATTTGCCTGGGCAGTGTGCTTTAAACAAATGAATATCAAGACTAACAAGGCACGGACAAACACAAAGTAAGCATTTTGCAAAATGTGTTATTTCTTTGGAATTGCCTACCGCTGACCATAGGGTTTTCCGTCGTGTAATTACAGACATTTTGCTTGGCTTTTTTTTTTCGTAAAGGAAAAATCGCAGAAAGCGTGCAGCGCCAGAGCACAGTAGCAGGCCGTGTCGTAATGAAACTTTGTGCTCATTGAACATTGCGCCAGCTTTAATTAATTAATATGCAACGTACACGAACCGCTCATTTACGAGAATTCAGCAGTTAGTATCTTTGAAATTCATTTTGCTATCTGTGAACCTGGAACATTTTGCAGTACTAATTGCTGATGAAAATGAAAGTTGGTAAACACAAAAACATTCATTATCGCATTGCTGTAAAAAAAAATGCACGTCGGAATACAAACCATAACGAAGAGGAATCGCCAGCTCCGGCGGCCATTTTTATTTGTTTTGTAATTCATTGACAGTTACATATTTAACTGAAGAACAGACTGCGTAAACATTAGTAATTCAGAATTTTATATTGAAGGCTTTTTTAAACACACTGTTCGTAGAAGAAGCGCAAATTCTTCGTCCGGGATATAGTTGCTTACGTCATTAGCAACACAATACATGTACAGGAGTGCCGACACCTGTGGTCGCGCGGTTTAAGGCGTGGGTGTGGCGCCGCTTTCTTGCTGGGATTGTGGGTTCGAGTGCCTCCGGGGGCATGGATGTCTACCTCTTGTAAAGAGGACTTACTTATGAAAATCAGCTTTGTCTAATGGTATCATGGACTATGTGTTTCCATTTTACTTGTTGATTTAAACGCTGTCAGTTTCCGGGAAATATTTATTTTTAGAATTTTATTCTTTAATGCTTGCAGTCCAGCTTGAATGTCACCGTAACAGTAGACTTACTACTACTACTAAAAAACTCCGTGGCCTTAGTCCGCACGCGAACTATACCGACAGAGCGGCCGCCCCCGGTCGGCGAAGTTAGTGCCAACTTTTGCAGATAGAGGGGTGTCACGTGGTCAGCGCAACGGGTCCCCACAGCCGTTAATCTCTGTTTTCTAGACCTGGAGCCGCTACTTTTTTTCATTCAA
>Ga0131853_10019429_pt1 | contig 12369 bp, 7 predicted proteins | sample TergutLab28metaG_FD_92764 | JGI IMG/M metagenome (GOLD analysis project Ga0131853, IMG submission 92764) | Labiotermes labralis P1 segment gut microbial communities from Petit-Saut dam, French Guiana - Lab288 P1 (version 2) (version 2) | ecosystem: Host-associated > Arthropoda: Insects >...
TCCACTCAGCCTCGTGAGGTCAATTGAGGAGCTACTTGAATGAAAAAAGTAGCGGCTCCAGGTCTAGAAAACAGAGATTAACGGCTGTGGGGACCCGTTGCGCTGACCACGTGAAACCCCTCTCTCCGCAAAAGTTGGCACTAACTTCGCCGACCGGCGGCGGCCGCTCTGTCGGTATAGTTCGCGTGCGGACTAAGGCCACGGAGTTTTAGTTTTAGTTTTTAGTTTTTTTGTTGAAGTTATTGAATATGTGGTTATTAACCTTTCTAGAGGCATGCATCATTCAGTACCCAACTTGTGCGATCACATGGGCGTCTCCTACACAAACGCTCCACTTTAGAAATACTGATGCGAGGAAAGATGGTAGGAGCAGCGGAAGCAGCTCAGCATGTGTATTCACACCCTCATCGATTTGAGCGCTACAGTTACACAACACCAACTTACTGTGACCTTTGTAGCAATGTGCTGTGGGGACCTGTCAAGGTAGGTACAGTAGTATGATAATGAGGTATACAATGTGCAAGCTTACAAGACCCTATGCTTTGTAGATCTAGCATGAAGATTTTCAGAGACCCACTACAGTGAAGTGAACCCTTCTTAACACATTTTGGAACAAATTAGGAAATGTCTACATAGCATAACACTTGTGGTTCATTTGCTCTATAATTGTTCTTAGATTTGTGTGCATGAATGGTTTCCAGAAAAAGACTGAGTATTTTAACACACACTGTAAGATGTCTAAATATATTAGCAGCAGATTCCAGTATATGAGGGCAAATTTACATTTTATTGTTTCAAATTAAAGCAACACTCCAATACAATTTATTGGAAAAACAGATGTTCTTGAGTAGCAAAATAAAGCTGCATGTTTCCTTATTGGGTTGTCACTGGGCTAGTGGTATAAAATATGTAAAGTGGATCTTGTACAATTTGTACAGTTTCCATTTGTGTGTGTGTGTGTGTGTGTGTGTGTGTGTGTACATGTGTGTACGTGTTTACGTGAGTGTGTGTGTACGTGTTTTTTTTTTCGCCGTACGAGACAAGATCTCGTTTACATTAATTTATCAATTATCAATAAACAATCATTAAAATATGAAGTATAATTATTCATATGTTTTATTATATATATTGTATTATATATATTCGTATGCTTTTTCATATTTCGTATTTTAACAACTTCTTATTGATAATTTATAAATTAGTGTAAATTATATCTCGTCTTGTACTGCTTTGCAATATATATATATATATATATATATATATACCTCCTAAGTTCAGCCTGAAGATGGCTCTAAAAAGCCCAAGCATGTAGATGAAAGCTGTAAATTCATAAAATGTTTAATACAAAATTTGTGTTAGTCAGTACTTTTTTTATAAAATTTAATTAATGGTAAATTTCACCTTACAATAGGCCATGAAGGCCAAGAAGGGGAGTAGAAGTATAGCGTTATTCTTTCTTTAACTTAAGCTCTAGATTGGGATTGAGTGGCCCTTATCTCACCCCACCCAGCTTACCCCATGGAAAGGGACCCAGTACCCACTCTATAGGAGGCTAGTTGGGCCCCAGGATCATTCTGAACAGATGCAGAAAATCTAACCCTCACCAGAATCCAATCCCTGGACAGTCCATCCTGTATAAAGTCACTATACTGAGTATTACATCACAGAAATCTTGTTTCTTTATCATGCCACCATGGGGACCTGAAATGTTACAGATGAAATATAGATTTCTAAAGTGGGAAAATTTTGTGGCCAATTATTAAACATTTAAGGTGTAGTAACACTGTAAGCACAGTAAGGAAGATTTGATGTTCCCACAGTAGTGTTGCTGAGGAGTCAAATCTTCGGGTAAGTCATGCTGTGTCAATGGAGAGAATCTCCCAGCATTTTGAATGTTTATGGTTATGGTATGGCAATCCAAGAACTGCCCTATCATTGAAAATGATGGCACCATATCCTTTGACATGTCAGGAACCCACACTGACACAGCATCACATCTTAAAAGACCCGAATCTCATGTTTTACTACACTTGACAAAGGCCAACTGTGATATGTGATACCTTCCCAATCGAAGAGAACAAGTGTGTGGACTCAAAGTACCAAGCCATTTATTTTATGCAGTGTATGTATAATCACTTGTCACACTGTGTAATTTTGGCTATGTAAGTAGGGAGCATCATAAATCATTTACTGTTACATAAAAGTCACTTCTTCCTGTTCAGAAGTCTCAGAGATTTAGTTCTGTGATTAAAACTTGTGATTCTCTATAAAGGATTGAAATTTCAGTGCAGAAGGGTTTATTATGTAGAATGAATATGTTTGTAATTTTTTTTTCAGACTGGCCTGCGATGTGTAGATTGTGGCTATAGTTGTCATGAGAAGTGTGCAGAAATTGTTCCAAAGAATTGTACAAAGTACAAAGCTGTGGCTGATGGCAGTCTGACAACACAAACCGTCTCCCGTAGTGGTGGGGACAGTGGTTCTGTTAGCTCTAGTAAGTACTGTATATCTGCATTGTAATTACACGAATCATACTAACTACTTTGTGTTTATGTTTCTGATTGTTTGAATATTCAGAAATGCGTGGACCATGCCACAGGTAACAGACATTTATAGCAAATGTAGTAGAACGTGGTATATAAAGCATGTTAAAAAAAAGACAGAACTTTTGCTATAAAGACTTTATTGCTCATTTTACAGCATTTTAAGCACCGTCCCCTTCAACGTAGTCCCCTGTACTGGCGATACACCATTCCCATTGTTTCTTCCATTGTTGGAATGCCTCCTGGAATGCACTTTCTGTGATGATGTGCAGTTCTCTTATTGTATTTTCCTGAATCTCCTCTATGGTTTGGAAATTTTGTCTTTTCAAAGTGGTTTTAAGTTTGGAAAACAGGAAAAAGTCTGCTGGGACTAAGTCCGGAGAATAGGGTGAATGGGGCACAACAGATGTCTGATGTTTTGCCAGATAACTGCGGATGAGGAGCAACACGTGAGCCGGTGCATTGTCATGGTGCAGCATCCAAGTCTGGTTTTCCCACAGCTCAGGCCCCAGCACACAGTATCCCTCAAACACACTAGAATTTCCTGGTACAACTGTTTGTTTACCATCTGACCACGTGGTACAAATTCATGATGGACAATGCCTTTCTCACCAAAAAACACAACAAATATTACCTTTATCTTTGACCGACTCATCCATGCCTTTTGGTCGAGGAGACCCTTTCCCCATCCACTGCGATGATTGCATCTTGGTTTCAACATCATACCCATAAACCCACGTCTCATCTCCTGTTATGATGTTCTTAAGAAAGTTTTCATTACCATTTGCATTGGCGAGCAGTTCCTGACTGATTTCAGCGTGGTTCTCTTTCTGATTGTTAGTCAACAAACACAGCATGAATTTTGCACTGAAGTTTTTAAGTAAAAATCTGATGGCAAGATCCTATGCTGATGTCCACTTCATCAGCAACTTCTTGGACAGTTAAACTACAATTTCCATGAATCACAGAATGAAATCTTTCGACATGGTCATCGTTTGTTGATGTAGAAAGTCGTCCAGGCCTGGGATCTTCACCGACCAAAATTCTGCCCTCTTTAAAATGCTTAAACCTCTCATAGCACTGCATTTGGCTCATACAGTCCTCCCCTTATGCTTGGTTAAGCATTTGAAATGTCTGTGTAAAATTTTTACCACATTTGCAGCAAAATTTCACACACACATGTTCTTCTTCAAGCTCGTTCATTGTCACTTTGTCACTAATCCGACAAACAGCTTGTGCATATGCTCAATTCAGCAGATATAGCTCGACGACTAATGCTCATAGCGAAACAGGACAAATGGCAGTTGGTTGTCAATACCTGACGCTAGATGTGCTCAGTAGACGCAGCGGTCTCTCTATGCTGGTTGGCGCGCTATTTAAAAAGTCCGGTCTCTTTTTGAACACCCCTCATATGTCTTGTACAGTTGTCACATGTGCAGCAGTATTGCTCCCACAATCCAGTGACAAATGGCTACTGGAAGACATCTACAGTGTCAGAAGGCTAGTGATAGTAACAGACACTGCTTATCCCACCGAGAACTATTGTGGCTAAAACACAGTGAGCAAAAATTACAAATTAAAATAGGACATTTTGTGATTATGACAATCTTAGGGTTCAAAAAATGTATACTTTTGGGGTTGGGTGCGTTCAGTGACATGTTGAGAGCAATGACCTTCCGTTGGGCATCGTGTACAGTACTGAGAGGTGCTTCCACTTTTTTGCTATGTCACTGCTGCATTGATTAATAATATGTGCTGTCATAAAACAGTTTCTATACTGAATTTATTTCTGCATAATAAGGCCACCTATCACTGTTATTTCTTTCAAAGTAGTGTCCTTGGGCCTGTGCACTGAGTTCAGTGATTATGCATCTGTTCAGAACATACCATTAAGTGCATGGTTTGAAACTTGGCAAGCGTATCCTACAGTTTTGTTGGAATCATGTTGACACAATTAAATCTCCTGTCCTTTAATGCCATGTTGAGTTTTGGGAAAAGAAAGAAGTCATATGGCACTAAATCTGTTGAGTAGGGCGATCATGGAATGAGAGTAATATTGTTTTGAACCAGCAATTTATGCACAGTCACAGCAGGGTGAGTAGGTTTGAACATGAATTTAGTGGAAATCCAGCACAAGTTCACATTGTCTTTCAGAATGCTTTGAACTCACCCAAATGAAATTCCTGACATGTTAGCAACTTTATAGGTACTGAATCTTCTATTTGAAAGAACAAGTTCCTTCCCGTGTTCATATGTTTATCCTTTTTGCTTGTTGATGGGTGTCCTGAGCATTCAGCCTGAACATAGGTCACAAGACTTTTGAACTTGGAAAATTGCTCAAAACCTTCTCTTTTGTCCATTATCTGCTGTGCAAAATGATCATCTGCAGCTCAAAAGTTCCTGCAGAATTTTCTCCCAGTTTGAAGCACAAGGTTTTTTTTAAATGTATTGTTTTTCAGCTCCTTCATTACCAACATATGCCAAACCCATTGAGCAACACACGCTTAAGCTTAACAAGACTTACTCAACAATCACACATGCTACAGCCTTATTCCAAGCAAGAAATGACTGAACAAATTCTGCTATATCTTTACCTGGTGGTAGAAGTTTGTGCTAGAGGTGCCAGCCAAAGTTTTCTGGGCTGGGACATTACAATCCCATTTTATGACATCAGAAAGGAAATTTCTGCCCTTTTTGGTCTGATTGCAGAGGTACGTGCTCACAGAAAATCAGTTTTTTTTCTGGTCGTCACTTAGCAGTTGGGGCAGAAATTTTTCAGCAATTGACATTAGGTTTAATCTTCATTTAACTGTTGACATGTGCTTTATCTTCATCTTAGAATGTTAGAAACATTGTTAATCATATGAGGTCTGCCCTCATGAATAACTTTATTCACTTTCCACATATCCATCAGTCTGACTTGCTGATGGGCTACCTGAACCTCTAAAATTCTTGCACCTTTGCAGTAGGAATACCATTCAGAGATTTGTGTTCTACCCTTGGCCTTTTTAAGCATTTTGTTATTCTCTGAAATATGTTCTCAAAGTTAAAACAAAACGTGATGCAAATTCTGTGTCCCTTAAAATCTGTCATTTCACTGGGCTACAGCAGTTGCAGAACAAACTCAACACAAACACACATCACTGTCAGTTACACAAAAGTGCAGCATTCTGTTATAACAGTACTCACAACATAGTGTACAATAAATAAACTGGGGGATACGTGGTGGAGTACCTCTGTCTTATATTCAGTTTGCACTCCATGCAGCCAGTCTGGAAACTTTTGGCTTGCACATTGTATTGTCGTAATACTTTAATATGGAGGATGCTAGGTTTATTGTGTCTCTTTAGTGTAGGAAGATTTTGTCTTTTCAGAGGTACATGTGTAAGTTGACAAAGTATTGTGTTTTGACAGTACCATGTAAAAATTCTGAATGGCAAGTTTAGGGCTACACAAGAAGACATTACAAAGACTTGTGTTTTCTTGGATGAGGCACATGTGAGCGGCCAAAATAACATGTTTTCCACATTTTTCCATGCAGTTCTTTATGTTAATTTTTATGGTCTTACATCATGGTCTGATTTTCAGTGACTGCTTGAAAAATTATGTGCCTGTGTATCTTGAAGAAGCAAGTCCAGTTATTATACTGGAATAATTCTTACTCCATTCTTCAGGGAATTAACAGAAGAAGTGGTGTTTAGCAAACACTTGATAACTTGCACATTTTATCATCACAGATTTCTAAATTTGAACTAGTGCTGTTATTTGTCCAAGACGCTAAATGTTAGTTTCTTTGCAAGAATTGACAAACAGTCTTTGAAGATGAATTGCTAGTATTTCAAGAGAAGAGCTGTGTCGTGTGTCGAGAAATGTTTTGAGAGTGAGCAAGGCTTGCTTGGAAGCTGGAGGTTAGCAATGAAGGGTCTTCTATGAAATGAGTAAGCTGCAGTGCAGGGGCAGACTTAACATGCAGTAACACTTCTGTGACAGCTGCTGTTCTCAGGGACATGATAAAAGTACGCCCTGATTATATACATTCCAAGTTCATCATCATCATCATCAACAACAACAGAAACAACAGCAGCAGCAGCAGTAAAAACAGAGTATAAGCCATCCAGGCATGTTCTGTCATCAGTGGGTGGTGCATCTCGATGGATCTTCCTTGGTTGACCTACATTTATTCTGTCCATTGGAGTGTATGCATATACTAACTTGGGACTGTGTGTATTGTGCATTCTTAATAAGTATAGTGTCCACTGGCATCTACAATTTACAGTAATTTAATTTCAGTTGTATATATTTAGTGCTCTTATTTCATGTGTTTTATGATCATATACTGTATGTCCTGCAACTGACCAAAAAAAATTTGTTCCCACTGTCTGCATGTTTCTTTCATGCTATTTTGTAATCTCCAGTGTCTCAGTTTTAGTAAAGCCCAATTCTAACATCCATATAGGAATTTTGGTACTGCCATTGTCTTATATAATTTCAACATTGTTTTGTTATTACTTGTTTAAAATGTGCATCAGATTGTTACACACACACTATATGTATATGTGCACATATATATTTAAACCTTTATAAGTTACCTTATTCGTCATTATTTTTATATGATGTCCTACATCCCAAGTAGTTAATTCTTTTATTTGTTCAGTCATTTCTTTGTCAGGAATTATTTTTGCTCTAATGTGCTCACTTGCTTTAAATTAATGCCCTTTGTTTTAAAAATTGAAATTTTACAGTTTTGTTTTTAAAAATTGTATTTAACATGCCCAATGGAAATAATCTTCTCCATGGGCAGTTACTGCCTGATTGTCAGCAAACAAAACACTCCGAGTTAATATCAATATAGTTCTGCTGTTACACAATTTTCACCCAGAAACTAGGTTACACAGCATTGAATGGCATCATACTGCATCAAGACCAGGAGAGGTCTGTCTTTCTGGGATTCATGTTGGAAAATTTCACTGTGTCCTGTTTGCAGGTGTTACAACAATTCAAACATCAAGCCAGCAATACTATGATCAGTTTTCATCTAATGTAGCAGAAAACCGAACTCATGAAGGGTACCTGTACAAGCGTGGGGCTTTGCTGAAAGGCTGGAAACAGCGCTGGTTTGTCCTCGACTCTATAAAACACCAACTGCGATATTATGATGCAATGGAGGATTCTCACTGCAAGGGATATATAGGTTGGTACTTTTCATAAGTATGTATTGGTTTTGTAATTTTTTGTCTTACACTTTGAACCAGTGATATGAGTCATCTGCAGGATATGTCTGAACTTTTGTTTTTACTGAACTTTTTGTGTCTTTCAGTAAAGATGTAGAGGGACATTACTTCATCTGACAATTGTCGTTAGATACTGTGTGTCAGCCCCCTGCACTTATAAATATTTGGTGTTCAATGATCAGTATGTTTGTTAGACATGACACATGTGTGTGAGACAAAGGGCAGCATTTCCAGCACCTACTTTTGTGTGATGAGTACAAACCTAATATTAACTATAATATGAGGTGCGAGCCAGAGTGTCCAGGCTGGCCACAGGAACACTGACGATATATAATACAGTGTATGCTGCTAGGTACCACGGAGTTGATTATCGTGAATTAGTGTGATGTCACCATAAGAGTATATTGCAGTTTGTGCAGTTGAGGTTTAAACATGTGTGTGTGTGTGTGTGTGTGCGTATCTTCTGAGACTTATGAAATGCCTAAAAAGGCCTTTGACGATACTGCCACAAGTAGAACACAAGCCTTTAAATGGTATTCCCTTTTCAGAAGTGGCTGAACTTTGTTTGAAGGTCTTGAAACTTCAGATGACCCATTATCAAGGCAGACTGATAAAAGTTCGGAAAAAATGCATAAAATCATCCACGAAGACAGACGGCAAACGATTAACAAAATTTGTAACATTCCAGGCCTATCTATATGGTACATGCTGATGCATTTTACCTGAAGATTGAAACATGATGTGAATTTCTGCAAAATTTGTGACCCATGTGCTGAATGACAACTGGAAACAAAACCAAGTTTCTGCTTGGCACAACCTGCAAGATCAGGACATAAAGCCCATCCTAACCCCTTGTGAATTCTTTGTGTTTTCAATGACAAAAATCAGTTAAAGTGACAAAAATTGGAGGATATTGTGGAGATTCAAGCTGAAATGCAGGCATTGCTAGACAGCATCATGAAAATGGAGTTCCAGAGATCATTCTAGCAGTGAAGGAAGCACTGGGTCCAGTGTATTAACTCTGTAGGCGACAACTTTTAAGTAGAAAATACCAAACTGTAACTAAGGTAAGCCTCAGATTGTTATATTGCCCCAGTCCAGAAATTTTGGTTCGCACCTCATCTATTGGACTGAAACTTGCAGACCCTGAATTTCAACAAATTGGAATGCAGCAAGTGTTGTGCTGCCTCCTGTTTCATGAAACAGTCTGAGTAAAGGGTAATCCTAATTGTCAGATAAAATAATGGCCCTGTATGATCCATATCAACCACTGTTTTCCTCCCATAAACTGTGTGGCACATCTCTATTATTGTTGGTTCTGTACTGAAACTGTGCAGTATCTGTAAGTATTAAGAAAACAGAAGAAAGCTGATAAGTCGCAGACTGCTGTTATGAGACTAGTCAAACTGCATGAGAGTCAGATTACATTTCCTTGGCTGTTTTTAATATACAGTTTTTTTTTTTTAGGTTAGCCAATAGCTCAGTTTGAGCGTTATATAAAGTAGGATAAATATAGTTGACAAGTTTTGTGTATGTGTGTGTGTCCAGCGCCATATTTCAACATAATCCATCAAGTAGTTTGGAATTGACACTTGAATGGATGGGCATAAATTCACCATTACACCAGCTGTAGCCTACCAGGAACTCATAAGGTGTTTTATATATATATATAATTATGCAAAAGAATTGCACTTTTCTTTAGGTGCTGATTCTTGTACATTGCAGCCTGGGAATGGCAAGAGATATTCCAAAGTAACTGGAAAACCACGACCAATCTAACAAAACCATTCAGTATTTTTAAAGTAAGGACACTGGCTTTGGTGATGTGAGTGATGGAGACAGTACATTCATTATCAAACAGAAGAGCTTCCCATGTAATGTAATGTAATGTAATTTATTTGTGTTCTCTAAATCCAAATTAGGATACAGTCCTGTGGATATAGACATTGTCACTCACATACATACTAACATAATATATATAGTGTTGGAAGAATCTTAGCTGTAAATAAAGCACAATAATAAAACACCTAAAACCAATTGTCAATTCAATTTTCAATGGAATATCTCTGATAATTAAAATATTCTTTACTATTATAAAAGGAATTTATGAGTAAAAACCTCTTTAAAGCATTCCAAAACAGTACTATCTCATTAGCTAAGTCTTTGATATTGTGAGGAAGATTGTTAAAAATTTTAATTGATGAGTAGTACACTCCCTTTTGGAAATTTGTTAGATTGGCTGTGGGTGGATGTAAGTTGGTTTTAAATCTTGTGTGAATACTGTGGATCTGATTATTTGTATAAAATAAATGTTTGTTTTTTATAACAAATATTGATATTGAGAATATAAGGGTAGTATTTCTAATTTTTTGAACAGTTCCCTACATGAATCTCTCATTCTTGAACTTGTGATAATTCTAATCACCCTTTTTTGAATTTTGAAAATCTTATCACTGTATGGCTGATTTCCCCAAAAAAATTATGCCATAACTCATAATTGAGTGTATGTATGCAAAATAGACCATTCTTAAAGTTTCCGGAGACATTATAGCTTGTATTGTTCGAATTACAAAGCATGCTGTATTCAATTTGGATATCATTTGGTCTATATGAGCCTTCCATGATAGGGAGTCATCAGTGATCAAACCCAAAAATTTTGTATTTGATGAGCTTTTGATGTAATTACCCTGGTAGTTAAGTTTCAAATCATAATCGCAGCTATTTTTCATATTAAATTGTAAGTAATGTGTTTTATTGTAATTTAATATTTATTGGTTTACTTTAAACCAATTATTAATATCCCCAAATATATTATCTATTTTTGTTTCCAAATTTTCCAAATTTGGACTAGGTACTATTATACTGGTATCGTCCGCATACAAAAGGATTTTGGTTCCAATGGATGCTAAATTTGGCAAGTCATTTATATAGATTAGAAAAAAATGGGTCCCAAAATTGATTCTTGTGGTACCCCCTGTTTTATTTTCTCCCAGGTGGATTCAGTACCATTATTATGACTTAAAATTACTTATTGATATCTTCCATCTAAATAAGACTGTACTAAATTGTAAAATTTTCCTGATACTCCATAGAATTTCATTTTCTCTAATAGCAGAGCATGATTAATACAGTCAAATGCTTTATGGTGCTCACAAAATATTCCCCCCACCATCTGTTTGTTGTTCAATGCTGTCAGTATTTCATTGAGTAATATATAAGAAGCATTTTCTGTTGACAATTCGCTTTGAAAACCATATTGATGCTCGTTCAATATAACATTACTGTTCAAATGATCAAACAATCTTTTGTATATGACTTTTTAAAAAATCTTAGAAAATACAGGCAATAGGGAGATTGGTTTATAATTAGATGGGGAAGATGTCTCCACTTTTATAAATTGGCTTAATTAATGAGAATTTCAGTCTTTCAGGGTAGATACCTTGTGCAAGCGTTTTGTTACATATATTTCTTAAGGGAGAGATTATAAAAGGTTAACTTATTTTTATGACTTTTGTTGAGATTTTGTCATACCCACTGGAATTCTTATCCTTCAGTGAGTCTATTATTTTGTTTATTTCTTTTGCAGAGGTGTAAGGCCAACTTATGTCTTTGAATGGCTGAGTAAAACATTTAAATAAATTTTGTAGTGGACTTGCCTCTTCTTTTTCATTAATTCTTTTGTTACTAATACTTCTTGCTGTGTTTAAAAAGTAATTATTAAGTTCGTTTGCAATGGTTATTTGGTTATATACTACATGATCACCAATTCTTAATGATTTAATGTTATTCTAATTAGTTAATTTACTTGTTTCTTTACGTATGATATTCAATGTGGTTTTCATTTTATTTTTTGACTTACTAATAACTTCTTTATAATACAGTTTTTTTCGCTTCCTTTATAACTTTAGATAACATTTTGCAGTACTGTTTGTAATATAACTCATGTTCCATTTCATTATTATCCCTCAGCTTCAGATATAACTCTCTCTTTCGATTACAAGAGGTTTTTATCCCTTTGGTTATCCAAGGTTTAGAAATTGTATTGAAGTTTTACGTTTCTTAATGAAGCAAGAGTGAAAAATTCTTAAATATATAATTAAAAATTTACTGAAAGAAGTGTTGGCATCATCATCCATAATAATTTCTTCCCAATTTTCATGACTTAGCAGTAATTGGAATTCCAGTATACTTTGATCGTTGATGTCCCTCTTTGTGGTGATATTATTTATTTGTTTTGTAAGAACAATATTTTCTATCATTATTATCTGTGCCTCATGATCAGAAAGCCCATTGATATGGGGATTTATAATATAATATTTGGTCCTTGTTATGAATATGTTGTCAATAGCAGTAGTAGATGCTTTTGATTTACGCGTAGGAAATAATACTGTTCATATTGGGTTATAGGTTTGTAATAGTGCATCTAATTGTTGCTTTTTCATGCAGTTTTCTAAATAGTTAATATTTATGTCACCACATATCACAAATTCAGTTTTATTACTATACGATGTGTTCAAAATACTGTCTAGGTTCTTCAAAAAATTGGTAAAGTTACCTGAAGGTGACCTGTAAATAGCTAATATTATTAACTGTAA
>Ga0131853_10019430_pt1 | contig 12369 bp, 14 predicted proteins | sample TergutLab28metaG_FD_92764 | JGI IMG/M metagenome (GOLD analysis project Ga0131853, IMG submission 92764) | Labiotermes labralis P1 segment gut microbial communities from Petit-Saut dam, French Guiana - Lab288 P1 (version 2) (version 2) | ecosystem: Host-associated > Arthropoda: Insects >...
AGCCTTTACCGGAAGTAGGAGCTCGGAGTTCATTAATGGGCTTGCAGATAGCGAGGCATTTGTTCGAATACTTGGTATAGATTTTGACGAAGATGGGGAGGATAATCTGCGAGTGGAATTTTCATTGTTTGGACGAAGGTAATAAAATTAAATTTACATAATATACTAACTCTGGGACTTGCTGTGCGAAGCAGTCATGTAAAAATAACCGGGATACTAAACTCACGATGTGGGATAATATAATCACGACCAAAAACGCGCTAAAGGGGGAGAAGAATGCGTGTATTTTTAGAAGAAACCGTAGTCCAAGAGGCATTATCCGATGTTCATTGCAATGTCTGCGGACGCAATGTTAATAAAGACTCAATTGGATATTTCGAAGACCATCTTTCGATTTCAAAAGCATGGGGATATCATTCGCCATATGATGGGGAGATCCACAGTATTGATGTTTGCGTGGACTGTTATAAGGAATGGATTAGCGGGTTTGAAATACCGCCAAAGGTAACCAGTTATTTTCATTTTGCAAACATCGATTTCAGCGGCAGCGAAATTGCGAATGCAATTTCCTAGCAGACCAAAACGGCTCCGCCGCTTTTGTTTCTGACAGGCGGCAGCGAAATTGTGAAGGCAATTTCCTCGCATATAAAAAAACCGATTCCAACTAAATTCATGGGGGAGAATTTTGCTGGAACCGGCTTACATATTTACAACTTAGAAATTGAAGTTATCGGGATGTGCCCCAAAACGCTTATTTTTGTCTAGACCATCAATTGCCGCAACTTCTTCCGGCGTAAGCGCAAAATCAAAAACATCAAAATTGGCTTTTATCCGGCTAGGGGTTACGGATTTTGGTATACACACTACCCCAATATCAATATTCCAGCGCAGAATTACTTGAGCGGTGGATTTTTTGTATTTCTCGGCAATTTTTACAAGCGCTGGATTATCCAGCAAGCTTTCTTTGTTTTCCGGATGACTGCCTCCAAGCGGACCCCAGGATTGAGGGATGATGCCAAGTTTTTTACAATGCGCCAGCACATCTTTTTGGGTAAGGAGTGGATGCATCTCATATTGGTTGAGAGCAGGCACAACCGTCCCGGCTTTGATAATATCGTCCATATGATGCGGCATGAAATTGCTTACGCCAATTGCCTTCGCCCTGCCTGACTTGAACATCTTTTCCATTGCAAGCCAGGAATCCACGTATTTTCCTTTTACAGGCCAGTGAATCAAATATAAATCCACATAATCCACGCCAAGGTCGCTTAAACTTTGCTCAAAAGCCTCTTCATAGTTACCGATGCGCATGTTTTCATTCCAGAGCTTGGTTGTAAGAAAGATTTCTTCCCGTGGCACGCCTGACTCTTTTATTGCTTGCCCTACAGCCTTTTCGTTGCCATAGATTGCTGCAGTGTCGATGCTTCTGTAGCCTGTCTCAATGGCTGTTTTTACGGCATCAACACCAGCTTGACCATCGTCTATTTTGAAGACTCCATAACCTAGCATTGGCATTTTCGCACCTGTGTTTAGCTTTACGTATTGCATAATCAAACCCCTTTCATCTGCTAGTTCGCATTAATTACGTACTTACATTCTACTCCAAATAAAACTGCCTTACAAGTCTGTTAAGCCCATTGTATTTACAGGCTTTTATGCTATAATCCACTAGATAATAATAAATACGAGGTAAAATAATGATTGACCCAAAAAAACCGCCAAAAATCTACTATAAACCTGTAATTAGGGCACCGGTCGTCAAGGAAGACGATACACCGGATGTTAAAAAAGAGCTATGGCAGGAGGCTCTTAGCTGGGCTAAGACTATAATCCTTACATTGCTACTAGCATTTGCAATCAATAATTTTGTAATCGTAAACGCATTGGTACCCTCAGGCAGCATGGAAGACACAATTATGACAAATGACCGCATTGTTGCCTTTAGATTATCCTATCTCTTTAGACCGCCGCAGCGTTTTGATATGGTTGTGTTTCGCGGACCGGAGGGAGACCCGACCCTGTATGTAAAGCGCATTATTGGGCTACCGGGAGACAGAGTAATTATCTTAGACGGGCATGTATTTGTTAACGGCTCATCTGTACCTGAGAGATATGATTTTGTAAAAGGAGCATTGGTAGGTAACCACGGGGTGCCCAATGAGGAAACTGGCGTGCTGTATCCATGGGTTGTCCCGGACGGTCATTTCTTTGTACTGGGGGATTACCGTACCAACTCAGTAGACTCCAGACAATGGAGTGAAGTATTTATCCCACGAGGTAGAATCCTGGGAAGGGTAGCATTTAGATATTTTCCCGGATTTGCGAATCTTATGAATCACTAGAGTTCATCCGAAATCGCAAAAAACATGATTTCAGATGAAGCAAAAGATTGAAAATGAAGCTTTTTCGAAATCAAAAACATGATTTTGAAAGAAGCTTACTAATAAAGGAGGATATAATGGCAAAGATTACTAAAGACATGATTATCAGTGACATCCTACAGGTTGATGCAGGCATTGCCCCAATTCTACTAAGCAAGGGTATGAACTGTATTGGCTGCCCAGCCGCCAAAGGCGAGACATTAGAAGAAGCTGCGGTAGTCCATGGTATGGATGCAGATGCACTGGCGGAAGAAATAAACAACTTCCTGGAAGTTCAGGGCTAAAAACAATAAAACTAAATGGAATTATCCCCAGACGTAGCACAACACGTCAACATAAAAGCGTTGAGGAGCGAAGCGACGAAGCAATCCAGCAAATCAAAACCTCTGGATTGCTTCGCTTCGCTCGCAATGACGATGTAGATGCATCTCACTACGTAAGGGGATATAATTCCGAAACTAAAAAAGAGCCGTCTCCTTCGATTGAAGAAGACGGCTCTTTTTTTGCGGTGAATCTACTGCCCATCCTTTCGCTTACCTAGTATATCCAATGCATTGGATAGCACCTCCGGCATTTTTATGCCCATGTTGCCCATGTTTTCCAATATACTTAACAGCTCATTGGCTGAGAACGCAATTATTGTCGCATCACGGGTTAGGTTATTTGTGCCAAGAAGCCCATCCAGGTGTACTGCTACGATTACGATAAGAAGAATGCAGCCCTTTTTGATCAGCCCCTTGAACCCAGCTGAACTGGAAAGCTTCCCTGATTGCGTCTTATTTGAAGCTTTAAAAACCGCAGCCACAAGCCAACCGCTGATAAAATCAATAACCATAAAAACAATAAGAGCCTTGAGCATATGATCAATCCCCCCAAAAAACTGAGCCAAAAAGCCGCCTGTAGCACCTGTTACTGCTAGAATTGCAGCCTTGACAACTAGCATATATATCATCTCCTTTCACTATAGTGGGCTCTGCCACGCACTGCGACAAAGCAATGAATTTAGATAGCTGGTTTCTCCTTTAGTAAATAGTCTATGCTGCAACCTTCAAAAAGGCGAGACAAGGCTCGAAGCCCCTGAGCTGGGATAGGTTTTCTCTGGCGTATCCAGTCGTCCAAAGTGGACGGGCTAATGGCAAGAGCCTTTGCAAGTTTGGCTCGACTCATGTAACGGCGAAGGCGTTCCGCTTCAATATTGATAAACATATGTTCCCCCTAAACTGTGAAATTGTGCTCGTCCGAGGAGTCTATTCTTACACTGATAGTGTATATTGTCAAGTAAATTCGAAAATATATTCGCAACATAGTGACTTCATTGATTTCTTATAGAATTATCGTTGCAAAAATATTTCCCGTGTACTATAATCTGAAAAACGAACGCACGTGCTGTGTCAGCAAAAATAAAGGATGCGATTCTTGCCTTCAGGAGGAACCGCGACTGGTTAGCAATAAGAGAGCAAAGGGGCTATATTATGGTGATAGCAGAACGGTTGCGTTTTCTGCGCCGAGAAAGAAACCTTAGCAAAAGGGAACTGGTAGCGATGCTACCCATAAATTACAGCACCTATGCCAATTATGAATCAGGCTTTAGAGAGCCCAACTCCGAAGTGCTACAGATGCTTGCGCGACATTTTAATGTGTCCATTGATTTTATGATGGGCATAACAGAAAACCGCCGCAAGGCAGACGAAGTCGCTATTCTTACTGATACAGAGCATGACCATATCGCCCAATACCGGCAGCTTGATGCACATGGGAAAGAGCTTATCGGCGTTGTAATGAGCAAGGAGCTGGAGCGGGTTAATTTTCTAGGTGCAAAGGCTCAAGGCAGCACCAAGCAAATGGATGACCAATGGGTCACGCTGCATGTATATCAGCAGCGTGCTTCGGCAGGGCTTGGCAGTTATCTTACAGATGACAGCGATGTGGATTTTGAGGTAATGCGCTTTATGGCAACACCCGTAAGCCAGCAGGCCGACTTCTGTGTACGTATAAAAGGCGACAGCATGGAGCCAAAGATTTGCGACAGTGATATTGTATTCGTAAAGGCGGCACCCAAGGTTGAGCCAGATAATGTAGGAATTTTTGTATATGATGGTGAGGCCTATTGTAAGCGCCTAAGAATTGATAATAAAAAAGGCGCAATTTTTCTTGAGTCCCTGAATAAATCCTATGCGCCTAAGCATATTATTCATCCTGAATATTTACGGACTGTTGGGTTGGTTATTGGGATTGCGGAGTAGAACTATGGGTTAACGTGGAAGAAGTGTTTCCAGAGTGGCATATGAAACAAAAGTAATACTAAAGCTGATGGTAAAAGCAGTCACGGGCAGAAGATGTGATGTGGAAGAGGGCTTACGAAATAATTGTAGACGCTGCAAATACAGAAGGTCTGGAGTTGCCGAGCTACCAAGATGAAATGAGTAAAATTGCAAAGAAAAAGGCTAGGAAATAAAATCTAACGCGAAACACAAGAGGCTATCTCATAATGAGATAGCCCCTTTTTATATATTTGCTTAGATTTCCTTAAAATACAAGACCTCATCATGCCGCTCATAATCGCAGCCTTCGTATAGGGCTTGCGCTTTGAAGTTATCATCCCCTGTTTTTAGGATGATTTCCATGCCGCCAAGCTTGATAAACTCAGCTTCAAGCCGTTTTATGAGCTTCGTGGCAATACCTGCTCGGCGATATTCCTTGCATACGAACAGCTCTGTGATTTCGCATTGGTATCCATGGGCATAGCATATGGATTCATAGGTCTGCCCGCAGATAAACCCTATTACGATTTCGTTATGTGCGGCTACAAATACAATTTCGCCGTTATCATTGGTCAAGGATTTTTTCATTGACTCATAGGTTGCACCCTGTCCGTTGAACTCATCGTTTAGTTGGATGAGTTGGGGTATATCGGTAATTTCGGCTTTTCTTATTATTATATTCATAATTCTCTCCTCTCAATTTTGTGAAAATTAGATTGAATAACGAGAGGAGGTGCTCGTGGCTGGGCTTAACAAGGATAACGTATTTTTTTCATGTAAGCCTCCTTATTCCTTTTCAGCTTCAGCTTCATAATCCGTTTCCGTTTCAACATCAGATTCGGGCTCAACTTCGAGTTCTGCCTCAACTTCGGGCTCAGCCTCTGCTTCTAACTCGGATTCGGTCTCATCTTCGAAATCGACCTCGACTTTAGGTTCGGGTTCCGTTTCAATTTCGCAATTGACCTCTGCTTCAAGCTCGGGCTCAAATTCAACTTCGTGTTCGGTCTCAACTTCAAACTCAGGTTCGATTTCAATTTCAGAATCGACCTCGAATTCAGAATCAGGCTCCGCTTCCTTCGGCGGATTTTTTCTGCTTACGATTATACATGCCGCCATTACGAAGCCTGCTACCACCATAGGCAATATATCCCTTGTACCGATTATGCCCCATCCATTGGCTCTTATATTGCCAATAAGCACTACAATCCATCCTATAGTGGCAATTACCCATATTGTTACTACTACTTTCATTGCCTTTGTCATGTTTATACACCTCAATCTGTTAAAAGGCTCTCCCCTGCCGGGGGCGAGCTTATATTGGTTTTAATTTTCATATCACATCTATTAACCCTAAATTCAAACCTATAATAATCCATACCTATAAAATCTATCATCTCCTGCCTAAGAGGCATTGTGTATATCGCCAGCTCATCGTAGCACAATGTAATAAAAGCCAGGTCATACAACCATACCGTGAAAAAATAGCACCTTCCCGAAGATCTGGGATTTGGCAGACCTATATGAGTAATTATTGGATCAATTGCATTATCAGCCCAAAATGGGGCATTGACCATGTTCATATAGGCTTCTAATGCCTCTAAGAATACCAACTGGCTTGGTGGGAGGCTATGTCTGGTGGGGCTCATTCCGCTGGCAAAATAACCTATCATATCTGTACGCATACTATCGCCGCATATTTCAGCAAGCTCCTGCAAAATACTCATGAGCCGCTCGCCTCTAAGATTGCCCTCACATCCTGTGCCAACCGTAAACGTCAAATCCAATGCCAAAAATGCTCCGCAATCCCAATCCAAGCCATATAATTCGTAGAACGAAGGCGGTGCGGTGTATGTCACTACCCTATTCATAACTAAACCCCGCCTAGCGGTGCGCACTGCGGATTCTTCTTCCATAAATTGCTGAAGAAGCTCCCACTGACGTGCTAGGATTGCAAGATCGTCATCTTCTATTTCAAAAAAATCAGATACAGCCTCTTGAAAAGCATCATGTATATTGATATTGTCTTGGTGCGAGATGTACGCTGACTCATTGCTTGCACGTGGAAAGCGGAAGGTGGCAAGTCTTCTTTGCCCATCATTTGAGCTTCCGGGAAGATGGGAGCAAGAAACAAGAAAAATAATTGATACCACAGCCAAAACCAGCATTAGAAGTGCGGCAAACCTTTTCATGTCAACCCTCCCTTTATTATAATGGGGGCACTGCAAAAATTGTAAATAAATTGTAAACAATGTAACACAAGGCAATAAATGGGTAAATGGCCTGAATGACTCATAAAAATATATCTGATAATGGAGAAGCTATGGAGATTAGAAAAGCAACCCACCAAGACCTGGAAAGTATAATGGCTATTTACGCATATGCTCGAGACTACATGATGAAAACTGGAAACCCTAATCAGTGGAAGGATAACCACCCCTCACAGAGTGTGGTTGAGACTGATATACAGTCAGGCAGAAGTTATGTATGCATACACAAAGGAATAATTGCAGCTGTGTTCTATTTTAATGTAGAAGAAGATTCAACATATAGCAGAATTGATGGAAAATGGCTTAATAATGAGCCTTACGGGGTCGTACATCGGATAGCCCGTGGAGCAAATGTAAAAGGTGCTGGAGCATACGCCTTAAAATGGTGTATGCAACAGCACCCTAATGTTAGAATTGATACTCATAAAGATAATGCTCCGATGCTCAAGCTGCTTGATAATCTTGGATTTGTGTATTGTGGGATAATTTGGCTTGAGAACGGGGATGAAAGGCTGGCGTTTCAGTCCCAGACGCAGATACAGGGGGGCTGCCCCATCACCATGTGCCGTGTGCTGGGCATGGAGGGACACAGTTTAAGTCAAAACCGTTGTAGCCCGTACCAGGGAGAGGTCGTTCGCCTCCGACCAGGAATCTAACCGCGTTTTGATGCGGGAATTGTTCAAATGCTTCCCGCAAACGCATTCCCATAAGAATGCTGCCAAGCCCCACATTAAACCGACCTACTATGGGAAATAAATCTACATATAAAATATCCCCCTCATACCATATATCCCTGACCTGGACAAAATAATGACACCACATAAGACATATGGCTTCTTCCCAGAGATATGCGCCTCGGATTTCTTCATCAGTGTAAACAACATCCTCGCCGCTGTCCCAATCGTAGAATCTTATGGTTACCGTTTCTAAGTCTGTAAGCTGACGACGCGTGGCAGGGGGCTGCACCAATCGCATATGAGAAGTGCCATACCATGAATCCCCATAGGCAACAATACCCCAATGGATATGGGAAAGCCCGTCAACTGTTGCCGTATTATAAAACAGCATCACAGGTAGCCAGGACGGATGGTTAATGAGGACATCGCTGTCTCTGATGATTATATGTTCCCTATTGAAAAGGATAGCCTCCACAATCCACTCCCCTGCCGGGTAGCCTAGCAGCAGATGTGCCTCGGCTTCGAGGGCATCAAGATTTTCCAGTAGGCTGTCAAGTATATCGTTTTCGGTAAGACTATAACGGAAAATTGGCTCGGATTCCGATTGTTGCTCTGGTTCGGAAGTAATTCCTTCGATGAGCCTTCCATATCTATCTACTTGAGCTTGAAGCCTATGGTTTTCTCTTTCTAATGCGGAAGTTTGCTCATAAAGCTCGCCTATTTTCTCGGCAAATTCTGTGAGTTGGTTGTTTAGCAAGGTCATGTCCTCTCCTCTGCCGCAGGTTGTTAAAACCGCCAGGCTAAGGAGCACCAACAGCGTCATCAATGATTTTTTCATTTATGTCACCCCATTCTACTAGATAATATACATATCGCTTTATGCTATCCATAAATCTATTTTCATCCAATTCTCCTTTTGCTACGCGTTTTAAACCTCGCTCCCATTTGCCTGTGGTTTCTGGGGAAGTTAGCTCTTGCGGAGATATTTCTATTAGCTTTACTGCCTTGGGCGTTGGGGCAAGAGTTTTTTTGTTGCGGATTACATAGCCTGATGAAATTAATTTTTCAATTATCGCCGCGCGGGTTGCTGGGGTGCCTAAGCCTGAGGCTTTGAGAGCTTCTTTAAGGGCTTCGTCTTCTACGAAGCGACCTGCGTGTTCCATTGCGGATAGCAGGGTAGCTTCGCTGTAGGGCTTCGGGGGTTGAGTCTTTTTCGCCAATACTTCAACCTCTAGGGTTTTTGTTAGACTTCCACGGGTTAGATTTGGCAGGGTTGTTTCATCCTCGCGGGGCTTTTTCTCATGAGAATATATAACCGTCCAGCCCAGGTCTTTGTCCATGCGACCTTTTGATAGGAAACGTTCCTTCATGACACTGGTTATTACGGAGGTTACATCATATATATGGGCAGGATAAAATACCGCAATAAAATTACGCAGGATTCTATCATAGACAGCGAGCTCTTCTTCTGATAATGCAGAGAGACTTTTCTTCGAGCCGGTTGGGATTATTGCATGGTGATCTGTTACTTTAGCATCGTTGATTATACGGGAAGTGATTGGAAGCTTTGGCAGTGCGAGTAGCGGTGCTACGAGGTTCACATATGGGGCATCTTGAAATGATTTCAGTGTCGGCATCAGCTTCGGTTCGATATCTTTGCTTAGATAGCGGCTGTCTGTACGTGGATATGTGATTAGCTTATGTTTTTCATATAGGGCTTGAGCGATAGTAAGGGTTTTGGATGCGGAAAAACCTAAGCGGCGATTGCATTCTCGTTGCAGTTCCGTCAGGTCAAAGAGCTGAGGTGGAAGCTGGCGTTTTTCTTCTGTGATTACGCTTTCGATTTTGCCTTCTTGGTGTAGTACTTTGACGGCTATCGCCTCGGCTTGGGCTTGGTTATCAATTCTTTGCTCGCCTTCGGCGGATATCCATAGACCTGAATACTCTAGGTCAAAACTTGCTTCCACTTCCCAGTAATCCTTTGGGACGAAATTATCAATTTCCTTTTGCCTTGTGACCAGCATTGCAAGGGTTGGGGTTTGTACTCTGCCTACTGGAAGCAGCTCGCCGTTTTTTATGGTGAATGCTCGGGTTGCGTTCATTCCGACCAGCCAATCCGCTTCTGCGCGGCAACGGGCTGAGGCATATAGATTGTCGTATTCTCGCCCATCTCTCATATTCTTTAATCCATCGATGATTGCAGTATCTGTAAGACTAGAAATCCATAGGCGTTTTACGGGCTTTTTGCAGCCAGCCCATTTATATATGTAGCGAAATATTAGCTCGCCCTCGCGACCTGAGTCTGTGGCGCAGATTATCTCCCGGGTGTCTCGAGCGTTCATTAGTTTTTTCAGGATTTTGAGCTGGGGCTGGGTTTTTGGAATGGGTTTTAAGCCCATGTCGGCTGGAAGAATGGGAAGCTTAGATTTATCCCAGCGCTTGAGTGCTGGGTCATAGTCTTCGGGATTTTTGAGGGTTACTAGATGCCCAATTGCCCAAGATACGATGTAGTCATTATTGTGGAGATATCCGTCACCTTTTGCATTGCAGTTAAGCACCCGGGCTATATCGCGTCCTACCGATGGTTTTTCTGCTATTACTAGTGTTTTCATGGTGTTCACCTTTCAATTGCTTGCATATTATGCTGGTGGGGGGAGGGAACTATGCACACAATATATCAAGGGCTGAAAGAAATCAACGGGAATATCATTATATTGGAAGGAATCGATAATCCCGTTTATGACGAAATCATAGAAATTAATAACAGAACAGGTCGGGTCATTCAGATATTGGAGGATAAGGTTATCGCTCTGGTATTCGAAGGGACGGCAGATTTTTCGCTTTCAAATACCCGCACTCGGTTTTTAGGGCGACCTATGGAAATATCTCTATCAGAAGAAATCCTAGGGCGGGTTTTTGATGGTATGGGGCAGCCGCTTGATGGGTTGGGATCCGTTTATGGTGTTACCCGACCTATTAACGGAACACCGATTAATCCCGTACTGCGCACATACCCACGGGAATATATACATACTGGAATTTCCGCGATAGATGGGCTTGCTACGCTTGTTTGCGGGCAGAAGCTTCCTATTTTTTCGGGGGATGGGCTGCCCCATGACGAGCTTGCGGCTCAGATTGCCCGGCAAGCCAATATTGCAGATGGGGACTTTGCTGTGGTTTTTGCGGCAATGGGGGCAAAGCATGATGTTGCGCGTTTTTTTCGGCGGTCATTCGAAGAAAGTGGCGCGGCTTCCCGGGCGGTTATGTATTTAAATCTTGCGAGTGATCCAGCCGCTGCGCGGATAATCACCCCACGGATAGCCCTTACCGCAGCCGAGTATCTTGCGTTTGAAAAAGGAATGCATGTTCTGGTAATCCTTACGGATATGACCGCCTATGCTGAAGCTCTACGCGAAATTTCATCTGCAAGGGGAGAGATACCCAGTAGGAAAGGCTATCCCGGTTATCTATATTCGGATTTGGCAAGCCTGTACGAGCGAGCGGGTATAATTAAGGGCAATCCAGGTTCGCTTACTCAAATTCCCATTCTCACAATGCCCGCAGACGATATCACCCATCCCGTGGCTGACCTTACAGGCTATATCACTGAAGGTCAGATTGTACTGGACAGAAGCCTAGAGCGGCGAGGGATTTATCCGTCGATAAATGTTCTACCATCTCTGTCCCGGCTGATGAAGGATTGTATAGAAAAAGACCATGCAGCTCTGGCAAATCGGTTGTTTGCTGTTTATGCACAGGTGGGGGATGCCAGGGCACTCGCCTCGGTTATAGGCGCGGATGAGCTTTCCGAGGAAGACAAAAATTTGATAGAGTTTGGGCGAAAATTTGAGAATGAATTTATCGGACAGGGGATGTATGAAAATCGTAGCCTGGATGAAACTCTTGATAAGGGTCATGTAATAATCCAGAGCTTAGCGTCATACAGTAACGTATGACATCCTAACAAGGGAGGAACTATGCGTGGCATTTGAACTCGTAAAAGAACAAGTATTCCTAGACCAATGCGTGGGAAGCGAACAAGCCCAGATTATGCTGGAGGGAGATATAATCGTTCCTGACTCCAGACCGGACATGGCAGTACTTTTGCAAACAGAAGAAAAAATTATCATAGACCGTACCGATGTCTCGACAGACAGGGTCAACTTTGTAGGTCGGCTCAATGTTTCGCTTCTCTACATAGCAAAGGGAGCAGGTCAACCTGCTTGCGCCGTTACAATGTCCCGACCAGTGGACGATTTTATCAATGTAGAGGGAGTCACCAAGGATATGTGGGTAAAGGCGCGGGCTGAAATCACCCATATCGACTACCGGATGCTAAATGACCGCAAAGTAAATTATCGGGCAATCGTGACCGTGCATATCACCGCGGAGCGTTCCGATGCCCATGAAATGGTCGTACATATCCATGATGTGCCGGAAAATCAGCTGCTTAAATCCAATCTTACGATCAACCGCACCATAGAGCATAAGCAAGAACGGTTCTCCGTAAAGGACTCCATGATGTTGCCCCAGAGCAAGCCCAATATCCGGGAGGTCTTACTTGTTACCGCCAATATTACTAATCGTGATGTGCGTATCAACAATGGACGGGTTAACTTAAGCGGCGAAATACTGGTCACAACCCTGTACAGAGGTGACACAGACGATAGCATAATTGAATTTGTGGAAAACGAACTGCCCTTCAACGGCCCTATTGATGTCTCGGGAGCTAAGGATGATATGTTCGCCGATGTATTCCTTCAGGCAATGGACACCCACGTAC
>Ga0131853_10019431_pt1 | contig 12369 bp, 3 predicted proteins | sample TergutLab28metaG_FD_92764 | JGI IMG/M metagenome (GOLD analysis project Ga0131853, IMG submission 92764) | Labiotermes labralis P1 segment gut microbial communities from Petit-Saut dam, French Guiana - Lab288 P1 (version 2) (version 2) | ecosystem: Host-associated > Arthropoda: Insects >...
GCTGACCACGTGACACCCCTCTATCCGCAAAAGTTGGCACTAACTTCGCCGACCGGCGGCAGCCGCTCTGTCGGTATAGTTCGCGTGCGGACTAAGGCCACGGAGTTTAGTTTAGTTTTAGTGCTGAGTTAGTTTTAAACAATTATGTTAATTAGTGGTCTTGTAGTGTTGGACAATTCTTGCTTTATTGAGCATTTATCATTATCATTTTTATAATAAATACTGATAAATCACGAAAGGCAATGTACGTATAAGGTAACACTGAAGTGCGTTCGTGCATCCACTGTTGCAGTGGGAAAGGCAATAAATATTACACAACCTGTGTGTTTAATTTAGCCTTAAATATACAGCATGCAGTGCACATGCACCATATTGTCAATTGTGGCCGGCCCGCTCTACAATATTTTTCCACGTAACGGCACGATTTTAAAAAAATAGTTACTGAAAATGTGTTTCGATTTTCTCTACAAATGTTGTCAGAAAATGTTTAATTCGAAGAAGAACTGAGTGAGATATGATAAAAAATGTATATTGGTCTTCATGTAAAGTAACCGTTATTCTCGTCCGATTATAATAAATCTTGTATTTTCTGGACAGGATTTCGAAAAGTATTCAAATATCAAATTTCATGAAAATCCGTCCAGTGGGAGCCGAGTTGTTCTATGTTGACCGAAGGACGGATAGACGGACGAACGGACAGACATGACGAAGCTAATAGTAACTTTTCACAATTTTTCGAAAGCTCCTAAAACTATTCTAACTACAACAACACGCAGCAACATTTTTCGTGCTTTATAAATAGCATAATTAACTTAATAAATCATTAGGCAAAGTAGATTTCCCTTGTATATTCAAGTATCTTTATTGATTGCATTAGCGACCGAAGCGCTTTTAGCAGAACGACAGCTACGAGGTTTAGAATAAATATTAAACAAAATAAAATCTCTGAGGTTTCGAGTCGGACCCGAAGACTGACCACATCCAAAAAGAAGGGCGGAATTTTAAGAAACTGTCGACATAAATAAGAGAAATTGCGTCCGTGTGGCACATCCTGACATTAGCAGAGTTTTGGTAAGTGGCTGAAAAAACGACGAGAGAAATCATGCGTACTTCCGCTGCGTGCATTCAAGCTTACTGGCGTCCGTAGGAAGTAAATGAATTTCTAGTACCAGAGGCATATTTGGTCTACAGAGAAGGAAAAGTAACCGTTAGGGTCCAAATGAAACCCAAAATAAGTGCCTGGCAATATATAGTCTGTAATCGGTATGATGGAATAATTATAAGAAATAAAATCTTTATTATATATGTTCTGACCCAATACTCTTAACATCCAAATAAAAGGGGAAACAACAACAAAGGGAGACATAAACAAAATTGGAATATAAATTAAAAAAAAAACAGATTATGGAATTACATTTACTTAATACCAAAGATGAAAAAAATTAGAATAATAATACATGATAATATTGAGTGTATCGTAAAGAATTATAAGGGCAATAACAGATAATTACAGCACCATAATAAAAAGTATTTTCTCTGCATCAACAAATTGTTTTTTTAGTATATCCGTATTAAAAATACTTGTTATGAAATGGCGATAATAGAAATAACAATTTTTTTAAAAGAAATTACTTTTCCAGGGATTGATGTACATTTTACCACGCAATATGGAGTAAAATAATAAAATAAATAATATCAATTTTTATAGTAAAGAGGAAAACCATGTGATTGGAGAAAGGCAAAGAGCCTAATAATACCAATAATATAGTAAAAACAAGAACAAAGAATTCTTCGTGACACATAATTAGGGTAATTAATTCCCCAAACAATCAATCTAAACTGGTTTTCCCTAAATATGCCAATATCTCAAAACAAATTTATTGGCGAATGATGGGCTTCTATCAGACAGAGAGTTGAGACGTTCATAACCATCATTAAACAAAATAAAAACCTTCAGGTTTCGAGCCGGCACACGAAGGCCGACAGATGTCAAACGGGAAAGGAGGGATTTTGGTCAAAGTGTGAAAAAATTTCAAATATATGTAAAATAACTTTGTGGAAAATAACGCTTATTTACTGGAAAATTTGGTGGTATATTCCAGTCTTATTATAATATATATATATATATAAATAAAAGTGTGTGTGTGTGTGTACATATATGTGTATAACTATCGACAAACCTGTTCTGGGAAGGAAGACAGCAACATCCTACGAAATAAACTGCCAATTAACACGGCTTCATTTCCTTGAAGATTTTACCCTTCATAGGAAGTATATAAGTGATACAGCTTATTAATAATTTACGATTTACTTATTCACTTGGATCCTGTTCTTCAAACATCCTGTCTTAAAAGACAAAAGTAATTCTGTGTTTATTACTTCCAAAGCACTTAATATTTGTTATGATTCATAAGCTTAAATTGTCCCTCCATAGATCACATCCTGAAGAAGTCTTTTTCAGGGACACGTGTAACACTGATATAATTTACACCTAGAATCTATAATTATAAGCATTAAGTAAGGATTTATTAAGAGTATATGATATAAACCTCAGAAGGAAGAGATATAAATATTCCCTGTTCGTATTTTAAGGAAACATCTTACGAAGAATTAGTATGTGATGTTAGGAAGTTTTAACACAAAAGCTAAACAATTGGGTAAAGCAGTAACTTCATAGGTACTTTACCTGAGTGTTTTGTCTTCCAATTTGTGAACGGTGTTTTTACTGGGAGGAACAGGATTTCACCAGGCTGGTTCTATTTTTATTCTTAAGGTCCGATATGAAATTTAAATTGAAGCTAGCAGTAGACTACGAGAAGGATTTTTCGGGTTTTATGAGATTCTAAAATAAAACCAATGATTAGCCAATTAATAATCAGCTCCTCAATATCAGTCAGATAACGAGGAAAATCCTCACGAATTTCAAACAAACTCTTCATTCTCACCAGACACGTAAGAAGCCAGTAATAAATATAAAATTTGTATTATCAAATGTACACACAGACGTTGACAACATTGCACACATTTGTTGCACGTAACGGTGGAGCCTCACTAACTTCAGCCGTGATAGTAAAAGTTGACAGCTGGATCGATATGACCCCTTCATTATATAAAGTGTACGTTGTATTTACGTTTAATGTAACGGGAGGCTAATGGTCTTTCTTCGGCAGTATGGATCAAATACCTCTGCATTCAAGCGACATGTTCTAATGACGGAGTGCTCCGAACCGCCTGTTATAATCAGTATGTAGGGACATAACTCGGGGGTAGATATTAATTTTCATAAATGTGCTGAAACAAAGGGTCTGTTAGGGTTATATGGGCCACCTTAACAGTTAGGCAGACATTCTCAAACTCTTATGTAGTGCGGACAAATTTCGTAACAATTGATCTTCAAGCGAGCAACATGAAATTCAGTAGGCAAAAAGAAGAATGCTTAAGTATACATATATAATTATACCAGTGTACTTTTCTATACATTTTTTGAAGAGAAATACTCTGATAATAATAGTAAAAGAGTAAAAGAAAATATGATTTATAATCTAGGCTAGGGTGTCGCTATTTTTATCATATTTAAAATATTAATTGGTAATTATGTCCCCATAAATCGGATCTCAGATTTTTAATAGCTTCTTTTAATTTTTTCTCGGTTTAATCAGGAAACGATTTAAAAATTTCTCTTTTAATTGCCACCACGGGTAAGAAAATCCTATGTCGTGGGCAATGGGTAAATCCGACCTGAACTAAGGCCCCTGCCACAATAAGTTATGTAAATCAATAATTAGTGCTGTGAGGGGGAAAGTAACAGAAGTATTTTGTTGAATGGAATATTTAGCATATTTTGTACTTTGTGTCTGTATTATAATAATAATAATAATTATTATTATTCTTTTGTTATGTATATTTATGAGATTTTAAAATATTCATAATGCCCTTAAGTTAAAGGTACAGTTCACACTAGAACAGGCTACGAAGGCTCAAAAGAGAATAGAGATATAGCCCTATATTTTTTTAAGCCTCTGTTCTAGTTGGGAATGAACCGGTACCCATTGTGTAGAAGGCTGGGTCGGCGGCAGGACCGGTCTGGAGGGTGCGGCAAATCTCGCCTCTACCAGGATTCGGCCCCCGGGCTCTCTAGCTCGTTGTAAGTCTCTGTACCGACTACGCTAATCCGGTCCACATTCATAACGCTACTACCAATTTTATATATGTAAGAATAACATGGTGATATGCCAATATATCTTGTATGTTACAAATAATTCTTCCCGGAAAGTAATCGAATTTATCAAAATAAGCTGAAAGTACGTTTGTGAATGAAATGTGATATTGTTAAAGTTCGTTTGTGTACAGTTGGTGACACTGTATTTATATTAATGACAGTGTGTACATGGTGGTGAGGGCATGCAAATGTACAGGCTAAGCCCCACAAGTTGTGCCCAACTTTAGTATGATGTTATGAGTCATAATACAGTATCAACAGACGCTGAATTATCAACCGTTACTTAGTTACGAGCATTTTCATACAAGTACATTGCTGTTAGCGAAAAATTTACAGTACACGTTCTTTGTCGTAATGTACAAATTCAAGACATATTTCAGGTAACAACAAAACACGAAGATATCCATTGAAAATTTTTACCTACATCACCGCATGGATACGATAGCATCACTAAGTAAAGCAAAAGAAAATTGTGTGTCAGGTAATACCACGAAAGAAAATCTTCAGTGTTTAGTTACGTTAGTTGGATGGAGCAAACCTAACACTGTATGCTTCATACGTACTGAAAGCCTCCGTTTATGGTCATCTGACCTCACTGAAAGCGCCAGACTTGCGAATTGAAGTAATGTGTTGGAGCACTGAAGAAGAAGATTAAATTTTTCGTATTGAGACCGACAGGCTGACGAAACCTTCTTGCACTATAACTCTGACAGCAGAACATATGTATGCCATGTTTACGTGTCCGTGCTCTATATGATTTTTGCCATTTTTCGATAAATATGTTGTGTGTGCAGCGAAAAGGTGAGGGGAACATATGGTCCTCATCATGCAGCTTAACGCGACCGACATTATCAATTTTCTGCATGGCTGGTTTTTTGAGCATCGAACATAAAATGCGCAGCTACGGAAAAGTAAAATGGAAGACGTGTTCTAAGTACTGTTCAGGTTTTCCATACCCGCTATTTGAGGTTTTTCACGTCTCATTGCCCTTACTTTTAATTTGTTGCTGACAAAAACCCAGTATTTCGAAACCAATTACACTGCACATTTCACAATACATAGGTTAGGAAATCAATTATAACTATATTCTTCTAAATATTCATCGCACCAAAACATGATTCAATGCATAACAAATTTAATTATATACGTCAGCACTACCTTTTTTATTTAAACATAATGCTACATGTTTCGACTCATCAGTTGGTCATCTTCAGGTCTACATAACAAACTAAGTCATTGGTGCTGTGGACTTTAGTCTGCTATGTAGGCCTGAAGATGACCGACTGATGGGTCGAAACATGTAGCTTCATGTATAAAATAAAGATACTGCTGACATATATAGTTAATTTTATTATACATTCATTCTAGCATTTCGTGATGCCTTCTTTAAAAAAACACGATTCAAATATAGCCTATATTGCAGTATATTAACAAGCAGCAAGTTCATGTTTACGGAGCAGAATTTGACACGGGCTTGTCGTATGTTAGAAAGACCCCGACCTCCATCATTAGGAGTTCTGTCTTAAGACAGGTCCAGAGCCTTTTCCAAAACAAGTTCTTCGGATAGTGCGATCTAGTGCTTCTTCTTTCAGCTTCCAGCATCTTCTAGTTGCCTTAAAGTCATCCAGTAGCTGCTTATGTTTCATTCCTCACCTTCCCGTTCCTTCTATCTTTATTTCAACAACGAGTTTTAAAGGCAATTCCTACACAAAATGTAACCAATTCAGTCGGCCTTCTTTCGTTTTATTGTATGTAGGATGTTCCTTTCCTCCTTGCCTCTGTGTAATACTTCTTTATTACACGATCCGTCCATATGATCTTCTCCACCCTTCTCTAGGACTGTATTTGGAAATTTTGAAAGTTTTTATGTTCTTTACGAAGTGTAATTTGACACTGGCCGATATAAATAAAAAAGAGTTCGTTCTGAAAACATATTGCTGTAGAGAGTGTACACTATAGTGATGAGGTTTTTACAGCCTTTTTGATGAAGTTTTAAGGGTTTGGATTATGAAGTTATGTCTATTTGCAATTATTTAGCGTCATTTTGGAGGAACGTGGAACCTCCATCTTAGGATGTGGAGCGCTCAGAGTAAGAGCATACCGAAAATATTGGAAATGGTTAAGAACAAATTCCTATTTCAGTAGAACTCTACAGTAAAACGCTGTTGATAGCATTACCTAACCCGACATCCGAGGAAGTGAAGGGTAAGAAATTCTTGGAACTAACGTGAGTGGGTGACAGAATTTCGCTGGGAGAAGAAATACCATGAACATTTCTGAAGACGTAGGAACAGATCGACTATTCTGTGTAATGGATTATGCCTTACACGTGTTCTGAAAATATTTACTTTGAAACTAAACTTGCTCCAATGGCTTTGGTTTCTGTTTATTCTTCTTTACCTCGTAGCAGTTATGCATAGTTTTCGTCTTTATAATGAATGTGTCATCCGACTTAAATACTTTTGGATAAACAGATCGTTAACGGTCTTGTTTAGAAAAGTTTAGTATTTTGTTCCCTGTTATTTACTCGCTTTTATATTTATATGTTTTCTACTAATAATACACTGGACAGTCGGAAGCGCTCAGTTACGTACGTTATTTGTGCTTAGGCCACGTGCCTGGACGTCTAAAGGGAATCGTCTTTCGTTTCACTGTAGGCGCCAACATTTTTCTGCTCTCTCGGATCTAAGGTCTACACAGCTTCCTATACAGTGCACACGGGTTTTCTTTACCTGGGGCAAATGCAGCCAGGGTGTTGAGTTGAGCAGTAACCTGTATACAGTGCCGAGATTAGGAATGTCTGAAGCAAGATGTCTGAACTTTGATATCACTTTTTATCGAGTTGCTGAAATACGCACAGTAACAATTTTACCTTTACTTCACATCAGAATTGCAATTGTTGTTTTTAATTGCTTCCATATTATCAACCAAATTGTGTTAATTACTTTTACAAACATAACTTCTATTTGTTTTCTTCTGGCAATATGTTCTTCGCGTTTCTTCCGTAATTTTTCTTCGATGTTATAACTATGCACCAACTATAGCAACAGAATAAGAAACAACTGTACTGAATTGGTAAACAAAAATAGTATTATAGCCGGTCCCAGTGGCCATTCTATTGCTGAGATTGTGGGTTCGAATCTCGTCGGGAGATGGATGTTTGTCTCTTGTGATTGTTGTGTGTTGTCAGGTAGAAGTCTCTGCGACGAGCCAATCACTCGTCCAGAGGAGTCCTACCGAATTTGGTGCGTTGTTGTGTGTGACCTTGAAACCTCAAGAATGAGGAGGCCGTGGCCCGCGTGGGGCCGCAACGCCACAGGAAGTATAGTATTATGTTAACACTCTAGCAGATATATTACTTTGTAAAAAGTACAATATCGATAATAGTAAATGTGACGATAAAGTTGCTCTTTTTCATTCGGGAGGTCAGAGATCGCTAAAAAAAATGATTGTGTGGTTTCAGACTTCCGTCACGGTATATATGATACCTTCGTTTTTCTGGAATTTTACGGAGCATATATTCTTGAACTGCTTGACACTTGACGATGGGACTGATTGTCCCGAAACGTCGGTAACATTCTACCAGTCCACGCTGCGTAAAATCCCTAAACACCGAAGATCTCAAAGAATTAGATTATTTTTACCAGTCTTTCTTAATCCACCAAGGCAAATGCCAAGACATTTACTCATATAGACATTATTTGCCTCTATCCACCACTGGGCCAATTATTAGCAGCTATATAATGCGAGCTAATGATAGAAATGTTCCATAATGCGTGTGTAAATACAACAATAAAATCTTACAAAAAGAAAATTGATTCTCTCTTTTGAATCTCTTTCATTTCGCTGGTTGGCCGTGTCATAAGGCCCTTCGTGTTAGTCGCTCGGAATCTGCGCAGTTCACTAAAGCGGTATGTCAGCAGTCATGCTCAGACTGACACTCAGCAGCCAGAAACGTCAATATTGTTCAGTTTACCGCGATTATATCTGTGCACAATATAAATCGACAGCTTTCTCACGTGCACATAAATGCGAACGGAAAGGACAAGACAAATAGTACAGGAGACTTAATAAGACATTAAACGAAGCAAATCGAAGCGGAAGGGAAAAAAATAACAGAGACAGCAAAGAATAATTTTTCTATTCTTCCCGCAAGAGAGGATTATACTAGTTTTGTACTGTTTGTTGTACTGTTTTATGGGCAAATCCATCGGTTCAGACAAGGCCAGTGTTTTGTTCTTCTTCTTCACATCCACAAGCGCTAAATTACAATCCAACCAACGATCTTTTTCCTTTAAAATTCCGTAAATACCAGGGAATATCACGTGACGTGACAAATAGTGACAAATTTTGGTTGAAAGATTAATCATTTCAGTTCCAGTTGCCTCTTCATTGAGCAAAACCTAAGACAGAGGTCTCCCAAACGCTGTATTTAATTCTTGTATAAGCTTCATGTATTATATACCCTATAAATCGTGTCTTATTAAAATTATCTTAATTCAGAACAGATCCCTGTTTGATACTTCTCAAACGAATTATTTCCACCCGCCAGGATTCCACTTTAAGGGCCGAAAAACGCAGAAACTTTCATGATATCCTTCTTAATTTAAGAAAATAACTTTTTCGCTACTGTGTTCTTAAGGGCCTGCAATTCGTTTCCATCGTGTGCCAGTTTAATATAATTCACAAAACTATGTCTTATGTTTAAGTTCCTACTGAATATCATACTTACAATTGAGCCTGTATCTAACAAGGTGTTCTTTCAGGGTTTCTTACCAAAAAGTTTCAAGTATTTTACAAACTCACAAGGAACCTATCATCATCCTGCATTTCATCAATCTAAGACCACGTGACAAAGAGTTCAATTTGACATACGTGCTGCCGGCAACCATAACAAAGTTTTGTTAGTTCTCTCAATATACAGAAAGGGTACGAAGTCTATCAACATATTCCAAGATTAAAAATTTTACAGTTTATTCTTATGTAGTGCTCTAAATCCTCCTGTTGATTCAAAATATTATTTTTAGTGTACAAACAAAAAATAGAAAATAATTCATGATTATAACAGATTAATATGCAATATATACTGTTAATTAATATTACGCACAATAGACTTGTTGAGCCAGGATAGGTTCAGAAGGGATTAAATACCATTCAGGAGAAGAGATTGTTAAGTTCTATTTGGCAATCTCTCTGACTTTGTGTGCCAGTTAACTTTCTATACATTTGGACAGTGGGATCTCTTACTCTCGTAAACAGCGACAGGTTCTTCAATCTGAACAGTCACGTCCTTCAATTCCAGAATTTAAGAACGCACTAAGCTACATTTTTCTCTGCTACGTCTTTATTAATCTTTTAAAGATTAAATGTATCTGTTTTATATAAGGACTCAGTGCGTACCGAGCAGTAAACACTTTCCACCTCGGTTATACAATACCAGTCTGCTAACGATGTGTAAGGAAAAAGTCGCTGTTTGTTTTGAAATCCGCGCCAAACACATAAACGCAATGTGAGAACCTTGTAGAATTTTTGAATGCTAAGCCTGGCGGTACGTAAAGTAATTGCCGGATTTTAAAAGGTTCATTATCGGTACAAATTCACATGAATCGATAAAAATAATTTGCCTATTATTACAGAATATGTGAAATAATTTGAATGAGCCAGCTGTTTAGACGGCTGTTACCAGTAAGGAAGTGAGTAAAAGAATAAAGTGACAATATTACGTGTATAATGACGCACATTAAAATATGGAACGCGTAATTTATGTATCATATTCCTTCATGGTCCTACGTCTTCCTATCCTTCACAGCTCTTCTTAAAACGCAGTCTTATATTATCAAGTCAGCAGTTGCAAGTTGTTATATTTAAAGTCATTTTATTTGACCAAAAAACTTCATATGATTACTTTCATTATCTTAAAATATCAAGTGACGTAACAGTAGAAGGTGCATCGTAAGAACAAGGATAATTAGTAATTCAGAAGTTCTAATGGCGGTGTAGCAAATTTATACTCCCCCTCACAGACTCGCGTACATTTTACAGTCATGTGGAAGTGCTAGCCTAATTAAAACTGAATAATCTTCTTCCATTCACAGCGGAGGTTTCGATGTTGGGATGAGGAGCAATTTGGTTTGTTTACTTGAATTGTAATGCCTTGAGGTTGTAATCGTATGTAACATCGGATCGCTTCTTCGGGTTATGCACGAACTACTGTAGGGAGTAGAGGTAAAAGTAAAATGATCCCGTTACAGGCCCGGTGTGGCCCAGAGGGTGGGTACAGATATAGCTCTACTCTTCCATGACCGCGGCACTAGAAGGGGGTGAGTGGTCAGCCGCACGATACCCCCGGGAAGACCCGGTACCCATTTTACAGGAGGCTGGGTGGGCCCCAGGGTCGGTCTGGACGGGCGGAAAATCTCGTCCCCACCGGAATTCGATCCCGGACCTTCCAGCCCGTAGTCAGTCGCTATACCTACTGAGCTACCGGGTCCACTCTGTAAGATGTGAAAATATTAACCTACCACATAAGACCTATTAATTTATTACACTGGTTTTTTTCACGTCGGCGGAATATTTGTAAAGAAGTGAAAAACCAAATGTCAAACAAACATTTACCTCCGCGGAAATTGTGGAGATTCACGAACAATTAATTTCTAATATATGAGCTTTTTTTGCTTAGTAGTAGAAGATTTAAAATTCCTTTCTCCTCTGACAGTTGCGTAAATTAGAATAGGCCCAGGAATATAAATAAATAAACAATAAAATAAATAAATAAGTGTATGGAATTTTATAAAGGGTACAGTAAATATTATTCTAATATCATATGGTACCACATGACAGGCAACATTTTCAATGTATTTTCCTAATTCCGTGCACGAAGACAGTTAATTGCTTACAATAAATGCGAATTCCAAGATGGAAGGACTACAGTGAAAAAGTTTCTACTGACAGCAGTGGGGAATGATACAAGTACTACTAATGGCGATTTTAATAGTGGTAACAATAATAGTAATAATAACAATTTAATTATGAACCTTTAGCTTACTCATTTAACAGGGTAACGTCCAGTATTTTAGCAGGCATAACATACATATAACAAAATTCACATGAAGACACACACACACACACAAACACACACATACAGACACACACAAATACACACATATATACCACACACATACACACCACAAATATACACATATATACACACACACATATACACGCAAACACACACATATACATACACATACACACACACACACACCACACATACACACACCTATACACACATACACAGCACAAACACCTACACACACAAACACACACACATACATACCACATACACACATACACATACATACAAACACACACATACACACACACACACGCATACATAAACACAGACAAAAATAGATTTATAGCAGATTAAGCACCTAAACTCAATATTTAAACACTATTGTTCAAACAATTAGCCGATCCCCGTGGCTATGAATTCTAAGGCGTGTGTCTGCGGCCGCTAGCTTGCTGGGATTGTGGTTTCGAATCCCACCGGTGGCATGGATGTCTATTTGTCTCTTGTGGGTGTTGTGTGTTGTCATGTAGAGGTCTCTGCTTCGGGCTGATCACTCGTCAAGAGGAGACTTACTTGTGTGTTATGTCTAAATGAGTGCGATAGTGAAGTATCGATACTCAGGAGACCCTGACTCAGTAGGGAATTTTGTGCCATTAGGAAAAACTGCTTACAGATTAATTACATATAATATTAACATTAAGGGCAATTAACACAATCAAAATAGTTAAAAATAACTTAATTAATTAAAATATTTCACACGAAACTGAAGTCGTGATTTACTTACTAAAGCGCCCAATCTAACAAACTGTTCCTTTCCCTACAGAAAATTTTCATAACAATAGTGGTACAAAAATTAATGTTGTAATATCGTCTATCCAAGGAAAGTGGTCCTGAGTTATGGATTCAGATTACTGAGAGAAAAAGAAAGACACTTTTACTGTAAGTTCTGGAAATGATATACATATATATATACAGGGTGTCCCAGGAGGAAAGGACCTAACTTCGGGAGAGTGTTCCTTAGGTCAAACTATACCGATATAACCCAAAACACCTATATCCAAAGTTCAATGGTTACGGA
>Ga0131853_10019432_pt1 | contig 12368 bp, 10 predicted proteins | sample TergutLab28metaG_FD_92764 | JGI IMG/M metagenome (GOLD analysis project Ga0131853, IMG submission 92764) | Labiotermes labralis P1 segment gut microbial communities from Petit-Saut dam, French Guiana - Lab288 P1 (version 2) (version 2) | ecosystem: Host-associated > Arthropoda: Insects >...
CGGTTAGGTTAGGTTAGGTTAGGTTAGGTTAGGTTGGGTTGGGTTAGGTTGGGTTAGGTTAGGTTAGGTTAGGTTATGTTGGGTTAGGTTAGGTTACGTTAGGTTAGGTTAGGTTGGGATAGGTTAGGTTAGGTTAGGTTAGGTTATGTTAGGTTAGGTTAAGTTAGGTTAGGTTAGGTTAGGTTAGGTTAGGTTGGGTTTGTTTACGTTAGGTTGGGTTGGGTTAGGTTAGGTTATGTTAGGTTAGGTTGGGTTGGGTTAGGTTAGGTTAGGTTAGGTTGGGTTATGTTAGGTTAGGTTAGTTTAGGTTAGTTTGGGTTAGGTTAGGTTAGGTTAGGTTAGGTTGGGTTAGGATAGGTTAGGTTAGGTTAGGTTAGGTTAGGTTGGGTTAGGTTGGGTTAAGTTAGGATAGGTTAGGTTAAGTTAGGTTAGAATGGTTGGGTTAGGTTATATTAGGTTAGGTTAGGTTGGGTTAGGTTAGGTTAGGTTAGGTTGGGTTAGGTTAGGTTAGGTTAGGTTAGGTTAGGTTAGGTTAAGTTAGGTTCAGTCGCCCAAAGGGCCACATTTGGAAAGATTCTCACGCAGTCTCTCGCAGTCTCGCGAAATCTCGCGCAGTCTCGCGCAGTCTCGCGCAGTCACGCGAAGTCTCGCGCAGTCTCGTGCAGTCTCGCGCAGTCTCGCGAAGTCTCGTCGCGAAGTCTCCTCGCGCATTCTCGCGCATTCTCGCGCAGTCTCCTCGCGCAATCTCGCGCAGTTTCTCGCAGTCTCGCTCAGTCTCCTCGCGCAGTCTCCTCGCAGAGTCTCCCGCAGTTTCGCGAAGTCTCTCGTGCAGGCTCGCGCAGTCTGGCGCAAACTCGAGAAGTCTCGCGCAGTCTCGCGAAGTCTCGCGCAGTCTCGCGAAGTCTCGCGCAGTCTCGCGCAGTCTCTCGCAGTCTCACGAAATCTCGCGCAGTCTCGCGCAATCTCGCGCAGTCACGCGCAATCTCGCGCAGTCTCGCGCAGTCTCGCGGAGTCACATCGAGAATTCTCCTCGCGCAGACTCGCGGAGTCTCCTCGCGCAAACTCCTCGCGCAGTCTCGCACAGACTCGCGCAGTCTCGCGCAGTATCGCGCAGTCTGGCGAAGTCTCGCGCAATTTCGCGCAGTCTCACGAAGTCTCGCGCACTATCGTGCATTCTCGCGAAGTTTCGCGCATTCTGGCGCAGTCTCGCGCATTTTCGCGCAGTCTCGCGCAGTCTCGCACAGTCTCGCGCAGTCTCGCGCAGTCTCGCGCTGTCTCGCGAATTCTCGCGCAGTCTCGCGCAGTCTCGCGCAATCTCGCGCAGTCTCGCGCAGTCTCGCTGAGTCTCGCGCAGTCTCGAGCAGTCTCGCGCAGTCTCGAGAAGTCTCGCGCAGTCTCGCGGAGACTCGCGGAGTCTCGCTCATTTTCGTGCAGTCTCGCGCCGTCTCGCGCAGTCTGGCGCAAACTCGCGCATTCTCCTCGCGCAGTCTCGCGCAGTCTCGCGAAGTCTCGCGCAGTCACGCGCATTCTCGCGCAGTCTCGCACAGTCTCGCGCAGTTTCGCGCAGTTTCGCGCAGTCTCACGCATTCTCACGCAGTCTCGCGCAGTCTCGCGCGGTGTCACGCAGTCTCGCGAAGTCTCGCGCAGTCTCGCGCAGTCTGGCGAAGTCTCGCGCAGTCTCTCGCAATCATGCGCAATCTCGAGCAGTCTCGCGAAGTCTCGCGCAGTCTCGCGCAGTCTCGCGAAGTCTCGGAAAGTCTCGCGGAGTCTCGCGCAACTTCGCGTAGTCTCGCGCAGTCTCGCGAAGTCTCGCGCAGTCTCGCGCAATCTCGCGAAGTCTCGGAAAGTTTCTCGGAGTCTCGTGCAACTTCGCGCAGTCTCGCGCAATCTCGCGAATTCTCGCGAAGTGTGGCGCAGTCTCGCGTAACCTCGCGCTGTCTAGCCTAATCTCGCGAAGTCACGCGAAGTCTCGCGAAGTCTCGCGAAATCTAGCGCAGTCTCGCGCAGTCTCACGAAGTCTCGCGCATTATCGTGCCTTCTCGCGAAGTCTCGCGCATTCTGGCGCAGTCTCGCGCATTTTCGCGAAGTCTCGCGCAGTCTCGCACAATCTCGCGCAGTCTCGCGCAGTCTCGCGCAGTCTCGCGCAGTCTCGCTCAGTCTCGCGCAGTCTCGCTCAGTCTCGCGCAGTCTCGCTCAGTCTCGCGCTGTCTCGCAAGTTCTCGCGCAGTCTCGCGCAGTTTCGCGAAGTCTCGTGAAGTCACGCGCAGCCTCGCGCAATCTCGCGCAGTCTCGCGCAGTCTCGCGCAGTCTCGCTGAGTTTCGCGCATTCTCGCGCAGTCTCGAGCAGTCTCGCGCAGTCTCGCGAAGTCTCGCGAAGTCTCGCAAAGTCTCGTGCAGTCTCGCGGAGTCCCGCGCATTCTCGCGCATTCTCGCGCAGTCTACTCGCGCAGTCTCGCGCCGTCTCGCGCAATCTCACGCAAACTCGCGCAGTCTCCTCGCGCAGTCTCGCGCAGTCTCGCGAATTCTCGCGCAGTCACGCGATTTCTCGCGCAGTCTCGCAAAATCTCGCGCAGTCTCGCGCAGTCTCGCGCAGTCTCACGCAGTCTCACGCAGTCTCGTGCAGTCTCGCGCAGACCCGCGCATTCTCGCGAAGTCTCGCGCCGTCACGCGAAGTCTCGCGCAGACTCTCGCAGTCATGCGTAGGCTCGTGCATTCTCGCGATATTTCGCGCAGTCTCGCGCTGGCTCGCGCAGTCTCGCGCATTCTGGCGAAGTCTCGCGCAATTTCGCGATGTCTCGCGGAGTCTCGTGCTGTCTCGCGTAGTATCGCGAAGTCTCGCAAATTCTCGCGCAGTCTCGCGCAGCCCAGCGAAGTCTCGCGCAGTCTCGAGCAGTCTCCTCGCGCAGTCTCGCGCAGTCTCCTCGCGCAGTCTCGCGCAGTCTCCTCGCGCAGTCTCGCGCAGTCTCGCGCAGTCTTGCGAATTCTCGCGCAGTCTCGCGCAGTCTCGCGTAGACTCCTCGCGAAGTCTCCTCGCGCAGTCTCTTGCAGTTTCGCGCAGTCTCGACCAGTCTCGCGCAGTTTCCTCGCGCATTCTCTTCGCGCAGTCTCGTCGCGCATTCGCGAGCAGTCTCGCGAATTCTCGAGCAGTCTCGCGCAGTCACGTGCAGTCTCGCGCATTCTCGCATGTCCCGCGAATTTTCGCGCTGTCTCGCGCAGTCTCGCGCATCCTCGCGCAGTCTCGCACAGTCTCGCGCAGTCTCGCGCAGTCTCGCGCATTCTCGCGCAGTCTCGCGCAATCTCACGTATTCTCGCGTATTCTCGCGAAGTCTCGCGCAGTCACGCGTAGTCTCGCGCAGTCTCGCGCAGTCTCGCGTAGTTTCGCGAATTCTCGCGCAGTTTCGCGCAGTCTCGCGCAGTCTCTCGAATTCTCACGCAGTCTCGCGCAGTCTCGCGCAGTCTCGCGCAGTCTCGCGCAGTCACGCGGATTCTCGCGCATTCTCGCGCAGTCTCGCGCAGTCTCGCGTAATTTCGCGATTTCTAGCGCAGTCTCGCGCAGTCTCGCGCTGTCTCGCGCAGACTCGCGAAGTCTCGCGCAGTCTCGCACAGTCTCGCGCAGTCTCGCGAAATCTCGCGCAGTCTCGCGCATTCTCGCGAAGTCTCGCGCAGTCTCGCGAAGACTCGCGCGGTCTCGCGCAGAATCCTCGCACAGTTTCGCGCAGTCTCGCGCAGTCTCGCGCAGTCTCGCGCAGTCTCGCGCAGTCTCGCGCAGTCTCGCGAAATCTCGCGCAGTCTCGCGCACTCTCGCGAAATCTCGCGCTGTCCAGTGCAGTCTCGCGCAGTTTCGCGCATTCTCGCGAAATTTCGCGCAGTCTCACACCGTCCCGCACAGTCTCGTGCAGTTTCGCGCAGTATCACGCAATCTTGCGCAGTCTCGCGCATTCTCGCGCAGTCTCGCGCATTCTCGCGAAGTCTCGCGCAGTATCGCGAAGTCTTACGAAGTTTCGTGAAGTCTTGCGAAGTTTCGCGCAGTCTCGCTCAATCTCGCGTAGTCTCGCGCAGTCTCGCGAAGTCTCGCGAAATTTCGGGAAATCTCGCGCAGTCTCGCGCAGTCACATGCAGACTCGCGCAGTTTCGCTAAGTCTTGCGAATTCTCGCGAAGTCTCTTGAAGTCTCGCGCAGTCTCGCGCAGTCTCGCGAAGTCTCTTGAAGTCTCGCGCAGTGTCGCGAAGTCTCGTTAAATCTCGCGAAGACTCGCGAAGTCTCGCGCAGTCTCGCGGAGTCTCGCTCAGTCTCGCTAAACCTTGCGAAATCTCGCGAAGTCTCGCGAAGTCTCGCACAGTCTCGCGCAGTCTCGTGCAGTTTCGCGAATTCTAGCGCATCCTCGCGCGGTCTTGCGAATTCTCGAGAAATCTCGCGTAGTCTCGCGCAGTCTCGCGCAGTCGCTCGAAGTCTCGCGCAGTCTCGCACAGTCTCGCGTACTCTTGCGCAGTCTCGCGCTGTCTCGCGAAATGTCGCGCATTCTCGCGTTGTCTCGCGCAATCTCTCGCATCCTCACGAAATCTCGCGCAGTCTCGCGCCGTCTCGCGCTGTCTCGCGCTCTTTCGCGCAGTCTCGCGCTGTTTGGCGCAGTCTCGCGCAGTCTCGCGAAGACTACTCGCGCAGTCCCGCGAAATTTCGCGCAGTCTCGTGCAGTCTCGCGAAATCTCGCGAAGTCTCGCGCAGTCCCGCGAAGTATCGCGCAGTCTCGCGCAGTCTCGCGCAGTCTCGCTAAGTCTTGCGAAATCTCGCGAAGTCTCGCGATGTCCCGCGCAGTCTCGCGAAGTCTAGCGCAGTCTAGCGCAGTCTCGCGAAGTCTCGCGAATTCTCGCGAAGTCTCGCGACGTCTCGCGCAGTATCGCATATTCTCGCGCAGTTTCGCGCAGTCTCGCGAAGTCTCGCACATTCTCGCGCATTCTCGCGCAGCCTCGCTATGTCTTGCGAAATTTCGTGAAATCTCGCGAAGTCTCGCGCAGTCTCGTGCAGTCTCGATCAGTTTCGCGCAGTCTCGCGCATTCTTGCGCAGTCTCGCGAATTCTCGCGAAATCTCGCGAAGTCTCGCGAAGTCTCGCGCAGTCTCGCGAAGTATCGCGCAGTCTCGTGAAGTCTCGCAAATCTCGCGCAGTTTCGCGAAGTCTCGCGCAGACTCGCGCAGACTTGCGCAGTCTCGCGAAGTCTAACGAAATCTCGCGAATTATCGAGCAGTCTCGCGCAGTCTCGCGCAGTCTCGCGCAGTCTCGCGAAATCTCACGAAATCGAGCGAAGTTTCGCGCAGTCTCGCGCAGTCCCGCGCAATCTCGCGAAGTCTCGCGCAGTCCCGCGAAGTCTCGCGCAGTCTCGCACAGTCTCGCGGAATCTCGCGCAGTCTAGCGCAGTTTCGCGCTGTCTCTCTCAGTCACGCGAAATTTCTCGCAATCTCGCGCAGTATCGCGAAGTCTCGCGAAGCCTCGCGCAGTCTCGCGCAATCTAGCAAAAACTCGCGCAGACTCGCACAGTCTCGCGAAGTCTCGCGAAGTCTCGCGTCGTCTCGCGCAGTATCGCGCATTCTCGCCCAGTTTCGCGCAGTCTCGCGAAGTCTCGCACAGTCTCGCGCATTCTCGCGCAGCCTCGAAATGTCTTGCGAAATTTCGTGAAATCTCGCGAAGTCTCGCGCAGTCTCGATCAGTTTCGCGCAGGCTCGCACAGTCTTGCGCAGTCTCGCGAATTCTCGCGAAGTCTCGCGCAGTCTCGCGAAGTCTCGCGCAGTCTCGCGAAGTCTCGCGCAGTCTCGTGAAGTCTCGCAAAACTCGCGAAGTCTCGCGGAGTCTCGCGAAGTCTCGCGCAGTCCCGCGAAGTCTCGCGCAGTCTCGCACAGTCTCGCGAAATCTCGCGCAGTCTAGCGCAGTTTCGCGCAGTCTCTCGCAGTCACGCGAAATTTCGCGCAATCTCGCGCAGTATCGCGAAGTCTCGCGAAGCCTCGCGCAGTCTCACGAAATTTCGCGAAGTGTCGCGCAGTCTCGCGCAATCTCGCGAAGTCTCGCGAAATTTCGCGAAATCTCGCACAGTATCGCGAAGTCTCGTGAAGTCTCGCGCAGTCTCGCGAAGTCTCGCGAAATTTCACGAAATCTCGCAGTCTCGCGAAGTCTCGCACAGTCTCGCGCAGTCTCGCGCAGTCTCGCGCAGTCTCGCGCAATTTCGCTCAGTCTCGTGGAGTGGCGCGCATTCTCGCGAAGTCTCGCGAAGTCTCCCGCAGTCTCGCGAAGTCTCGCGCAGTCTCGCGAAAACTAGCGCAGCCTTGCGCAGTATTGCGCAGTCTCGCGCAGTCTCGCGAGGTGTCGCAAAATATCGAGCAATCTCTTCCAAGACTGGCGCATTCTCGCGAAATCTCGCGCAGTCTCGCGCCGTCTCGCACAGTCTCGCGCAGTGTAGCGCAGTCTCGCGAAGTCTCCCGCAGTCTCGCGCAGAATCGTGCTGTCTCGCGCAATCTCGCGTAGTCTTGCGAAATCTCGCGCAGTCTCGCGAAATCACGCGCAGTCTCGCGCAGTCACGCGAAATCTCGCGTAGTCTGGCGCAGGCTCGCGCAGTCTCAAGCAGTGTCGCGATGTTTCGCGCAGTCTCGCGCAGACTTGCGCAGTCTCGCAAATTATTGTGAGATCTCACGTAGTCTCGCGTAGTCTTCCGCAGTCACGCGCAGTCTCGCGACGTCTCGCGCAGTCTCGCGCAGTGTCGCGAAGTCTCGCGAAGTCTCGCGCAGTCTAGCGCAGTCTCGCGAAATCTCTCGAAGTCTCGAGAATTTTCGCGCAGTCTCGCGAAGTCTCGTGCATTGGCGTGCATTCTCGTGATGTCTCGCGAAGTATCGCGCAGTCTCGCGCAATCTCCCTAAGTCACGCGAAATCTCGCGCTGTCTCGCGAAATCTCGCGCAGTCTCAAGCAGTCTCACGAAGTTTCGCGCAGTCTCGCGAAGTCTCGCGAAATCTCGCGAAGTCTCGCGCAGTATCGCGCAATCTCGTGAAGTCTCGCGCAGTCTCGCAAAGTCTCGCGTTGTCTCGCGCAGTATTGCGCAGTCCCGCCAGGTCTCGCGAAATCTCGCGCAGTCTCTTCGAAGACTGGCGCAGTCTCGCGCAATCTCGCGAAATCTCGCGCAGTCTCGAGCCGTCTCGCGCAGTCTCGCGCATTGTCGCGGAGTCTCGCGAAGTCTCGCGCAGTCTCGCGCAGACTCGTGCAGTCTCGCGCAGTCTCGCGAAGTCTTGCGAAGACTCGCGCAGTCTCGCGAAATCACTCGCAGTCTCGCGCATTCTCGCGCTGTCTCGCGAAATCTCGCGCAGTCTGGCGTCGTCTCGCGCAGTCTCGCGCAGTTTCGCGCAGTTTCGCGAAGTCTCGCGCAGTCTCGCGCAGCCTCTCGAAGTCTTACCAAGTTTCGTTAAATCTCGCAAAGTCTCGCGCAGTCTCGCGCACTATCGCGCAGTCTCGCGCAGTCTCGCGAATCCTCGCGCAGTTTCGCGCAGTCTTGCGCAGTCTCGCGAAGTCTCGCGCAGTCTCGCGCATTCTCGCGAAATCTCGCGCAATCTAGCGATGTCTCGCGAAATCTCGCGAAGTCTCGAGCATTCTCGCGCAGTCTCGCGCAATCTGGCGAAGCCTCGCGCAGTCTCGCGTATTCTCGAATAATCAAGCGAATTCTCGCGCATTCTCGCGAAATCTCGCGCAGTTCAGCGCAGTCTCGCGCAGTCTCGCGCAGTCTATCTAATTCTCGCGAAATTTCGCGCATACTCGCGCCGTCTCGCGCAGTCTCGCACAGTCTCGTGCAGTCTCGCGAAGTCTTACGAACTTTCGCGAAGTATCGCGAAGTCGCGCGAAGCCTCGCACAGTCTCGAGCAATCTCGCGCATTCTCGCGCAGTCTCGCGAAGTCTCGCGAAATTTCGCGAAATCTCGCACAGTCTCGCGAAGTCTCGCGAAGTCTCGCGCATTCTCGCGCAGTTTCGCGAAGTCTCGCGAAATTTCGCGAAATCTCGCGCAGTCTCGCGAAGTCTCGCGCAGTCTCGCGCAGTCTTGCGCAGTCTCGCGAAGTCTCGTGAAATCTCGCGAAGTCTCGCGAAGTCTCGCGAAGTCTCGCGAAATCTCGCGCAGTCTCGCGCAGTCTCGCGCATTCTCGCGAAGTCTCGCGAAATCTCGCGTAGTCTCGCGCAGTCTCGCGCTTTCTCACGCAGTCTCGCGAAGACTCGCGCAGTCTCGCGAAGTCTCATGCAGTGTCGCGCAGTCTCGCGCACTCTTGCGCAGTCTCGCGCAGTCTCTAGAAATCTCGCGCAGTCTCGCGCTGTCTCGCGCAGTCTCGCGCAGTCTCGCGCAGACTCGCGCCGTCTCACGCAGTCTCGCGCAGTTTCGCGCAGTTTCGGGAAGTCGCGCTCAGACAAGCGCAGTCTCGCGCAGTCTCGCGAAATATCGTGATATCTCGAGAAGTCTCGCGCTGTCTCGCCTAGTCTCGCGCAGTCTCGCGCAGTCTCGCGCAGTCTCGCGCAGTCTCGCGAAGTCTCGCGAAGTCTCGCGCAGTCTCGCGCAGTCCCGCGCAGTCACGCGAAGTCTCGTTCAGTCTCGCGCAGTATCGCGCAGTCTCGCGCAGTCTCACGAAATCTCGTGAAATCTCTCGAAGTCTCGCGAAGTCTCGCGAAGTCTCGTTCAGTCTCGCGCAGTATCACGCAGTCTCGCGCAGTCTCACGAAATCTCGTGAAAACTCTCGATGTCTCGCGAAGTCTCGCGAAATCTTGCGCAGTCTCGCGCAGTATCACACAGTCTCAAGATATCTCGCGCAGTCTCGCGCAGTCTCGCGCAGTCTCGAGAATCCCCGCGCAGTCTCCCGCAATCTCTCGAAGACTCGCGCAGTCTCGCGCAGTATTTCGCAGTCTCGCGCGGTCTCGCGAAGCCTCGCGCAGTCTCGCGCAATCTCGCGAAATCTCGCGCAGTCTCGCGACGTCTCGCGAAGTCTCGCGCAGTCTCGCGCAGTAACGCGAAATCTCGGGCAATCTCGCGCAGTCTCGCGCAGTCTCTCGCAGACTCGCGAAGTCTCGCGAAGTCTCGCGCAGTCTCGCGGAGTCTCGCGCAGTCTCGGAAAGACCTGCGTAGTGTCGCTAAGTCTTGCGAAATCTCGCGAAGTCTCGCGCAGTCTCGCGAAATCTCGCGCAGTCTCGCGCAGTCTTGCGCAGTCTCGCGAAGACTCGTGAAATCTCGCGAAGCCTCGCGCAGTTTCGCGCAGTCTCGCGCAGTCTCGCTAATTCTTGCGAAATCTCGCGAAGTCTCGCGAAGTCCCGGGGAGTTTCGCGTAGTCTCGCGCAGACTCGCGCAGGCTTGCGCAGTCTCGCGAAGTCTCGTGAAATCTCGCGAAATCTCGCGAAGTCTCGCGCAGTTTCGCGCAGTCTCACGCAGTCTCTCGCAGTCTCGCGAAGTCTCGCGAAATCTCGCGAAGTCTCGCGCAGTCTCAAGCAGTCTCACGCAGTCTCGCGAATTCTCGCGCAGTCTCGCGCCGTCTCGCGCAGTCTCGCGCAGTTTCGCGCAATCTCGCGAAGTCGCGTGCAGTCTCGCGCAGTCTCGCGCACTCTCGCGTAGTCTCGCAAAGTCTTGCGAAGTATCGCGAAAACTCGCGAAGTCGCGCGCATTCTCGCGCAGTCTCGCGAATTCTCGCGAAATCTCGCGAAGTCTCACGAAGTCTCGCGAATTCTCGCGAAGTCACGCGAAGTGTCGCGCAGACTCGCGCAGTCTCGCGAAGTCTCGCGCAGTCTCGCGCAGTAACGCGAAATCTCGCGCAGTCTCGCGCAGTCTCGCGCAGTCTCAAGCAGTCTCGCGAAGTCTCGCGCAGTCTTACGCAGACTCGCGCAGACTCGCGCAGTCTCGCTAATTCTTGCGAAACCTCGCGAAGAATCGCGAATTCTCGCGCAGTCTCACGCAGTGTCGCGAAGTCTCGCTAATCTCGCGCAGTGTCGCGCAATCTCGCGGAGTCTCGCGCATTCTCGATCATTCTCGTGCAGTGGCGCGCATTCTCGCGAAGTCTCGCGAAGTCTCGGAAGTCTCGAGCAGTCTCGCGCAGTCTCGCGAAGTCTCGCGCAGTCTCGCGATGTTTCGCGCAGCCTCGCGCAGTATTGCGCAGTCTTGCACAGTCTCGCGATGTGTCGCAAAATATCGCGCAATCTCTTCGAAGATTGGCGCAGTCTCGCGCATTCTCGCGAAATCACGCGAAGTCTCGTGAAGTCTCGCGCAGTCTCACGAAACATCGCGAAATGTCTCGAAGTCTCGCAAAGTCTCACGTTTTCTCGCGCTATCTCGCGCAGTCTCGTGCAGTGGCGCGCATTCTCGCGAAGTTTCGCGATTTCTCGCGAAGTCTCTAGAAGTCTCGCGCAGTCTCGCGCTGTCTCGCCCAGTCTCGCGCAGTCACGCGAAATCTCGCGCAGTCTCGCGCATTCTCGCGAAGACTCGCGCTGTCTCGCGCAGTCTCGCGCAGTATTTCGCAGTCTCTTGCATTCTCGCCAGGTCACGCGAAGTCTCGCGCAGCCTCTTCGACGTCTGGCGCAGTCTCGCGCATTCTCACGAAATTTCGCGCAGTCTCGCGCAGTGTCGCGCAGTCTCGCGAAATCTCGCGCATTCTCGCGCAGACTCGCGCAGACTCGCGCAGTCTCGCGAAGCCTTGCGAAGTCTCGCGACGTCTCGCGCATTATCGCGCAGTCTCGCGCAGTCTCTCGCAGTCTCGCGAATTCACGCGCAGTCTCGCGCAGTCTCGCGCAGTCTCGCGCAGTCTCGCGAAATCTCGCGAATTCTCGCGCCGTCTCGCGCAGTTTCGCGCAGTCTCGCGAAGTCTCGCTCAATTTCGCGCAGTCTCGCGCAGCCTCGCGAATTGTTGCGAAGTTTCGCGCAGTCTCGCGAAGCCTCGCGTATTCTCGCGCAGTCTCGCGCAGTCTCGCGAAGTCTCGCGAAATCTCGCGAAGTCTCGCGAAGTCTCGCGCAGTCTCGCGAAGTCACGCGCAGTCTCGCGCAAACTTGCGCATTCTCCCGAAGTCTCGCGAAATCTCGCAATGTCTCGCGAAGTCTCGCGCAGTCTCGCGCAGTCTCGTGCAGTCTCGCGCAGTCTCGCGATGTCTCGCGAAATCTCGCGCAGTCTCGCGAAGTCTCGCGCAGTCTAGCGCAATCTCGCCCAATCTCGCGAAGTCTCGCGTAGTCCCGCGAAATATCGCGCAGTCTCGCGCAGTCTCGCGAAAACTCGCGCAGTCCAGCGCAATCTCGCGCCGTCTCACGCACTCTCGCGAAGTCTCGCGCAGTCCCGCGAAGTATCGCGCTGTCTCGCGCAATCTCGCGAAGTCTCGCGAAGTCTTACGAACTTTCGCGAAGTCTCGCGAAGTCTCGCGCAGTCTCGCGCATTCTCGCGCAGACTCGCGTAGTGTCGCTAATCTTGCGAAATTTCGCGAAGTCTCGAGAAGTCTCTCGCAGTCTCGCGAAATCTCGCGCAGTCTCGCGCAGTCTCGCGCAGTCTTGCGCAGTCTCGCGAAGTCTCGTGAAATCTCGCGAATTCTCGCGAAGTCTGGCGCAGTCTGGCGCAGTCGCGCGCAGTCTCGCTAAGTCTTGCGAAATCTCGCGAAGTCTCGCGAAGTCCCGCGCAGTCTCGAGCAGTCTCGCGCAGACTCGCGAAGGCTTGCGGAATCTCGCGCAGTCTCGCGCAGTTTCGTGCAGTCTCACGAAATCTCGCGCAGTCACGCGCAGTCTCGCGAAGTCTTACGAAATTTCGCGTAGTCTCGCGAGGTCCCGCGAAGTCTCGCGCAGACTCCTCGAAATCTCGCGCACTCTCGCGCAGTCTCGCGAAGTCTCGCGAAATTTCGCGAAATCTTGCATAGTCTCTCGAAGTCTCGCGCAGTCTCGCGCAGTCTCGCGAAATCTCGCGCACTCTCGCGCAGTCTTGCGCAGTCCCGCGAAGTCTCGTGAAATCTCGCGAAGTCTCGCGAAGTCTCGTGCAGTCTCGCGCAGTCTCGCGCAGTCTCGTGCAGTCTCGCGAATTCTCGAACAGTCTCGCGCAGTCTCGCGCTGTTTTGCGCAGTCTCGCGCAGTCTCGTGCAGTCTCGCGAATTCTCGAACAGTCTCGCGCAGTCTCGCGCAGTCTCGCGCAGTCTCACGCAGTCTCGCGAAGTCTCGCGCAATCTCGCGAAGTCTCGCGCAGTCTCGCGAATTCTCGCGCAGTCTCACGCAGTCTCGCGCAATGTTGCGCAGTCTCGCGCAGTCTCTCGAAATCTCGCGCAGTCTCGCGCTGTCTCGCGCAGTCTAGCGCATCCTCGCGAAATCTCGCGCAGTCTCGCGCCGTGTCGCGCATTCTCGCGCAGTTTCGCGC
>Ga0131853_10019433_pt1 | contig 12368 bp, 8 predicted proteins | sample TergutLab28metaG_FD_92764 | JGI IMG/M metagenome (GOLD analysis project Ga0131853, IMG submission 92764) | Labiotermes labralis P1 segment gut microbial communities from Petit-Saut dam, French Guiana - Lab288 P1 (version 2) (version 2) | ecosystem: Host-associated > Arthropoda: Insects >...
ATCGTACCAGAGCAATACAACCCATGAAATAACTCAACAAATAAGTCGCAAGCTCCTGACGATGGATGTATTAACATCCGAAACATGTTGAGCATTAAATAATGAAATAATAAAGCAAGTGACGTCAAGTTGGTCTCTTTTTATTCAACTAAACATTTTGTAACTCTTAGTACTATATGTATTTAGATCAAGATTCACCTTTTACCTCTCTGCAAATCAATAACAGAATAAGCATAGAGTGTATATGTCGTACACACAGCATACGGGCACACGATGCGGAGACAAAATCCATAATGGATCGAGAATAAGATTAGATGTTTATGTACAAAAAAAACATACAACAATATACCATGCATAGAATTTTAATCACATTGTACGATATCCTACATTTTTAAATCCTGCTGCGTTAGGTACTGCGATATAATATGTAACAATATTGTGATGTATTGTACTGTACTGATTTTTATGTATGTGTGTAAACTCCATGGAGATTGCTAAGTTCCGCTGAACCTTGCAGGAGTAAACAAAAAATGGGATTTTTGTGTATATTAGATGTGCTTGTGTCAGTTTTATAAATGAAAAGTTCAGTCACATTGCACGGAATAAATAACATTAAAAGGAGAATAAAATTATCGAACTTATATCCAGCCAGAAAACATTAAATTCAGTTCTCTATTATTAAAGCTACGCCAATAGCACTTGCTAGCTTGAGAGACTTTATATATAGCGAGTGTCACGTACTGGTAAACAGTGGGGTTGCTATGTCTAAAGAAGAGGTATAGACTATGTGTATCTACGCTGCAATTGACTGTTTTACGGACGGCAGTACTGAATATGTAGACACACACTAAACGCGTGACCGAGTTCTGAATCAAGAACCTTCATACTGTAACTCTCAAGCGGTAACCGCCACGGTAAGAAGTAAGATCTTCGCTAAATGTAAACGTTCTGATAGTATCGGGCCCGGTTATCCGCAGTGCGATCCTAAAAGAATACTTCAGCCAAGGTTTTAAGGATTCACGACGAACTTCCATTCTGTATAGCACTTTGCATACCTTTTATGTAGAGTTGAAAGACAGTTTGTAATCTGTTTTACATTCAATTCTGTTCTGTCTGGAAAGCAAAAGAGAGTAGATGTAACGTAGTTCAGTTACGTCCCGTTTACAGGTTGGCTTGATTGTATCCGAAGTTAGTTGTGACATACATGTTAAAGCAATTTACTTCCACGGTTTTAAGTTCAAGTCTGTATTGAACTGCGGTATAAACAGTTTGAGCTTCGTTTCCAATGACATTCCTATTACTGAAAAAAGAAAAGGACTTGCATTCTGCATCAGCTTAAAGATTAACATTCTGAATGAAGGCATCACGATGTGCTCGTAATTCAATTAACGTTACACAGTATACGTCAGCACAATCTTTTTTATTCTTAAGCAAGGCTACATGTTTCGACTAAAAGTTAGTCATCTGCAGGCCTTTACAAAATTTTCGTTACCAGATGCTTTGCCCACTTTGGGATCCCATAGTGTTTACAGTTGTGGAATACAATTAGTTAAAATTTGCTAAAAAGCTTTTAATGTTGTTTATAAAATGTGTTATTTACAGATTGTGTCTAAACATTAAAATATTTAAAAATTCTTCCTTAACGGTGCGTTGATGATCACCGGATATTCAACTGTGAGTTCCGTTGTCTTATTATGGCTGATGTTGGGGTACTTCTATTTTTTCTGTTTGATAAGTGTAGTTGCGCTTTTCAACCTGTATCGCTCTCTGGATTGTTGCACGGTATTGTCGGGTGAAGTTTTCCTGCAGTGTTTGTTGTTGTGCTGCAACAGAACGGATACGTTTTTAGTAACTGAATTGTTTCTTGACATCTACGAACGTAATTGAACTTAGTTTTTGTTTTGTTTTTCAGGTTTGTAATCCTATTGATTAAATTATCAGAAAGACTTACGCGTATTTCGTTGTTTTTGTTCGATGTTTTTTCATTCCTTGTGGTCGGATTTATTCTGCAACGTGGATGTGTGTACCTTCTCCTGGATGTTGACACTGTTCAGTACTTTGTTCTGTACTGTTTTTGTCCACCGTGTTGTGATCACTGCGCGGGCTTTTGGCTAACTGCTCTGTAAGTTCTCACCTTTAAACTACCAGACATGTAAGCCACATTACTGGTAAGACGAATATATATGTAGTTTTCATCATTCATGTGAGTCTTTCCCCGCCCTAAGCTCTCACCTTTAATCTACCAGACATGTAACCCACCTTAGTGACAAGTCTTAATGTTATTCCTGTACAACAAACCTTCGCAATATTTAGCTTACAGTTTCAAAAATTATGTAAGGTAACCACAAGTACTTATAAGAAATTACAACTTCCATACAAACCCAACTTTTTTTTGCCTCTTTCACGATACCACCTAGTCTTTGGAGACTAACTAGGTATTTTATTCTCTCCTAAACTGCTACGTTGTCTGTTTGCTGTAGGCCACGCCCAACGGTTCAGCCTGCTTTATTCTGACTCCTCATCATTCTTGAGGTTTTCTCTAGATCACACACAACGACGCATCACAGTCGGTAGGACTCCTCTGGACGAGTGATCAGTTCGTCGCAGAGACCTCTACCTGACAACACACAAGACTCACAACAGACCAAACTTCCATGCCGCCGGTGGGATTCGAACCCACAATCTCAGCAGGCGAGCGGCCGTAGACCTACGCCTTAGACCGCGCGGCCACTGGGACCGGCAAACCCAACGTAGTTTATTGTTTACGGAATATAAAGATTTAACATGGAGACAACAGGTTTACAGCAGTGAGTGTACTCCGGTACAGCACTGTAACTGCGTTGCACTTGTAGGCTGTAATATGAAACTTGGCATTTACGAATGTTGGAAACATAACAAGAAACCTTAGTATGACTTTCTGGTAAGTTATAAACTACGATTCTGATAACAGCGAGAAATCTTCTAAACTTCACCCTCGAAAGTAGAAGTGCTGTTGTATGAACAGACTGCTTCAACAGCGAAACCTGAGCTTTTCTTCACACGATGTCTTCATGTTTTGCCTCTCTCTCCACACACCAGTCTTAAGCGAACTCCACTACGGCACATATCTTTACTTAATTAACAGGGTGTGTTTGTTACGTGCAAGCAAGAAGCAACATAAACACGCCCAATTTTAACTGGTTTTAACGATAACACAATCTGACATTTTATGACCACAAGAAACACGTAGGATATTAACTATAAAATCTAATGGCTATAATTTTACATTTTGTGTAACTGTTTGTGTATTTGTTGTGTTCCTGTACGCCACCCTGATGATGGTCGCAGAAGCAATCGAAACATTTCTGAGAACAGTAAAGTATGGTAAAACATATTTTATCGATGTGCATTTGTTGGTTTGTTATAGAGGGTTGCTGATAAGTCCTTAGCCCGACCAGGAAGGAAACAAGCTACTGTTTCTGTCAGAAAAGCGTGAATTTCCTACTACGCCTTGTCTTGCAGGATAACAAACTTTATGACAGCTCGCGTCTCGATTTTGTTGAAATCGCGCGCGTCCCTGACATTCTTCCGAGCTTGTTTCCTTCCTGGTCGGGCTAAGGACTTATCAGCACCCCAGTATAGCATACATTTCCTTTAACGCGCATATAAGGAGTATATTAATTTCATTCTAAGTTAATTTAATACCTTCCAGGAGGAAGACTGAAAATCCTACTGCATGTAAATGTATGCAGTGTATGCAGTGGAAATTGTATGTAGCTTATTTCTTTAACGGTTTAGCCCTTAAGAGCTGTTCAGATTAACATCCAGTTCTCAGTTACAAGGCTTGAGGCTTTTGATAAGGTTCTTTGTGCGAGAGATCTGCTCACGAAAAGCCTAAACTTATTCGTATCACGATTTAGTACGCATAAATCACATTACTGGAGACGCTACTTCAACTCTGAAACTGAAAACATGTCGTTACATAAACAAAGAATCGCTCAACTCAGCCCTTCGAAACTGTCCCTACTTTGACCTGTGTGTTTTTTTATGGTTGGCCTATCTTTTGTCTATTATAAAAATGATACAAATAATAGTGACGAATTGACTGCACAAATACCTCATACTCTTGTAACAGTCTGTCAAGCGAGGTTATTTTAAAGAGTGTGTCCATCAGTAACCGAGTTATTTAGAGTGACTTAGTGCAGAGCAACTTCATTGGAAAGCGTATGGGGTGAACCCGTGCTATGAAGTGTTGGAACTCATCATAAATCACAATTTTAAATTTTGCTTTTGCTGTTTTCTTTTGTAACATATCAGCCTTTATGAGTTGTGGCTTGTTCAGCAGAATACTACCCTTTTAGGAAACTATAAATAGTCACATACAGTTTCAGGATAGTGCTACGTTCATACAAGACTTTAAATCCTTCTTGTGGAACTTAGGATTGACGCTACTTTGTACACTTTTGTTTATGCTCAGTTGTACCTGGATCGCAATGTGTTTTGTCGCAGGTTCGACGCTAACCGCGTTGATATTACGTGTTAATAGGAAGCCTTCACTGTAATTGTTCTGTTGTAACCGGTGTTTATACAAACCACCGTCCCGACCAGAATTTTTCCTGACGCGCTGTTTATCATTTAGATATTTCAGTGGTCCGCAAACATAAATTTGACCACGATAGAAAATTGGATTTCAGCAATTGGAATGACTTATTCAGGAGGGCACTGGAACTTAATTGTCTAGCAAAGGCAAACACGTACCTCGAAATAACATGGAGCTGAAATGGAATTAGGAGACAGAGGAATTAGTACAGTCTGTTATTGCGTGCTTTATGTGTCGTACTTCCCCGACAGACACAGATTTCCAGGAAGTGTGTTTTAATCTATCGTCGCAACAACTGTTAAAGTATTAAGCCAAACGTTTACTGCATTATCCCATAAAATTGGTAAATTTAACTCAAACTACACAGCTCTCGCCTGTCTGTTCTGCAGCGTTCCAAGATTTTTCTGAAATGGATTCGGAAAGGAAATTCGTAATTCAAGAAACATCCTTTTATCACTTATGATAACTAACGGAGCCTGACCTTAGTATAGAATTTCAGAATACTGAGAAATATGTATGGCTCGTTAAGTAGTTTAAATACGTGACCGCTATTTTACTGAAGCCTGATGTAACAGGACATCTGCCTGACATCATTTGCTTCCACAGCGATAGCGCTACCGAGGGTGGAACTGGTGAGAATGTCGAACTAAATCTGTCACTATGAGCTACTTTCCTTCAACGAAAATTCCCAAATAAGTTCCTTCGAACTCTTTTAATTATTTTTTTTAATTTAGTAACGTAACAGGTGATCATATTTTCTTTTTTATTATCAAATAGCAAGTATCATCATTAATTAAATTAACACATTTAATGTGTTTACAAATAATCCTGTTGGGCTCCTCAATATCACTGTCTTCGGCCATGTGACACGGCTTCATCTAGTAGAGTTTTACTAAAATTTCTGCGGAGCCTGCTGCCTCCACCGTTAGGGTAATCGGTAAATTTGTGTCGCTAAATGGCTTCCCTTGCCAGTGGACAGTAATCTCCATACCCGCTGACATGAGAACTTACATCCCACTAAGGCGCTACTACGACTGTCAGTATTTCACATGATAAAACATGTTTCCACATGGTAATATGGAAATGTATTACTAAAGGGATTAGGCATATTTTTTCGACAGGAGTAAAGACGGAACTTTCGAACTTAAAGACTGTACAGTCGATGTGATCCCGGTTTAAGAAATTGTACTGGACAGGCAAAATTAGCCCACAATAATTTTACAAGAGAAAATTGCAGAAATATCATACTTTCTGAATGCTTCAATTTGAATTAAATGATACAGTTGTTATTGATTATTATAGTAGTTATTATTGTACATATTGTTAGTATAATCACTGTTAACGGCTACTCCTGCCTGTTCTAGCTTAAGAATAGGCTATAACGTATTCAAAGATGCTGGTCCTGAAAACAGAAAGAACGCACTAGTTAAAAAGAATTTCCAAAGTCCCGTGTAAACTTTATTGAACATTTCAGTACAGGTTTCCAAAGACGTAATGTCATCTTGTTTAACTCACTCTCTACGCAAAGTAACATTATTACGAGACACATTTTTTTCATCCTGTGTCAAAGTCATGTTTTGCCGGAAAACGTAACAAAATGCCTCACCTGAAAACGCAGTAACTCCCAAAACAGGGAATACAGAACGTTTTCCCGAACCGTATAAGTGATAGATTTTATATATTAGTTTTTTTTTTCCACACAGCAGTGTACACATCTGAAACCACCATTGTGATTTTGCGTTAAAATAAATAGTCTGCTATCTGTACTGACATGTAATTTCTCTCTTTTCCATTCAGTATAGCCTACGCGCGTATAAAAGGAAGGATGCTTTCTTCTGTAGCGTCCATTAACCTCACACGCACTGCAGTAAAGTCAGGCTGTTACAATGTGTTGCCTAGATACACAAGACTGTTAAATTCCTATTGGAAACGAGAATATAATTCTGGGACACGGGTGAGTATAGATTGCTGTTTATTTTATGTGTCTTACATCGGGCAGGAGGCTGTAAGGCACTTATGTCCGTAAGTGCCAAGATTGTAGACTAAAACTTGGAACTTAATACCAAGAAGAACTGACCCGAAGAACGGACCTTCCTGTAATAACGTGCCTCAGATTAGTATGTCATGCTTCCATTCCGAAACACTTAAAGTCTTATCCCAACTATCTGGAGATACCGTCAAGACTGGTAATCCAATAAATATCATCTTTGCTGATCTTTATGAAGATTAAATTTACTTGGAAGAACGATTTTTGCATTAATAGGTTGAAAGCTATCTTCTTTTCCAATAGACAGAGTTTTTTTATGAAGTTTCTCTCCAGTTATCGTATTATGTACCACGGCAACAAAAGCAGGCAGAATCTACCTATAACAGCTATTGACTTAGTGAAATGTACGTTTTGTAAGAATGGAGCGTTGGGTCCTGTCATGATGTTCATATTGCATTAAAGTCATTCCTGATTTGAATTAATTACTATGATGCTTTCGAAATCGAGGATTCTGAATTTGTATCCGTGTTATCGTTGTTATTATTGTAGAATTTTTTCACATCTCAGCTTTGGCTGAGAAATATTCACCTATCCTGGGATGTAGTAATCAATAGGATTAGGCTCGGTGGTCTTACTTGTAGTTTAAAAAGTTTCTTACAATTGAATATGTGCCAAGAATTACAGATTTTTTGTAGTTGTATATACGTATTCGGGTGCAAGTTAAGTCTTGTTAGACTTTGTGATAGTGATTTTGGAATTAATCCCGTTGATGATATTACTATCGGGGTCATTTGTGCTGCCTTTTGCTTCCACATAGCACATATTTCATTCGCCAGTTCTTGGTACTTGTTTTGTTTGTCGGTTATTGTTTTGGTGACATTATGTATATTTGGAACAGCTATGTCTATCAAAAAGGTATTCTTTGTTTTCTTATTCATAAAAGTTATGTCAGATCGATTAAATGGTATTGTTTTGTCCGTAAGTAAGCTGCGATTACAGTACAGCTTGAAATGTTCATTCTCTAGTACATTGAATATTATTATTATAATTATTATTATTATTATCATCATCATTATTTGACATTACGGGAGGAAAGTAAGCTGAGGGTGTTTGAGAACATGGTGTTGAGAATATTTGGACCTAGAAGGGACGAGGTAACGGGGGAATGGAGGAGATTGCTTAACGAAGAGCTAAATGATTTGTACTCCTCACCTAATATTGTGCGGGTGACAAAATCGAGAAGAATGAGATGGGCTGGGCCTGTGGCGCGTATGAGTGAGGAGAGGGGGGTGTATAGGGTCTTGGTGGGGAAACCGGAGGGAAAGAAACCACTGGGGAGACCTAGTCGTAGATGGGTGGATAATATTAGGATGGATCTCCAGGAGGTGGGATGTGGTTTTATGGACTGGATTGGGCTGGCCCAGGATAGAGAGAGTTGGCGGACGCTTGTGAGTGTGGTAATGACCCTTCGGGTTCCGTGAAATGCGAGGAATTTCTTGACTAGCTGCAAACCAGTTAGCTTCTCAAGAAGGACTCTGCACCATGGAGTAAGTAATTATTATTATTATTATTATTATTATTATTATTAACATTTTGTAAATGGACCAGTAGTGGCTTTCCTGTCTTAATGTCAGCCCTATCTGCTACTCTTACAACCACCTTAATAACAATTAGGGAGTAACACTCGTACCTGATCTTTAAACTCTCTGTTCTTACGATCATCTCACAGTATGGGACAGTTTGTGGTAGAAACACAGAGCATTTTTCACGTTTGCGACTTGCTGACGGCGGAACAAAAGCCTAAATTAGCTAAAAGAATTGTCAGCTGGTAAAGGACGCAAATACTTGTTAGGCAAAACGTAAAACTAGGAATATAATGTTAGGAATCGTGGTGGTAGCAGAAACAGACCTCCGTTAACCTTGCGGAGTTTTACATTACACTTACTGTGTTAGAAAAACGAAACCGGAAATTTATCCGGGTTTTTAAAGTCCCATGTGTGCAAAAACATTATTTTTCAGTTCTGTATGTGTTTGCTTTTGAAAGAAGGGACAAATTATAAGACACAGTTACTTAAAGGAGGATAATATTGTAATGAATGTCAAGGAAATAGAGCTTAAGAATGTGGACATTATTCGTCCAATTCATGACACAGTCCAGTGATAAGATGAAGTGAACTCAGTACCGTGATGGGAAAAAAGCCTGACAGCCCCTCAAGAAGAAATCTATTACACTCAAAGAGCTAAGGCCAATTCTGATCACACATTCTGAGCGAAACGACATATAACTGTCATAAGTGATGCCTTCGTTATTAAACGACAATGTTTCAGCTACACAGCATACAATATCGAGTGATCCTGGAACACGATGCTAATGAAGAGGCTATAGTGACTTACCAAAACAATTTTAGTTTCCTGTACTGGCATTGTCGTTGAGCGAATAGGGGAAAATCTAAAGAATCTGAAGTGGCTGGGAACTCTATGAGTTTCTAGATGATTACTTTCCGAATAATACATCGACCTGCTTCTAAGCAATTTTTTTTACAAATGTAACTAGGGAATCTAACATGATACTGAATAGCTAACTTGTTCGAAAGTCACTCTTCGATAATGAAGACCTGAAGATTCTGCACGCCATTGAGTTTTAAAACACAGAGTTTGTATTTGACAAATGTAAAAGGTCTAGCAAGTGGAAACTAATGGGAAGAAACAGTCCTAAAAATGACTGACTGGCACATTGATATCAGGATTAATAATATGGAATGTGACCCATCTAATCTGGTAGAAAAATACCAATATTTTTAGTAATCTGCCACGTGCAGTAGAAACCCCTGAGCATTAGTACCACTATACGTGGTGTCACTTACCACAATCACTACCCGAACAATCTAAAATCGCCTGAGGCTACACAAGATTAATTTTATCCCACATTGAAGTGATGCTAGAACAAGACAGGAATTGTAGGTATCGCGTATTATGGTGGCGCGTTCGCGTAAATTCTATTACCGTGTAATGGCAACAGTGCGTTTCCTTTGTATTGTTTTTGACCTACACGTATACATTATCAGTGTAAAACCGTTGAACGGCAGCAATGGTTTCCCTTTGCACTGTTGTCGAGTTACAAAATATTTTAAAAGTAAAACCAAATGTTTTAAAGTTACAGTAAAATTACAACAACTGTTGTTTTTTTAGGACAACTTTAAAACAGTATTACTTTGGAATTCAAACAAAACAGGATGTCGTCGATTAACCCTTTAAACGCCGAGTTAAATCCCACCTGTCATCTGCTGGCATTATTAAGAGCTCACCATATTTACCACGTTAGCGGGTTAAGGGTTAAAATAAAATAAAAATGTTGCGTGTTGTTGTCAAAAAGATAAACGTACTTAGATCTGCCTGCTTGACCTCTGTCTTTCTCAAATTTTCACCAAATTTTGTCTAGTGGGGGTCGCGCTGAAACATGGCGGATAGACACACGGACAGGGGGACGGACATGAAGAGCCAATAAACTCCTTTCGCTGTTCACGCAAACGCGCCTAAAACCTGCCTGCAGTTTGTGTCACAGTTTGAAATGCACTAGGAGCATTAAGTTTAAACCTTTTTAAGGGCTTTCCAAACTGTTTTCTTTTAGTGTGATCCTTATCACTGATAAGTAACTTCATTAAACATACAAACATAAATTTCATTACACAAAAATAACTTTAATATATCACGGTTAAATTATATCGCAGTGCTTTTTAAGTCCCTAAATGTAGTACAAGTTTGTTGTTGAAGAAATAAGAGGGGGGTACAGTGTGGGGACAACATGCGTAGCTATAGATTACGGTCAAGCGATTATTCAATCACAGCAGTGAGGAGTGTAGGTTTCGGTTGACGTGGCAGGGACGCCAGGCTCCTGGGGGCTGAGGCCCGTGCTAATGTGCAGATAGCGAGAGTAGGGTGGGAGTAATAGATCTACAACGGGCAGGAAAACGGGACGAGAAACAGTGAAGAGAGGAAGAGAGGGAGTGAAGATATTTTACTTGAGTTTCTCATATCAACGTAATTTCTTTACTTACTACGTAAATCCACTCAATAAACAGGTTATTCTAAGTAAGTTTTCTATTTTGTGCTTATTACAAAATACAAATTGGCAACTAATTTCACTGTTATTTTTAGAGACGTGACTCTATCGTTTTTAGATACACCACTGGCATAGAAACACTACTTTATATTGCACTGGTAAGCCATCGGGGTGGAATAGAGGAAGTTAGGGAAATCGTGATCGAAGCGTGGTCTTCCGCGAGAGGAGTGTAAAACTAATTATAACCTCCAACACCGTGGAAGTTTTACTGCGCATAAAAATACATGCATTTAAATAAACGTAAACTTGCCTTATTAATTTTTGCGTCAAAATTGGGCGTAGGCCTTACTTAATTACTCCATAGAGCAGGGTCCTTCTTGAGAAGGTAACTGGTTCTTAGCCAGTCAGAAAATTCCCCGCATTCTATGGAGCCCGAAGGTACATTAACGCATTCACAAGTGCCCACCACCTGTCCCTATCCTGAGCCAGATCGATCCAGTCCATGCCCCCACATTCCACTTCCTGAAGATTCATCTTAATGTTATTCTCCCACCTACGCCTGGGTCTTCCAAATGGACTCTTTCCCTCAGGTTTCCCAACCAAAACGCTGTATACACCTCTCCTCTCCCCCATATATGCTACTTGCTCCGCCCATCTCACTTTTCTCAATTTTATCATCCGAACAATATAGAGTGAGAAGTACAGATAGATCATTAAACTCCACATTGTGCAGTATTCTCCATTCTCCTGTTATCTCGTCCCTTTTAGGCCCAAATATTCTCCTCAGCACCCTATTTTGTAACACCCTCAGCCTACGTTCCCCCTCAATGTGAGTGACAAAGTTTCACACCCATACAAAACAACAGACAAAGGATGTAGGCCTAATACGTGTAAATCAGTGCCGTTGTATCTATCAAGTTTCCTACATTTCCGTCGTGACCACCATGTTTCATTGTCAGGCAGAATGCTAGCAGTTGCTTCACAGATCTGTGTACAACTGTATTTACTGAGAAATGGCAAGTACCTTCATGCGAATGTATGTTCCTTGTTGCACGTAATGACATAGCTGTGCAGTTTATAAAGCATCAAATGCTATTATGTGCTTGGCTGAGCACCTCACGAAAGCAACTCAAAAACTCGATGGTCTACCCCTCCGTAACTAGGAACGAATCATATCGACGACTGTAAATTTGCTGTGAATTTTCTCTAAACCTGTGCCCTAATGTATCCATAGATGTCAGACCGTAGGACACAACAGTAACTTGTATCTTGTGTACATATTGTACAGTATTTACTACGTCATGTATACTATGTGTTGGTAAGAATGGTGGTGCAGAACATTTCAAACGGCTTAAGCAGGCAAAGAAAATGTTGATGTATATGGGCAGTAGAATGACTGTTGAACTGAGTCATAACACGTTGGCGCCTCGTCATGAGTATCTGGTCATTTTGACAGGTATAAATACAAAAACACAGCGCCACCTATTGTAACATATCATGCAAGTGATTGTATGTAAGTTCACGGTGTCTGGATGGACGAAATTGCGCCGTATTACAGAGACAGTAACACTGTATTAAGGATTTCTAAGTTGTGTTGTCTGATGCCACATTTTCTTACAATATATCCATAGTAACCAGTAATTTATTTTATTGCCACTGAAGAGCTGATTAACCTTTTGACGCCTAATGTCAACTATAGTGGTCATACCGCACTGCTAACCTCTAAACTTGCATTTTATATA
>Ga0131853_10019434_pt1 | contig 12368 bp, 7 predicted proteins | sample TergutLab28metaG_FD_92764 | JGI IMG/M metagenome (GOLD analysis project Ga0131853, IMG submission 92764) | Labiotermes labralis P1 segment gut microbial communities from Petit-Saut dam, French Guiana - Lab288 P1 (version 2) (version 2) | ecosystem: Host-associated > Arthropoda: Insects >...
GCTGTGGGGACCCGTTGCGCTGTCCACGTGACACCCCTCTATCCGCAAAAGTTGGCACTAACTTCGCCGACCGGCGGCGGCCGCTCTGTCGGTATAGTTCGCGTGCGGACTAAGGCCACGGAGGAGGAGATGTACAGTTTGTCCTAGAACAGGCCATGAGAACTCAGAGTGCAAATAGAGGTATAGCTCTAATCTTTCTTTAGCCTAGTCATTAGATGGTGTGGGTGGTAAATGCCACGTCCAGGCCGCTTTTCCCCAGGGAAAAGACACGGTACCCATGATACAGGAGGTTGGGTGGGCCCCAGGGCCCCTCGGGACGGGTGCGGAAAATCTTATCCCAACAGCGGTTCGATTCCTGGACCGTCCAGCATGTAGCGAGTCGCTAGACCGACTGAGCTATCCTGGCCCACTCTATGCTTTGTATCCTTTGATATCTACCTGAAGTCACGAGATTTGGAAATGACTCTGGCTTCTCCTTGTCCTATACATTGTTTTTTTTTTTTTGGCGCGACAGCCCCCAGTGGGCCGGGGCCTCCTCATTCACGAGGTTTCTAGATCACACACAACGACACACCACTCCTCTGGACTCCTCTGGACGAGTGTTCAGCTCGTCTCAAAGACCTCTACCTGACAACACACAACACTCACAAGAAACAGATATCTTTGCCCCCGGTGGGATTCGAACCCACAATCTCAGCTGACAAACGGCCGCAGACCTACGCCTTAGACCGTGCGGCCACTGGGACCAGCCTTGTCCTATACATAGGTGTTGAAAATTTCGATATAGATGTAAAATGGAGGAAGGCAAGTAAAAAAAGAAAGAAAGAAATAAAGAAAAACTGGTTTCTAAATTGATGTTGCTAAGGAGCAGTACGTGTGAACTAGGAAGGCCTGTACGTTCTGCAGGTCGCTTCATGTTTTGCAAGACAGACTGCCAATGCTCCACAGGCGACACGCAGAAGGCTAATTGTGGTGACCAACAATAACCGCATTCTGACCGTATTTTAACGCGATCGGTCGACCTTGCTCCTTCCACGGATAATTAGATAATGGCACACAAGTTGACGACCTTCGATTTCCGTTTCCTTGCAAAAGAGGAGGATAAATTTGTCGTTGCTTTTTTTGGTGGACTCGTTCACACCACATTGTTTTATTGCCCAGACTAGCCAAATAGAAGATCAATAATAATCGGCAGTGAAGGGCAGGGTACAGTTTTGATAGATGGTCGTGATACGAAAACAAAATAACATATATTCCTGGCAAAAAGGAAAAGAAATTTGAAACTGGCGTTTGGAGTAAAGGTCAGGTTCACACTCTGGTATTTTAGCTTATATAAGGCTTGAACCTGCCACTGTACTGAATGACCTAACACTGGCTGGCGACCAGTTTTGTCAGTTCTGGTTCGGAAATGTAGGGATTGATTTTTTTTATGGGCTGTTATCGCCTTGTGGTTTATGATGCCTTTTGTTCTAGTAGGTTGATACAAATGCTGCGGTGGAAAATACTGAAATCAGACGCAGTCTCCGTACTGAAACATTACTACCCACCCACTAGACTACACGGTCTCATAACTGTAAGTGTGGATCGCGCAATGCAAATCCAACGCCTGCCACGTTAAACCAGCAGATAGCAAGTTAGTTGGCTCATTATATGTTGCTTATTTGTGAAGGATTTAGGACTATGGTTACCAGGGTAAAGACCCAGCAATCTGTGTAGGTATTAAGGATTTGGCCAGTCTTCGGTAATTTTATGACGATGTTTCAGTTGAAAATGTTACATAAAGTTAGGTAAATGTGAAGCTAATCGAGAATGGCAAGTAAGGATTTGAAAGGAGATGGCCTTGGACACTCTGTAGGTTCTATCCCAGTGTTCCACCGCAGAGGAAAAAATTCACTACAAAACACAATATTTCCAACAGATATTTGACCAGAAAACCTACAGAACACAATTTAAGAGCTTTGTTATCCATATCTCCAAGGCCAACAGAGGACTACAAAGTAAACTGTAAGTCCTGAGGTGCGACAAGCACAGTTATTTTTCACCATTTAAAGCCTCGAATTTACTACATTTAGTGCCAAGTTTCACAAGAAAGCTCTGCATTTTATCCACACAGCTTATTTTGTTGTTCTGATATAACTGATCTGTCTATGTAGATGGAGATGTGTTCTCTGTTAGGTATGGACTGTCTTCATGTACAGTTGTACTGCATATAATGTCCCCAAGCACGGCAGCTTTACGCATAGAAAGCCTGCATCCACAGGGACATCCTGTGCGACCTGTCGTGCATGGGGATACGAGACAAGTGGCATTCTGTGTAATGTGGATTAATGTAGTCTTCAAAGCGTTAGAGCATATAAAAGTTGTTGGCTTTGTTTAGTTTTTATTTAACAATATTTTGAGCAGTTCAGATTATGTAGTGTCGAGATGTAGGATTATTAGTAATGAAATGTAAACGATGTTTAATCACCTGCACGTGACCCAATTTCTGGTATATCCGTGCTCACTGTTTTGATCATATTGGGAGGGCCGTGTGAGACCTGTATTTCGTGGCATTCTACCGGTCGACCACCGGATCGTAGGTTTCTAACTCAACAGTTAGCAAAAATGTATTTGTGCCTTCGTCAAGGACTTAGGTAATGTATCTATAAACAAGATACATAAACCAGGGAAAGGGAAAGCTCTGATTAAACTTAGTCTCTGGCACGATACAAACAGATACTAAAAAAAACAGAAAAAAATATCAATCGGTGTACCGGCCGGGCTCAGACCTGAGCACTGAACTTCCCGAATATGAAATGGGCGTGTTATTCTTTCAACTGCGACGCTGGAATCAGGCTGTAGAGGTGTGATTGTGGTGCAGATATCCAAGTGTTGTTACGTAACGACGGTTGTAATCAACCGCTCTGGTTCAGCCGCTTGGAGTGAGTGGAATTAACGGTACCGAGCTAACACGTGACCTTGGCAAAAGAGAACAGAACTCTAGAGAAAAGTAAGGAAGAAGTGCATCAAGAAGAGAAGGAAAGAAAGAGGTAAATGCAATAGAAATTTTAAAAAATGAAGAGAATTCGGCGCAAGAAATAAAGCAAGATAAGAAAAAGGGGAAAAATGTTCATTCTATAACATGCCAGACAGGGAGTAGGAATATAACTCTACTCTTTCTTTGACCTCGGCGCTAGAGAGCGCCCCGGCCGCTTGGCCTCGGAGAAGGAGACCCGTCGTACAGGAGGCTTGGTGAGCCTCAGGTCGGTCCGGAGGGGTGTGGAAAATGTCTCCACCACCGGAATTCGATCCCCGGACCGTGCAGCCTTTAGCGAGTCGCTATAACGTCTGCGCTATTCCGGTCCACAAATAATAATAATAATAATAATAATAATAATAATAATAATAATGGAGAAAAGTAAAAATACGAAGATAGAAAGGAGGTAAAAGTTTCGAACGGGTTTTCTCTCGTATAAAGGCCATGAAATTTACCGCGACACTAAGCTGCTCAGAATTTGCTCCAGTATGGTGCTATAGTGGACGAATATAACCGCTTGCAGTCACTTCCTGTTTCTCCTCAGCGCTGAAGCCTGCAAATTCCTCGACTCGGATAAACATTGCTTTGAAAAGACGAGGGAGAGGCCTACAAGGCGGCAGGGTGTGGCCGGTTGTGGAAACAATGGACGTACCCTGCTTGACATTTTAACAATGTGCGAGCGGAACTCCGTCAGTTAAAGAGTATGCGTTCTTAATTAAGAAATGAGGATTAATTATTGGATGTTAGCCGTAATTCGTGTTAGTCGTGGAAATATGAGATAAAGGTCACATACCGTGTGTGGATTTTCTATGTAAGTCACCCTGTGGTGCGTAATTCAACAGTGTGGACCAGTTGCTACCGCATAAGGCAGGCGGGTTATGTCGCGCGTCGCTGAAATCACAACAGGAGCTGGTTCGGTCTTAATTACTCACCATGCAACCCAAACTGTCAGACGGTCAGAAACGGAATCCGCTTCTGGACCTCTAGTACGCTAGGGTAAACTGGATCAGCTGCTGAATCGAGTCAGTGTTAGAATTCGCATCTTGTACGAAAACCTAGATGCACTCGAGTAGTTGCTACTATCAAGAGTAAAGGTAAAGATAGAGTGACAGAGAAAAAACCAACAAGATGCAACAGTTAGATGTTTATTATCAACACTTTCTCAACATGTTTCGGGCATCATTATGCCCATCTTCAGGAGAACAAGACGTATGTTACTGTACGTGGTGTGCTACGCTGTAACAAGCGGGGAAAATTTAGATATTAGCTTTAATGAAGATGGGCATAATGATGCCCGAAACATGTTGAGAAAGTGTTGATAATAAACATCTAACTGTTGCATCTTGTTGGTTTTTGCTCTCTCACTTTACAATTTGCTCACGATGCACGGTCACAGAAACCTAAAGTAAAGGTAGATGTCACCCCATGACATGCGTGTGGAGGCACAGTAGGCAGAGGTATAATTCACCCATTCGTAACCTCGGCACTTGAAGTATGTAGGGTTGTCAGCACCACGCCCTGGCCGCTTGACCCCCGGGGAAGACCCAGTACCCTCTGAGGGTAAAGAGTGAAACCTGTAGCATTAGTACAGGTTCATTGCATGTGAACATACAAACTTCTGTAGCAGCAAATAGCGGCAGAGAGCGACTGTGCGTCGCTGGAAAAAAAAAATACTGTCTTGTACTTACTGAACCTTATTGGAATGAGAGCCTTCTTACATACTTCGTGCCAATTCCGAAAGAATAATTAACAGCAGACAGAGCCTTAACTTCTCACAGAGTACCGCCGATTACGTTAATGATACATTATAACCAGCTGTACATCATGTAAATAGAATGCCTCGAAATAGATTACCCAGGGTAATGAAACACTACTCCCCAACTGGCAGAAGGAATCATGCTAGACCTTTGAAGAGACTTCTGGATACGTGAGACCGGAACGGGTCAACAAGTGGCCCAACTCCATGAAAAATATATATTATTATGATGATGATTGTTATGATGATGATAGCCAGCTGTTTAAAACTGAAATTTTGCGTTTTGGGCGAATAGTCTCACAGATTTTGGGGGAATAGAATAAGTGTTTCGTACACTTTTACTCGCTATTTAACGGGTGTAAATTTTTTATCTTTGGTTGAAATGACAATATATGTTATGTAGACGTTATATTTGTGGACCGAAATTTTTATGGCGGTGCTAGTTGATATTTTATAGGCAGGCAGTATTGAGCCAACTGTTGCCGGCCTGTTCGGAGTGCCTCATTCTGTCCTTCAGAGACGGTTTCAGTGGGAATTAAGGAGTAAAGGAGGGCAACGCTTATTTCCCAAGGATCAGTCACAAATGTTGTTGTCGCGAACTCTGAATTTATGTGCACAGTAGTTAGGAATGACTTCAGATGATCGCATAAAGTTTGCCTTCCGTTGTACACAGTCGGATGGAATAAAACGGCGGATTCATAGTGGCTTAAATGTTTTCGATAGAACAACCCAAATGTAGGGTCCGGGATACTTCAGTCGGTATAGCGAATCGCTACAGGCTGGACGGTCCGGGGATCAAATCCCGTTGGGGGCGAGATATTCCGCACCCGTCCAGACCGGCCCTTGGGCCCAACCAGCCTCCCATACAGTGGCTATCGGGTCTTTCCCAGGGGTAAAACGGTTGGGGCGTGGCGTTGACAACCCACCCCCATCCAGCGCTGAGGTTAAAGAAAGGGTAAAACTATACATATAAACCACCTCTGAGCCTTCGTGGCCTGTTCTAGGGTATATTCACATAAGCCGATTACGATAACGTTTTTTGGAAATATTTTTTAAGAAATAAAACCGTTACCTTTAAAATTAAATTACCGGCGTGTAGACGGGGTGTCTGAAGTTCACCTATCGTCTTATCGTCCTCACAGAAATGTGTTACCCAGTATTTAAAAAACTAAATGTCTCAGGACGTATCGCTCATTTACCACAACACTTTCACAACTCAAAGTGTGTGATTTTTCAGGAGAAGTTTTAAAGGTTTTGAAGTGCTATAATTTTCTATGAGTGCAACGACGACACAACCGACGACACAACTGCTGTCCAGCGGCGAGTATTACAAACTGCGTTGACACTATACTTGGTAAAAGTGTATCTGCAAACGTTTCTTTCCATACCAATAACTCAAAAATGCCAAATTTTGAGTTGTGACACTCTTGTCTCAAATGAGCGATATGTTGTATAATATTTTGGACATTTTTTAAAAACAAAGAATCATTACGGCCACCTTGTGCAAGAATTTCATTTCTACTGTATATATTGATGCACTGAGTCTGTATTTACGCGTATGCGAGTTTAACCTTTAGAAGCCTAACGTCAACTACAGTTGACGTACCGCACCGCTAACTTCTAAAGTTGCATTTTATATATTTATTCAAGAAATATAGGTACCGAATATTTTAAACATGGTATATACTCTCCTTTTTTTCTCTTCAAAATGCAGTTTGTTTCATAATTCTAACATATTTGGTTCCTGTATTATGCACATTTTATATACAGGGTGTGCTAAAATTTAAAAAAATAATTCCGGCGCCAAAAGGTTAAAAGCTCATTAAGATTAAAAGTACCACAGGAAGCCGGAAGTGGCCGCCCATTATGTACACGTCACAAGATACAGGACAATTCTTATGTTCTCTAAGATTATCAAATTGCCAACCCTCCACCCCCATTCCGCAGAACCAGCAACTTTTATGATTACCATCAGACGCAATTTTAAATCAAAACAGACACATCAAGCAATATTTCACTGTAACAAAACTACTGCTAACTTTGCAAAGACATCGGAAGACCGGCGTCGCAGCGAATTACCTCACTTTTAACGTGAGAATCGGCATGAAAAGTGTGGACGACATATGAATTTGATACAGCATCATTAAATAACTAGGTAGCTAACAACTGACAGTCCTCGAGCTGTATCTAGTGGGCTGAAATGTGAAGTTATGATGCCGGGCTGCGGTCCAAAACACTCACAGACAGAGCGCTTTACGCTGGCACTTCCTCATTGTCCTTAATCGTTGTGATTGACATTCCGGAAAACAACAACTGGTCTAGTTATCAGCATGCCGCCCATAACTGGATGATCCTACGCCTTCGGTAGCGGGACAGTCGTGCGTATTTTGGGTGTGACCACAGCGATTAACCTATTATTATATTCAAGGGCACTGGAGGTATTATATAACATAAGTTTTTCTTGTTGAGTTGTGCACGTATTGCATTTCACCAGTGTGGCATATATTTGTAGACACTGTTACACCGTTACCTCACTAAACTGTCTCATCTCGGTCAGGGATGTGACTAGTGTTTAGGCTGGACGATCGAAGAATTGGGGTTTCGTACCCATTGGCGGCACAGGCGTGTATGTTGGTTACAGCACACAGGTTTGCCCTGTGGCCCACTCAGCCCAATAACCTGAGGATAACACCGCCTTTCCCGAGGGTAAGGTGGTCAGAACCTTTAGCTGATGATTCACCTCTCTCTAGTGTCGGAAGAGTAAGAGTTCCCGGAGCTGTACCTTCCCTGCTCCACACATCTTAATGTGCGGTTTTTTATTTAATTAAACATGGAACAGATTCACAATTTATGCAGCAGTTGAAATAAATAACCTAGAGAAACGAAGAGTGTAAATTAATACAATAAATTAGGCATCGGTTATATACAATAATTAAGGAGATTACGTGTTTTTGTTTCGCCTCTTCGCTCGCATAGTGGCATCGTTGACTTTAAGAAGGGTTACCAGCTTAAAACTAAAATGGTAAGGGATGAGAAGGGTGGCCTGGTTACAGACTTGCACAGTATTTTGGGTAGGTGGGGGAACCATTTCTTTCAGCTATTGAATGTACATGGGGTTATTGATATTAGGCAGAGGGAAACACAAACAGCAGAACCACCAGTTCCCGAGCCTAGTGATTTTGATTTTGAGATGGCTATTGAAAAGCTAAAAAGGCACAAATCACCAGGTATAGATGGGATTCCGGCAGAACTGATTAAAGCAAGAGGTAGAACAATTCGTTCTGAGATCAATAAACTTATTAATTCTAGTTGGAGTAAAGGGGAATTGTCTGAGGAGTGGAAGGAGTAGGTTATTTTACCTATTTATAAGAAGGGTGATAAAACAGATTTTAGTAACTACAAGGCATATCACTTTTGTCAGCTGCATACAACATTTTTCCAACATTTGCTGTTAATATTAACTCCATCTGCAGATGAAATTATAGGGGATCATGATTTCGACGCAACCGGTCAACTACTGATCATACATTCTTCATTCGCCAAATACTTGAGATAAAACGAGAATGCAATGAAATAGTGCATTAACTGTTGACAGACTTCAAGAAAGCTTATTGTTCAGTTAGGAGAGAGGTCTTGTGTAATATTCTCATCGAGCCTGGTGTATCCATGATACTAATAAGGCTAATAAAAATGTGTATAAATGGAACCTACGGCAGAGTCCGAGTAGGCAAACATTTGTCTAACTTGTTTCCTATTAAGAATGGTTTGATATAAGGAGATGTTCTACCGTCAGTGCTTTTCAACTTTGCTTTAAATTTGCCATTAGGAAGGTTCAGGAAAACCAGTACGGCTGGAAATTAAATGGTGCGCATCAGAATCTGGTTTATGATGATGATGATGATGATGATGATGATGTTAATATACTGGGAGGAAACGTACATACTATAAAGAGAAACACAGAAACCTTGGTAGTTGCTAGTAAGGAGATTGGTCTAGAAGTAAATGCTGAGAAAACTAAGTACTTGATCATGTCTCGAGATCAGGCTGTTGGGACAGATCACAACATAAAGATAGATTATAAATCCTTAGAAAGGGTGGAGCATTTAAAATATTTGAGAATGACCCTAACGAATTCAAATTCCATTCATGAAGAAATTAAAAGCAAACTGAAGTCAGGGAATGCCTGCTATCATTTGGTGCAGAATCTTTTGTCTTTCGGTCTGCCATCCAAAATATATGATTAAGACATACAGAATTCTAATTTTGAGTGTTGTTTTGTGTGGATGTGAAACTTGGTCGCTCACATTGAGAGAGGAACGTGGGCAGATGGTGTTTGAGAATAGGGTGCTAAGGAGAATATTTGCTTCTAAGAGGGACGAGGTAACATGGAAGGGGAGAAAACTACATAATGAGAAGCTTAACGATCTGTACTCCTTGTCAAATATTGTCCGGGTGATCAAACCGAGAAGAATGAGATGGGCAAGAAATGTAGCACGTATGGGGTAGAGGAGAGGCGTATACAGGATTTTGGTGGGGAAACCTGAGGGAAATAGACCACTTGGGAGACCCAGGCTTAGATGGGAGGATAATATTAAGATGGATTTTCAGGAAGTAGGATGTGGGGGTATGGACTGGATCGAGCTGGCTCAGGATAGGGACAGGTGGCGGGGAATTTCTTGACTAGCTGAGAACCGGTTAGCTTCTCAAGAAGGACTCTGCTCCATGGAGTAAGTAAGATAGTATTTCACGTCTTCGATCTTTTTATGCCAAGTGCCCTCTTGTGTTCCTTGTTTATGTTTGCAACAAAGACGCCGAGTTAGGTTTTATTATCTACAAAAAGAACAGGAATATTGTGAGCAGGCGTTTAACAGGAAGAACCAGCACGATACGTGTTAACATTTTACAGACACGAAGCGTGTAAAGGAAACGTGACAGCCATGAACTTGGCCCCACCTTTCCGTAGGAACTCTCTCAGAGTATACTGTTATTGTTTGGCTGCATATTGTACTGCATGTAGCACTGTGAGGGGAGAGGAAATGTGGTACAGGATTTTGGTGGGGAAACCTGTGGGAAAGAGACCACTTGAAAGACCCAAACGTAGATGGGAGGATACTATTATGATAGATCTTCAGGAAGTGGGATGTGGGGGTATAGGCTGGATCGAGCTGGCTCAGGTTAGGGACAGGTGGCGGGCACTTGTGAATGCGGTATTGAACCTTCGGGTTCCATAAAACGCGGGGACCTTCTTGGCTAGCTGAGAACCGGTTACCTTCTGAAGAAGAACTCTGCTCCATCGCGTGAGTAAGTAAGTAAGTATTGTTATAGGCCTACCCTTCATTTCAGCCGTTTGGGTAGACAAAATATGTTCTCCTGTCTGTGATTTTATACAAACCTAATTGCAACTGTTAGTTTTCACTAAAGAATAAACTAAACAATTATTTATCAGAAATGGTGTGGAAGATAGATTCTTATATGAATCGAAACCGCGTAAGTCTGCGATAGCTGTGTTTTGTACATGCCCCCTCCCATCTCATTCTTCTCGATTTGATCACCCGAACAATATTTGATGAGGAGTACAGATCACTAAGCTCATCATTATGTACTTTTCTCCACTCCCCTGTCACCTAGTCTCTCTTAGGCCCAAATATTCTCCTGAACACCATGTTCTCAAACACCTCAGCCTACTTTTTTTTTCATTTTATTACCGTGCAATGTGATAACAATATTTATTAAAACCAACTAATTGCACATACTTGTCAAACCATTAAAACCACATTATTTGATTAAAATGGATTTAAAATATCTCCTATATATTTCAATCCCACTATGGGATCATCCTCATGTGCAGTCTGTCTTAGTAACTTCATTCCTACACTAATTTACGCTCCCTAAGGATGATCCCATAGAGGGATTGAAACATGTAGGAGATATTTTAAATCCATTTTAATCAAATAATGTGGTTTTAATGGTTTGACAAATATGTGCAATTAGTTGGTTTTAATAAATATTGACCTCAGCCTACGTTCCTCCCTCAATGTTGGCGACCATGTTTCACACCCATACAAAACGACAGACAAAATTATATTTCTGTAAATCCTAATGTTTAAATTTTTGGATCGCAAAGTGTAAGACAATAGATTTTGAACTGAATGATAGCAAGCATTCCCTGACTTCAATCTGCTGTTATAAAAAGAGAAAATAAGTTATTATAGTTCAAATTATGAAGAGTGAAACTAAGGAAGTAACGAACATCAACTGAGGGCGCGAAAATGAGGTATATTCCTTTTTTGAAGCTGTTTTTTGAGCGCATTCACAAAATTGCGGAAAGCGACTATTAGCTTCGTCATGTCTGTCCGTCTGTCCACGTAGAAAGACTCGGCTCCGCTGGACGGATTTGCATGAAACTGATGAGTATTTTTCGAAAATTGTCGAGAAAATTCAAGTTTCATTAAAATCGGACAAGAATAACGGGTACCTTACATGAAGACCGATATACATTTTTAATCATATCTCTCTCGCTCATTACTTAGAATGAGAAATGTTTCAGACAAAAGTTGTAGAGAAAATCAACACACATTCCTTCCAATAACATTTTTTCTCCGCAAATCGTGCCGTTTATAAGATAATGTGGAAAATACCGTAGAGCAGGGCAGGCCACGGATGACACTACGGCGCATGCGCTTTGCACCCTGACTACAAACAAACCCCCAGACTATGCAATATTTCTTGTTTTTCCGCGCAACATTGGTTGCACAAACCACCTTAATTTTACGCTATAGAACATTGCCTTTCTTGTTTATTTTTAAATATCGCGGATTATTAACGTTTACTGCGTAAATAGTTGAGAAGTTAGTGATAGGAAGTGCTAATTTCTTAGTTTGCCTGGCATGACCGAAAGAGACAGCGAAGAACTCTATTAGGACAGCTGGACTCATTTCCCGATGTCTGGCACCAGAACTGTGTACCTGTGTACGTAGCTACAAGCCAGGTGTGCTGCCCTGGGCACACTGGCCGCTACGGGAGCTGTTATTCCAATCTTGTACTGTACGTAGGAACACAAGCTGGCTCCGTGTACTTTCCTTTTCGAGATGCATTTCTGGACAACTGACGTAGAGGAACGACGCCTACGTTTTCAGCGCCAGCAGGTTATACAGGATGTCCCAAAACCTATGTCTCAAACCTCTCCTGGTTATTCCCCACCCCTAATTAAGCAAAAACGTTCCTATCAACATGGGTCCAAAAGTGAACAGGTTCCGAGATATCCACCGCTGTGTAGAAATCCGAGAAATGCTGTGATCAACAAGAAACACGCTACTATGAGTAATGCTTAGCGTACGGAAGGGTATGCAATAACTTGTATCCAGTGAGTAGTGCGTAATAAGTGTCACGTGAACAGACAACGGCACCATAAAGGCCGTCGCTAGATTTGCCTCGCCGTGTAAGATTTTGCCGATGGTGTTTCGAACAATGCGTCCGGCACCCACAGTTTCTGTGGAAGCTATTGTTCACCGATGAGGCAATGTTTACACGGGATGGAATTTGTAATTTCCATAACGTGCATATCGGGGCACATGCAAACCCACACGCCATTCGAGA
>Ga0131853_10019436_pt1 | contig 12367 bp, 13 predicted proteins | sample TergutLab28metaG_FD_92764 | JGI IMG/M metagenome (GOLD analysis project Ga0131853, IMG submission 92764) | Labiotermes labralis P1 segment gut microbial communities from Petit-Saut dam, French Guiana - Lab288 P1 (version 2) (version 2) | ecosystem: Host-associated > Arthropoda: Insects >...
AATACTGGTCCTCCCCCCAGCCGCCTTCTTTTGCTTACTTTTCTTGGCGGAGCAAGAAAAGTAAGTGCCCCCGCGGCATGAGCGGGTTCATTATTCCTCGCCCGCAGGCGAATTAAGACTTGGGCTTGACCTTAACGGCCTTGACCTTAACGACCTTGATCTTAAAAGCCCTCGCACCTTGAAACAAACTCAAAATTCATTACATAATTTTTACATTACATACAGGTTCTTAATTTACTCCTCGCTCAATTGCAAGAGAATCTGCAACCAACTGTACCACACACTCTACATGGGCTGTGCGCGGGAACAAATCGACCGCCCTACCACGTACTGCCCGGTAGCCTTTTTTAGCTAGCGCGGCACAATCCCTTGCTAGGGTGGCGCTGTTGCAGCTTAGGTAGACGATTTTCGCGGGAGACATGGCGGCCAGCTGCTCGATGGTCTCGCTGCATAGGCCTTTGCGGGGCGGGTCAACTATAATAGTATCCGGGCGTACACCTTGCTCTTTCAGCTCTTGGGCGGCCTGGGCTGCGCTTGCGCAGATAAACCGCGCGTTTGTGATACCACCAAGACTGGCGTTTTGACTTGCGTCCTCTACGGCTTGGGGGACGCTTTCCACACCAATCAGACTGCCTACCCGCTCCGCCATCGAAAGGCCGATTACCCCTGCGCCGCAGTAGAGGTCGAGCAGAGTGTGGTCAGCGCTTGGGTCTGCGTACTCGAGAGCGGTTTTGTATAACAGCTCGGCGGCTTCTCGGTTGACCTGGTAAAAGCTCTGTGGGGAAAGCCGAACCCGCACGCCGGCCAGGACGTCCTCTATTGCCCCGGGTCCGGACACGTGCCGTGTGTGTGACCCCATGATGACGTTCGTCCGCTCCCGGTTGCGATTTACGTGGAAGGAGAGCGGGCCGGGGCAAAGCTTTTCTAGCCGCTGGCCAAGCGCCTCGGCAAAGGGAAATGTCTTGCCATTGACCACCAGGCAGACAAGGGTTTGGCCGGTCGCTTCCCCGTGGCGAATGCAGACCTGGCGCAAAAGCCCGGTGTGGCCCGCCTCGTCGTAGGGGGGTATCGCCTTCTCTTCGCAGAAAGCGCAGACTGCCCGGCAGATATCGGCGAAGAACTCGGGGTGCAAAATGCAGTCCTCCACCGGTATTAGCGCGTGTGAGCGCGGGGCAAAGAAACCCGTGCGCACCCGGCCCTCCACCAGCCGGACAGGGTACTGGGCCTTGTTGCGGTAGCGCTGGATCTTTGGGGAGGGTTGTATCGGCTCCCAGTCGGGAAACACCTTGCCAATGCGGGCCAGATTTTCGCTCACCCAACTCTGCTTTATTTCCAGCTCGGTGGGGTAGCTTATATGTCGCAGAGCGCAGCCGCCGCACCGCCCGAAGACCGGGCAGTCGTTCTCCACCCGGTGCGGGGAAGGTGTGAGCAGCCTTTCAACTCGCCCGTGGGCGTATGCCGGGTTCACCTTTAGGATCTTGGCCTCGACCTCATCCCCCGGTGCGGTGCGCGGGACAAAGACCGCGCGGCCATCTACCCGGCCAACGCCGTGGCCCTCGTGGGTCAGCCCGGTTATTAAGAGCTGTGTGACGTCGTTTTTTTGCATGGTTTACCCCTTGTTCTCGGTATTTGTACCATCCTCTTTGAAAAACTCAGCGACGCTGCTGTTGAACGCTAACAGAACAAAGCCGGCGATTAAGTAAATAACGTGCGTAACCATAACAATTCTCTCGAGTTCTGTAATCACACCAAGCTGGGGGAATAGAAAAATGTAGATAGTAAAAAGGAGCGCTGAACCAATCAAAAACAATACACGCGCCCATTTGGCCCCTATAAAAAGCCCAATAGATACCACAATCTGAACTATCAGCGTCAGGGCAGAAGTACCTGTAAACAGCGAATAAACACCCCACACTACATTGAGGGCAGCGATTGTGTATACTATTGCCAGACCTTTTCTGTACAATTTTTGAGACTGCTCTGTTCTGCTCATTGCGCGACCACCTTTTTGTTATAAATGCTGCGGCGTATATAGCTGACATTATAACCCATCCAGCCGGATTTGTAAAACTGCTCGCGGTGTGATTTTCTCGGCGTCAACTTGTGTTTGTGCGGGTTTTGTACTATAATAATGGCAGAAGAAAATCCCAGCCTCATGTTGCAGAGCGATGATGATTGTCTTAAACAAAGTTGCGCAGGGGAAATACCCGGCCCGGATGTCCGGTGAGGAAAAGACTGTAGTTGAGACCGGCGGTAAGAACGCGGACTTTACCGACAGGGATACGACCCAGCCGCTGGTTGTCTACGTCAAGGAGAGGTGTGCAGCGAAATGAGCGCGGACTTACAGGATAATCTCGATAAGCTCCACACAACAGAGCTGGGTGCTGTGCGAATCAGCAAAAATCTAGGCTTAACTGATACGGACCCCGTGGCATGGTGCAAGAGCAAAATAAGAGATGCTAGTGTGGTTGTTAAGCGGGGGAAGAACTGGTATGTGCAGACAGATGACGCCGTGATAACTGTTAACGCCACCAGCTTTACAATAATAACGGCTCACAGGAATTGAAGAAAGGGGCGCAAATACATGCCAACCTACCGCGAGATGGACAAGCAGCAACTGGGGGCCGAGCTGGCCACTCTGCTAAAAGAGTACGACGCCTACAAAGCCAAAGGGCTAAAGCTTGATCTTAGCCGGGGCAAGCCGGACAGTGCCCAGCTCGACCTCAGCCTGCCGATGATGGACGTGCTGAGCGCCACAGACTCCCTTGCCGGAGAGGACGGCACTGACGCACGCAACTACGGCGGCCCCGACGGCCTGCCCGAAGCCAAAAGGCTGATGTCCCAAATTCTTGAGGTTGCGCCCGAGCAGGTGTTTATGGGCGGTTCCTCCAGCCTTAACATGATGCACGACTGCATGGGTATCGGCTTTATCCACGGTTTTCCCGGCGGCAGCGGCGGCTGGTACAAGCAGGGCAAGGTAAAATTCCTCTGCCCCTGCCCCGGCTACGACCGGCACTTTGCCCTAACTGATCACTTCGGTATAGAGCTTATAAGTGTGCCTATGACCGGCGAAGGCCCCGACATGACGGTCGTCGAGCAGCTGGTGGCCGACCCGGCTGTCAAGGGTATCTGGTGTGTGCCCAAATACCAAAACCCCCTGGGGCTCACCTTCTCAGACGATGTGGTGCGCGCTCTTGCCCGGCTTTCTCCCGCTGCGGGGGACTTTCGCATATTTTGGGACAACGCATACGCCGTCCACGACCTTTACCCCGGGGAAGGCGACGAGCTGCTAAACCTGATGGACGAGCTGCGTTCTGCCGGCAAAGAGGACATGGCGCTGATGTTTACCTCCACCGCCAAGATAACTTTTGCCGGCGCGGGGATTTCGGCAATTGGCGCGTCAGCCACAAATATTGCTTACATTAAAAAACATTTTGGCCTGCAGACCATATGTTACGATAAAGTCAACATGCTGCGGCATGTAAAGTTTCTGCCGGATATCGCTGCGGTTAAGTCCCACATGCAAAAGCACGCCCAGCTGCTGCGCCCCAAATTCGAGGCGGTGCTCAGCGCCCTGGAGGACAACCTGGCCGAGACCGGGACTGCCAGCTGGACGAATCCAAAGGGCGGCTACTTCGTCTCCCTAGATTTGCTGGAGGGCTGCGCTGCCCGCACAGTCGCGCTCTGCAAAGAAGCCGGCGTTGTGATGACCGGCGCGGGTGCGCCATTCCCCTACGGCAAAGACCCGCAGGACAAAAACATACGCATAGCGCCAACCTTTGCCCCTCTGGGTGAAGTAAAGCAGGCTGCCGGGCTGCTCTGCCTGTGCGCGAAGATTGCTTGTGTTGAGAAGCTGCTTGGGTAGGCGAGGCGATGAAAGACAAGCATGAAGAGCTGGTCAACGCAATCAAAGAATATAACAGCCAAATTCGCGAGGGCTACTATGCCATGGGGGGAATACAGCAGCGGGAGGATCACTACGCCGCCGAAATGAAATCCGAACACGGCGTATCAGCCGAACAATGGCGGATGCTCGACCCTATGGCGGATGGGCAAACGGCGGTTGTGTACGCAGCTCTTACTAAGTCAAACTACAACGATTTTGGAGCATTGAGCGCCAACGACACTTATTTGTTCTTTTACAAAATGGTCGGCGGTTGGCGCACCAAGTTTAAGGCGGCATGGTGTATTACCCTGCCGCTTGAATGGGCCATCAAGCTGAAGATTAGCAAGTTTTTTATTTGGAGTACGCTAAAAATCCGCTACACGGACGACTTCGGCAAAAAGCGCAAGTTTACATTTACAGTTTCCGACAAAGCGGTCGGCCTGCCAAAACAAAAAGAAAACGCCGAAGCGCTGCTGGACTATTTAAGGGCGCGGGTGCCACCGGGCTAAACGCCCCGCACCGCTTCCCACTCCCCAACCACAACAGGAGGGCCTCCATGCACAGCAAATACGTCAGCCCCTTTTCCACCCGGTACGCCAGCGGCGAGATGCAATACCTCTTTTCGGACGACGCGAAGTTCACCACCTGGCGCAGGCTGTGGGTGTCGCTTGCCAAGGCCCAGCGGGAGCTTGGGCTTCCGATCACCGCGCAGCAAGTGGCTGAGCTTGAGGCAAATGTAGAGAACATCGACTACGAGGCCGCCCGCCGCCGGGAACAACTTGTCCGCCACGACGTAATGGCCCATGTCTACGTCTATGGGCTTGCCTGCCCGAGCGCCGCCGGGATAATCCACCTAGGTGCGACCAGCTGCTATGTGGGCGACAACGCCGATATAATCATCATGCGCGAGGCCCTTGAGCTTACCCGCAAAAAACTTGCCGGAGTTGCAAGCAAGCTCTGCGACTTTGCTATGCGGCACAAAGACCTCCCCTGTCTGGGCTACACCCACCTGCAGCCCGCGCAGCCCACAACCGTGGGCAAACGCGCCACCCTCTGGCTGAGTGAAGTTCTTATGGATGTAGAGGAGATTAGCCGCCGGATAGACAGCCTTGCCCTGTTGGGCAACAAGGGCACCACCGGTACCCAGGCTAGCTTCCTCGAGCTGTTTGAGGGGGATGGCGAAAAGGTCGAGCGCCTCGAGCGGATAATTGCCGCCGACTTCGGGTTTGATAAAGTCGTGCCGGTCTCGGGGCAAACCTACTCGCGCAAGGTGGATTTTGGGGTGGCGGCGGCACTCTCGGGTGTGGCGCAAACCGCGGGCAAGTTCTCACAGGATATCCGCTTGCTGCAAAGCTTTAAGGAGCTAGAAGAGCCGTTTGAAAGTGAGCAGATAGGTTCATCCGCTATGCCGTACAAGCGCAACCCCATGCGCTCCGAGCGCATTTCGGCGCTGGCGCGCCACGTAATAACAAACGCGCTCAACCCCGCCCTGACCGCCTCTACCCAGTGGCTGGAACGCAGCCTGGACGACTCCGCCAACAGGCGGATAGCCATAAGCGAGGCGTTTCTCGGTGTGGATGCGATACTGGGTATCATGCAGAACATCTGTGGTGGGCTGGTAGTTTACCCCAAGGTGATAGAAAAGCGCCTGATGGAAGAGCTGCCCTTTATGGCCGCAGAGAACATCATGATGGGCGCTGTCAAAAAGGGTGGCGACCGCCAGGAGCTCCACGAGCGGCTGCGGCTGCACTCCCAGCAGGCGGGCAGCATGGTCAAAGAGCACGGGCAGCCCAACGACCTGCTCAGCCGGATAGCCGGCGACCCGGCTTTCGGGCTGAGCGGCGCCGAACTGGAAGGCATACTTGACCCGGCGCTGTACACCGGGCTGGCTGGCCGGCAAACCGAAAATTTTGTGCAAAATGTGGCGAGTCCCACTACACAGCGATTCTTAGAGGAAAGCGAAGGGCCGGGGGCAGAGCTGAGCGTGTAAGGGGCGGTTTTATAATAATCCAAAGTGAAGATTGGGATACCATTGGCGTAAGCAGCCATTCAAAGCGCCCGGCGTAATATTTTGTTGAAATTCCCCCTAAAATGTGGTACAATGTCAACTGACATCGTACCACTAAACGTTTAAGGGGCGTGAGCGGATGAAGCGCAAACTGTACTCGAATATGAAGCGGATGACCATGCTATTCAGTGTTGCTATTATCTGCGTGACACTGACAACACTCACCCTGCGCCTCACTGTGTTTGGCGACTTGTCGGGCTCCGTCCCCGGCGGCAGCACCACCGGGCCGGAGAACGGGTCGTTCCAGTACAACATAGCGCGCAGGGTGAACTTTTCTTCCCCCGAAGCTCTGGGAGACTTTAGAATAGTAAACCCCGAAGCCAACGAATACTATATGCGTGTGAGCATCATCCACCCCGATACCGGGCAAGAAGTCTTTTACTCCGGCTTTGTCCGCCCGGGGGAGAGCCTGCGCTCAGCCGCACTCCACGTGCAGCTCCCCTCGGGAGAGCACGAGTCTACTGCCCGCATAACCGCTTACGACCCGGAGACGTTCAGGCAGCTGGGCAGCCACGAGGAAGAGATAACGCTACATATAGGGTGAGTCCCCTACAATGATTTGAGCTAAGGAGCAACCACCGATGAAACTTGGCCCCCTAACCCTGCCCAGAACCGCCGCTCTTGCCCCCATGGCCGGGGTGGGCGACCGGGCGTTTAGGGAGATATGTGCGCAGGAGGGTGCCGGCTACCTGGTGGGTGAGATGGCCAGCGCCAAGGGCCTGGAGCACAACAGTAAGGCAAGCGCCGAGCTGCTTGAGGTCTCACCGGCGGCGCGGCCCTGCGGGGTGCAGCTGTTCGGCAGCGAGCCGGAAAGTATGGCCCGGGCGGTAAAGCTGGCCGAGAGCTTTGGCCCGGACGTGATTGATATTAACATGGGCTGCCCCGCGCCAAAAATAACCGGTACCGGCGCTGGCAGCGCGCTGATGAAGACCCCTGAGCTGGCCGGCGAAATAATAAAGACGTGTAGGGCGGCCACCACCCTGCCGCTCAGCGTAAAAATGCGCACCGGCTGGGATGAAGACAACCTAAACGCCGTACGACTTGCCCAAATAGCGGAGGAGTCCGGCGCGGACTTTGTAACCGTGCATGGGCGCACCCGCCGGCAGATGTACTCCCCACCGGTCAACTACGATATGATAGCGGCGGTCAAAAAGGCGCTGAGCATTCCGGTTATCGGCAATGGGGACGTAGCCGACATAGAGACCGCCGAGCGGATGTACGATACCGGCTGCGACCTTGTAATGATTGGCCGCGGCGCCCAGGGTAACCCCTGGGTGTTCAGAATACTAAAGGCGTACTTTGAGCGTGGGATACGCCTGCCCGAGCCGGAAGTCGAGGAGAAGCTGGAGATCATGCTGCGGCATATTCGCCTTGCGTGTGAGTACAAAGGCGAGAACGTGGGGATGCGCGAAGCCCGCAAGCATGTGGCCTGGTACTGCAAAGGCTGGACAGGCGCGGCAGAGATGCGCAAAAAAGCCGGCAGCCTGACCCGCTACGAAGAGCTTGAGGCCCTGACCAAAGAGATACTTACCGGTGGTGTGCGGCGTTGACAAATCGCTCCGAGGCCGGTAGAATGAGGGAAAATGGTTTATTTTGGGTATGATATAAAAGCGTGAGGGGGGATAGTATGCGACGCTTCTTTGCGTTGATTCTGGCGCTGACTTTGGCGCTGGGGCTTGCTTCCTGCGGTCTCGGCGGAGAAGGCGGCGGGGAGAATGGGTACCCCGAAGCCGAAGCTGACCCCGAATACCCGGTCTTTGTGGGTGATGCCCTGGTCGAGTTCCGCCCGACGCGGGTGGTCTCGCTGGCACCCTCCCTGACCGAGAAAATCTATGACCTGGGGCATGGGGGCAGGTTGGTGGGCATATCCGACCACCAGGGAGACTATCCACCGTCCCTCGCCCTTGTACCGCCTTTCGGGCTTGCCACTATGCCCAATATACAGGGGATTTTGAGCGTAAACCCACATGTTGTTTTTTCGGTCTCCGAGCTGCCCGCGCCGGCTATGGCTGCCCTGGAGGACGCGGGCATCCCGCTGGTGATACTGCCCTCATATGCCCATAGCATGGCCGAGCTTGAGGCTATATACCTGGGGCTTTCGATGGCGCTTGACGGGCGCACCACCGGGCGGCTTATCGGCGAGCGATTTCTGCGCGAGCTTAACCGACAGATAGACGAGATCGCCGCCAGCATAGCCTACTACCCGCCGGTAAGCGCTGTCTACCTGCGTGCTCTAGACTTCACCGTGGCCACCGGAGACACCCTGGAGGGTCAGCTTATGGAGCGGATAGGGATTGTCAACATCGCCGCCGACCAGCACGATTGGGTCTTCGACCCTGAACACGCCGCCTCCCCGGAGGGCCAGGCGCTACTTGGTACTCTTGATATAATATTTTTTGCGCCAGACCCCGATCCTCTCACCGGCGATATCGACACTGAGGCTCTAGGGCAGAGCACATTCTGGCAGGGCGTAACCGCCTATTATGTGCCGCTCGACAGCAACATATTCGAGCGGCAAAGCCTGCGGATGCTCGGCCAGCTGGAGCTTATGGCGGGGGCCAAGCAAATGCATTTTTACGAAAGCGATTAAATAACTGCGAGGAGAACCCGTTATGAAGTGGACAGGCCTAAACGAGCTGCGTGAGCGCTACCTTGCGTTTTTTGAGTCCAAAGGGCATCTGCGCCTACCCTCTTACCCGCTTGTACCCCAGGGGGACGCCAGCCTTTTGCTGATAAACTCCGGCATGGCCCCTCTAAAGAATTACTTCACTGGGGTGGAGGCTCCGCCACGTGCGCGGGTTACCACCTGCCAGAAGTGTATTCGCACCCCGGATATAGAGCAGGTGGGCAAGACCAGCCGCCACGGCACATTCTTCGAGATGCTGGGCAACTTCTCTTTTGGCGACTACTTTAAGAGCGAGGCCTGCGCTTGGGGCTGGGAGTTCTCGACCAAAGTGATGGGTATGCCGCTCGACAAGCTCTGGGTGTCCATCTACCAGGACGACAACCAGGCATTCGACATATGGACCAAAGAAGTTGGCGTTGACCCCAAGCGGATAGTCCGCCTGGGCAAGGAGGACAACTTCTGGGAGATAGGCACCGGCCCATGCGGCCCATGCTCCGAGCTGTACTTTGACCGCGGGGCCGAGGTCGGCTGCGGCAGCCCCGACTGCGCGGTAGGCTGTGAGTGTGACCGCTTTGTCGAGTTCTGGAACCTTGTCTTCACCCAGTTTGACTCCGACGGCAAGGGGAACTACACCCCGCTTGCCAAGCCCAATATCGACACCGGCATGGGCCTTGAGCGCCTTGCTTGTATCATGCAGGGGGCGGGCAGCATATTTGAGGTAGACACAACCCAAAGCATCATGGACGAAGTGTCGGCCCTGGCCGGGGTAAAGTACGGGCAAAACGAGAAAACCGACGTTGCTTTGCGGGTTATAACCGACCACATACGCTCCACCGTTTTTATGGTGGGCGACGGCGTAACCCCCCAGAACGAGGGGCGGGGCTATGTACTGCGCAGGCTGCTGCGCCGGGCAGCCCGCTTTGGCAAAATGCTGGGGATTGAGGGCACCTTCCTGCATGGGGTCGCCCAGCGGGTAATAGACGAAAACCGCGCCCCTTACCCCGAACTCAGCGAGAACTCCGACTACATCCGCCAGGTCATACGCCTGGAGGAAGAGCGCTTCCAGAAGACGCTGGCCGGGGGGATGGAGATGCTTGAGGGGCTTATAAATGCCGCCGGCGAGGGCGGGCAGCTCTCGGGCGAGGTGGTCTTTAAGCTGTACGACACCTTTGGATTCCCGCTTGACCTCACCCGCGAAATCGCCGAGGAGCGCGGGGTGAGTATAGACGAAGAAGGCTTTACCGAGCAGATGAAGCTGCAAAGACAGCGTGCCCGAGCCGCGCGAGCAGAGCAAGGCGATATAGGCTGGGACGAAGATGTGCTGGCCGGCGAAAACTTCGAGGAAGCCTTTGTGGGTTACGAGCTGCCATCCGCCAAAACCCAGCTTGCGCGGATTGTAAAGGACGGCAAGCTGGTAGACAGTGCCGGCGCAGGAGACGAGGCAGTGCTGCTCCTTGAAAGCACCCCGTTCTACGCTGAGAGTGGCGGCCAGGTGGGGGACACCGGCACCGTAGCTGGTGCTAGTGGGAGCTTTAGGGTTACCGACACCAAAAAGTCGCCATCCGGGCATACGCTGTTGGTTGGCAAAGTGGTGGAGGGCAATCTGAGCGTCAGCGAGGCCGTGTCCGCCCAAGTGGACGCCGAGCGCCGCCGGGCGATCACCCGCAACCACACCGCCGCCCACTTGCTCCAAGCCGCCCTTCGGGAAGTGCTGGGCAGCCATGTCCACCAAGCGGGGCAGATGGTGGATGAAGATATATGTAGATTCGACTTTAGCCATTTTGAGGCACTCACTCCCGAAGACCTTGCCCGAGTAGAGTCGCGAGTGAACGAGCTTGCGCTCGCCGCCCTGCCAATAACCGCTTCCGAGATGTCGATGGAAGCCGCCAAAGAGAAGGGCGCGCTTGCACTCTTTGGCAGCAAATACTCGGATACTGTGCGGGTGGTGGATATCGCCGGTAAAAGCACTGAACTCTGCGGGGGTTGCCACCTAGCCAACACCTCCGAGCTTGGGCTGTTCAAAATTTTAAGCGAGGCGTCGGTGGCGTCAGGCGTACGCAGAATCGAGGCTGTAACCGGCCTGGGTGTGCTTCGCCACTTCGAGGAGCGCGAGGTAGTTATGCGCGCCGCCTGCGAGACGCTAAAGCTCGGCTCTCCGGCAGAGCTGCCGGCCAAGGTAAACGCCCTTGCCACACAGCTGCGGGACGCGCAAAAACGCGGCGAAGCCCTGGACCAGAAAATGGCCGGGCTGCACATTGCCCAGCTGACGAAAGACATGCCACAGGTAGGGCCAGTGCGTGTGCTGACCGCTGTTCTCGACTTAGAGAGTGTACAAGCGCTAAAAGCCACTGCAGATGACCTAAAGGCAAGCCACCCGGATATAGCCGGGGTGATGGCCATGAAAGACAAGAGCGACCCCAGCGGCAAGGCCACCCTGATAGCCTTTGCCGGCAAGGACGCAGTAGCCGCCGGAATCCAGGCGGGCAAGCTGGTGGGAGCGGTTGCAAAACTAGCCGACGGCAGCGGCGGAGGTCGCCCGGACAGCGCCATGGGCGGTGCTTCCAGCCCGGATAAAATCGAGGGGGCGCTGGGCGCCGCGCAGCAGATTATAGAAGAACAGCTGGCAGCCAAAAAATAAGGAGGGAGATAGGATGGACGACTGCATTTTCTGCAAGATAGCCCGGGGGGAGATTCCCGCCGACAAAGTGTATGAGGACGAGCGGGCGCTTATCTTCCGGGATATACAGCCCTGCGCGCCTACCCACCTGCTGGCAATACCCAAGGCCCATATAGCCAGCGCGGCCGAGATTGACCCCACCAACGCCGATATAGTCGCCCACCTGTTTGCGCTGATGGCTAAGGTGGCGGGTGAGCACGGCCTGGAGAGCGGGTATAGGGTTGTGACCAACTGCGGCAAGGATGGCGGCCAAACCGTCGGGCACCTGCACTTTCACCTACTGGGCGGGCGCGCGCTTGCCTGGCCGCCCGGATAAGTAAACAACGGAGGTATTCCAGTGGAGCAAAAAGGTACCTATACTCTCAATGTGGCCGGGCTTACCCGGGAGCTGAAAATCTGCCCGGTCAGCGATAAGTTAGATATCGCCGCGTTTGTGATGTTCTCTGATGTGGAGATGACCGTCACCTGTGCCACCGAACTGCTGGGTCGCACACCCGAGTTCGACATGATTATCACAGCGGAATCCAAGGGGATACCACTGGCCTACGAGATGTCCCGGCAGAGCGGCAAAAAGTACATCCTGGCCCGCAAGAGCAAAAAGCTCTATATGCAAAAAACAGTGGAAGTGGTGGTGGACTCCATAACCACCGCCGGCATACAAAAGCTCTACCTGGACGAAGATGACATGAGCTATATCAAAGGCAAAAATGTGCTGCTGGTTGACGACGTTATCAGCACCGGCCAGAGCATTACCGCCTTAGAGCAGCTGGTAGAACAGGCCCAGGGTCGGGTGGCGGGCAAGGCCTGCGTTTTGGCTGAGGGTGACGCCGCCCAGCGCGACGATATAATCTTTCTGGCGCCGCTGCCGCTGTTCTTCAAGTAGCAGATAAGCAGGGGTTTGTGGGTCAAGTTCAAGGTCATTAAGGTCAAGGTCCCAATCTTAATTCTGCCTGCGGGCAGGGAATAAGGTGCCGCTCGTGCCGCGGGGGCACTTACTTTCTTTGCTCCGCCAAAGAAAAGTAAGCAAAGAAAGGCGGCTGGGGGGAGGACCGACGCTGCTTCGCTCACAGAGTGCGTTCGCTACGCGCTAACTCCCCCCAGACCCCCCAC
>Ga0131853_10019439_pt1 | contig 12365 bp, 5 predicted proteins | sample TergutLab28metaG_FD_92764 | JGI IMG/M metagenome (GOLD analysis project Ga0131853, IMG submission 92764) | Labiotermes labralis P1 segment gut microbial communities from Petit-Saut dam, French Guiana - Lab288 P1 (version 2) (version 2) | ecosystem: Host-associated > Arthropoda: Insects >...
AACGATTATAGGCACAAAGCAGATATAGCCGCTAGCTATAACATTACACAATTGAACACTGAATTCAATTCAAACGATTATAGGCACAAAGCAGATATAGCCGCTAGCTATAACATTACACAACTGAACACTGAATTCAACTGAAACGAGTACAAGCACAAGTAGGTAACAGTTTGTAACTACGACGCGACAGTTGCGAATGTTGACTTGAATCCAACCCGATCTCATGTAGACAAATTGTCGTGTAACTCCTAGATGGAATTTTCTAGAAGCCCGGAATCTAAAGTATGTACAGCACTCGAATCCAACTACAAATGAGACTTTCCACTTTTGATATGCAAGCGCGCGCGCCGTATCGTGTTGTCATCTGTGGCCTGTCCGGTTTGCCATATTCTTCGACATTATTTCGTAAACGACTCGATTTTGGGAAAAAAGGTTACTGAACGCGAAATGTGTTTTGATTTTCTCCACAAATTGTGTCCAAAACGTTTCCCATTATCAGAAGAATTCGACGAGTTGCTGTCAAAAATGTACATTGGGTATTCATGTAGAGTACCGTTACGTTGTCAGATTTGAATGGAACTCTAACTTTATCGACACATTTTGGAAAAATCTACAAATTTCAAATTTCTTGAAAACCCGTCCAGCGGAAGCCGATTTGTTAGATGCGAACCGACGGACGGACGGACGGACGGACGGACAGACTGACAGACAGACAGACAGACAGAGAGACATGCCGAAGTTAACAATCGCTTTTCGCAATTTTGTGAACGCGATTAAATGAAATATTTCGTGAAAGTAAACTCTAAGTATTGTTATTTAAGTGCAGTGGCTTTTATGAAGACGGTCAGATTGAAGGCTCTGTCGATATAGTGACTTGGTTGAGGAATGGATTACCGAGGAATCGGGGTTCGGTTACCGGCAAGGAAAAACATTATTACCTTCTCTATAAAGTCTAGCCGATTTTAGGGCCCCCTCCAATTGTTACCGGGGTCAAATCCCCCGGTGATAAACAGGCCATGTCACGAAGTTACCTCGTCAATTTTATCTAGTCCTAGGGATAAGAAATCATTCAGCTGTACCTTCACTTAGTCTTCCTTAATAGAGTTGTGCTTCATAGAGCTCGGGCACAATGTTGCAATTATCTTTGTTCAAACATTTCAGAAAACACCATTTTAAGTTTGGGCTTTTCAAAGAAATGTAGTCGGACCTATACAATTGGGCAGATTTTATGAATTACCACTAGTGTTTTATTATCGTTTCTTTCAAATGATAACTGTTTTAAGGGCGCTTGTGTAACTTCGTTTTCTATTTTGTTTTGTTTTATTTTATTTTCTGGTAGGATATACCACATACAGCGGGGGGGGGGGCAATATCCCAAAGATGGCGGAAGAGCCAATCAGATGATATTCAGTGGACAATTGATGGGCAAATACAACATTACTGGACAGATGGTCCTGTGCATAAGTTCATAACGCGATTTGGTTTATATGGGGATAATCATTTTTCCCCATCGCCGTTCACCGCCAGTTGATAGATATATAACTTTATGGTGCGCTGAAAGTACAGCATGTGAGAAAATGGTGCAAAACTTTCGAAAAAAAAAATGTGAATGCAGCCCGCATGGCGGAACCGATCTTTGCAAAATCCAGCAGTCAGAAATCGAGATTTATCTGTTGCTGCTTTGGGTTTGTCCATCGGAACTTCACACATTGCCCATGGTGAACTGGGATACCGCGAACTGTGTGCACGCCGGGTACCAAGATGTCTGAGGGAACAAATTACAACCTGCTTCTAGAATTTACTCTTTTATATCTTCAGCTTCCTGTAAAATAGGTACCGGGTCTTTCTCGAGGGTAAAGTGCGGCCGGGGCGTGCTGCTGACCACTCACCCCCTTCTAGTGCTGTGGTCATGGAACAGTAGAGCTATACCTCTACCCACCGTCTGGGCCACACCGGGCCTGTAACGGGATCACTTTACCTTTACTTTTATATCCTCTTTCGGTTAAGGAAGAAGGAAGCGTGTTCCTGGAGTCCTTAGCGACAGGTGATGAGACGTGGGTAACCTGTTTCACTCTTCAAACTAAAAGAGCTGTAATATAGTGGAAAAATTCAAATTATCCAACAGCCAAAAACTTGGAAGTGCGTTGGTCTGTTGGAAAATTTGTGGTATTTGTATTCTCAGATTTAAGGAATTTATGTATGTTGAATTAGTGCTTCGGGGCACAACAAGCAACGCGGATGCCTACTGCGACGAATGCGTGAGGTTGCTCACAGGAAATGCGATCCCTCAGCACGACAGTACAAAACCAACACATCGCACGTCGAACACCCGAGTTGCTGCAGCTGTGTCACTGGAAACGTCTGTCCCGTCAACCCCCGTCGGACTAGCATTTGTTTGGATCGCTGAAGCAACACTTGGGACATGGCCGATTTCACAATAATGAATTTGATTCCGGGGGCCGCGCGGTGTGAGGAGTGGGTCTACAGCCTCTGGCTTGCTGGAACTGTGGGTTCGAATCCCGCGGGGGCCATGGGTATCTGTCTCTTGTGAATGTTGTGTTTAACAGAGATCTCTGCGACGGGCCGATCCCTCGTCCACAGGTGTCCTACCGAATGTGTGTGTGTGTGTGTGTGTCATTCGATGTGATCAGATGCAACAGTAACTCTCTACACCTAAAATGATTAGGCAGAACGAGGTCAGACTAAGAAAGGAAGAAAGAAAGAAAATTAAGAGCCTGCTCTTCGTGCATGTTTTCGAATGCAAAAACCTGATTTGCACCGCGAGACGGCATATTGAAACTCGTTCCAAAATGGGACAAATGCATCAACCTGCTCGTTGAATCTGTTGAAATATAACGACAGTTCAATGGAACCGATGAGCGACATGCACTTCGTCGAAGGACTTTTCGTTTATTTTCTTTTTAAACATTTCTTTTAACATAATCGTGGTCACAACAATTGAAGTTGGATTGTTTCCCCGTTGTTGCTAAATCTGCACCGCAAAAGGTGGCAGAAGGGTAGATAAAGCAAGTGCAACAGCTTCTTTAACCTCGATGCTTTGAGAACTGTGATTTCCTTTCTACAGAACTTTATAATCATCATTTTTACTGAGCGTATACACAGAACGAACCGTAGTAGGCCATGTCCATCCACGGATCTGCGTTTACCTCTTAAATCTCCTACCAACCTCTGCATATGGAATCTGTCATACAAAACTTAAAGGTATGTGGAATTCTTTACTATATCGACTTTTTGCGTCTGCGTTTTTTAAATTAGCGTTGGACAAATTGATATGGTAAGTGTTACCAAACGTTACTAGAGTGTGCAGGAACATATTGCATTGTATAAAGGTATTTCTACAATAGATAAAGATTAAAAGATCAACTTGATGTCACTTGCTATTTATTTTACTTCTTATGTACTCAACATGTTTCGGACATTAATATATCCATCATCAGGAGCTTGCGACTGTGCTGTTGAATTATCTCACTGGTCACGGACACCACTCAAACCCAGCCTCACCAAATCTGCAACACACAGCAAAACAACAAAACGACCAATGGATAATTCAACAGCAGAGTCGCAAGCTCCTGATGATGGATATATTAATGTCCGAAACATGTTGAGTACATAAGAAGTGAAATAAATAGCAAGTGATATCAAGCTGGTCTTTTATTCTTCAGCTATCACAATGATGCACGGTCCAATATACATAATATTTCTACAAGCTTGTGGCCAATACGTAATATTCGGAAAACGTAAATTTACCTTAATGATACTAAAAAAAACAGTTTTGACTCTACAGAAAGCACACTGAGCGTATTTTACAAAGACAAGTTGGGCAATGCTGTTTAGAGAAATAATCTTTATTTAGTCCGAGAGTCTTACCTAACGCATAGAGATACGGTGTGGGAAGTCATACCCTTTATGTTAAAGTAGGAGTCACTTAGAATACCCACTGAGCTTTAAAGAAAGCAAGGAGTCCTGCAATTTGTTACGTCCTGAAACTTGTAGACTTGAAAGGATGGCAGATAAGATCGTGACAGGAAGTTGTAACAACCCGAAATTGTAACAGTCTTCTGCACTATAATTTGTCCCACAAATTTGACATTTGTCTCTACTGGTGCACATAGCCTCTTCTGCCATTGAAAAATCACCGAAATTTAACCAGAGTATTTTCTTCTTTTTTTCACAGTTTCGCCGTGCATCTTGATATTATCACGTCTTTTATTTATCCAACTGAATGTACAACTAGGTTGTTCTAGAAAATTGTTAAAATTTACATTAAAATTTACATTAAAATTCTCCTATATGTTTCGGTTTAACAGCCATAATCAGGGAGCTTATTGTTGTGAACAACATGTAGGAGCATTTTAATGTAAATTTTAACAATTTTCTACAGCAATCTAGCTGTGCGTTCAGTTGGATAAATAAAAGACGTGATAATGTCCTTCAGTGTTTAGAATAAAAAAACACAGGTAATTTATTTTCGGATAACATTGCGTCATATCCCAGAATACTCTAATATCCCAATGAAAACCTCAAATCTCACAGAATTTATCAAAATTCTTAGAAAGAACCTGACAGACAGAGAAAGTGATTGTACCAAAAATCGGTACATAAAAATTATGGTTGCAAATGGCTTACACGTGTGAACTAAATTGAAAAGAAAGGCAATGGGGGAAGCGGAATTTCAAACCTCGTAGTTGGCAGCTACAGCCATTCCGAACTGGACCACACCTTTCAGCTGTCGTGGAGGCCTGCTTGTTTGCCAACAACTGAGGGAGTTATGACGTGGAAAAAAGAGGAATAAAAAAGCTGAAGTAAAACCTTTCCTTCCACTTGCTTAAACTGGCGTTACGTTGCCACAGAGCGTGGAATTATGAGACAGAACAGAGTTCTTTGTTGAATACATCGTCGTAACTGTCTTATAAAAATGGGAATACGCCCCAAGACAGTCTGCTGCAAAAAAAAATTTATACTTTTTTCCAAAACAATAAGCTTCTTCGATTCGGCAGTCTTAGAAGCCCTTTGTTTAAACTGATAGGCATACGCAATATTTGATTTTTGTTTCACATTTTACCTTGGAATAAAATGACATATTAATGGCTGCGAAGATAAAAGTCTGAAACTAAAAAGTAAATTTGTTCTTTTTCACACCTTGAAGGCGTATGTAGGAGTGAAGATGTAGCTCCACACATTCTTGACCTCGCCACTGTATTGGATTAGTAGTCAGTTTAACGTTGCGGCCGCTTTACTCCAAGTTAAACAAAACCGATGTTCACAGAATATGGAAGTACGTGTACCCCAGATTCTTTTAGACTCTTTGGAGAAGAGAAAGACATCTTGCCTCTGCCAGTAAACGAACCACGATTTCCAGGACATCCAGCTCAGCACATGAAGCTAAATTAGACTAAGAAATTGCGGAGAAATGTGAAGCTCCAGTAGTTGGTAATGACACAAACAAATCTGTGCTGCATTCACGAAGATTCAGGTATTGTTGGATTGAACGCCGCTTCGGCTGGCAAATTATTTACCGTCGTTCTCAGAATCGTAGTGCCTCCGTTCAGGATCAAGCATTCCGACTAGAGTGACTATGAACAGACTAAACTCGAGGACGGGCACGCGGTGGCCCATTTGGTTGAGGCGCTGCGCTACGAGCCGGAAGGTCGCGGGTTCGACTCCTCCATTGGAATTTTTCATTGACTTAATTCTTCCGGTGGCACTATGGCCCGGTGTTCGACTCAGTCTGTAACATATAAAGACGGCCGGTGCAGAGGGCTGCAGATTGTCTTGAAATCTGGGAGCCTCAACCTCGTGGAACCCACATGACCTGTCAAGACCTGTACATAGATTGCTTTACCTTTTGGAATTCGAGGAACGTGTGCCAGATTTCATTTCGGAATATTGTGTCTTATACGTGTAATATGCTGTACAAAAATTAAATATTAAACTCTGAGAAACTATGAATTTATCTTTCGCTTTGTATGGGTTTGAAACCCGGTCTTTCACATTAAGTAGAGAAGATGGGCTGAGGTTATTTGATAATATGTAGCTGAGGAAGATATTTGGACATAAAAGGGGTAGAAGTAAGTGGGAGTTGCATAAAATTGTTATTGTGAAACATCTTATACTAATTTTTACTTTCTGTTTATTAAAAGGATAGTGATATGAAGGACAAGACCGGCAATGTACGTATAGCGTAACAATGTGGCGCGTTCGCGTAACCATGGTTGCCGTAAAAAAACCGTAGGTATTACGTATTCTGACCATGTGTTTATAGCCTTAGTTGTCCAGCAAGCAATGCGCATGCGCCGTGTTATATTGTTATTTGTGTCCTGTCTGCCTATAGCTTAGTTTCCACATTACTGCATAAACGGCACGATTTTCGAAAAAAATGTACTGAACATAAAATACTCGATTTGGGTTTCTCTACAATGTTTATCCGAAATTTGTTTCATTCTAAGAAGAACCAAGCGTTATATTATCATAGATTTTAACGTTTTACTGACCGTGCATCTTAGTATATTTATCTCAGTATTTAACCAACTTGATGCACAAAATTTGTTTCACAATAAGTTTTATTTCATGCCTCTACATGCTTCGAGCACATGTGGTTATTGTGAAACAAATTTTGTGCATCAAGTTGGATAAATACTGAGATAAATGATCACAGAATTCCATAGGCCTTCATGTACAGTACTCATTATTCGTGTCAGATTTTAATAAATATTGAATTTTCTCGACAGTTTCGATTGGTACTCAGATATCAAATTTCATTGAAATCCGTCCAGTGGGAGCCAAGTTGTTCCATACGGGCGGACAGACAGACATGACGAAACTTATAGTCGTTTTTTACAATTTTGCGAAAGCGCCTAAAAATCATATGGACGAGGCATATAAATTTATCACTTTCTCAGGAGAAGGTACCCGTACATAAATACCAAGTTTTGGTCAGGAAAACTGAAAAAAAGATTTTGTAGAATTTGGTACAGGTGGACGGATAACACGAAAGGATCCTACAAAGAGTGAAATGGTGTGGGCTGGATTGATTTGGCTGAGAACATTCACAAACTTTTTTGTTGGCGTGAACAAATAATGAAATATTCTTGTTTCTTATCCGTGGTGGTGAGAGCAGCAGGGTTTCGCGAAAGTTTGTAAGCTATCTACAAGTCAATTCCTTGAAGATATACACAGAAAATTTTATCCGAAACAACGGTAACCACTTACCAGATCACACGGCGTCTTAACGAAGGAGAATGCATTGCACATTAATCCTGCAAATTTTTTTTGAGCATTGAAATGGTTTGCATATGTATAAGAGTACAGTTCCTAACTCACGGAGAGCACAGTCGTTGGTGATTAAAAATCGCTCAAGTTAACTCTCCACAGACAATGAGGAGATCCTTGCTAGGAACGTGAGAGATGCTCATGCTCAAGATGTCGTGATGAATGACGAGTTACTGCTACATGTCCTGAGAACATTCGCACAGTGCATTTGCTCATCTTACGCTACTCGAAAAACTCGATGTTTTCAGTCTGTGTACGGTAATGTAAGTCTGTCGCGCCTACCAATAGCAGTCCAGTAGTCACACCTATAGCCAGCAGTCCCCCGCACCGCGCCAAACACGCCACTGCCCTGCGGGAATTATCTCGTGTTCTGTGGTGTGTAATTATATGCAGGGGAATAATCAGTATTTATTGAAGGAATTGTACATAACGCATAAAATGCTGTTTGTGAAGACCTCAGTATTTATTAATATTACGGCAGATGGTTTAAACACTTGTCTGTAACATATGATCGTGCTTCTTTTGATGACCGTAATTATATTTGTTGAATAGTACAAATTATTAACTTACTCTTTGCTCGGTGTTTTAGGATCGTTGCAAGAAAGCGCATGTTCATTTCTTCATATTCCTCATTCCCTCTGTCAGTCTGTCCGTCCATGTCTTAGCAAGTATTAGCGCGGCTCCCACTGGAGGGGTTTCGTGTAATTTTGTATTAGGGACTTTCATGAAAATCTGTCGATATACTGCAAACGTAGTTAAAACCTGACAAAAATGTGGACCACTTTACATGAAGACCAAAGTAAGTCTTATCGCTGTCGGCCACAAATTCGCAATAGAAGCAATTTTGTGCAACACTCGTTATTTTTAGGCGAGTTCGCAGATTTGCGAAGAGCGACTAGTTACTTCGTCATGTCTGTCCGTCTGTCCGTCCGCATGGGACAACTCGGCTCCCACTGGGCGGATTTTCATGAAATTTTATATTTGACTATTTTTCGAAAACCTCTCGAGAAAATTCAAATTTTATTAAATTCTGACAAGAATAACGGGTACAAGACCGATATACATTTTTGATCATGTCGCGCTCAGTTCTTCTTAGAATGAGAAATGTTTCAGAAAAAAAAATTGTAGAGCAAATCTGAACCCAATTTGTGTTCAAAATTGTTTTTTTTTAAGTTGTGGCGTTTGTGAGGTAATGTGGAAAAATTTAGTACAGCCGGGCAGGCCACAGATGAGAATACGGCGCATGCACATTGCATGCTGGATACCTGAGGCTACAAACACAAAATCTCGGAATAAGTAATACTACACTTCTACTGCAACAATGGTTGCACGAACGCGCCCCAATATTCGTTCATACTTTCATTGCCTGTCTTGTTGTACTGTTGAAAGTTACCTATCTCACTAATATACGCAGGACGTGTTGTTGCATTTACACTGCAACAATGGTTACCCAAACGCGCCACGGTATTACATTTTACATACATCGCCTATCTTATAGTGTTCAGACTTTATTATACAGATGCTCGATGTTGTGGATTTATTGACTTTCGACGTCATGCATGCAGACGTATATGGCGTGGATTATACCTCAGCTTTTTCCATACGTCTCATGGCTCAGTTCTTTTCCACTTAGAGTGATGTCGCCCTTACCATTTGACAGCCGTGTGAAAAATTAACTTCGTATTGGGACATTTGAGGTCAGAATTCAATAACAGTTTTATCGTATTTATAGGCAGTAACCGGGATAGCTCAGTCGGTGTAGTGATTAGATGGGCGTTGGAAAATCGAGGAGTCCTAGTTCAGTTACAGACAGGGACAAGAAATTTTACTCTGCTTTCAAACGTCCAGACCGTCACTTGTGCCAAACCAGCCTCCTATTCAATGTGTACCAGGGGCAATTACCCCAAGTGTCAGGTAACAGGGTTGTGAATCTAACCAATCAGTGCCATCTAATACCGAGGTTAAATCTTAGTGGAGCTCCATGGGTGTGATAAGGACACAGTCATGTTTTATAATACTTTACTGCAGAATAAATTGTGCCATTTGATGACCACAAGAACACAAACGTGGCAGCTTGATACTTTGGAAGGTTACTTGTATAGTTAAGCTATTAGACGCTTCTAAAACATGTTCATAGCAAGTTATTAATCGTTCTGGTTTGGTCACATCGTGCGTAGGAACTGCCTTCTAAATCTTATTAATGAAGGAAAGATAGAAGTGACGGGAAGACGAGGAAGAAGACGTAAGAAACTACTTGTTGACCTTGAGTAAAGGAGGGATACTGGTAATCGAAAGAGGAAGCACTTGATCCCACTGTGTCGAGAAGTCGGTTTGGAAGGGGCTATAGACCCGTCGTAAGAGTGAACGAATTAATCGTAGGCCTACCGCAAACCACCATACCTCATATTTCAAGAACTTAACACGCATTATGCCAACAACTGAGCGGGTTGTTCAGCTGCAGTGTGCCAGGATTTATTTGGTTCGCATCTCGACCAAGAAATTGACTTTCGTTAATGCGGGGATTTCATGATTTTTCTCAAATCCTGTAGGCAAATTCCTAGCTAGTACCTCGATTATATGACGACTAAATTCACAAATTCCTTTCCAAATCATCAACTACACTGCTCTTTGACGCTCTATGTTCTGAGATGTTTGCAGCACAGCGAAATAACCACAAGCCATTTCACTCCAACTGCAAGTACCTTAAGTAAGCAGTTGTTCATAACCCTTTCAGATCCAGTGGTGAACTTGCATCTGTACCGTAAGCTGTAGTGTCAACAGACCATTAATTTGCATACGCTTTATATTGTGTGTTTGCTATGAGTCTCGCTGTAAATTCAATTTAATTCCCTAAACTACTTTAACAGACTGATCATTGAAAATGGCATCGACTTTATTTAATTAACACACCAACAAATGCACATATATTCATTTAATGATCTAAAATTCACATTAAAACACTTAAACGTTCTTACATGTTTCGATCATACGATCATCCTCAGGGAGCATACATTGTTCATTGCTAAAAGTTATAGTTTAAAAACAGTCAGTGATTTACATCGTTACGTTCAGTTGGTGCTGTGGCAACATGTCTTGTGTGTTGTGTGAGTTGTGTACTGTTCAGAGTGAGCCTGGCTATGGGTGTGCCTTGTGCGACGTGTAGCGTGAGACTATAACTTTAGCAAGGAACAATGTGTGCTCCCTGAGGATGATCGTATGATCGAAACATGTAGGAGCGTTTTAAGTGTTTTAATGTGAATTTCAGATCGTTAAATTAATATATGTGCATTTGTTGGCGTATTAATTAGATAAACTACAGAATGCACGGTGCAACGATAAAGATTGGTACCGAGTATTTTTCTGTACAGCAGAAATCGAATTCTATCTTTATTTTAAATGAAAGCCACTGTTCAAAGTGTTAATTACGCGAGTTTCATGACCTTGGTGTTGGGGTATAAACCTTAAGCATTCTAAGAGAAAAGAAAATATCGTCGATGTAATTAGTATATATCTTTATTCCGACCTCAAAGGGTCATCTTCAGCCTTCCGTGCTTTACGCTAGTAGATGAAATTAGCATGACTAGAGATAACAAGACACCCCTTTGATGTCGAAACATGGTGCCGCATTGAAGATGTAACATATAAACTTACTAGCTTGATATGTTCCATATTCCTTGCAATAGTTTTTTTTTAACCTGTGGCGCTGCGGCCCAACACGGGCCATGGCCTCCTCATTCACGAGGTTTCTAGATCACACACAACGACGCACCACAGTCAATAGGACTCCTCTGGACGAGTGATCAGCCCGTCGCACAGACCTCTACATGACAAAACACAACACTCACAACAGACAATCTTCCACACCCCGGTGGGATTCGAACCCTCCATCTCAGCAGACGAGCGGCTGTAGACTTACGACTTAGACCGCGCGGCTACTGGGACCGGCCCTTGCAATAATTAGATGCATAAAATATATGAGAATCAACAGATGAACTGTGGTTTTATGGATGTAATTTTATTGCACAGTGGTAGCCAAAATGTTCGGTCACTCATGTGGCCATCTTCAGGGCAGTGAGAACAAGAATACAGATAAAATTATAATGTGTCTAAATCACTCCATTATGTGATTTTTAAACACTGGAGTGATTTAGACACATTATAATTTTATTGTTTTCTTGTTTCTCACCGCCCTGAAGATGGCAACATGGGTGGACGAAACGTGTCCTTGACCACTGAGCAATAAAGTTACATCCGTAAAACCAAAATCTATTTGCTGTCATTTGAAGGTGTCTTGTGTGTGTATACGTGTCGACGGCTGTTTGTTACTTATTACGAATCTAACACAACGGGATGAGAAACCTAAGAATCCTAAAATATTCCACTAAACGACAAAATTTTCGGCACACGCATTTGTATGTAGAAATAGCTTGTAAGGAAAGAGGGTGTGAGGACGTGAACTGAATTAATATGGCTGGCGATAGGGTAAGTGGAGGGCTGTTGTGTGCGTGGTAATAACCCGATCTCATTACAGGCGAGGAATTCCTTAAGTTGTTGAGAGACAAAGAGGTTGTTAATGAAGAATCTGGTAGATATTCTTTAGCTTTTACGGCCTGGCCTGTTCCATTTTACGATCATGCCTAACATTTTGTGTTAAGAATCGTTGAGATATTGGACAGCACATCTTGGAATTCACACAGACCCATTACACAACGACTCTCTATACAAGCGGCAAATATTTGCGCTTGTGACTTTCGAAGCCAGGATATGCGGTGGCGCAGTTGGTTGAGGCACTGCGCTACATGTTGGAAGGTCGCGGCTTCGATTCCTGATGGCCCCACTATGGACCTGGGTTCGATTCAGCCTTTTAACAGAAATGAGCACCAGGGGTATCTCATGGGGGTAAAGGCGGCCGGTGCGTAGGGTTGACAACCTTACCACATTTATTAATAAAAATCCAACCAGATGCAACAGTATGCAGATATTTATTCACTGCAAAGTCACTCTACATGTTTCAGGTGTCACAGCACCCATCATCAGGAGTACTAAAAACTGTAACCGCAGCCTCCGGTACA
>Ga0131853_10019440_pt1 | contig 12365 bp, 4 predicted proteins | sample TergutLab28metaG_FD_92764 | JGI IMG/M metagenome (GOLD analysis project Ga0131853, IMG submission 92764) | Labiotermes labralis P1 segment gut microbial communities from Petit-Saut dam, French Guiana - Lab288 P1 (version 2) (version 2) | ecosystem: Host-associated > Arthropoda: Insects >...
AAAAAAAAAAAAAAAAAAAAATAAAAAAAAAAAAAAAAAAAAAAAAAAAAAAAAAAAAAAAAAAAAATAAAAAAAAAAAAAAAAAAAAATAAATTAAAAAAAAAAAAAAAAAAAAAAAAAAATATAAGTTATTAATAAATCGAATATCTGGAAAAAATAAAGGTTACTCTTTAAAGAAAAAATATAAATATGAGAATAGGATTAGTTTTAATAAAATTATTAGATGGTGGCATGATTATGCTTTTTATAGAACTTCTAAATTAAGAATAAAAAAACGAACAAAAAAAATACAAAGTAAAATATCAATAGCTAATAAATTTAGAATGTTAAGGAGATTAAAAATAAAAAAAAATAATAAATTTCGACGTATTGTTAATATACATAAAAAAAAAATAAAAAAAAAATATAAAAATTTATATAAAAAAATAAAAAAAAAAATAATATTACAAAAATCCATATATAAAAAAAAATATAAAAATTATACATTATCAAAAATAAGTATAAAATCAAAAATAAAAACAAAAAAATATAATATAAATATTTATAGAAAAAATTTAGAAATATTAAAAATTAATAAATATAGCCAATATAATATTTTAAGGTATTTTATAAATAATAAAAAAATGATAAAATATTATAATTTTACTATTATTAATAGAAATAAAAAATTTAAAAAAATAAATAAATTTTTTTTAAACTATAAACATTTAGTTAATATTTTAAAAAAGCATACAGTTTTTTTTAAATTTAAACTAAATAGTACTGAAAAAAATATACTAAGTTTGGTTATTCTAAGTACTATAAAGATATTTAAAAATATAGTATTTTGATTATATGCTAATACTATTATTACTTTAAAAAATAAAATATTAAAATTAAAAATAATACGTTTATTTAAATTATTGATTATAAGGTTAGTTAGTTTAATTAATATTTTTAAAACTAAACAAAAATATAAACAATTACTTAATAAATTAATAAAATTTAAAAAAATTTTAAAACTATTAAAAAATATTATAATATCTAAATATAGTATTTTGGTAATTAAAAAATTAAAAGCTAAAAATAAAATATTACCAAACATAGTTAAGATAGGTCTTAATGTAAAAAATTATAATACAAATATACGTACAGAGGAGTCAATATATATTAATAATTTAAAAATTAAAAAATATAAAAAACCATTAAAATATAAAAAAAATACTATATTTTTAAAAAAAGGAATAAAAAAAGTTAAAAGAAATTGAAAAAAATTTTGAAAAAAAAATTTTTATGGCACAAGTATTTTTAAAAATAAATTAATTTTAGAAAACTTACAAGATATAATAGGTAAAAAAAGAAAAAAAATTAAAAATAGTGAAGTTTTTGATTATGAGATAATTGCACTAAAAACATTATATATAAGGGATAAGAATATAGTTAAAAGGTATAATAAAAGTAAAGTTAGAAGGAAAGGTTTATTTTTTTGAAATTATAGAAATGAAATGGTTAAAAAAAAAAATAAATTAGGTATATTTGAAAATAATAAGTATTTTGAGTATTTTAGAAAAAATAAAAAATGATTTAATATTGAGGATAATATTGATTTAGATTTAAAAAAAAATAAATTTAACAATATGCTAGTAAGAAACATACCACTTCCAATTAAAGATAATTTATGGGATAATACAACAGTAGATAAAACAATACAGAATAGAAATATTTTAGCAACTGATAATACAGATTATCGTATAAAATATTTAATTCAAGGTGCTAACTATTCTAAAGAAAAATTAGGTTTATACTTAAAACAAAATATACAAACATCCTCAAAATTAGATTATAGCTCTCAGTATGAAATTTTATATAAAAATATACCATTTTTTTTTCATGGTATGTGATCTGGATCAGATTCTGGCCAAACAGTAATTGATTATAAAAAATCAAAAATAACAGAAAATAATCCAGACTATAAAACTATTAGCCCTATTTTTGGTATTTACTTATTAAATTTTAATAGATTAAATAGAGATATATTGAATGAGGGTTTAAATTATTCAGAGAATTTTAAAATTATTGATCGTTTAAAAAGAAAATTATATTTATTTATTTCTGATCACGATACTCAATTTTTTGATGACAGGGTTATTATTTTTCAAAATATTTGATTATTTTGACTAGAGTTTTTTAGACATTTATATATTCATCGATGATCTTTAACATTGAATTATACAGAAAGATCAAATAATAGTAATAGTATCTTACATAAATACCCATTAGGTTTTTTACATGAATTATATTGATTTAAATTTATAAGTTTTTCTAAGTATATAAAAAGATCTTTAAGTAATTTATTATTTTTTAAAATTAAGAAAAAAAATAGTTTAAATTTAATTAAAAAAAATTGATTTTATAGTTTTAAAAAACTTATTTTTAAAGTCTTAAGTAAAAAAAAACATTATAATTTAGAATTATATCTTAGACTAACTTACATATATAAAAAAAAAATAACAAATAATAAAAAAAACTATTTTTATTTTATATATAAATTAAAAAATTTTAATAAACTTAAAAAATACAATAAATTGTATTTTAAAGAGAATTCATATGAAAAATTACCAAATTATCATAGTAAATTAGTAAATTGAGTATCAAATAATGTAATTTTATTTTCTAAAAGTATAAATCAAATTAAAGCAAAAAAAAGTAATTTTGTTATGGGTTTTTATAAACCATATATAGATTCTATAATGGTTGATAGGTTTACTAGTGTACCAGTAATTGCTGATAATGAGTTACCTATAAAAAAATATACACATTTTTTACTTAATGGTAAAGTAGCTGATAAATTTAATTACTTTGACTCTGATTCAGAAACAAATATGTATATTGGTAAAAAATATAGTAAAATGGATAAGCTTTCAGAGAAATTTAATTTATTTTTTAATGATAATGATATATTACCAAAAGAAATATCACCACAATCAAATAATTGAGAATATAATTCACAAAAAAAAAAAGTAATAAAAAAAAATTTTTATAATATTTTTAGAGACTCAGTCCGAAAAGATTCAAATTTAAAATACAAGCGAAATTGATTTTTTTCAAATCATATATTAAATGACTGGTTAGCATTAACTTCATATACTGGTGATTGATTTATGTTTTCTGATTTTGAAGTTGATAGGCAAAGATCAAAAAATAGAAATTATAAGCATGGCTCTAAGTATAGGTTAAATTTTAATACTGAGCTTTGGTGAACAAAAAATGAACTTGCAGATTATAATTTTAGACGTTTAGATGGTTTAGCTTATAATGATTTTGGAATATTAGCAAGCGATGGTGAGGTTAGTCATTTACATAACGGTATTTTAAATGTAGTTAATTTACCTGAAGGGGTAGATATATTTGAGACAGCATTACCACTTTTTGAAAGAAGTCTTATAGATCCAGAATCTCCAGCTTTAAATGAGGATGGTGAATTTCCAGAATTTGATTTAAATATAATCTACAACACTGAATTAACAAATAGATTAAATTTATTAATAAAAAATTCTCAAACAATAAATGAAAAGGAAGAAAAAATGAGAAACCGTAAAGTAACAGTTTTTGAAGAAGAAAATAAAAAAGTAATAACAGAAACTGATTTAGATACAATAGAAAATAGATTTGAAAGGGATTTTAGAGTAAATAAACTTAACGATTTTACACAAAAAAGTTATTCATATAAAATAGGTAATGTTGATTGAAATTCTAATAATTTTTTAAAAAATAATTTAAACATAGAGATTAGTAGTTTAAGGAATAGTGTACTTTTAAGAAAAAAAAATTATAAATTTGGATCTATCGGTAATTTATTTGTAGATGATTGTTATAGTTTAAATTCATTAGATTTTGGTGATATTATTGATACATTATCAATAAAAACAGTTCACCCATTTACTAATATTTCAGAACAAATATATTCAGATCTTATAGATCAAAAAATAGATGAAAGTATAGAATACTACTCATTAACTAATGTAAGTTACGATTCTTTATTTATTGATTATAAAAAACTACCAAATAATACTAATATTTCATGAGATCTTATAAATTTATTTGAAGAGACTCAATTTGATATTTTTGAAAATATAATAGGTTTTGATTATGAATTTTTATTATATAAATATGCACCAAATTATTGAAGGGTTATTTTAGAAATTGATAGTAATTGAAATAATACCTATTCATATAGCTTTCCACAAATACACGATTCTGTAAAAAATATAGAGGAATATTTACCTATTTGAAATTATGATCCAAGTTTATGAGAGTTATATGGATTTGATTATGAAATAGCCCCATTAATTGTACAAGAAGATTCAAAATTAATAATAAATTCAAAAATATCAAGGTTTGATTTAAATTTTAAGTGATTAGAAAATAAAGGATTAGTAACTAATAACATTGCCGTAAATAACCTCGGTTGGGGGGGGTCTAATATCATTTCTGGTCTAAATGAACACATACCGTATGACCTTTTATATGGATCTGATGATGATTCTGATTTTGAGCTGTATTCTGAATATTTTTTTACAAAAAATTTATTTACTACTGATGGTTCTGGATATGATAGTATTAGCCCAAGGGTTAATTCTACATTTAATAACAATGATAATAAGTACAAAAGTTTTTATCAAGGAGATTTACACTCAGAGTCTTCATATTCAGAAGAGTATCCTAAATTAGGTTTTTTTAAAGAAGTTTTAGAATCTAATTATAAAAATAATATATCAGACAGTTTAATGTTTAAGACTGAACCATTTAGTAATTTAGATGTTGTAAGGGATAATTTTAATAGTGGTGTAAATACAATTAGTGAAAATAGAAGTGTAGATAGGTTTTATTATTATACTGGTACTGGAAGAGATACTTTTAAAAATTTTTCTAATATATTTAAAACAGATAATATTTTAAATTTAACTAATGTTGGCCAAGATACTTTTAATTTTGGTAGTTATAGAAATAATATATACGATGTTAATTTCAAAGAGAATTTTAAAAAAAAACTAGAAACTTCAAAAATGAATAAACAACCAATGGACTATCAAAAACTTTTTTTTGGTGCAAATTCTCATATAAAAGATGCATTTTTTTTTGATAGAATCGATAGTAAAAATATAGGTAACAGTTCTACATACTTTAGAAATAATGATTATAATTCTGCAGTACACGATAGTGGTATTTTTGATGATACAAATGATTTTTCATTTGATAATTTTTATGATCCATATTCTTCATCTTATAAAGAAAATAAATTTAATAGTAATTTTTATAAGGGTACTAACTATAACTATAATTTTTATGATAAACAAAGTATTGAGAATGGGCCAACATTTTCAAAAAAAATAAATACAAGTTCACAATCAAATGAAAATTCAAATATGAACTATTCAGGACCATTTTTAAAAACTTCCGACTATATTGGTAGCGGTATTAATTCTATTTTTATACAGAATCAAAATACTGGTAATTTTAAAAATAAACCAAATATATATGGTAATCCACAAAATTTATTAATTTTAGATAAAAACTTTAAAGAAACTCCAATTTCTAATGGTTTTTTAAAAAAATTTAAAAATAAAGATCCACTTAATTTTTTATTTAGGTATAATAAAAGTTATCTAAACTCTAAAATAAATACAAATATTATTGAAAATACTTTATTTGGTGTTAAAAATAATATTTGAAATGGTCCTGGTTATTTTGAAGAGCATGGATCAAGAAAAAATAAATTTACTGGTATATTTGATTTTATTCAAAATAAAGGTTCGTTTTTAAATCACTTACGTGGTACTCCATGATTAAATAATTTAGAAATTCAAATGAGGCCACAGGACAATTATAATTATATACCAAATGATATACCATTATTTATTAATTCTAAAGATGTAAGAAAACCAAGGACTAGCATTTTTTTTATTCCAATGCTTTTATCTAACTTTAACGATAGTTTTGGTGATCATTTAAAACAAGACTCTTATAAAAATTTAGAAAATACATGAGATGAGTTAGCATACAATAGTTTTAAGTTTGATTTAATAAAAAACCATAATGTATTTGGAACATCTACAAACATACTTGAATTAAATCTAAATGAACAAAATAATGATAATATAAATTATTTTTTACTCGATAGCTTAGAAAATAAAAAAAAAGCAACATTATTAGAAAATGGTGGTAGCGATTTAGGATTAGAAAGTTTTAGTAATCTTGGAAAAAACGATCCAACTATACATTCAAAAATAAGAAATACAATTTTAAATTTAAGTTTGCTTAAAAATAGGCAACAATATGTAATACTTAAAAATGAAACACTAGTTAGTCATTTTTCTAAAAATAGAATTAATCCAAAATTATGACAAACTATTAAGGGTGTATCTGATTTTGGAAAGAGTCTATACAGTACTGGTTTAATTGAAGCTGAATATGGTACTAATGAATTAAAGGATATTATACTACAATCACCATTAGGTTTAAATAATACTAAATCTAGAATTTTTTCTGAAAGTTTTTGAAAATCAATATATATTTATTTTGCAGCTAAACATAAAGTAGATCGTGGTGAGAGTATTGATTTCGATAATCAATTAGTTTATGAGAAAAATGGATTATATTTGGATTTAAAAAATATAAAAAATTTAACAGAATCTTTATATTTTAAAAATTGAAATAATTATAAAATTAATACTTTAAGATTTAATAATAATAGTAAATTAATAACACATGGGCTAAAAAAAAAAGATTTAAGTATTATTAGTAATTTTCAAAAATACCCTATAAAGAAACGAGATGATTACTTTAATATTTTTTTTAAAGTAAAAGTAAATAATTTTAAAAAAACATACCAAATTAAAGAGTTTAAATCTAAAGGTAAGTATAAGAAAATGATAATTTTTTTAAAAAAAAATAAGTTACTTAGTTTATATTCAAATAATTTTATAAAAAAATCAACTAAAGTTAAAAGATTATCAAAATTTAATTTAATGTTTGGTTGTAAAAAATATATAGTTTTTTTAAAAAAAAAAATTAAAAAATTAAAACCTATTAAATTTAAATTAAAAAAAATAAAAAAAAAATTCCAAATATATAGTAATTCTACAGCAATACAATACTCTAATATTATTATTAAAAATACAATTAATAGGGTTATAAAACCATCAAAATATTTAAACAGTATTCTTAATTTTTCATTAAATTTTGAATTTAACTATAAAAAGAATTTAAATGATAGTAAGTATTTAAAAAATAAAAATTTTTTGGAAAACTATAATTATAGTGTTAATAATTTTCAATTATTTGGTAAAAGGGGCGGTATAGGAGATTCCAGTCATTGATCTTCTGGAACAGAGTACCTAAATGAGCAATTTTTAAGAAAATTCAGCCCATTTAATAGTAAATACTCATTATCATTTTTAGGTGTTAAAAATAGTAAATTTCCATATGGTGGTGAATTAGAATCACAACATACTGACGATAATGAGTTCTCATTGGTAAAAAGCTATGGTAACTTTATGGATAGTGATGAACGAATATTTAATACTAGAAAAGATATTTTTCGTTTTGATTCTAATAAAGCTGAAAGGGCATTTCTTAGTAAAGATATTAAACCACTACGTGAAATTATTAATAATAATTCTGATATGATTTATGATGATTATACCAAAACTTCTGATAAAACTAATAGAAATAGAACTGAATTAAAAAATGCTATTCACTTTAATTGAGAAAGTAATATAGATCAGTATCAAACATATTACTCACCATATAATAATTTACGGGATATGGGTGATTTTATTCTAGATGGTTTTCAAGTTCCAACAAGTGAATTTGATGATTATGTTGAAAATGCAATGTCAGATATAGAAGAACCTATGGCTGAATTTTATGATAAAAGTTATTATAGTCGTAGGGTAATTCCAAATGATATGTTTTCTTATATTGATTGAGGTTTTGATACGGACCATGATTTAATAAATTCAGAAAAAAATTTTATAAATACTGATCCATTTACAGCTGATTTGATTAGAGATCCAACAACAGAGTCAGTTTATTTAGATTTTATTCAAAATGAATATGGTCGTGAAATGCGAGAATTTCCTGAAGAGATTGGTGATTGAACAGTTAGTGATTTTTATACAGATATTTTTAATAAATATGAAATTTCAGAATTACCAATATCTACTAATGAGTCTGAATTATATTCAATTGATTCTAGTAACTCTATAAGTGATTACTATATAGGTAATGATGAGAATTTTAAATTTGGCGATCAGACACTACACATATCGGCTGAATTAAGTACAGATTTTGAAGAACAAAGAATAAATAGGAGGGGGTATATTAATACTGAAAATAATAATAAATTTAATTTTATTGATAAAATAAAAAAACTACAATATTTAGATTTAAATATTAAACCTATAAATCATCCAGAATCTGATATATTTTCAAGTCCAAATACTATATTAAATAGAAATACTGGTAAATTTATTGATTTTTTTGATAAATCTTATTTTGATAGTTTAAAAAGTGAGAGTCTATTTGGAAGGGATTGAACAGATAGTAATAAGATGGAACTTGAGGATAATTCTAGAGAAATTGAGTCATTATTTAGGCAACAAAAATATTTAGAATCTTATAAATTTGAATCTATTTTTGATGAGTTTTTATTTAAAATTAATTTATACGATTCAGCAGGTATATCACTTAATTTAAATAATTATTTACAAATAGTTTATAAAAAACCTTTAAGTTTTAAATATATATTATTTTTTAAAACTAATTATTTAAAATATTATAGAAGTTTAATGATTGATCTTGGTCTTGAGTTTTTAATGTTCTAATATACAATTTTTTTAATTTTATTATTTAAATTAAATAGTATATATATATATTATTTTAGGGCATATATTTAAATAATATTATTATATATTTTTATAACCCCCCCTAATGGAGTGGGCCATTTTTAATAGATTAAACTTATATTAAGTTTAATCTAATCCCAAATATATTATAAAAATATATATTTAATTTTAAATATAACTATTTTTATTTATTTATAAACATATTTAAACAAATAAATAATTAAAATAGTTTAATTTTTACAATATATATATATATTATTTATAAAATTTAATTATTTTTTATTAAAATATTAAAAGTTAATACTATCGTCAAGTTTTAATAACACATTAAAAATACTAAACTCATATATAGCACTTAGGACATATAAATTAAATTTTGGACCACAACATCCAGCAGCCCATGGCGTTTTACGTCTCATTTTAGAATTAAGTGGTGAAGTAGTTTTGACTGCAGATCCACATATAGGTTTTTTACATAGGGGTACTGAAAAACTTATTGAAAATAAAATGTATCATCAAAGTATACCTTACTTTGATAGGTTAGATTACGTTTCAATGATGACACAAGAACATGGGTATATTTTAGCAATAGAAAATGCACTAAATATAGATATACCTATTAGAGCACAATATATAAGGGTTCTTTTTTCTGAAATTACTAGAATATTGAATCATCTTATGGCTGTTACAACACATGCTATGGATGTTGGAGCACTTACACCCTTTTTATGGGGTTTTGAAGAAAGAGAAAAACTTATGCGTATATATGAAAAAGTATCTGGTGCTAGAATGCATGCAGCGTACTTTAGAATTGGGGGGGTTTCTCAAGATTTACCTGGTGGTTTAATTAGTAGTATTTTTTTTTTTATTAGTCAATTTAAGTATAGGTTGTCTGAGATAGTTGAATTATTAGATAAAAGTAGGATATGAAGGCAAAGGTTAGTTGGTGTTGGTTCAATAAGTAAAAAAAATGCAATAAATGTGGGTCATAGTGGTGTTATGCTACGCTCAGTTGGTGTATTGTCAGATTTAAGACAAAGTTGTCAATATGAGGCATATTCTAATTTAATAATACAAACTCCAGTAGGTATGTTTGGAGATTCTTATGATAGGTACTTATTAAGAGTTGATGAGATGTATCAAAGTATTGCAATTATACAACAAATTTTAAATAAATTACCAGAAGGACCACATAGAAATACTGATTTTAAGATAACCCCACCACCTAGAAAAAAAATAATAGTAGATATGGAACCAACAATATTTCATTTTAAATATTATTCAGATGGTATAAAACTTGAAAAATATGAAGGTTACGTTTCAATAGAATCTCCCAAGGGTGAGTTTGGAGTATTTTTAGTATCAAATAAAAATAAAACTCCAGAACGTTGTAAAATACGTGCTGCTGGTTTTTATCACCTTTCTTCTATAAATTTTATGGCTATAAACCACTTTTTAGCAGACGTAACTACAGTTATTGGAACTCAGGATATAGTTTTTGGTGAAATTGATAGATAATATTTTGGCATTTAAAACATTTTTTTATTTATCAAATTTATCAATAATTTTTCATTTAGAGACTGGAGCAGTTTCTCGTATATATTGAAATAATACAAACAGTATAGGAACTTTACATTTTAAAAATAAATATTCACATAACTTTTGAACTGAAATTCGTGGTGGAAAACGAATTGATACGTTTGAAGTTTTTAAATCTAAATATACGTATTTGGATTTATAATACAATAATGTACTTAATGTGAGTAAGCTCATATTGTTTAGTTTATAATAAAATTTACTATAATTAGTAAATGAATCTAACCTATACTTTATTTTTTAGTAATTAAAATTATAATATTATATTGTAATTGAACTAAGTTAATACAATTTATGTGGTTTTATTTTTTTTATATAAATAGTATAGTTAGTATGTTTTAAATAATATATGTAGTACGTATATATAACATTTATATAATAGGTTATATTATTTTTATAATAAATAGATATAAAAAAATAGAGTATACACACTCCTATATAATATGTATACTCTATTTATTGTGATTATGTAATTATTAATTTATTTTAATTTATATAGTTTATTTATATATTTTAAGTTGATAGCCTAAAATAATATTATTATGTTAACCTCTTTTATAACTAATATAAAAAAAGAAATGGAAAAACGTAAACGAACAGCTGAGGATAGAAAATTTATTGAGCGCGAAATAGCTTCAACTAAACTATTCTGGAAAAGAAATATATATAATAAATTTAAAATACTTAAAAAAAGATCTTTTACTATAAATGATGTTATTAGGGCAAAAAATATGAGATCGGTACAGTTTTGAGTTAAGTATACTGGTAAGTATGACTGGGTTCATGGTTTCAGTATTACTGACTTTGAAGCAGCAAAAAATATACAAGTTTGAAAACGTTATGTGGCTTCTATGGATGCTAATAATTTATCATTTGGTGTTAGTGGTAACTTTTCATTTTTAAATCCAACTTCTGTTGAATTTAGAGGTATTAGTGAACTTTATGATCAAGTAATGTGGCAATTATTATTAGTATTTTTTTTTGTAATTTGTTATATTTTATTTATGATAGGTTTTGTAACATTAGTTATTGTTGAAAATAGAAAAAAACTAATAGATTTAGCAAAACAAGATGATATATCTAAAATAGAAGTATTGCCATCTATCTATTCTGAAATAATAAACTTAATGGATAAGAAATTAGATACTTTAAGTTTAGGTTTTAGAGATAATCCTAATCTATTTCAAAGAATGTATAATTTTACACTTACAACTACTTTTTGAACATATTACTCATACTTAGAATTTATTTGAACAATGGTTCCATGTTTTATTTTATTAATTATTTCAATACCATCATTTACATTAGCTTTAGGTTTAGATGAAACACATAAGCCAGATGAGTGAGTAAAGATAAATGGTAATCAATGGTATTGGGTTATAGAGGTATCTAATAGAACAATAAAAAGACCAGATCTTGAAATAAATAATAATTTAGTGTATGGTTCAGATCTTATAGATAACTGTTTAAGGGTATTTCAATCAGATTCATTTTTTACTATACCAAATAATAAATATTCTAGGTTATTAATAACATCATCAGATGTTATTCATAGTGTTGCTATACCATCTTTAGGTGTTAAAGTTGATGCATGTCCAGGTAGAATAAATGCTGTAACAGTATTTCCAACAAGAGTTGGTGTACATTATGGTCAATGTAGTGAAATTTGTGGAGTAAATCATGCATTTATGCCAATAATAGTTGAAGTTTGCCCATAAATTATTTTAAATTTATCAATACTATTTTATTAAAAAATACTTATAAAACATAACAATATTTATTTACGTTAATTGTAAATATAATATTATATTAAATAATAATTATAAAAATAAAATAAAATCTAAAGTATATTATTTCTCCCTCAAACTAAAACCTGGTTAT
>Ga0131853_10019444_pt1 | contig 12365 bp, 3 predicted proteins | sample TergutLab28metaG_FD_92764 | JGI IMG/M metagenome (GOLD analysis project Ga0131853, IMG submission 92764) | Labiotermes labralis P1 segment gut microbial communities from Petit-Saut dam, French Guiana - Lab288 P1 (version 2) (version 2) | ecosystem: Host-associated > Arthropoda: Insects >...
CGTTGGGCAGGGGCAGGTATTTCCTTAGCAGCGCTTGGTGGGGTTGTGCAAACAGGTATAGGTCACTCCATTCGCTGGCGTTAGCCAGCTAGGCAAAAAACACGATGGCGATTATATCTTCATTAAGTGTTTCACTTTGTTCTGCTGGCGCGGGTCTTCCTCTGTTACCAGCCATTCCTGTATGTTTTTCATCCCATCTCTTCGGGGGATTGTACTATATCTTCGCGAGATACTGCTCGTTCGTGCGTTTGTCGTGGGTTATCCGCTGTACGGAATCTTTTTCCAGGGCTTTGCTATTTGATGTGGGAAACTTGCCGATGAGCAGCAAAAAAACGCCGCCCCGTGTGATGGGGCGGCGCATCTTAGTCAGAAAACAGTATCCGTTTGACGCTGTTCTTACAGTTGCGGGTCTTGGATACGGACTGGTCTATTGCGGTTGCCCGTATCTCCATTACCAAGCATTCCGTATTGGTTGTGTCCCCATGCCCACATTTCGCCATCACTGTCAATGGCAAGGCTGAAAGATCCGCCAGTGATAGAATTAATCCAGTTTCTGGAAGACAAATCAACATCGCTAAGATCATCTTTTGGATCACTGCTTCCTTTCTTAATCTGCTGTGGACTCCTCTTCTCGGCGGCAGACAGATCAGACCCGTGCCCAAGCTGACCGTAGCTATCATTTCCCCACGACCAAAGTTTGCCGTCAGTATCAATTGCAACACCATGTGTAGTGGCGTTCATATTGATAAACCTAAAGCTGTGTCCCTTTTTTATCAGTACGGGCGCATTCCTTTGAGCGATTGTACCATCACCAATCTGTCCGTTGTTATTACGCCCCCATGTATACAAAGATCCGGCTTCAAGGGTAATTAAGCCTTGAGTGTCGTGAAATTCACCAGCAATAATTCCCGCAGACCATCCATTGCTTGCCGATATAGTTTCCCAGCGTACATTGGGCAATGATGGTATTTTGATCTCTTGGGGAGTACCACTGGCAGTATACCCATTGGTAAGCTGTCCATCGGCATTATTCCCCCAGCCAAATAGCCGCCCATCGGTTGTAAGGGCAAGAACATGGTTCTGCCCGGCACTCAGCAACTGAAACTCTTCTGGTGTACCGTCTGCCTTTAGAGGAATGTTTACTTTTGTTGGCGTTGGTTGGTGTCTGTCTCCTGAAAAACCAAGAATCCCACCCTGGTTATCACCCCACGCCCACAGGCTGCCATCGTCTTCCCGAATGGCAAAAATAGCACTATGGCTTGCAAACGCCGCTTTCCACTTAACATCAGAAAGCTTCTGAAGAGTATTACCATAATCTACAATTTGGGTACCAGTTCCGCCCTGAGCAATCCGCCCTGTTATCCAGATTGTATTATCATCATGAAGGGCTACCGTATGCGACCAGCCGCCTGAAACATAACGCCATTTGTTGGTAACGCCCGGCGTTTCTACTTTGGTGGGCTGCTTACGAATGGTATTTGTATTATTAACAGAAGTCTCCCTGTTACCCAAGCCAAGCTGTCCGTAAGCATTTCGCCCCCACGTATAAAGCTCCCCTTTCCACGTTAGTGCCATCGTGTGGTCAATGCCCGTTCTTACCATTCGCCATGCACCGACAACTCGATTGCCAGTAATCGCAATTTGCTTCTCGGCAAAGACGTTTGGTGATCCAACAGAAGTTGCGCGTACGATAACAAAGCCAGTGCCGTAGCCTTCAAGCCCGTTTACATTGAGTACACCGCCTTGTACATTAGTTCCGTCAGCAGTCTCATTATTCCCTGCACCAGTTTGATACAGTTCCCTGTCAGGACGAGCATAGTGCAGCGTCCATGCAACAGCCGGCATAGGACTGCCCTTGCCTGAAACTTGCGCCCCTATACGGGAAGAGCTTTCGCCTCGGGTAACCCGGTCAGGTGCACCGAATAGTTCTATTGTCTCAGGCGTTGGCGGAACGGTTACAATCAAGTTTGAGGATTGCGAGCTCTCGTTGATGCCAGCTGCAGAGCGTGCAACTACGGTAATCGCATTATCATTAAAATCCCTTCCCACGGTAAGTAAACCATTCGGTGTGATAGAATTTCCACCTGTTGAATTTGAGATAGTCCACGTAATGCTCTGATCAGGATGCCCAGTATTAGCGACTTCAACAACGTTGGCAGAAAGCTGGATAAAACTTACCCTCGAAACTCTAACAGCATAGTCATTACCATTGTGAGTTACACCGTTGCCTGAAATGTCAACTTTGGATACACGAGGTTGTCCCACGGTAATTGTTGACGGCGCTGATGATTTGCTTGGGTCAAAGGTTGAAGTTGCCCGAACGGTAAGCGTGCCCGGTAACTGGTCTTTATCAACGATAAGCGTAGCACCGTTAAAGCTTGTGCCGGGATGCTTTGTCGCTGAACTGCTTTCCACAGTCCACGTAACGCTTGTAGGTGCACCATTTAATTGCGTAACTGTGGCAGTAAACCCGCCATGTATTCCGCCGCGCACCACATTCGCAGTGGTAGCCGCTATTGCGACGCTTTCTACGGTAGCGGCAAGCACGGTAACATCTTTATCGGTGAATTTGCTGGTATCGTATTGAGAAGTTGCCCGTACCTTAAAGGTAACAGGAGTTTGATTAGCATCAATACGGAGGAGCGAGTTCCCTTCAATTACTGTACCATCCAACAAATTAGTTCCCAAACTCACTAACCCATATTTTTGATCCGGATAACCAGTGCCTTCAATCGTAACGGCAAAGTTCACCGTTGCACCCCGCGGCACGGTGGCATTTTCGGGAGTGGTAACTACCGTTACGCCCGTTACCACAGGTGCAAGCACGGTAATCTCTGCTGTTGCGAATACGCCAGGAGTTCTGGTAGAAGTTGCCCGCACTTTAAGCGTGCCGGGTGTTTGATCCTGAGCAATTGCAAGCGTATTGTTATCGGTAAAGCCCGTGCCAGGCTGCTGTGCAATTGAGCCATTGTCAAACGACCAGTTTACCGTTTGCTCGGGGTTTCCTGTTCCAAGAACCTTAACCGTAAATGACAGATTGTCGCCCCTGTTCACAGCTTTGCTGGTGGGTACAAGCTCTACGCTCGTTGCAACAGGCTCGCGAACGGTAATTACCGCTTCTTTGAATACACTTGGAGTGATCACAGACGTTGCCTTCACAATAAGCTTACCGGGTGCTTGGTTTGGCGAAATTGCCAGCGTACGATTGGAGCTGGTAAAACTTGTACCAGCGGTAATTTCACCGGCAGTATCCGCCCGTAATTCCCAGATCACTGTTTGCTCAGGACTTCCCTGCCCGATAACTGTGTGGTTAAACACTACATTCTCGCCCCGGTTCTTCTCCTCAGCGTCTGGTTCGAGCTCTATAGATTCTGCATAAGGAACTTTTACCGTAAGGAAACCAGGCGCCGCACGTTCAACCTCATTGTGGATAACTACTGCCTTAACGGTAATCTCTTTCGCAATTTCATTTGCCGCCACATAAAGATCGCCGTTCTCCGTAATCTTGGTATCAGAGCTGCTATGATTGGCTATAGACCAAACAAACGTTGGGTTCGCTGGAACAATGAAGCCGGCTTCCTTTGAAAAATCAGCTTTCGCAGTGAACCGATGGGTTTTATTCTGTCCGACAAAATCAGTACCAGCGTGCGGATCTGTTAAGGTGATATCCAGTTTATTCACATAGACTTTGGTAGCTTCAAGCACAGTAATCGAAATTTTGTCAGATTCTACGGTAGGGTCAAAGTCTGACTTTGCCCATACTTCAATTATGGTGCCTTGGGGTTCGTTTCCCACGGTAAGTATTCCGGTTTTTTCACCAAGCAACTCAATTTTGGTTTCAGGAGCCTTGTTACCGGAAATCTCCCATCGTATCCCTTTTGGAGCATTGTATTCATCTTCAACTTCAGAAGTAAAGCGCACTTCCGCTGTTGGTTCAACTTCCGGCTTCTGAGCAGTAGCAATCGTTACTTTCTTGATAATGGGGTACGGAACGGTGATCGTGGTCTCTCCGAACTTGCTGCTCTGATCGTTTGAGATTGCACGCAGGGTAAGTGTTCGATCTTCCCCCGGCTGCTCCCATTCCAAAGAATCGGACATATGCAAACGTACCTGATTGCCGGAAAGGTCTACTCCTCCTGTAGAGTAATCGTCGCCGTCAATATAGGAAACAAGCTCCCACCTGACCGTTCCCTGTACAACGGTGCCGCTTGGATTGTCAAAGTCAACTACGGCATTAAAGATTGCAGTAGCGTCCCTGAAAATCGTTGCCGAATAGCCTTCTTCCGGAGTGATTGTAATGCCTGTTACGGTAAAATCACGCTCGCGAATGGTAACTACCGCAGAGTCGTTTGCGCGATGGTCGCCCTCGTACCGTGCGTGTACGGTAATAACCGCGCCTACAGGTATATCCTCCCCTATACCAAGGGCAAAGCTGCCGTCCTCTCGCCTATCCTCAGTGATATGCGACCGGAGTTCTGCAATTATATCCTCGGAAATATCCTCTTTCCCTACTTCAAAACTCCAGGTAACGATCTCATGCGAAATCTTCCCCTCCGAGCTGTCTGCGTTGGCAAGCTCCGCGGTGAAACGGATGATTGACTCAGAAACTGCGGTCTCTGCTTCCGTCGTTATTTTAAGCGTCGGAAGCACCTCTGTAGGATGCTCTACCGAGTTGTTCGGTCCCTTACACGCCGCTAAAAGCGCTATACCCGCAATAAGGGCGAGCGTACCAAGCAAATATACGTTACTATGGAAACATTTAGATAATAAACGAAAAAAATTGTTGTTGTTCGGCATAAAAACTCCTTTCAGCCCAATAACCAACGGTTAATATGGCAATTCCTACAAATTGCCTGAGAAGCGCTGTGATCTACATAAAGGAGATCTTTATTAAATAATCATCTAACTACAGATATTTTGTACAATATACCAATATCGGCATGAATTGTCAAATTTCTACATTATTTCTAAAATTTTCAAATAAAGCCGTCTGTGCCAGATCTTCCAGAGATAGAACTTTTACCTCGTCCGTAACATTGATTGCTTTGCCGCTGCGCAGGTAAAAAAGCCAGGTTGAAACGGGTTTGGCAAAGATGTCGGAAGCGGCGCGATAATAGGCGGATAGCTGTCCTGAGTGATCGGCGGGATTTTCCGCCTTGTCGGTTTTGAAATCCACAACCACAACTTCGCCGCCTTCGCAAAAAAGCAGATCCATCTTACCAATGATGGCTATATTTTTTCCCTGTACGGTTGCCGATGTCAGCACGGCAAATTCTGGGTACTGGAATTCCGCAACGTCCCAGCGCTTGCCAAGTTCCGAATTGAAAAACGCAGCCGCCATAGCTTCTGCCTGGGCGACAAGATCGCGCAGCAAGCTTTCGCTGTCGATGCGGGATCGAAGCGCGGACGGCGCAAAGAAAGGCTCGCGATTAAGGCGGGATTCCAGCACCGTGTGCACAAGCGTTCCAGCTTCCGTTGCAGTAAGAGCCGCTTTTTTTAGGAGAATGTCAAACGGGGAATTGTCGTACGCGGCGCTGTCGCTTGTGAGGCTGTGCGGCTGGAAGTGCAGCTTGCTTGCCTCAAGATGAGCGGGATAAGCTTTCCCTTCGGCAAGGATCGTTGCCGCTGCGTAGGCGGGAGCTGCGGCAATGAAAGCTTCGCGCTGCGATAGTGCGCTTTGCTTTTTGTGCGCCTGCAGCTGCGCCGTGTTTTCGGAGTGCGCAGCAAGCGCGCGGATTTCGGATCGGCTTAACACAGGAATTGATTCCAGACTGCACAGAGATTGGGGGCAAGTAGATAAAGGTTCGACGAGGAGTTTTAAGAATGTATCGCTATCTTTTATTTTGCCGCTAAGCTGAATCAAGCGTTGGCGGATTATATCGGGAGTTAGCGATTCCGCGCTTAGATCACATTCTTCCTTTTCGGCTTTCGTTTGTTTAGGCAGCGTAAAGGTAAGGTACACGTGCTGTTCAGCCCTTGTCATCGCAACGTACAAAAGCCGCCTGAGTTCCGCAATGTCCTTTGCCTTTTCTTCCTCGTTCATGATCTTCGAAAAATAATTCTCCCCTTCCGCCAAATCCTGCGCGCGGGGAATATGCACGATAAGTCCGTAGCGTTCGTGGAGCTTAACCATGCTGGAATTATTTTTGATATTTCCTGAATTGGTACAGTTGTACAAAACCACCACCGGAAATTCCAGACCCTTGCTTTTATGGATGGACATGATCCTGACGCCTGATTCACCTTCGGTCGGAATATCTTTATCATCAGGTTTTTCTTCTCGGTTCATCACATCGTCGAGGTACTCGATAAATTCCGCAAGGCTTTTACCGCGGGCATCGCTTTCCGTTGCAAGGCTGAAAAATAAATCAAACAGCCCTTCGTACACCTGCATCGTTTCTTCCCACAACGTTTCATAGCGGTAACCTTCCTCAAACCAGAGTTTTGTTACCAGTTCAGCTATCGTAAGTGATCGGCTTATTTCGCAAAGAGCTTGGTACTTTTGCCGCGCACGTTGGTACAGTTCGAGATCAGCGACAGGAATCAGCGGATCGTTTTTTTCGCTAAAGGGATCGCTTGCATTATTCATCATGCACACGGTAAGGCTAAGATCGCTTAAGCGCATAAACGGCGAGCGGATAAGCGCAGCGTAGGCAATGCGATCTTCGGGGTACACTAAAAGCCGCAAATAGGCGCGCATATCCAAAATAGGAGCTTCGTTGAAAAGACCTGAAGGTCTGTCGGTTGCATAGGGAACACCAAATTCCCGAAAGTATTTTTCAAGCGAGCTTTGATGCGTGTACGATCGCTGCAAAACTGCACAATCGTTCCAGCTGAATTTCCCCGCAAGCACCAGATCGCGAATGGTCTTTGCAATAAACACAGCTTCCAGATCGTAAGCTTTGATATTTTCCGTATCGTTATCAGGAAGTTCTTCTGCGTGTAAAAAACAAAAGTGCGCACGAGGATCGCGATCTTTCTCATCGACCGTTTCACGGGGCAAAATACGCGAGTACAAAGCTTCATAAGAAGGAGTATCAGATCCCGCAGGAAGAAACACCTGTTCAAAAATAAAATTAAATGCGGCAATAAGTTTTGGGTGAGAACGGTAATTGTGCGCTAATTCAAGATTATGATTTTCCTTCCCGCCAGAAAGATCGCGCCCCAAACTTCGAAATACTGCAACATCAGCGCCGCGAAAACGGTAAATCGATTGCTTTTCATCGCCGACAAAAAACATTCGGTTTTGCTCCAGTTCGGAAGAATCGGGCAATCCAATTTCACAGCGGGTTTGTTTTTCGGCAAGCAGGTATATCAGATCGCGCTGTAGTGCATTGTTATCCTGAAACTCATCGATCATGATCATGCGGATGGAATCTTTGTACACGTTTCGTATGTCAGGATGGCTTTTAAGCGCGTCAACGGCAAGGCGGGCAATATCGGTAAAACTGAGCAAGCCCATTTCCCGTTTCTTTGCATTAAACTCAGCTTCGAAAATATGCAGCAACGTAAAAAGCCCAGAGCACAGGGCAAAGTTGCAGGCATTATTTGCAAGCGATCCTAAAAGATGGGACAGCCCGTTTTTATCATTTCCCTTTATCGCGCGAAAATATTCAAGGAGCTCTAGATAACATTCCTTGTTGGTATTTGGAATACGAAGCGCAATAAGAGCCGAATAATAATCGAGATATTGTTTTACCTGTTCCAGAGTTTCACTGTACAAAGTGTCCGCGCTCCAATCTGAATCAGTATTCGCAATTTCCAACAAGGGCGTAATATCAGGCGCTGGCGGAGGCGGATTTGCACGCACAATACTTTCAAGCGCTTGGGTAAACTTAATACTTTGCTGTTGTGCAGCAAGCTCGGTAAGATCACGAATAATGCCGTCGATCATTTCCTGCATCAGTTCGGTGTTTTTTTTCCAGACGGCAAGCAACTCATTCTTTTGCAAACGAAGGTGCTCGCCAAGTTCAAGCGGGCTTGAAATAGAGCTGTACTGTAAAACAACCTTTGCAAAAATTTCTTCGGCAATAGTTCTGATTTTGTAATTACCAAGAAGATGACGTATCGCAGGCGCTTCCCGATTATCAAGGACAAAACGCAGCGCTGCTTCCCGCGCACTTTCGCGCAGCGCCGTTTCATCGTTTCCGAAATCGCCGCTTATTCCGTAACGGCTTGCGGCAGTTCGCGCAATGTGCGCAGAAAAAGAATCAAGCGTGCTGATCCGCGCCTTATGAAAGTTTGCCAGTGCGTACGCCGCCCGATTATTGTTTGTATCAGCGCCTGCTTGACTTGCTTGCTCCAATAAGTATTGATAAATGCGGCTGTACATTTCACTTACCGCTTTATTGGTAAACGTGAGGGTAAGTATTTCCTCTGGCTTAAGCTCCTTCTCCGTTACCAGCCAAATGTAGCGGCTTGCAAGCACCCGCGTTTTCCCAGAACCCGCGCCTGCCGAAACGACAGCGTTTGCATCCAGCGAAACAGCTTTCCGCTGCGCCTCATCAAGACCTGCAAGGAATTCTTGTACCGCCATTATCGTTCCTTATTCTCTATTTCTTTTTTTGGCAACAGCGCATTATTAAGCGAATACACCGATCTACATACGGTTTTATACCTACAACTCGTGCAGTTGCCAACGTTTATTTCGTGCGGCATAAAGTCAAGGTTTTCTACCTTGCTGGCAAACTCATCCATGTGCCGTTCCGCAGCTTCAAGGAAGGGCGCATATTCCTCCCTCGTAGGAGCTTTTGTTCGAGCGCTTGTGTTATTCGTTACCGCTGCCTTTATTTCACGATTATTGATACTGTAAAAAAAAGCCCCTTCTACTTTGCTCTCGGAAAGTGCTTCGTACAATTTTATGTACACGGGCATTTGGAATTCTGTAAGCGGCATTTCCTGTATATCATCAATACTTATTTGCACGGGGATATACGATGTTTTATAATCGATAATTATCGGCGCTCCATCGGGAGAACAAGAAACGCGATCGATAACTCCTTTAATAAAAACATTTCCAGTTTTAACGCTAACCGAACGTTCCAAAGCAACGATAGTATAGCCGTCAAAGAGTTCCGCTTCCTTATCCAGAAGCCCTGCAATTTTTTTTGCCATGCCTGAAGCTTGAGGCAGCACAAGAGGCACGGCAAGCGGTCCCTTAAACGCAGGATGTTGTTTGATCGCGTCAATCGTAATTTCCAGAGCCCAACGCTTGTACTTTGGAAGATAGGCTGCAGTAAACGCCGTATCTTCATCCCTGATCGTGGTAAAGAGTTCTTCGAGGATCACATGGTACAAAAGCCCCAGCGCCGTATCGTCAAGCAGCGATGCTTCGAGGGAAAACTCTTTGGCTGAAAATATTCGTGCATATAGCCAGAATAGCGGGCAGAAATAATAATCATTGAGATCTTTTGTTGGAGTAACAGTAAGCGTTCCTTCAGTATCAAAGATGGCATCTCGTACCATTTTAGAAATATGCGCCAAACCATCTTTCCCCGCAATTTGAGAAAACGCTGCATTAAACAACGAAAAGCCATTGCTACGCTCTGTTAGCGCATCATTCCACGTAGTATACGCATTTTTCTGTATGGAGAAAATCGTAAGCAGCGGCGTTGCTTGCGAAAATAAATCATGTGCTCCTGTATTGGCATAATCCCGTTCTTTCCAAAAACGGCGCTCGCACGTGTACGAATCTTCAGGACAGGGCGGAGCTTCGATCACTGCTCCCTGTGCAAAAAAGCTATGCGGAATTGCCCAGCCTGAAAACGTGTGCACCGATGCACTTACGCGCACGGTTGTACTAAAGCGGCGATCTTCGCCTGTATCGCACAAATGAAAAAATGCCCCTGTCGCATCGGTATCTTCAAGCTTAAGGGCTTTTCGTTTATCGTGGCGCAGAAATTGCATTGGCTGGTACAGAACGGAAGCTGCACTTTGCGATGCGTTTAACACAAAGTGAACGGCAAACGGAGCGGCGGCAGCTACGCGCCATTTGAAAATATTAATTCCTGAGTTTTTGCTGGTGCGGACATATTCTTTGTCGTTAAGGCACGAAAGAAAAAATGCAAAGGGCGAGGATGGAATAAACTCTGGATCGTTTAATAATTCCTCAAGTTCAATAAGGGAACTTAATTCTACGATACAGCGGCTTAACACCGCATCATCGTCTTCAGAGATTTTTCCCATGTCAAGGAATTCGCCGCGAAGGGCAAAGTATTGTTTTCGTACATCGGTAAAACTTTCGGCTTTCGAAAGTGCAAGAATGCGCTTTTTTAATTCGCGGTAATACGGCTCTAATTCCCTTCTGTCGTTATGACGCGCTCCCTTAAAAGCTTCATCCCAAATATCGATAAAGCTGCCGTCCTGCATATACCCCGAAACACAATTATAGGTAATTCCAAACGTGATAAGGCGTTTGTTTTTATCACGCTCTTTCCACGGAATATGATCGTTCAAGAGGAGCGCTTTAACGCTTGCAAACGAAAAACGCGAAGCTGCACATTCGCTTATGAGTGAAAACAAACGCCCAACTCCCGTTTCTCCAAGCTTCTTCCCTGCGCGCCGTACTATTGGTATATGGCGCAGCGCAAACTCGCGCAAAAGGTACGGCTCTATTTCAGGAAGGTTCGGGATGCTTAGCGCCATTTCCTCGTAAGGAATTCCGTCTTCTTCGTGAAGGCGGTGCAGTTCCAAAACGGCGCTGCGCAGTTCTGTCAGCGCAGAAGTGTACAGTTGCAGATGAAGGCTGTTTTGCGGCGCGTGAACGACATCTGCCGCCTTTATCCGTGTAAATTGCGGCGGCTTTAATAAGGGATCGTATTCGCTAAAGTCCTCGATAAGTTCGGGAAAGAAGATAACGTAGCGCATCGTTCCGCCCGATAATTTAGCTTCTTCCCACGAAGGTTCAAAAAGGTGATAGCGTTCCAGAAATGCAGCGTAGTCTTTTTTTATCAGGAGAAAATCGTTATCCTCAGCATCGTAATTGTTCTGTTGATTGTTGCTGGCTGCCGATGTTAATTTTTCCCACATAAAAAGGGACGGCAAAAGGCGCGCAATGGAAGGGGCAAATATTCTGCCGTCCTTGGCAAATTCTTTCTGGATAACGGATGACAAAAACGGGGACTTTGCATTTGCATTAACCAGAGATTCGCTAAAGAGTTTTCGTATCAGGGCGGAAGCTGGGCGGCGCTCGGAATCTTTTTCGCGGATCACCGCTTCTTTGAAACGATCCCAGGCAAGGAAACGCTTTTCTACAACAGATCGGACAATTCCCAGCGTGCATGTTTTGTGCGCCCAGCGGCTTGCCGCAACTTGCGAGGGAAATACAAAGCAAACATTGGTGTCGGTAATATGTTCCTGAATGGTTTGTATTACTTTATTCATTGCCTGCGTCTGTTGTATTTGTTGCACCAGTTTTAGGGTGCAAAGTTTTGGCAAGCGCCTTATTGCACGCACGCATATCAAAGGCGTCGGTTAACGAAAATCCCGCACCAAGCTCCCGCTGTGCATCCGCGCGATCTTCAGCTTTACCATTTCCCAGCGCAATGAGCAACCACTTAAATCTTCGTGGACCGTTAATAAATTCAGGCGGAGCTGCACCATCGCCTGAAATGCAGCGAACTTGACCGTTTTTGGTACTTTCGTGGCGCGAAACAAGGATGATCCGCACTATCCATTTTTCGCCGTGTTCGTAGTTAAATTCAAAAATATCATCCGCCTCAAGATCGCTAATGCGGGTATTCATTTCGATTGTTCGCTTGGCGGTGTACAGATTTTCTTGCGTGTGGTTTGCCGTAGCATTGGAAAACTTTTCATCGGGAGATTCCTCCACGAAAAAACTTGAGCTTTGCGCATCGCTCCATCCAAACGCAGCTTGAATAATGCGGCTTACTTCATCAAGCGTACAAGTATCTTCAATAATAATTCTGCGCCAAATATCAAGACCGCCAATGCTGATTTGAATTAAACGTCCCGAAGTGCGCGATGCATTATTGGCACGCACCAGCGTAAGCGTGTTGCGCCTGAACGTATCAAGGGCTTCATCAATAAGCTCTTTAATTTCTGTATACGTTTCTACCATGCTGTCCAGTGAAACATCCATGATCTCAAGTTCCATTTCAGGAGGATGATTGTCGGCGTGCAAATCCTCCAGTAGGTCTGCGATGTGTTGCTGCATTTGGGACAGAATGATAAATGTATGACGGGGAAGCTGGGACGGCTTAATGGCGCTTTTGCAAAGACACGCGGCAAGATCAATGATTGCCGTATGCAGCTCTACCGCTTTTGTTCGGATCGGTCCAATACTTGTATCCAGAAACGGGTTGTAAGAGCTGCGCATTTCCTCAAGGGCGGTTTCGCAATACAAG
>Ga0131853_10019445_pt1 | contig 12364 bp, 11 predicted proteins | sample TergutLab28metaG_FD_92764 | JGI IMG/M metagenome (GOLD analysis project Ga0131853, IMG submission 92764) | Labiotermes labralis P1 segment gut microbial communities from Petit-Saut dam, French Guiana - Lab288 P1 (version 2) (version 2) | ecosystem: Host-associated > Arthropoda: Insects >...
AGACCGGGGAGCAGCACGAGAACAGCCGCTTCGTCCGCGAGGCCGGGAGCTGGGTCTACCTGGACGCCGCCGGGTGAACGGCGAGGAGACGCGGGCCGGCCTCGCCCGCCGCATCCTGGCGGCACTCACAGCCGCCTGCCCCGGATCCCGCGCCGAACTGCGCGGCTCCATGGCCGCGGGGACCGCCGACGCGTACAGCGACATCGACGTCGCCTGGACGGTGCCGGGCGACCACTTCGGGTCGTGCGTGGACGGGGCCGCGGAGGTCCTGGGCCGGGTGCGTCCGGTGGAGTCCCTGCGGTCCGACCCCGAGTTCGCCGACGCCCCCGGGCGCCGGCTGCTCTTCGCCTCCTTCACGGACGTCCCGCTCTTCTGGCGGCTCGACCTCGACGTCCACGGCGAGCCGGCTTCCGGCTCCACTCCCCCCTCCACCACGCTCCCCTGGCCCCCCGCCGCCAGCGCCCTGGCCAACGGCGTCGCCGCCGTCAAATGGTCCCGGCGCGGCCGCGAGGACCTGGCCGGGGCCCTCCTCGACCGTGCTTTCCCCCGTGTCGGGGCCACCCGTCCCCCCGGCGGGACCCTCACCTCCGACCTCCACGAGCTCGCTGCCGCGGCTACCGCTTTCGACCCCACCCAGTCCCTTTTCGCCACCCGCCTCCTCGCCCTCCTCGTCTAACTCTCGAGGCTGCGCCGCCGCCCGCCCAACTCGCCACCCCCGCTCGCCTCCAAGGCCGCGCCCTGCCCAACGGCCCTCCTCTGGCCACCCGCACCCCTGCGGGGACCGTGCTGCCCCCGGGTGTGCGCTGCCGGGCGCGCCACCGCTGTGGCTTGTCGCGCAGTTCCCCGCGCCCCTGACGGCAACCGGGCAGCCCCCGAGGGCGCGTTGCCGAGTGCGGACCGGTTGTGGTCGGTCGCGCAGTTCCTCGCGCCCCTGCGGGGATCGGGCTGCCCCCGAAGCATCGCCGCCGTCGAACGGTCGACTTGGGCTGGGCGCGGAGTTCCCCGCGCTCCTGGAGCATCGCCCCTCCGGGGCGGGAATCCGGGTTGCCCCCGGGCCTGCGTTGCCGGGTGCGGCGTCACTGTGGTTGTTCGCGCAGTTCCCCGCGCCCCTGCGGAATCCGGGGTGCCCCGCGAGGTGATTGCCGCCTGCGGCGTTCGTTGTGGCTGGGCGCGGAGTTCCCCGCGCTCCTGGAGCATCGCCCCTCCGGGGCGGGGGGCCGGGCTGCCCCCGGGCCACCGTTGCCGAGTGCGGCGCCACTGTGGCTATTCGCGCAGTTCCCCGCGCCCCTGGAGCATCGCCCCTCCGGGGCGGGGGCCGGAGTGCCCCTGGGCCACCATTGCCGGGTGCGCCGCCGTTGGAGCTGAGCGCGCAGTTCCCCGCGCCCCTTCAGGGCGCGGCCAGGTCCGGACCGTGGCCCCATTCCTCCCGCAGACGGGGGCCGGGCTGGGAGGGGACGGTGCGGGAGTGTCCCCGCAGGAACTGTGCAAACACCCGGGCAAGTTGACTAACGAGCCGCACGCACAGTTCCGAGGAGATACTCCCGTGGCGGCCCCGACCCCACCCACCGGACATGCACCGCCAGGGGCGCGAGGAACTGCGCGACCAGGCGGGACGAGACCCGCGCCCGGCAAAGCACCCCCGGGGGCACCCCGGAACCCGAAAGGGGCGCGAGGAACTGCGCGACCAGCCACCACGGACCGCACGCCGACAAAGCCCCCCCCGGGGCACCCCGAACCCCGCAAGGGGGCGAACTGCGGGGAGAGGAAGGCCCCCCGGGACAAGGGGAAGGTGGGGGCGAGGGAACCCCAGCGGGAGGCGAGGCCTCAGGCGACCGGCCGCCTCGCGTCGTACTTGGGGAACGACGGCTGAAGAACGGCGATCAGGGAGATCGCCACGATGCACGCCAGCCCCCCACCGATCACGGCCACCGCCGGCGTGAAGACGTCGGCGGCCGACCCCGCGAGGAAGTCCCCGAGGCGCGGCCCGCCGACGACGACCACGAGGAAGACGCCCTGGAGCCGTCCCCTCATGTCGTCCGGCGCGGCCGCCTGGACCATCGTGTTGCGGAACACCATGCTGACCGTGTCCGCGCACCCGGCGAGAGCCAGGAAGAGCAGGCCGAGCCAGAGGTTCCGGGTGAGCCCGAAGACGGCGACGGCCGCACCCCACGACGCGACGGCGATCAGGACGGCCATGCCCTGCCGCTGGACCCGGCCGAGCCAGCCGGAGAAGACGCTGCCGAGCAGCGCCCCCGCGGCGGGCGCCGCCGCGAGCAGGCCGACCGTGCGGGTGTCGCCGCCGTACCAGAGCCCGGCGATCGCCGGGAAAAGGACCCGCGGCTGCGCCAGCACCATCGCGCACAGGTCGGAGACGAACGTCGTGCGCAGGTTCGGCCGGGAGGCGAGGTACCGCAGGCCCTCCACGACCGAGGGCCTGCGCCGGGCGGCCGCCGGCGCCTTGCCCTCCCGCGACGGATCACCGGGGAGCATCGCCGGCAGCCGCCACATCGCGTACAGGGACGCGGTGAACGCGGCGACGTCGATGAGGTACGCGGCCTGGTATCCCCACAGGCCGACGAAGACGCCGCCGAGCATCGGCCCGGTCATCTGCCCGACCCCGCCGGCCAGCGAGGCCAGCGCGTTGGCCGCGGGCAGCTGCTCGGCGGGCAGCAGCCGCGGGATCATCGAGGAGCGGGCCGGGGAGTTCATGGCGAAGCAGACCGCCTGGAGGGCGACGATCGCGTAGAGCACCCCGACCGAGCGCAGGCCGGCGATGGCCACCACGGCCAGCGCCGCGGACAGCACGGTCGCGCCGCACGCGGTGATCAGGCCGAGCCTGCGGCGGTCCACGACGTCGGCGACCGCCCCGCCGTACAGGCCGAAGACGATGAGCGGGACGAGCGAGCACAGGCCCACCAGGCCGACGTAGAAGCTGGAGCCGGTGATCGCGTAGACCTGAAGGGCGACGGCCATCGCCGTCATCTGCTGGCCTATGTAGGACACCGTGTTGCCGAACCACAGGCGGCGGAAGTCGGGGTTCACCCGCAGCGGGGTGATGTCGGCGAGCATCCGGGTGAGCCGGGAGCGGGGCTGCGCATCCGCCTGGGGCACGGGCGCTGACCCGGATGGCCGAACCCGGTCGCGGCGGGCCTTGTCACTGTTGAGCACGGGAAACCGTAGCAATCGTGCCTGTGCACGGCGGTGCCGGGTCGGTTCCGGCCGGGCCGGGTGTGAGGAAAACCGGCTGGTGGCAAGGGGCGCGGCCGCATACGCTGAGCGGGACGAGCAGGCTCCCCGGGGAAGTACCTGGCCCCGAAGCCCGTCCCGGAACGAGTCGCCACCTCGGCCGCGCTTCCGGTTCTGCCCCGCCTCGCGGCAGGGCAACACCAAGGCGCCACCGCGTCCGTACCGCCCGAAGGATCCCTCATGCCGGGCGCCGACGCGAGTGTCATGGCCGCGTCCGGCGTATCCGGTCCACGCGACGCTAAGGAGTGCCCGGTGTCAGGAGACAACGTCAAGCCACTGGAGAAGTGGGGCGAGCGCGGCGGTGACGGCGCCTCGCTCGCGGACGAGGAACACGCGCTGGACACCTGGTCGCGGTGCGCACCCATCAGGCTCGCCGGCTACGAGGACGATCCGACCGAGACCCACATCCTGCGCGGCATCGACTGACCCCTGCCGGTCAGCGCGGGGCGCGGCCCCACGAGGTGCCCGAGCGGGCCCGTCCGGATCACTCTCCGGGCGGGCCTCCTGCACCCCCGGCCCGCGTCCCCCTCCGGTGCCGCACAGGCCCTGGGGCGCCGCCGCTGCGGTCCCGGACGGGTCGTCAGCGGCCGGCCCGCCGCCACGGATCGAGAACGTCCGTCAAGAGGCTTTCTCCGCCAGTGTGTTGGAGACCACACGGCTGAATGCACCATCGGGGGGCATGGGTGTCCCGAAAGCGGGCAGACGCGCCTGGACTCGCCGGAGAACCGAGGAGTACAAGCATGTTGATGGCCCACCCGACCGTACTGCGAACCCTGGTGGAGCGCTACGAGACACTCAGCGCACTCACCGGGCGCCGGCAATCCAAGACGGCACAGGGCGGCGAGGTGGTCGACGGGGTCGATCCGCAGGTGCGGCAGCAACTGCTCGACACCGTCTACACGTTGTGCGTGTCGACGGGCACCCGGGAGATCGGCCCGGCCCTGACGGCGGCCCGCGCGCACATCGAGGGCCACACCTTCGCGGACGCGGAGGAGCTGGGCGAGTCGGCGGCCTGACGCCGCGGCCCCTCCCCGCCGCCCGCGGGCGGACCCGTACCGTGGGCGGCATGGAGGAACCTGCAGCAGGCAAGTACGCGCGGGTGGAGCGGGAGCGGCGCTTCCTGCTCGCCGCCCCGCCCACGTTGCCGTACACCGAGGCCCGGCGGATCACCGACCGCTATCTCACCGGCACCCGGATGCGGCTGCGCAGGGTCGAACGCCCGGGAGCCGAGCTGGAGTTCAAGCTCACCCAGAAGATCCCGGCCGACCGTCCGGGCGCGGTGCAGGGGACGATCACCACCGCCTACCTGTCCCTCGCCGAGTACCAGGTGTTCGCCGGCCTTCCGGCCGCGGTGCTCGCCAAGACCCGGTACAGCATGCCGCCGCTGGGCGTCGACGTGTTCGAGCAGCCGCTGCGCGGACTGGTGCTCGCCGAGGCGGAGTTCGACTCCGAGGCGGCCGCACGGGCGTTCGCGGTCCCCTCCTTCGCCGTCGCCGAGGTGACCGACGACCCGCGGTTCACCGGCGGGCGGCTGGCCACCGCGACCCGCGCGGACCTGCTGGAGTGGCTCGCCGGGTACGGGATCACCCCGGCCTGAGGGGCGCGTGGCCGGCAGTCAACGGAGAGTCACCCGTTGGGATGAAATGCCCGGGCGACATGACCCGAATGGCCCCGCGCCGCGTTGTCCCCGGTGCGGACATCCGGTCCGTTGAGGTTTTCCGGAAGGCAGGAAGCGTATGGACAGGCTCGCCCGAAAGGGGCTCGTCACCGCGATGGTCGCCGGTGGCGTACTGGCCTCGGCAGGCTACGCCCAGGCGGACGCGGCGGCCGACGGCGACACGGCGGGCTCGCCGGGGGTCCTGTCGGGCAACTCCGTGCAGGCGCCGGTGCACATCCCGATCAACGTGTGCGGCAACACCATCGACGTGATCGGCCTGCTCAACCCCGCGTCGGGCAACGCGTGCGCGAACACGTCGGACACCACCGCGTGCCCGCCCGGCACGCCGGACCGGGCACACCCGGACCAGCAGGCGGACGCGACCCGCAAGGGGCGGCACGCGGGCGCCGCGGCCGACGAGTCCGCGGCGTCCTCCGGTGCCCGGTCGGGCGGCGGCGCGCACGCGTCAGGGGCCGCGCACCGCTCCCCCGGCCTGCTCTCGGGCAACATGCTGCAACTCCCGATCGACGTTCCGGTCAATGTCGTGGGCAACTCGGTGAACGTGGTGGGCGTGGGCAACCCCGCCTCCGGCAACACCGGCGTCAACAGCGAGTCGGCGCCGCCGCAGCACGCCGCGCCGCCGGCGCACCTGCCGATCCCGGCGCCGCCCGCGCCGGTCGCGCAGTCCGCTCCGACGCTGGCGCACACCGGCGCGGACGGCCTGGGCTGGGCCGGTGCGGGCAGCGTCAGCACGCTGATCGCGGGCGGGTCGCTGTACCGGCGGTTCCGGCCCGTTCGCGGCTGACATCCCTGAGGAGGGGCCGGGTGCTGCGGGGCGCCCGGCCCCTCTCGCCTGTCCGGTGAGGGCCGTTCACGCCGGGCCGAACGGATCGCGCCGGGCGGGCCGACCGCGCCGAACTCGACGGTCCGCAAGGCCGGGTGACGTGCGGCGTCCGCTTCCGGCCGCCGGTCCCCGACCGCCCGGGAAACGAGGTGTCACCGGCGCCGCCGTCGCCCCTAGGATTCATGCGGGCGCACGGGCAGCGGCTCGCCTCAGCGCCGAGGGGGCCGCGGTGCGCTCTCCACCGCTCTACCGCGAAGACGTGATTCGAGGAGCCCCGCAATGGCGCTGCCGCAAGGCACGCTCAGCCACCGCTACCGTGGCGAGCACCCTGTACGAACCCTCCTCTACCTCTTCCATCCCGACCGCGGCCGGGTCGGCCTGGCCGTCCTGGCCTTCCTCGGCAAGCACACCCCCGTGTGGCTGCTGCCGCTGATCACCGCGAACGTCGTCGACGTCGTCGTCCAGCACAAGCCGATATCGGTGCTGTGGTGGAACGCGGCGGTGCTGCTGGTCATCCTGTCCCTCAACCTGCCGCTGCACCTGGCGTACGTGCGGTGCATGCAGGGCTCGATCCGGCGGACCGGCACCCGGCTGCGCAGCGCCCTGTGCCACCGGATGCAGCAGCTGTCCCTCGGCTACCACTCCCGGGTCAGCGCCGGGGTGCTGCAGGCCAAGGTGATCCGGGATGTGGAGACCATCGAGACCGCGGCGCAGCAGACCGCGGACAACGGCCTGGGCGCCATCGCCACGCTCTCGGGCGGGCTCGTCGTCATCGGCTTGCAGGCGACCGCGTTCCTGCCGGTGTACCTGGTCGTGGTGCCGGCGTCCGCCCTGCTCGTGGTCAAGCTGCGGCGCCGGCTGCGCAGCCGCAACGAGGACTTCCGCCAGCAGGTCGAGCAACTGTCGTCCCGGGTCAGCGAGATGACGACGCTGATCCCCATCACCCGGGCCCACGGCCTGGAGAACACCGCCCTGTTGCGGGTGGACCGCACCCTGGGCGAGGTCCTGCACGCCGGCCTGCGGCTGGACCGGCTCAACGGCTGGTTCGGTTCGCTGGCCTGGGTGGTGCTCAACGCCATCGGCGTGGCGTGCCTGGCGGGTTCGGCGATGGTGGCCTACTACGGCTGGCTGAGCGTCACACCGGGCACCGTGGTGATGCTCAGCGCGTACTTCTCCAGCCTCACCGCCTCGGTCACCACGCTGCTGACCCTCACCCCGCAGATCGGCAAGGGCCTGGAGTCGGTGCGCTCCATCGGCGAGGTGCTCCAGGCGCCGGACCTGGAACAGAACGACGGGAAGGCGCCGGTCGCCGGCGTGGTGGGCCGCTTCGAGTTCCGCGGGGTCCGCCACGTCTACCCCGAGAGCGACCTGCCGTCGGTGGACGGCTTCGACCTGGACGTGCGGCCCGGCGAGACGATCGCGCTGGTCGGCGGTTCGGGCGCGGGCAAGTCCACGGTGCTCAACCTGGTGATCGGCTTCCTGCGGCCGACCAGCGGTCACATCCTGCTGGACGGGGTCGACATGGAGACCCTGGACCTGCGCGACTACCGCACCTGGCTGTCGGTGGTGCCGCAGGAGTCGATCCTGTTCGAGGGCAGCGTCCGGGAGAACGTCACCTACGGGATGAAGGACGTGCCGGAGGAGACCGTGCGCGCGGCCCTGCGGGACGCCAACGCGCTGGAGTTCATCGACCGGATGCCGCAGGGACTGGACACGGTGGTCGGCGAGCGCGGTGCGCGGCTGTCGGGCGGGCAGAAGCAGCGCCTGGCGATCGCCCGCGCGCTGATCCGCGATCCTCGGGTGCTGGTGCTCGACGAGGCCACGTCCGCGCTGGACTCGCGCTCCGAGGCGCTGGTGCAGCAGGCGCTGGCCCGGCTGGTGCGCGGGCGCACGGTGTTCGTCGTCGCGCACCGGCTGTCCACGATCAGGAACGCCGACCGGATCGTGGTCATGGACGAGGGCCGGATCATGGAGGTCGGCTCGCATGCCGAACTGCTGCGCCGCGGCGGGGCGTACGCGGGCCTGCAGTCCGCGCAGCTGGCCTGACCGCGCCTGCCCGCCGCACCCGGCGCCTCAGCGGCGTTGGGTGCGGCGGGTACGGCGGTCTCCCCGGGGCGCCCCGGCGGCGTCCGGCCCCGCGACGCGGTCAGCTGCCGCCGAGGGCGCCGGCCACGATCGCCTTGGCCTCCTCCTGGACCCGGGTGAGGTGGTCGGTGCCGAGGAAGGACTCGGCGTAGACCTTGTAGACGTCCTCGGTTCCCGAAGGCCGCGCGGCGAACCAGGAGTTGTCGGTGCACACCTTGATCCCGCCGATCGGCGCGCCGTTGCCCGGCGCCTCGGTGAGGATCGCGGTGACCTGCTCCCCGGCCAGCTCGCGGGCCGGCACCTGGTCCGGGGACAGCTTGGCGAGCACGGCCTTCTGCTCGCGATCGGCCGGCGCGTCGATGCGGGCGTAGGCGGGCGCGCCGAACTCGGCGGTCAGGTCGGCGTAGTGCTCGGACGGGGTGCGGCCGGTGACCGCGGTGATCTCGGCGGCCAGCAGTGCCAGCAGGATGCCGTCCTTGTCGGTGGTCCACACGCTGCCGTCGCGCCGCAGGAAGGACGCGCCCGCGGACTCCTCGCCGCCGAAGGCCAGCGTGCCGCCGAGCAGCCCGTCGACGAACCACTTGAAGCCGACCGGCACTTCGGTGAGCGGACGGCCGAGTCCTGCGACCACCTTGTCGATCATCGTCGAGGACACCAGGGTCTTGCCGACGGCCAACTCCGGCCCCCACTGCGGGCGGTGCCGCGCGAGGTAGGAAATGGCCACCGCCAGATAGTGGTTGGGGTTCATCAGGCCGCCGTCGGGGGTGACGATGCCGTGCCGGTCGGCGTCGGCGTCGTTGCCGGTGGCGATGCGGTACTCGTCCTTGCGGGCGATCAGCGACGCCATCGCGTACGGCGACGAGCAGTCCATGCGGATCTTGCCGTCCCAGTCCAGGGTCATGAACCGCCAGGTGGGGTCGGTGTGCGGGTTCACCACGGTGAGGTCCAGGCCGTGGGCCTCGGCGATGCGGCCCCAGTAGTCCACCGAGGCGCCGCCGAGCGGGTCGGCGCCGATGGACACGCCGGCGCGCCGCACCGCGTCGAGGTCGAGCACCGACGGCAGGTCGCCGACGTAGGTCCCGAGAAAGTCGTACCGCCCGGTGGTGTCGGCGGCCAGCGCCCGCTGGTACGGGATGCGGCGGACGCCCTTCAGTCCCTCGGCGACGAGGACGTTGGCGCGGTCCTGGATCCAGCCGGTGGCTTCCGAGCCGGCCGGGCCGCCGGTGGGCGGGTTGTACTTGAAGCCGCCGTCGCTGGGCGGGTTGTGCGAGGGCGTGACGACCACGCCGTCCGCGAGCCGCTCGGTGCGCCCGCGGTTGTGGGTCAGGATCGCGTGCGAGACGGCGGGCGTGGGGGTGAAGCCGTCCTGTTCGTCGATCAGGACCGTCACGCCGTTGGCGGCGAACACCTCGAGCGCGGTGACCCGGGCGGGCTCGGACAGGGCGTGGGTGTCGACACCGAGGAACAGCGGGCCGGTGGTCCCCCGCCGGGCCCGGTACTCGCAGATGGCCTGGCTGGTGGCGGCGATGTGGTCCTCGTTGAACGCCGTGGCCAGCGAGGAGCCGCGGTGCCCTGAGGTGCCGAAGGCGACCGCCTGCGCGGGGTCGCCGGGATCGGGGTGCAGAGCGTAGTAGGCGGTCACCAGGCGGGATACGTCCACCAGGTCCTCGGGCCCGGCCGGTGTTCCGGCACGCTCGTGCGGCATCCGCGTCTCCTTCGCTGGTGCTGGGGCTGCTGTGTCGCTGGGGCCATTCTCCCTGCCCGCGCCGCGCGTGCCGCGGGCGGCGGGCCGTCAACAGGCGGGCGGGTGACGCGAAGCCGGACGGAGCCGCCCGGGCGGCCGGAACGGAGCGCGCTGCTCACCCGCCGCAGGTCGGCACGGCCGCGCGGACTCCGGCGGGTGGCGGCGGCCCGGCGGCGATAGGGTGAGGGCGCTTCGCCGGTGCGCGGCACGGCGCACCGCCCTCAGGGGAGGCCTTGCGATGACCACCACTGCCCCCGGGCCGCCGGAGCCGGAGGGTGTGCCACTGGCGTCCGCGACCGGCCGGTGGGTGCTGGCCTGCTCGGTCCTGGGCTCCGGGATGGCGCTGCTCGACGGCACGGCCGTCAACATCGCGCTGCCGCGGCTGGGCCGGGACCTCGGCGCGTCGCTCGCCGCGTTGCAGTGGACGGTGAACGGCTACCTCCTCACCCTGGCGGGGCTGATCCTGCTGGGCGGCAGCCTGGGCGACCGGTACGGGCGGCGCCGGGTGTTCGTCATCGGCGTGGTGTGGTTCGCGGTGGCGTCCGCGGCGTGCGGCGCGGCGCGGGACCCGGGTCTGCTGATCGCCGCCCGCGCGCTGCAGGGCGTCGGCGGCGCCCTGCTCACCCCCGGGTCGCTGGCGCTGGTGCAGTCGACGTTCCGCCAGGAGGACCGGGCGAAGGCGGTCGGCGCGTGGTCGGGGCTGGGCGGTGTGGCGGGCGCGATCGGGCCGTTCCTCGGCGGGTACCTGGTCGACGGGCCTGGCTGGCGGTGGATCTTCTACATCAACCTGCCGGTCGCCGTGGTGGTCGTCGCCATCGCGCTGCGCCACGTGCCGGAGAGCCGGGACCGGACCGCCTCGGGCCGGTTCGACGTGCCCGGGGCCGCGCTGGCCGCGCTGTCGCTGGCGGGGATCACCTACGCGCTGATCGCCGCCTCCGGGCACGCCGCGTGGCCGTCCGTGGTGGTGGCGGCGGCGGTCGGGCTGGGCTGCGGTGTCACGTTCGTGCGGACCGAGCGGCGCCGGCCCAACCCGATGCTGCCGCTGTCGGTGTTCTCCTCCCGGCTGTTCACGTCGATGAACATCGTGACGCTGTGCCTGTACGCGGCGATCGGCGGGGTGTTCTTCCTGCTGCCGACCCAGCTACAGGTGGCTGCCGGGTACAGCGCGGTGCGCGCGGGTCTGGCGACGCTGCCGGTGACGGTGCTGATGCTGCTGCTGTCGGCGCCGGCCGGCGCGCTGGCGCAGAGGATCGGGCCGCGGCTGCCGCTGACCGTGGGCCCGCTGGTCGCCGCGGGCGGCATACTGCTGCTGACCCGGATCTCCCCCGGCTCCTCCTCGTACCCGCTCGACGTGCTGCCCGCGGTGGTGGTGCAGGGCCTGGGGATGAGCTTGTTCGTGGCGCCGCTGACCGCGACCGTGCTGGCGTCGGTGGACGTGGACCACGCGGGGGTCGCCAGCGGAGTGAACAACGCGGCGGCCCGGGTCGCGCAGTTGCTGATCGTGGCCGCGCTGCCGCTGGCGGTGGGCCTGTCCGGGACCGCGTACCAGAACGCGCACCAGCTGAACGCGGCGTTCGGCAAGTCCATGGTGATCTGCGCGGTCCTGTGCCTGCTGGCCGCGCTCATGGCCTACCTGCTGGTGCCGACCGGGGCGCTGGAGCAGGAGGAGGACCAGCCGCAGAGCGCACGTCCGGAGTGCCTCACCAACTGCGGGTTCCCGTCCCCGCCGCTGGAACCGGGCCCGGGCCGCGAGAGGGCCGCGAGCTGAGCCCACGGCCCGTCGGACCGGCTCAGGTCCCCTCGTGCGCCGGCGGTCGCGGCTCGGTGAGCAGCAGCTCCAGCACCGGCAGCGCGGCCATCAGCGTCTCGGTCTGCTCGGCGGTGAGCCCGGCCATCCGGCGGGCCAGCAGCTCGGAGCGCTCGCGGCGGATCCGGCCCAGCAGCTCGGTGCCGTCGGGGGTGACGCTGACCAGCAGGGACCGGCCGTCGGACGGGTCGGCCTCCTTGGTGAGCAGGCCGGCCGCGGACAGCGGCCGCAGGGTGCGGGTCAGCGTCGGCGCCGCGACCTGCTCGCGCGCGGCCAGTTCACCCAGCCGCAGCGGCCCGAACTCCTGTACCCGGGCGAGCGCCGAGAGCTGGGCGTAGGTGAGGTTGAGGTCGTCGCCGGACGCCTGCGCCATCTGGCGGTAGAGCCGTGCCACGACCAGCCGCAGCCTGCCCACCGCCGCGGAGGACGGTGGCGCGGGCTGCTCGGCGGGCGCCCCGCGCCCGTCGGAGTGGTTCATGGCGGGGCGCCTCCTCGTCCGTCGGTGTCAGTCCCGCACGGTACTGGACGTACGGCTGCGGATCAGCGAGGCCGCGGCCGCGACCAAGGACATCACGATCGCGAGGGTGAACACCACGACCAGTCCGTCGTGGAAGGGCCCGGAGATCAGGTGCGGGAAGAACTCCCGCCCGATGAGCCGGTGCGCGTTGGCGGTCGGCAACTGGCCCAGCAGGTCGGGGCCGAGCAGCTGCTGGATCGGGTTGTAGCCGAGGAAGGCCGCGAACAGCGTGCCGACCGGCGGCAGCTGCGCAATCTGTTGGGCGTTGTGGACCGGCACGCCCTGATCGGTGAGGCCGGAGCTGAGGGTGCCGGGCAGCGATCCGGCGAGGCCCGCCACCATCAGCGAGAAGAACAGGCCGATGGACAGCACCATGCCGGCGTTCTGGAAGGTGGCGCGCATGCCGGAGGCGGCCCCGCGGGACTCCGCCGGCACGCTCGCCATGATGATCGAGGTGTTGGGCG
>Ga0131853_10019449_pt1 | contig 12363 bp, 13 predicted proteins | sample TergutLab28metaG_FD_92764 | JGI IMG/M metagenome (GOLD analysis project Ga0131853, IMG submission 92764) | Labiotermes labralis P1 segment gut microbial communities from Petit-Saut dam, French Guiana - Lab288 P1 (version 2) (version 2) | ecosystem: Host-associated > Arthropoda: Insects >...
GCACGCAGCATGGGCATTACGGTTGAAGACTAACGAAAGGGGATAACAATTTTATGAAACACGGTAAAAAATACACCGATTTAGCCAAGCAAGTGGATCGTACGAAGTTGTATGACCCCGACGAAGCGCTGCAAACCGCCATCAACACCGCCAAAGCAAAGTTCGACGAAACCATTGAAGTGCATGTGCGCCTGGGCGTTGACGGCCGCCACGCAGACCAACAAGTCCGCGGCGCGGTGGTGTTGCCCAACGGCACAGGCCGCAGTGTACGCGTGGCTGTGTTCGCCAAAGGCGATGACGCCCGTGCTGCCGAAGAGGCGGGCGCGGAAATCGTGGGCGCGGAAGATCTTGTGGCACGCATTCAAGGCGAGGGCTTCATGGACTTCGACGTCTGCATCGCTACCCCGAACATGATGGGTCTTGTGGGCCGTTTGGGTAAGGTGCTTGGCCCCCGTGGCCTTATGCCAAGCCCCAAAGCGGGTACGGTTACGCCCAACGTGGCACAAGCAGTGGAAGAAGCCAAGGCCGGTAAGATTGAATACCGCCTGGATAAAACCAACATCGTGCACTGCCCCATCGGCAAAGCCAGCTTTGGCGCCGAAAAGCTGCAGGAAAACTTCAACGCGTTGCTTGACGCGCTTGTGAAAGCCAAGCCGTCGGCCGCGAAAGGGCAGTATATCCGCAGCTGCACCGTGGCCGCAACCATGGGCCCTGGTGTGCGCATTAACCCCGCGAAAGTCATGGGAGTCTAAGCTTCATAACAAAATGCCGCCTACTGCACAGCGCAGTGGGCGGTTTTTCTTGACAATTGCCCGTGTGTGGGCTATAATGAACTTACTATGATTTGGGAGGTAATTTATGGCTCATCGATGTCCAGTGTGTGGCAAGGCCTACAACACAAATTACGCTAGCTTTTGTCCCTGTGGAAAAGAAAAAAGTCACTATGAGGAAAAAACCAGGAACTCTGATTTTTCTCGCACACCGCTAACACTTTGGAATGATGATTCTTATTGCAATGGTTGTGGAAGAGAGAAGGAAAACTGTGTTTGTTTTGAATGGCGCTAAAACTGTTGGCTAACACACAGCAAAGACCCGCCCCACCCGGCGGGCTTTTTTGTTGCAATTTGCGCGCGGGCGTGGTATAATACATTCACTACTTACCAACAGGAGACCTTATGCATAAAATATTCATCGATGGCCGGGCCGGCACCACCGGCCTGCGTATTGAACAGCGGCTGAGCCAACGGCGCGACATTGAGCTGCTCACTCTGCCCCAAAATCTGTTGAAAGACGCCGATGCCCGCGCAGATATGCTCAACACAGCGGACGTGAGCTTCCTCTGCCTGCCGGACGACGCTGCGCGGCAATCTGCGGCGCTGGCGACAAACCCGAACAGCGTGCTCATCGACGCTTCCACCGCACACCGCACGAGTGCCGGCTGGGCATATGGTATCCCCGAACTGGGGCAAGCATACCGCGTGGCCATCCAAACCGGTAAGCGCATCGCAAACCCCGGCTGCCATTCCAGCGGGTTCATCGCGCTGGTCAAGCCTTTGGTTGATGCTGGCCTGCTCGCCAAAGATGCGCAGCTCACCTGCATTTCGCTCACGGGCTACACCGGTGGCGGCAAAGAGACCATCGCAACATACGAGGCCGATTCACGCACGCGTGGCGACGCTCTGTCTGCGCCCATGCAATATGCGCTGCAACAGCAGCACAAACACCTGCCCGAAATGACAGCGCACACGGGTCTTGTGCACGCGCCCGCGTTTTGCCCCGTTATCGCTGATTATGATTGCGGCATGGAAGTCACGGTGCCGGTGCATGGCGCAAGCCGCTCTGCCGTGCTTGCATGCTACAAAGATTTTTACGCAAACGCCGCGATGATTCATGTCACCGACTCTGCCGAACCCCGCCCCGCCAGCTGTTTTGCCGGGCGCGACAGCATGGAGCTTTGCGTTGCCGGGCACGATGAGCGGCTTTTGCTCATCGCCCGTTTCGACAACCTGGGCAAAGGTGCCTGCGGCGCGGCGCTGCAGTGCATGAACCTGGTCATTGGGACAGATGAGACAGAGGGCTTAGTGCTATGAGCATTATAAATGCTTACCACCCGGATTCCGAGCCTATTATCAAAGCCTCAGATTTACAGCCGCCAATTGCGGGTTTCCCCAAAACCGTGGTGGGTTCATTCAAAGAAATTGATCCCTTTCTTGCGCCTTACGATGCACAAATCATTGAGGAGGCGGGTCATCGGCTGGTCGCTCCTGTGTGGCGCGTGAATTATAAAGGCAGCGACATTGCGCTGTTCCAGGCGCGCGTTGGCGCGCCGGTCACAGTTGCCGCGATGGAAAAACTCCGCGCTATGGGAGCTGAGCAATTTTTGTTTTACGGCTATTGCGGTGTGCTTGACCGCGACATCGCGCGTGGCGGCATTTTGCTGCCCACCGCCGCTTACCGCGACGAAGGCACCAGCTACCACTACGCCCTGCCGGACGAGAGCTATATTACTGTGCCAACAGCGGCACGTTTGCAGGAAACTCTCACAGAGCTGGAACTGCCCTATACATGCACCAAAGCTTGGACGACCGACGCCTTTTACCGCGAAACCCGCGCGGCTATGGAAGCCCGGCGCGCGGAAGGCTGCGGTGTGGTAGAGATGGAATGCGCGGCTATTATGGCCATGGCGCAGTTTTATGGTCTGCCCGCTTACCAGTTTTTCTTCGCGGAAGATTGCCTCGACGGTGAAGCGTGGGACCGCCGCAACCTGGGCCATGTCCCGCAAAACGAGCAAGCACGCTGGCTGCAAATCGCGCTGGAAGTTGCCTGCCAAATTGAGAGGAGATACACATGAAACATATCCCCGGCGGCGTTTGCGCCGCACAAGGTTTTACGGCCAACGGCGTGCTTTGCGGCATTAAACCCGGCAGAACGACGCCTGATCTTGCGCTTATTATGAGCGAAACGCCTGCCAACGCTGCGGCAGTTTACACGCAAAATTTGGTGCAGGGCGCGCCAATTACCGTCACGAAACAACACCTGTGCAACAACAAAGCGCAGGCGGTGATTGTGAACTCCGGCAATGCCAACACTTGCAACGCCGATGGCATCGACATTGCAAATGCCATGTGCAATTTGGTAGAAACACACGTAAAAATCCCCGCCGAAGATGTCATTGTGGCCTCCACCGGCGTGATTGGCCAGCCCTTGCCCATTGCGCCCATCCAAAACGGTATGGCAGCGCTCACCGCCGGGCTTTCTCGAGAAAACAATGGCGCTGCCGCGCAGGCCATCATGACCACAGACACGTTCCCGAAAGAATGCGCGGTTGAGTTCGAACTTGGCGGCAAAACCTGCAGGCTTGGCGGCATGGCTAAGGGCTCGGGGATGATTCACATCAACATGGCTACAATGCTGGCGTTCATCACCACCGACGTCGCCATTGCGCCTGATATTGTGGAAGAGATTCTAAAAGAATGCAGCGAAGCGACACTCAACATGGTCAGCGTGGATGGCGACACCTCCACCAACGATATGTGCTGCATCCTCGCCAACGGCATGGCGGGGAACACAGAAATTACCGCTCCGGGCAAAGATTTGAGCACGTTTTGCGCAGCACTCACCCAAGTGTTAACCGAGACAGCAAAAATGCTCGCGCGTGACGGCGAGGGCGCAACCAAGCTGCTGGAATGCCACGTGACCGGCGCGAAATCCACGCAGGACGCACGCCTTGCGGCCAAAAGCGTGATCTCCAGCAATTTGGTGAAGGCGGCAATGTTTGGCGCAGACGCCAACTGGGGTCGTGAGATGTGTGCGCTGGGCTATTCAGGCGCCAGCATTGACATCACGCAGGTTTCAGTGAAATTCAGTTCCGCGGCTGGTGAAATCACGGTATGCGAAACGGGCGCAGGCCTGCCCTTTTGCGAAGATTTGGCCGCGAAAGTGCTTGGCGAAGACGAAATTGTGATTGAAATCGGGCTATGCGACGGCAACGCGAGTGCAACGGCCTGGGGCTGCGACCTCACCTATGACTACGTGAAAATCAACGGCGATTATCGCACCTAGCACCTGCGGTGGGCAATCGCTTCGCGGTGTTCTATCCAAATCACATAAAAAATACCCCTCTGCAAATACAGGGGGGTATTTTGTTTTTAGCCTAACTCTTCAACGCTAAATCATATCCACCACATGTCACCTGGTTTTTCGGTAATCAACACGTCTTTGAGCATGGCAACGGCCTTGCTCAGACCCTCGTTTTGGCTCATCAGGCTATCTTCGTGCTCAATGCTAATGGCGTAATCATACCCAACCATCTGCAAATTACTTACGATATCTTTCCAATAGTTTGCGTCGTTGCCATACCCCACGCTGCGGAACACCCATGAGCGCTTGATTTCATCGCCATATGGCTTGTTGTCCAGCACGCCGTTGATTGCCGTGTTGTACTTATCAATTTTCGTGTCTTTCGCATGAAAGTGGAAGATTGCGTCGCCCATCGCGCGGATGCACGCCACAGGGTCCATCCCTTGCCAAACCAGGTGGCTTGGGTCGAAGTTCGCGCCAATTTCCGGGCCAACGGCCTTGCGCAGGCGCAGCAGCGTCTCGGTGTTATACACGCTGAAGCCGGGGTGCAACTCCAGGCCGATTTTATCAACTCCATGGCTACGCGCAAACGCCGCAAATTCTTTCCAATAGGGAATGATCTTTTCGTTCCATTGCCACTCAAGAATCTCGCCGAAGTCGTTCGGCCATGGGCAGGTGACCCAGTTGGGATACTTCGCGCCCTCATGGTCGCCGGGGCAACCCGAGAATGTGTTCAGGTTGCGCACGCCGCAGGCCTCGGCCAAAAGCACCGCGTTGCGCATGTCTTTGTCGAACTGCGCGGCGATGTCTTTGTTCGGGTGCAGCGGGTTTGCGTGGCAGCTGAACGCGCTGATCTCCATGCCGCTGTCGGCAATCGTCTTCTTGAAGGCCGCAAGCTTTGCCGGGTCGGCCAGCAGCTCTTCCGGGTCAGCATGCGCTTTACCGGGGTAGGCCCCGCAACCGATTTCAACCATCTCTATGCCCAAAGATTTAAAATACTCCAACGCTTGCGCCAACGGCAAGTCGCTCAGCAAGCAGGTGAATACGCCAAGTTTCATAACAATTCTCCTATGTGTTCTTATTTAGCCACGCTATGCCAAGTTGCACGCTCTTGAATCCCTGGTGGCGCGTTTCGTCCTCCAGAATGAGCCATTCCAGGCCAATTTCGTTTGCCGCGCGCACAACGGCATACAAATCGCAGTTGCCCTCGCCCAGCGCACAAGCTTCGCCCGCAATGCCGTCTTTGATGTGCACATGGCACACACGGGCTTTGTTTTGCGTTATAAACTCGTAGCTGTCCACCCCTGCCACGTGCGTCCAATAGGTATCCACTTCCAGCATGCAGGCAAGCTTGAGCGCATCCATCGGTAAAGTGCCGTCGTCGAACGCTTCAAATTCGCTTGCGTGGTTGTGGTAATACAGCGTTATGCCCTGTTGCTGTGCAATCTTGCTCGCCTGTGAAAGAACCGCACAGGTTTCGGCCAGCTCTTTCTTGTCGCCATGCGGCGCGCCCCAAAGCCCGAGGCGCTTCAATCCAAGCGCCTTGTGGAAATCAAGCGTAGCCTGCAGCTTTTCTTCAGCGATGTCTGAAATGTCCACATGCGCGCCAACTGCCACCAAGCCCGCTTCGTTCAATGCTTTGCGAATCTCTTCTGCACTTAACCCATGGTAACCCGCGAATTCCACGCCGTCAAAACCCATCGCTTTGAGCTTCGGGAACAGCGCAAGAAAGCTTTCGCCGTCGGTCACCATGTCGCGCAGGGAATACAATTGCACAGCAAATCTCATGAGTGCTTCTCCTGTCGTACTACCTGTAGGGGGGGCTTGCAAGCCACCCGAAATCTAACAGAATGTCATGTTTTTTATAGCGCGGGCGGCTTGCCGCTTCCCTTCGGTCATATCGGCTATGCCGAGCCCCTACAGCCTGTGTTAATTGAAATAAACCGGTTTGCCTGTCTTGGCACTCTCATAAATGGCTTCGAGGATCTGCGTGACCACAAGTGCTTGGTCGGCGCCGGTGGGGGGCTCTTTGTCGTTGATAATCGCGTCAATCCATGCGCGCGCTTCAATGTCGGAACAATCAGCGCTTTCGCCGTCAAAGAACGCCACGCCGCCCGCTTCGAAGTTTGGCACTTCAATGCATTGGCGGCCATGTTTCACGCTGTTGATGCGCAGGCCGTCGTCGCTGAGCATGTCTGCTCCGGCTTTGGTTCCGGCCAGCAGGCAAACGGCCTCGCGCGTGTCCGCGATGTTGATGGCCCAGCTGCTTTCCAGCACAATTGTCGCGCCGTTTTCCATCACGATGAAGCCAAAGGCACTGTCTTCCGTGGTGAAAATCGCGGGGTCCCAGTCGCCCCAGGCGTTGCCGGTGTTGGTTTGGTCGGCCAGCTTGCGGTAGCTCGTGCCCACCACCATTTTGGGTTTATAGTTGTTCATGGTCCACAACGTAAGGTCCAGCGCGTGTGTGCCAATGTCAATCAACGGCCCGCCGCCCTGTTCATATTCATCCAAAAACACGCCCCAGGTGGGCACGGCGCGGCGGCGCAGCGCAACTGCCCTGGCATAGTAAATTTCGCCCAGTTCGTCTGCGCTCACAATTTCTTTGAGGTATTGTGAATCGCCACGCCAGCGCTGTTGATAGCCAATGGTGAGCTTTTTGCCCGTGCGTTTGCTGGCTTCGAGCATGGCTTTTGCGTCTTCATATGTTTTGGCCATGGGCTTTTCGCACATCACGTGTTTGCCGGCCTCCATGGCATCGATGGAAATAAAGCCGTGGCTGCGGTTTGGCGTGCACACATGCACCACGTCAATTGAGCTATCTTTGAGCAGCTCTTTGTAGTCTGCGTAGACCTTCGCGTCTTCCATGCCGAAGTCTTTGGCCGCTTTTTCGGCGCGCTCTTCAATGATGTCGCAAAACGCAACCATCTTCACTTCGGCAATTTTCGCCAGGCTTGTCATGTGTTTACCGTTGGCAATCCCGCCGCAGCCGATGATGCCAACCTTCACTGTTTTTTCTGCCATGTTAAAAATCCTCCCGTTTATGTCATAATATACTACCATGATTATATAGAACACGCGCAAAAATGTCAAGCGTTTTTTGCTGTAATGTTTCACGTGAAACATTTTGGTTTTGCGCAACCTGCAGGGGAGACTGAATATTTTTTAAAAACCTCTTGCATTCCACATTCGTTTGTGCTATAATCTTATGGTTAGTGCAAAGGAGGTGCCCAAAATGGCAAAATGTGATTACTGCGGCAAAGGCGTAACATTTGGTATCAAAGTTTCGCACTCCCACCGCCGCACCAACCGCGCCTGGAAGCCCAACGTAAAACGTGTGAAAGCAATCGTCAACGGTTCGCCCAAGCGTGTTCACGCATGCACGCGCTGCCTGCGTTCTGGTAATGTCACCCGCGCGGTTTAATCGAAAAAGGCAAAACAAGGCGGGGGAATACCCTGCCTTTTGTCATATCGGGAGGCAAGCAAGTCGCTTCGCTGAGCCGTTTTGCAACAAGAGGTAAAATCATGAACATCGAACAAAAAATGTACGACATCGCTGTGGAACTCATCAACAAGCGCTACCCGAATGACTGGGGCGGCGCGGGCGTAATTCGCACGGAAGATGACCAGTATTTCACCAGCATTTGGCTGGATACCATCAACGACTCGGTTTCGATCTGCATTGAAACCGGGGCGATGTGCGAGGCCTATAAACACAACAAGCGCGTGACCCACAGCCTTTGCGTGTCGCGCGATGACGGCGGCAGCCCGTATGAAATCGTTTCCCCCTGCGGCGTTTGCCAGGAGCGCCTGCGCTTTTGGGGCGACCAGGTGATGGTTGGCGTTACTACGCCTGAAAACGCGCTGAAGTTTGTGCCGCTGGCCGAGCTTCAACCGCACCATTGGACAAGCAATGTGCCGCCGGAAGAGCTGCACAATTACGATTATTTTGAACGAGGGGGCAAGCATGCCTAGTCCCATCAAACACATCCAAAAGCACCTGCCGCCCCGCACAGCGGCGCTCGTCGAAAGCCCGGTCAACCGGCGCTATCTCACCGGCTTTGTGTCGTCTTACGGCTATTTGTTAATTACAAGCGAAAACGCGCTGTTTTTGACAGACAGCCGTTATATCCAAGCTGCTCAGGCCGCAATCAGCGCCTGCCCCGTGGAAGAAACCAAACCTGGGCGCCTGAAAGCGCTGTGCAAGCAGCACCGCGTGAAAAAAATCTGGCTGGAGGGCACGGCAACACTTGAACGCGCACAGCAACTGCAAGCGCAGTTACCCGGAGTGTATGTCGACCTGCGTGGCAAACGCCTGAGCCAATTGCTCAATGACTTGCGCACGTGCAAATCTCCCGCCGAAGTTGAGAAAATCACGCAGGCGCAGCGCATTGCCGAAGCTGCGTTTGAGCACATCCGGACGTATATCAAACCGGGCTTAACGGAGCGAGAAATCGCGCTGGAGCTTGACTACTGCATGTTGCGCAACGGGGCCGAGGCGCTCTCGTTTGAGACCATCATTGCCGCCGGGCAAAACGGCGCAAAACCCCATGCTGTGCCGGGTGAATATAAGCTCCGGCGCGGCGATTTTATCACGTTGGATTTCGGCGCAGTTGTGGACGGCTATCACAGCGACATGACGCGCACCATTGCGCTGGGCAAGCCGAATGAACAGCAACGCGAGATCTATGAGCTTGTGCTTGCTGCGCAGCTTGCCGCGCTTGCGCGCATAAAGCCCGGTGTGACCTGCAAAGCGGTTGACAAAGCAGCCCGCAATGTGATTGAAGCCGCGGGCTTCGGCGATTATTTCCGCCACAGCACTGGCCACGGCGTGGGGCTTGAAATCCACGAAGAACCCCGCCTTGCCGCAACGTCCATGCAAGTGCTAAAGCCCGGCATGGTGGTCACGGTTGAGCCGGGTATTTATCTCCCCGAACAGTGCGGCTTGCGCATTGAGGACATGGTGGTAATCACCGAAACGGGCTATGAAAACTTGACCAAGACAACGAAAGAGTTGATTATACTATGATGACAAAAGAAGCGTATTACGCGCTGGTGCTGAACAACCGGGAACTGGCGAAAGCGCTGGATTACCGCTGCGCCTGCCCCAACACGTTGTGTGACTGGCATGGGGATTGCAAAGTTTGCGTTGCGATGCACCGCCACAAAGCAGACCATATCCCCGCTTGCCTGCAACCCATTTTAAAAGACAAGCTGAAAGCCCTGGCGAAAACCGTTGAGATGGTAGCGCAAGACAAAGAAGCGATTCCGCTGGAATACTTTCATTACATACAGGAGCAAGACCAACAATGAAGAACACCGAACGCTTTACTGGCAAAGCGGACGTCTATGAGCAAAGTCGCCCGGACTACCCAGCTGAGGCACTTGCCTGCATTGCGCGCGAGTGCAATCTTGCGCCCGGTGCCATGGTTGCCGACATCGGCGCGGGCACGGGCAAGCTCACGCGGGCGCTGCTGGCGGAGGGCTACAACGTTACCGCAGTTGAGCCAAACGCCGATATGCTTGCCACTCTGCGGACAAACTTCCCGGACTTGCATATGGTTGCCGCGCCTGCCGAAGCCACAACCCTGCCCAGCCATTGTGTGGACGCCATTACCGTGGCGCAGGCCTTTCATTGGTTCGACCACGACAAATGCAAACTCGAGTTTGCGCGCATCCTGAAACCCGGTGGCAAAATTGCGCTGCTGTGGAACAACCGTGAAGAGGGAAGCTTCGCTTTGAAACACCTGGAGGTTATGCAAAGACACCGCGTGGGAGCTCCTCCTCACTTCAAAAGCGAAAACGAAACAAATGCATTTTTCCGCACGCACAAAACACATCGCTTTGCCAACAAGCAATATTTTGACGAAGAACGGCTGCTTGCCCTCACATTTTCACGGTCTTACACACCCGCGCCCAGCGATCCGCAGTATTTCGCACTGGTGCAGGCCGTGAAGACGCTATTCGCCGAACACGCGCAGGGCGGCGTGGCGGAATACGTCTATCAAACCAGTGTAGTCATCGGGGAGTTATAACATGCCAATCTTCGCCATCGCCGACACCCATCTCTCATTTGGCAGTGCAAAGCCGATGGACATCTTCCCCGGCTGGGGAAACCATGCCCAGCGGCTGGAACAAAATTGGCGCCATCTGGTGACGGACAACGACACCGTTGTGCTGCCCGGCGACATCAGCTGGGCAATGTCGCTCGAGCAAGCCCTGCCAGACTTTCAGTTCCTGCACAATTTGCCCGGCACAAAGATCATCCTCAAAGGCAACCACGATTATTGGTTCACCACCCGCAAAAAAATCGAGGACCTTTGGGCAGCCAACGGCCTCACAAGCCTGAAACTGCTGCACAACAACGCAATTTTAGCTGAAGGCACCGCCATTTGCGGCAGCCGCGGTTGGTTTTTCGACAGCGACGAACCTGCCGACCAAAAAGTCCTCGCGCGGGAAGCCGGACGTCTGCGCACCTCCATTCAGGCAGGGAAAAAACTCAGCGATAGCCTGTGCGTGTTTTTGCACTACCCGCCCATTACGCAGGACAGAATCTGTGACGAAATTAACAACGTGCTCATCGAAGAAAACGTGCCCTGCTGTTACTATGGTCACCTGCATGGTGGGGCGATCCAATGGGCCTTTTTGGGCCGCCGCGACGGCATATGTTATAACTTAATTTCGGCCGACGCGCTCAATTTTATGCCCAAACTGATCCAACAGTGAAGAAAATTTGACTTAGTATGGAATTAACACTTGACAACCAGCATTGGCTGTGTTATACTATTAGTTGCGAACGCGGGATGGAGCAGTTGGCAGCTCGACGGGCTCATAACCCGTAGGTCGGGGGTTCAAGTCCCTCTCCCGCAACCAGATTGAAAATACCATCTATTGATACTTTATCCGTAGGTGGTGTTTTTACAAATGCGCTTGTAGCTCAGGTGGATAGAGCAACTGCCTTCTAAGCAGTGGGTCCGGGGTTCGAGTCCCTGCAAGCGTGCCAAAAAGATAAAAAAATCAATGTTGAGAAGGACAAACCCTTATGTATCAAGGGCTTGTCCTTTTCTCATTGTGAAATCGAAAAAAGTAGAACCACAGAATACTTTGTATTTTGACACACTGCTTTTTTATAGTGGACAGGCGAGTTTGTGGGTCAAAAGTTCTCGCTCAATCGCCTGCGCAAGAAAAAAAGCCCTGACTCTTCCATTCATAAACCCGCCCGTGCAGCACAAACTACCTTCTGAACAAAACATTCAGGAGGTTCAAATTATGTCACGCAAGGTAAGAATTGGATTGATTTTCGCGGGCTTGGCTGTGCTGATGCTGGCATTGTATGGTTGTAGCCGCACGCGCGAGCCCTATCCACCAACAACGCATCCACCCACCACCTACCACCCACCCACAACAGAATATCCACAGACCCAATATCCACCAACCACACAATATCCGCCCACCCTGCCGGAATATCCCAACAATGGATATCATTCCTACAACCACACTGCGCCCGCCAATGCCGCACCCGCTGCGCAATTCCCGGCACCCACCATTGAGCGCGGCAAGCCAGACCCAGGCGCTAAAACCCACACGGGTTTAAGGCCTTTGCCGCCCCGGGCCGCGCAAGTTGTTGACCCAACCAACAGCCGAAACCTGCCCACAACCAAAATTGAACACGCTTACGGCGTGCCTGAAAATGGCGTCCCGCACCAGATCTCGCTCGACAGCCAGCGCTTTTTTGAATCCAAAGGCTACGCGGCCGTCACTTACGACATCGCAGCCATGCAGCCTGGTGCCGAAAAAACGCTGTATTTGACCTTTGATTGCGGCTATGAAAACGGTAACACCGCCATTGTGCTTGATGCATTGAAAGAAAAAGGCGTCACCGCCGCGTTTTTTTGTACAACAGACCAGCTCAAAACCGCGCCCGACATCGTTGCCCGTATGATCAACGAGGGCCACATCGTGGGCAACCACAGCGTGAGCCACCCCTCGTTTGCGGGTATCTCGCGCGAAAAAATGGAGTGGGAAGTCATGGAGTTCGACAACTACCTGCGCGCGAACTTTGGCTACAGCGCGCCCTTCTTCCGCTACCCGCGCGGTGAATACAACGAATCGGCGCTTGATGCAGTGGCAAGTCTTGGCTTCAGTAATATATTTTGGTCATCGTCTTATGCCGACTGGGATGTGAACACCCAAAAAGGTGCGCAGTTCGCACTTGATACTGTAACCGGTCGATTGCACCCGGGCGCAATCATTTTGCTGCACAGCGTTTCCAGCGACAACGCGCAC
>Ga0131853_10019451_pt1 | contig 12363 bp, 8 predicted proteins | sample TergutLab28metaG_FD_92764 | JGI IMG/M metagenome (GOLD analysis project Ga0131853, IMG submission 92764) | Labiotermes labralis P1 segment gut microbial communities from Petit-Saut dam, French Guiana - Lab288 P1 (version 2) (version 2) | ecosystem: Host-associated > Arthropoda: Insects >...
ATGCCCATCTTCAGGAGACCAAGACGTGTGTTACTGCACGTGGTGTGCTGCGCTGGTTCTGCTGGATGTGGTTGGTAGCGGTTGTGGGGCGCTGTGTTGTAGGGTGCGAGCACTGTGAAGGTTCACAGTACCAGCGCAGCACACCACGTGCAGTAACACACGTCTTGGTCTCCTGAAGATGGGCATAATGATGCCCGAAACATGTTGAGAAAGTGTTGATAATAAACATATAACTGTTGCATTTTGTTGGTTTTCTCTCTCACTTCATGCAGGTCTTCATGCAAAGTGGCCATGAAAATTGTTCCCTCTGATTGAGTTCGTAAAATTCCGTTAAATCAAGAAAAATAAAATTTTATAAAAATTTGCTTAGTGTTTCTCAAGTTGTTACTTGCGTACAGATGGACGGACAGACGGATATAGCTATTTTAACATAAGATTGACAAGAATGCAGACGCGCGTAGAACTGTAACGTCGCTTTCCGCTTCACTGCCATGAACCTAATACTGAACACCAAAATGGATGTATTATGGAATTTATCCAGTACTTACTGTTGCGAAACTTTAAGGTAGCAACAGCTAAACTCTTTGCAACTGTCTAATTGAGTTCTCGGTAGGATTCGAATCCCCATTGCCAAAACCCCTTTTTGAATTACACGAGTAAGCTTCACTTTCTTAATTTGAATGTCGTTCAAGTCCTATACAGCTTTATCTACTACGTATATGCTGTAATACTGACAAGTAAATCAATAATATAACGGGATAAATCAGATACTTTTGTGTCTGTCCAGTGTGTGGACAACACAGCGAAAGAAAAGCAGTTGAGATTTAGGTCCCTTTTGGAATACGATTTGCGTGTACTACAGCGACTTGATTACTGTCTGACACTGGCAGTCCGTGCTGTTGGGAACAGCGTCTCGGTTCGATTCCCGATACGTGTAGCTATTGTTCTCTTCAACCCTGTGTCTGAGTCCATAGACATAGCAGCCGATGGATGAAGCCGATTCCTCACCTCCACGTTCGTTGTGCTTCTGCATGACTTCATGCAGGGACATTGACAGCGCCGCGAGCCTGTTGGCTAAAAATTTTGTTCTGAAATTTGAAAAAGTACAGATATTTCAATGAGGTTTATAGAGGGCCCTTTGGTGAGATAAAAATGTGACATGAAGGTGTGGATTCAGTTGGATCTATCTTCGTTTCCACGAACGGATAATGATGAATGTCGAAGGCTGACGCTGGATATAAAATAGAAATTTTCTACGTACTGCAGACCTGCTTGGTGCATTACATCACAGGAAATAATGTCGCAAAGGGACAGAACGATTGTTGGCTTTTCTAATTATTGTTGGACTATTCATGTAAATCTGCTTCAAAGAGTATCCTTTTCTGAGCTGAAACACCGTTCAGTCTGGTCGCTACTTGGCAGTGTTTCGGAGTAACCTGCTGCCGCTTTCGACGACACCACTTTATGTGGTTACTGAGATAAACAAAGCCTGTCCCCCTGTTTGTGCTTTCCCATATCTTCTCCTCTTCTGTTTTATACGATATGCTTTCTTCTGTCTCTGCGACATTCTTTCTAACCAGTTGGTAATCTACTATTTTCCTTGTACCGTCTCCGAAGAGCGTTTTGTATGTAGAAGTATGCGTATATACAAATATGTATTACAAATTACCATTGCTTTGTATAAAAAATGTTTCACTACAAGTAGGCTACATGTTTCCACAGGAAAGGCTTGTCATCAGGCCTTAATACATTACTTCACTGTGGAAAATATCTCTCTACAAGGCAGTACGTAATTAACTGTGTGCTGCGGAGACGTTCTTCTGTAGCAAATAGCCCTCAGATAATGAAGAATTCCCCGCATTTTATGGAACCCAAATGTCCTTTACCTTATATTGGCCATGTTAATAGGATGTGTCGTAGAAGAAAAGTAAGTCAAGAATTTATTAATATTCCCCAGGGAAGTCGACTATGAGGACAAAAAAAAAAAGGACAGATAGTATAACCGTGTATAAACAGAAATTAAAAGAGGTAGAATTAAAACTGAAAAGAGAGATCAAAAAACAGATCTAACTGGTAAAAGTCCATTGAGGAGGCACAGGTCAGCGTTGGACTGTAGGGCGATCTAAGAAGAAGAAGGACAGCCCATTACCATGTTCATAACGTACCGTCACTTGTCTGTATCGTGAGCCAAATGAATTCAGTCCACAACCAACCATCTTATCTCTTGAAGATCTATTTTATACGTATTCTCCCTTCTTCACCCAAGTCTTCCAGGCTGTCTCTCCCTTTAGGCTTTTCCAGCCAAAACTCTGTATGCTTTTTCTTCTCTCCCAGGCCTTTCATAAGCTCCTGCTCTCTCATCCTCCATTTAATAGCCCTAAAAATGCATGATGAGGGGTGCTATCATGAGGCCCCTCTTTAAGCACTTTTCACCAGTCTCATGTAATTTCTTCTATCTTAATTGGAAATATCTTCAACACCGTGTTCTCGAATCTCAAACCGTCATTCCATAACATGACAGACCAAGTTTTACACCCACACGACAGGTAAATTTATACGTTTGCAGCAATATACAAAGGTGTTTTTAAATCGTATTACGCTTGACTACACTACACTCGGACCGCTTCGCGTGACGGCAGGCAGCGTGGCGACGACCGCTGTTCCAGTTTACCAGGATTCGGGGCCCACAAGTTTCAGTCCAATGCATTTCAGTTATTATTAGGTTTTGTAATCTTCATATTTGAACAAAAAATGTTGTTTGAAGTATTTTCCTTCCGCTGACAAACTCGCGTCACATCCGATCAGCACCTTCATGCAAGTTGTATTTCTGCTGGTAAAATTCAGAACACTACATTCTGAATACTTGCTTTGTGATCCTTGTCAGTGCGGTGATTATCACTACATTTTATCCTATGACACGCGTCACAAGTACAAGTCACACTGGTTCAGATTAGGAGAACGAGGGTGTCACGGACCCCTGCTTACTCTTGTCACAAAAATAACTCTTTACATTAAGATTTACCGCACTGACTGCTGAAGAATGGGCCTAGAGTGTTACGCTATCGCAAAAGCCCTCAGAAATCGTTTCCGAATGTGTTACTAGTCGGTGTGATTTTGTGGTTTCAGAAAAAAATAGCTGGTCCCAGTAATCCTAACAGCACACTCAGCACACCACGCACCACCATGTAAATGGCATTTGGTGAGTTAATATGAGAAGCCTCTTATTTTGATTTTTCACTTATCCGCGCAGGTGGAGTCAAGCGTCGCCGGAAAACAGAACTTTTTTTAAAAAATCTGTGGCGCGACAACCCCCAGTGGGTCAGGGCCTCCTCATTGTCGAGGCTTCACGATCACACTCAGACACACCGCACTCGGTAGGACTCCTCCGGACGTGTGATCAGCCCGTCGCAGGGAACTTTACCTGACAACACACAACATTCACAAGAGACAAACTTCCATGTCTCCGGCGGGATTGGAACTCTCAATCCCAGCAAGCGAACGGCTGCAGACTCACACCTTAGACCTCGCAGCCACTGGGATCGGCGCTAAACAGAGCCAGTAAGGGTTTATTTCTCCGGCATAAACCCCAGGAAAGTATTATTGCATAAGATTCGGTCTTGTTTTGACATCTGTGTCGTAGAATTTCTGAACCACAGCGGTATTATATGGATGCAAATCCACAAGTTTTGTCGCGTTTCATGCTTGTGACGCAGACACTCCCAGTTGATGTGGAAGACGAAACAGTCTAGCAAAAATTTCGTCTGCCTCTTACGTATTTGTGTAAGACAGTTGTACGTGGGCTATATTCTAGTTATTGTAAGTATACATTTTCTTTTACACCTCAAATCTCACTTCGTTATAGTTTTGGACGTAAATACACTGCAATAAATAAAGTCAAATTAAATGTCGCGCACTGACAGTCGCGCCAAAATACCTTTTTAAGCGGGGGACAGAATATGATCACAGATTTTTTATATTCGTGGTCCCGTGCATCGTTAATTTAGGTTGTAGAAATCCAACGAGATGCAACAGTATGCAGATATTTATTTACTGCTAAATTATTCTACATGTTTCGGGCGCCCATCGCGCCCATCATCAGAAGTACATAACCGGTCCGGTCCCAAACCAGCCCTTGAGGAAACTTGAGGAAGCTTGCTCCCCAGATAGTATGAAGTGTAACAGAGGCTGCAACTACAGTTTTATGTACTCCTGATGATGGGCGCGATGGACGCCCGAAACATGTAGAGTAATTTAGCAGTAAATAAACGTCTGCATACTGTTGCATCTGGTTGGATTTCATCAACCTATGATCACAGACATTAACACACTGTTCTTGTATTGTAGAATCAAGTTTTGCCTCTCTTTACAGTGACGTAAAATATTTGGCTTGATTTATGTTTTTTACTGGATGTTACAATAATCAACAGTAATTTTATTAAAACCTATTTCAGCAAGTATATAAAAATAATATATGCGAAAATTTGCAGTCGACGTGTATGTGCAATTGGACACTGATACCATACGTAAGTGTCTTTTCGAAATTCGTTCACATGCTCAAACGCCTTATAGCGACAGTGTCCATACTGGTATATCGTTTTATTTGCAGTTAAACCACAATCCGCCTTAGAGCAGCTGAGAGTAAACAGGACATATCGTACGGCGGAATAAATTTCTCCTTGGATCCTGAACTAGTTTCTTTAGACTTAACTGCAGGATATAAGAAATCACGTAACTTTAGGGAGCCGGGATATTTCAGTTTGTATAGCGATTAGTTTACGGCGGCATGACCGAGGAAACTGGGTTCAATTTCTGGTACAGGCAAGATATTTCTCCATTTCGTAGGATCTATGACCACTCTAGGTGCTAGTCAGCCTTCTTTTTGGTGGGTTCCGAAGACTTCTTCGTTTGAAGTAAAGCGGCCGGGACGTGAAGTTGTATACTCACTTGTATCTAGTGCCGAATTAATAAAGCGCAAAGTGATATCTCCCTTCCTTCCTACGACTTAACTGCGTGGTGTTTAATTAAGCAAAGGGACGACACTACATTTCGTCTTATTCTGCGCATAATGCTTGTTGTCAGTAAGCTGTGGTTGTAACACAAAATGCTCGCAGTTCATTGAGGCATGGAAATGCCGCTGCAGACTTACTGCGCATAATAAATTCTTGTGTTTCTGCGGTTACATCTTAGAGTTAAAGTGATGCAAGGGGCTGTTCATGGCATTAGAGATTAATGTGACGCGGACTGAAGTAACGGACAGGCTTTGCGTAGCGAGAGTTAGGTCTGTGTCCATTTCTCTGTCTTCAGTCAATTTTGCGATACACAAGGGAACAGCTTGTTGGGTTGGGGGGGGGGGGATGGCGCTGCCGCTCCGGGCGGCAGAATACAAGTGACGTCAAAATGTGTGGAGAAATGAGTATTTTAAATTAAAAACAAATATTGTCAGCCCTCAGCAAATTTTAAATGTTTGAGCCTAAATAAAAGGAAATTCTTTTATGTTGCTGATATTTTTAAAATTCGTAATTTCTGTTATGGACTGGAATATTGATTAAACGCCCCGGGCGTCAAAATACGCACCTACGCACTGGGATCATTACGCCGTGCAGTCGAGGTAGCCAACACTGTGCCACGTTAGGTGCAATGTCAACGATACTGCTGAAGCTTGGGGCACTCTTCGTATTGACATTTCCCGTCATAATCAGATGACTGACAACATGCAACCTACACGAGAACAGTGAACAAATAACTTATAACAAACCAAGACCACTGCCTTCCAAACCCCTGAAAAATTAGAACCTAATGAGAGAAGTAAGTGAAACGCCCCACGATATGCAAAATCTTAAAGTAAAGAGACCGCTTGGAAGACATAAGCATAGATGGGATGTTAGTATTAAAATTAATTTGAAAGAAATAGAGTGTGAGGCTGTGGATTAAATTCAACTGACCCGGCACAGGGAACTTGATGAGCTGTCGTTAACAAGGTAATGAATTTTAGGTGTTCATTACGTGCTGGTAATTTCTTGACGAACTGCGCTACAATTAGCTTTTAATAAGGACGCTGCTCCTTACAGTCACACACTTCGTTATTAATTTCGGTTGTGCCCTTGCGACTGTGCGCATGAACTAACGTTGTCGTAGGGAAAACGTTGGTAACACTGACAGGAGCTATAATCAATGATTTATCTTATGTACGGAAATTATTCGGTCAGAATTAGAGTTATGTCTGTATTCAAGCACGACGCCATGCAGATGTATGAGGGAGTGGAGGTATAGATCCACTGACTCTTAGCTTCGGCGCTACATGCAGTTGAGAGCTCGTCTTCATGCTCCTGGTGTGTACTCAAGGCCCATGGCGTAGGATGGTAGGTTGGCCTCGCTAGACTGTAGGCCCGCTGCGAATACGGGCCACATCGCAACGCTTGTGCCCTTGTTACACTCCAGCCCTGGTGGTGTAATGGCTGTTCACGTCTTGCTCCAGCGAACAGCTACTATAAGCGGGTGTCGTTTTCATTTGGATTGGTGCTGTGTCCGCCACGCCTCCTGGTCAGGACATCTGTTCGGTTGGCACACGAGGACGTAATCGCGAGGGTGAAACCCAACCCCACACATTTTGTATTCATTTTTCCTGAATATCACTTGGGATCTTCTACGTGCCATCGTTTCTCTATTTATCAAACATGAGACATGCTTCTACACTTCAAGTCCTCAACATGTCAAAGAATGACGAAAAATACGTAAGAGTTACAGTGACAGGGAGGAAGTGACTTTAGTAAAAACATTGGCTGAATTGTCTGGGTGTTAGTTAGGCAAACAGACATAAATTATCAATCAATTTAAACACCCATGCTATAGTTAAGGATTCCATTCGTCCCGGATTTCCTTGGGAAAGTCCCGATTTTCTGGGTTTGAAAAAGTTCTGTCTCGGTGTCCCGCCAAATTCGGTTCGAGGAGCCAAATGTCCCGGTCTTTTCTAAGTAAGTACATTTTCGACAATGCTTACGAATATTGTGAATTCCCCACAATGGTAGAAAATATCTACAGGAGCCGGAAAGACATCAACTAGTCACTGACTGGAAGGGATAGGAGAGTGAGAGAATGATTATGTGTTAGTGATTATAGTCTGGAATGGGGCTGCGAATGATTAGGCAAATATAGTGGCTATATAGAGAAACTCCAGTAAGCCTAAGTGAACCGATTGTCCAAGTTTCGGTGTTGTTATTATTATCATCATCATCATCATCATCTCCTTCATGCAGGGTATTTATAGACTACCTACATTCCTGAGACAAACTATGCCCTAGGGAATACAGTGTTGCAGCTATTCATGGTGCTTATATCTTTAGTTTCAGTTTTGAATCTATTGTACTTTTACATTAGTACTTTCCGAAGTATATGTGCAGTGCCCAATATGGCTGTTTTTGTAGTTCCTTGACTTCATGTTTTCCTGGTATGTTGCTCACGTATTTTCTGAATGACTTTGAAATAGTCCCAGTCGCCCCTATTATTTATTACTGGTATCACCTTTGTTTTTACATTCCACATGCGCTGTATTTCTATTAATTATTATTATTATGTAATTTTTTATATATGTGTGTCATAATTTTTATCTGATTTACATATTTTAAAAAGATTTCGCGTAACAAGTGATGAAGACTCAGAGGAAGCATGGAATGTTCGGCTTCCATCCTTACTTTGACATTCGGCACAAATAGGACAGCAGAGTTATTAGCTTCACGCACCGGTCGCACTTTACCCACAAGGAAATTCTTTGGTATATATATATATTTTTTTTTTTGTTAGAGGCTGAGTGGACCCCAGGATTACTGAATGCAGACAAAAAGAATAGGTCACTTAAATATCTCCAAGGACCCTACCAGGAATCGAACCCGGAACATTCCTTCTTGTGGCGCAGTGCCTCAACCAACTGCTCGCCCCGATTTGTATAATTATCTGAATATTAATAAATTACTCTGCTTTTGTGTTTACGTAATGAATTAAAAATGTTGTCTTCTACGCCCATGCCCATCACCTAAACGCTATTTGGTATCCCGTTTTTTGGTTTATAAAAACGGTATCCTTTTCTGTAGCTCAAACAGCTTCTCGCCGGGCAGGCTTCAGTTCATGGTGAACAAAATGACACGGGGGCTGGCTTCGTTCTGCGAGTACTTCACTATCGAAGATCAAAGTTTTCTGTGATGTTAGGCCGTGTCGACTGGTTGCGAGGCAACACAGTGTAACATCTCAGAAGATCTTAACGTTTACCAGCACCGCTGTAAGAGCCTCGGATGTCGTTGAGCAAGTGGGCACTAGCCCCGGGCGCAGTACGTTTAGGTGCACGAAATTAAAAAGTAGAGAGTTAAAAAATAAAATGTATATTCTACGAATTATTCTTGACGGACAGGGGGTGGGGGCCGCAGTTCAGTAGCTTGCTTCTGGCACCCGAGGCATAGACACTCTTATTTATGGTCCTGCTGCTAACAATTATCATTCCACCAATGTTCCATACTCATCTGTCAGGCCCTGGTAGGATAATCCTTGGTACCAAAGGCCTCTTTTCTCACCCCACTACCACAAACAACGAACCTGAATAATGTACCAAAAAAAAACAAAAAAAAAAAGCCAGATGAAGTTTTCTTTGCGGTTTTGTTCTGTCAATGTATTACTGAAACAGAATGAAGTGCTATCAATGTAGCGTTTACACTGAGTGTTTGGACCATGGGTCTCCAACCCACGGCCCGCCAGGTTGTATTATGCCACCCGCGCACACGTTTATGAATATTTATATACTGTAGAAAGTACGCATTAATTTAGGTAATTAGGTATACAACTTGATGTCATTTTTTCTACGTGCGGCCCGCGAACCAGCCCAAAATAACTGGGCGTGGCCCTTTGCCATAAAAATGTTGGATGCCCATGGTAGAGACTATGTCAAGCTCTGCAGCCTGATACCGGCGTGGACCCCGACTATAAGCGGACAGAAGGATACTCAAGCATGAAGGACTTCCCATAGCAAGTGTAACAGCAATTTTGTCGCAGTCTCAACGTGACATCTTGCGATCATTTGTAACACGCAGGAATAGGAGTGCGGTTCTGTCCTGAAGGCGGGCCCTAGCTGTTAAAGCCATTATGGCATCACGTCAGGTCTAAACCGCTGCTTCTTACAGGCGCCCTAGCGAGGTACTGGGACACGCGCAGGTACGTTCATTCTTTTTGGAATGTATATACCTTCTGATACTAGTGGATACGGAAGGCCAATAGTATATAGTAACTTCTTTGCGCTTGTCTGTCTTAATTTTCTGTTGATATCACTTTCTTTCCCAGGGAACGCTAGCGTTATGTGGACAATGTGCATCATGTCTGTGGTTGTGGGTTACCATCTTGTTATTACTTTATTTTCTGCATCCTTTTCTATTATAGTTTTAGGTACCCATGGGTATTTACAATTTGTATTGTAACTTTCATTACCATCTCCCTTTGGCAAGCTTTATACTTTTAGCTTATTACCACAGATTATCCGTGTGCCGGGTAGCTCAGTCAGTATAGGACTGACTACAGGCTAGACGGTCCGGGATTGAATCCCGGTGGGGACGAGATTTTTCGCCCGTCCAGATCGGCTCTGGGGCCCACCCAGCCTCCTGTAAAATGGGTACCGGCTTTTTCCCGCGGGTAAAGTGCGGCCGGGGCGTGCTGCTGACCACTTAGCCCCTTCTAGTGCCACGGTCATGGAAGAGTAGAGCTATACCTCTACCCACCCACTGGGCCACACCGGGCCTGTAACGGGATCACTTTACCTTTACCTTTACTACAGATTATCCAGTAATTGAAAACGATTCATTCTGTCTGACCCAACGAGTGCCTCCCTAGCTTTCATCTTCAGTCCGAAAAGCGATCTAGTTCACTGCACATGTTCCGTTTGCAATACCATTCGTATATGATAGACAGTCTACAAACAAGGCAAGACCAACTGCAGTTTACCCATCATCAGATAGCTTTAGAACTGGCTTACGTAGGTCAGTATCATGGGTTGTAGGATCAACGCCAAATTCCTTCCAGTTCCCTTCAGATTTATGCAATCAGTTTCCCTCAGGGACGTCTTAACCATAGGCTACTGCACTCCACCTTCAGGTGGGCCCGTCGTGTTTCTGCGCAGCAGCCACAGGCCGTTGGTCATGCTTTACACAGTTCTTCGTAGTCCGACCATCTACATTCCCTCTTCATCTGCATGACAGAATGTGTGTGTCACTCGTCCTCTGTGACAAGTCGGAATTAGAAACATCAGCACAGTTTGACACCGTGCCAACGTCGTGAGGTTTGTCACTTCACTTGAACAACTCATCTAGAAGTTCAAAACAGCCTGCCACTGGTCGTGATCCTGAGCCAGTTCAAAATATAAGCTATTGAATCATTACAGGTAACCAAGCAGAAATTGAAGATTCAACGCCAAAATCAGAACCCAAGCTGCTCACAGTTCAGGGCCAGTTACATTATTACACTTTACCCACTATTTCCATACAGTTTGTCTTTCTGATAGACGAACCCAACCGTTTTCCAGAAATCTATTTCTGTTGTGCCTAAAAAATTTTTCTCCCATCCAGTCCATTTTAATTTTCTCGAATTCTTACCTTAATATCATTACTAGGATACAAGCAATATTTGTGAAGGTCATCGTTCTGTAGGGCCAGAGTCCAAAATTGCTTAACTGTGATAGTTATTTCTGGACCAAATACTTTTACATCGTTGGCCATGTGTTTTCGTCCAAAAAATAATAAAAAGCTCTTTTCAAAGCCATATTTCAGAGTTATCAAAATTATGACTTTGTTCTTATGATGAGTACTAAACTTGTTAGCGGAATACAATTTTCATCTAGGAAGTGTGTCATCCCCGTTGAGTGTGTGAAACTTGAGAATTGTATATAGTCAAACACAACTGTGTCACATAGGTGTATTTAATGGCTAAATGGATAGCTACATGTTTCGGCCCGTACTGGCCATCTTCAGGTTGTCTTAAGAGAACTGTCTTAGGATCTTACTATATGCATATAGTAAGATCCTAAGCCAGTTCTCTTAAGACAACCTGAAGGTGACCAGTACGGGTCGAAACATATAGTTATCCATTTAGCCATTAAATATACCTATGTGACCCAGTTGTGTTTGACTATATACAGTTTCCAAGTACAATTTTCATGCTCATTGACCAAGTATAGGACGAACCTCTAACATCACAGTTTGTCATTTCATCAACCTGTAAAACTTTCACTGAAAAAGAAGCCCGTGGCGAGTATCGGACCAAATACAGGAATGCAAACTGTGAGCATTGTGGTTAGATTGACATGAACAGACGAGATTCGAAAAGAGTATATCCCGTAAATTTCTATAATTATTGCGGCTGGAGCCAACGTGCTATTTATATTGTGGAAATGAAGAGGAACAAACGAAGCGAGGAGTGAAGTCTAATTATTAGCACCGTGATAGACGATTGAAATACGTCATTTCCTAGATTCTGGCTAATTGTCATTTCCTAACTTTACTGTATCTTGTTCATTATACAGTTTAACGAATTCCATTAAGCGTAAACAACTGTCGTAGAATTATGGCATTCCAAATTAAAATTTCTAAACATGAATTTCATATGTTGTGTGCTGCGTACAGCTCCGATCTCACAAAAATAATTCATCTCATGTAGAATATGATGAATACTGTTTAGGGAAATAATCACTGTTTATTGTGAGGGTAATATGAAGCATGTAGTTAAAATACGTAGGTAAAATTAATAAAATTTTAATGTTGCTCCGGGTGGTGTATTAGCTATTGGGACCTTTACAGAAACATCGACTGAATGGGGTCTTTAGTGGCTTCCAGAGCCAGGGATGAAAGGCTGATGGCTGGCGTAGTGCTTGATCTTTGGCTATTAGTGCTTTTGGATAATTTAGTGTATGATTTTAGGATCTTCGCAGTGATGTACCAACAGGATTTACTAACACTAGTTGTACCCATGCGAACAATTCGGACATAGAAACAATAAAATATTTAATCAACAAACATTTACCTACAAATTTGAAGGCTTACAGCACTTCTCGATATAAAATATTTTATTTTATCATTCTGTAATTTTTCCTACATTGTCAGTGCCCTTCAGAATTTGCAACAGTGACCTTGTCCCATGAAGAGGTTTGGAAAAACGCCACATAAAGCTATCCATGGGGAAAATATCAGATAATTGATATTATTTTTATATTAAAACCAACTAGATGCCCCAATGTATCAAATTTATTTCATTCTGGAATGACACTCTGCATGTTTCGGACGTTCTTTCCGTCCATCATCAGGAGTACAAGACTGTACATGCAGTAACAGGCATTTGTCAAAC
>Ga0131853_10019455_pt1 | contig 12358 bp, 4 predicted proteins | sample TergutLab28metaG_FD_92764 | JGI IMG/M metagenome (GOLD analysis project Ga0131853, IMG submission 92764) | Labiotermes labralis P1 segment gut microbial communities from Petit-Saut dam, French Guiana - Lab288 P1 (version 2) (version 2) | ecosystem: Host-associated > Arthropoda: Insects >...
ATGCCATAGAGAGGATAACAATGACATCCAGCATGGGAGTTGAGTTTTGAAATGCCATAGAGAGGATAACAATGACATCCAGCATGGGAGTTGAGTTTTGAAATGCCATAGAGAGGATAACAAAGACATCCAGCATGGGAGTTGAGTTTTGAAATGCCATAGAGAGGATAACATTAAAATAGGTCTTAGAAGTTTTAGGGTACGTGGACTGGATTTATGTGGGGTAGAATAATGACTCTTTTTGTGCAACTTCAGTTTTCATAAAATGCGGGAGCATTCTTGACTAGCCCAGGAATTATTACCTTCCTTAAGAAGTGTGCCCATGCAGTTAGTTAGGTGCATAGTTAGTAAGTTAGTTAGTTATTTTCACATATAATACCTAACACCAACTTGTTGCGCGATGTTTTTATTTAGTAATAATTCCTCAGAAATGATTCGACCTCAGTTTTTAGCCATCTTCATCGAGCTCGTTGTTTTTTCTGTTGTTCAGCTTCTGTGCCAAATTATTTTGTAGCAGTTTACATTATCAATGGAAATTATAATCAAAATAAAAATAATAGAGTCCTTAAAATCGGTTTTTCAACATGAAGTCAGTTTATACAATATAAAATTATATTAATTAGAGACTTATGCAATTTATTGTGTCGAAGCGTCTGTGCTGCATCAGTCAAAAAAACCACGAGCAACTTGGAGATGGTCAAGAACTGAGGCCGAAAGAGTCAGAGCAATAATTAATAAATACAGTCATTGTGCAACCAGTTGGTATTAATTGTTGAGTATGTATATATGTATGTAATATAGTTATACGGAAAATGTAAACCGTAAAAGGTAAAATTCACCCTAGAACAGGCAATGAAGGCCCAGACAGGGAGTAGAGATATAGCTCTACACTTTCTTTAACCTCGGCACTAGATGTGGTGGGTGGTCAACGCCACACCCCGGCCGCTTTACCCCCGGGAAAGAGACCTGGTACCCACTGTACAGGAGGCTGAGTGGGCCCCAGGGCCGGTCTGGACGGGTGCGGAAAATCTCGCCTCCACCGGGATTCGATCCCCGGACCGTCCAGCCCGTAGCGAGTCGCTATAACGACTACGCTAAGTGCAATATTAAATACCTTTCCTACTTTGTTTGTTTGTTTGTTTGTTTTTTTGTCCTTCCGTCTGTTTGTTTATTTGTTTTTTGTCACTTTTCATCTTTATGTTATTTTTTCGTCAGAACTCAACTGTCTTTCTCTCTCCCAACAAATTAAAAACAATGAGTGATTTTCGGCCAAAGTTTCGACACAAAGTTTGGCGTATAATGGCAGGACTGGCACCTCCAATTAGCATTGGAGCTATGGGAACAACTGGCATCCGGCAAACATGCATTCGTAATGTGTCAACAAATGCCAACTAACAAGTGACACATTACAAAACGTAGCTAAAAATTTACAAATGTAACCGTGGTGTACATTCTTAACATGAATATGCAATATGAAATGATAGATAACGACGAAGAAATTAATTATGGATTACAAAGGCATAGCGCTGGGTATTGGCGAAGGGAGAGTTCAAATGAATGTCTGTACAACAGGATGCAATTTCATGTAAAACTTCCGACTAGTAATTTTGGTTTGTTTTGGGATCGAAACTGTATTAGCCTTTTAAAGACGAAACGTAATCTGCTTTATATAAGGCATCAGACCGTACCGCGCTGTAAACACTTTCCACCACGGTTATAAAAACAAATCAGTTAATGATGTATAAAACAAACGTCACTGTCTGTTCTGAGATCCGTACAAAACACTCAACACAAAGCGAGCACCATATGGAATTTTTTTTGACTTTAAACCTGGTGGTGAGTAAAGAAAAGTTAGGCTTTAAAACTTTAATACTCTAGGCCCGTCTAAGAATTCTCGTATTCAGTACATCGCCTAGTCTACAATCCGTCCATTGCGTCCTCTTCACTAGCGTGAAGAGGAAGCACAAGTGTTGAATTGCAGCTTATATGTTTAACTTGCTTGTGTACATTTTATATTCAGTAACGGTTTAGGTTACGCTGACACGTAATGACTTCATAAGCAACTCAATCGCTTATTTATTTTTTAAAACAGCTGGAGCAGTATTGTGTCGGAATACGGATTTGTCTGAAACTTAAACAAACCCAGAACACGAAGAAACAAAGCAATAACCAGTTACAGCGACCAAAATATCTTTGATGTAAATCAAAGCAGTTACGTTGTTAATGTTTAAAACATATTATCGCCATTATGCATTCAGCAAAGTTTGATTTTTTTTGTAAAATCAGCTCGCAGGTGGCTTCCTGGTTGCTAACGGCGAGGTAAAAATAATATTACCGTCGTTGTAATAGGCAACAATTATCGATAAAATATACTAGTCGTAAAATTATTACCGTTTGGCTAAGGATATTGGCAAACTGACTGGAAGCCTGTTAGTAGAGTCCTAATGTGTGACGACGCCAGTGTTCGATAGACTTTCCAGCCACAGAGTCCCCTTGTATCCTGAAATCATATTCTTCGTTTCACACAAAATTGTGCCATTAAAGTTCAGAACGAGACTTGAAGTTTTTATGGATGTAAAGATTCCGACGTTGTGGGTTAAGACCAGCGCAATCAGCAGACACAACCCCACCCTCTCCACTTGGATAGTGTCACCACATACAAAGCATATCAACAAGCAACTCAGCACATATAATTTTATCAGTATTTTATATTTTAACATAGATTTTAAACTTTTATTTGAAACTTAATATTTTATAGTTGTAAATTAAATAATTTTGACGCTCTATATTATATATCCTTCAACGAACACCTCCCTGTAGATGGCCAAAATAGGTGGCCGAAACATGTAACAGGCTACGCTGTTTATAATAAAATAAATTTACGTGCCTGTATATGCACTCGTTGTTCGTATTTCTCATTATGAAACATCGGTGCATGATCATGAATCATTTAAGAAATCTCTTACATTGTTGGTTGCTATAATTGCATGTTTCCCACATCGTGTATTCTTATATCACTGCCTTTTAATGTATAAAGTGCAGCTATTTTCGGCTTTTGAAACTTATTTATTGATTCCCGTTTACCTAGTTAGGAAATTACAGAAATTGTCGCTTCACACCCCCCCCCCCTCCCAAGTGATGCAAGGTAATGTGCTCTTTATCAAATTCTGGGATTACCGAGAAACTTTCTTGTGTTGGAATGTTTACATTAACATATGCACTTCCCAGGTATTATGCCTACTGTCACTATGTCTACTGTCACTATGCCTACTGTCACTATGTATACTGTCACTAGGTCTGCTGTCAATATGCCTACTGTCACTATGCCTGCTGTCACTATGCCTACTGTCACTATGCCTACTGTCACTATGTATACTGTCACTAGGTTTGCTGTCAATATGCCTACTGTCATTATGCCTACTGTCACTATGCCTGCTGTCACTATGCCTACTGTCACTATGCCTACTGTCACTATGTCTACTGTCACTATGCCTACTGTCACTATGTATACTGTCACTAGGTCTGCTGTCAATATGCCTACTGTCACTATGCCTACTGTCACTATGCCTACTGTCACTATGCCTACTGTCACTATGCCTACTGTCACTATGTATACTGTCACTAGGTCTGCTGTCAATATGCCTACTGTCACTATGCCTACTGTCACTATGTCCTTTAGTCTGGTTATTCTTTTAGAGTCAAAACGAACTGCGAAAGCAACCAACAACAATAAAATTTATTTTGAATCTCAATAATGAACAACCTCTCATCTGAGGCATCCCTGAGCCAGTTTCTTTTCCATCTACTTGATATATTTCCTTGACGTTATTTTTAACATTATGTCTATTCCATCTTGTTTTATTGATTGGCGCCTTTCTCACAAATCCACAGTGCCAAAATGTTATTACATTCCGTACTTTCTCCTCTGAACAGTCAGCTATTTTCACGATCCAAATTGCACTACCCGAACAACACTGGAGGAACTTATAATCCACATAGTTCCTAATATACAAGTAAGTTCCTGCATTTCCCATTCCCTTCATCTTTCTCAGGCCAAAATGCTTAAGGTAATACGTGCTCTCAGAATGTCCATTTGACGTTGGTAATTCGCCTAAATATATGTTTTATATGGAAGACGTGCCTCCATGTTTCTGAAATGAATAATACAGTACAATTTGTCTAACAGATATTTTATTATATAGCAATTTATGTAAAATTGATGTCTCTTCCTTCCCAATCGAATCGTCATCAAGCTTACAAAAATATGTAAACAGATCAATTTTATAGAACAAGATTTTTTGTTCTGTAATAAAATATTCGTGTTAGGACCTGTTATGTAGTTAAGATGTTTGTTACTTGGTTTACATAATGATTAAATGTACGGTTCATATGAAATTCTTGTTGCATGAGGAACTTTTAAATATTTGGAAGAAAGCATTGGTGTTCTGTCTGGAAATATTATCACATATTTCTACAGACATAATTGAAAATTACTATGCGTGTCCCCCCAACATACCTAAAGCTCTGGTCAGTTTATCGGTACATTATGTCAAAAAAATTATCGTTTCGCAACTATAAAAACTGACTTTATACGTCGACACGTTTGTGAGAAATTGGCAGATGCACCATCTTTTTGAAACTTTTAAAAAATCTGAATTTCTACCCATCCAGATTATTTGCCAATTTTATACGCTTGTCACGCCGCAAAAAAAAATACTAGTTTTCTAAACTCTACTAACCGGTTTGTCTTTATTATGTACACGAAAGTTATTAACTTTGTGGTAGGCACTGAATATTTATGCTGGTTTAAATTCGGAATAACGCAAATCTTCAGTATATTAATGAAGTTCTCATCTTTATTACAAAGGAACCTACAAAGCAGAGCTTCGAAATAATAAATCAAATATTTATAAACATCTCGACATATTTCAGCCATTAGACCATATGGAAATCTTTAGGAGGCTTCACGTTAACAGATAGCATAGTTACTAAAATTAATTTGAGATTCAGAGGACCGTGCATCGTGATTTATTCTTATAATAAAGCCAACGAGATGCACGAATTTCTCAAATTTATTTTTGGAATAGGACTCTATATGTTTCGGGCAGTTTCTCTGTCCATCATCAGGAGTCTAGCACTGTACACACAGCAATACGTACAGGTTTTACTGACTGCTTGCTAGCAAGCAGTCAGAATAGCCTGTATGACCTATACCTATTGCTGTGTGTACAGTGCTAGACTCCTGATGATGGACAAAGATACTGTCCGAATCATGTCTAGTTTTATTCAAAAAAAAATCTGAGAAATTAGTGCATCTAGTTGGTTTTATTAGAAGAATTGCTAACATTAATTTGTTCAATATTATGTAACTGCAACGTGACAGCGATCTATTATGCATGTATATTATCCTTATGTTTATCCGGAATTGTGATTAAAACATCGTGTTACCTATTATAGACTCATAGTTGTTAATTAAAGTTACCTGTTAGTTTCCTACAAATATTTCTTAAGAAACTAAAAATAATATTGACCAAGTACTATCAGAGAGTGATTACACGAAAATACGAACAGTTTTTTTGTGTCTATATTTAGGTTTCTTGGTACATCGTCTGTTTACAGTTTAGATTGTAATCACGTTAATTAGAATGCCAGATACACTGCTATCAACGAATGCTTCAGGCCACCTCGGTTATGTGTCCTTTTCCTTTTAGTCAAGAGCTGTACAGCCTAATTATCTGATTACACCCTAAACGGAAAACATGAGGCTGTTAACACCGATGGTCTACCAAGAAATCTGAAAATGGATGTACAAGAAATGCGCATATTTTCTTATAATAATAGGTCCCATATTACTATGTAAATGTATCGTTAATTTTAAAAATACTGTTATTTAGTTTTTAGGAAATAATTACGGATTAAAAGCAATTGTTTTTAATAACTAGAGGCCAGTGATGTGTAATGATGTGTGTGGGTTTATTCATAGGACGGAAAAATCAGTGGGATGAGAGTCGTGCATAATTTGGCATTTCGACACACCCGGTACACCAGGTACATGTAGTGGTGTAATGTAATTCCTGCAAGTCTGTTTTGTTATAAGCTGCCTGAAGATATGCGCATGGCTGAAACATGTTGAGGTGTTAATAAACGCTTGAAATGTGACTTGTTACTTATGCTTCAATGATTGTTTCCGAAATGCGAGTTTAAAGGGGCCTCGGCCGTATTTATTTCCGCGTTTGAAGTTTTTTTCTCTGTTTTTTTGCAGGGGGTAGTTTGGAGGATACCCGCATGGAAACTGGGGCCCATCAGGGGGGCCCTGGAGGAATGCCCCCAGTCTCCATATACAACAGTACAGGGGGTGGTGCCCCTCGGTCTAACAGTAGCAGTAGTTCTGCATCGCCACCGACGTCGGCTCCAACTCCATCGGTAAACGCAGCGGCAGCCGCCATGTTGGTCGTCCCGCAACCAATAAATGCGTCCAAGATGGGTCAACAGCAGAGCAGTATCATGTCCACCAATGGAGGGACAGGGCGAAAGTATCAGTGCAAGATGTGTCCCCAGGTAAGCGAAGATCCATTCTGAATATATCTATTGTCTATTTAACGAAACGGCTTTCTCCGCCTCCACCCATTAGAATGTAAGTTTTAGGGTTGAAGACGAAACTTTATTCTGCAAGCCACGTAATACATAGAGAACCCTGGCAAGAAAATTTCGATACGGCTTTACCTTTATTACATCTTGTTGCCGGGAGCCTTAAATTTGGCGCAAGGATTTGCTTTTGTCGTTTCTCTGTTACTTGAATACGTACTTTATTAACTCCCCATTTGACGACGCTGTCGGTTGCTCAGATTATACAAGGTGGCACAAGGCATTTGACAGTGGAGGTAGCACGTTAAACATCGAGTGCGAAGTGAGATTGCGACATTCTCTTTATCACCAGTGGTGAAAGTGCGGTTTAATTAATTAATGGATTTAAAACATCGATAGGAAGATATTGAGAGTGGACAAAACCAACGTACTCGGAGACGAATCTGTCCCAGTAAGCCCAATGCACTTCTGATGCGACATGTTAGAAGTCCCTGTAATATCAGTTTTCAACAGTAAACAGCATCGAATATTGCTGGAAAAGCTTACTTCTTTTTAAAATTTTCCGAATTTTAAAGTAGCCTGATAAATTTGCAAAAGATCCGATTGTGTCAAAAATTAGCTGGCTTTGGTCTTACAGTGTTATTTACAAGCAGTCGAAGAAGTTGGATTGTTTGACCCTGCAGACCCTAGAGTTAAGGTAGTACGAATCTTCGAAACATGAATATTCTCCCAACGGCGCAAATTAACTTCCAGGAAACTTGAATTCCTTTGTCCTGAAATTTATTTGTGGTTTTTCCTCCTTTTATCGAATCAAATTCCAGGCTAATGTGTTACACTAGGCCAGTCCATCCAATTTATTTATTAGTTTGCAATATGATGCTGCTGATTATGTCGTTCAAGTAAACTACAAATAAGTGCAACTTTCTTATGTGACGTTTCTTCGTCTTCTCAAACTGAATGTGGACACAACTTGGTAGTCGTGTATTCGAGGCTTAGTAACACAATGTTTGGTTAGCATACACCTTTTAATTGTTCCAACCAGATGCACAAGTTCTAATTAGCACATATATTAGATTAGTTTTTCCTACATGTTTCGGTTCTCATGTACCATTTTTGGGAAGAACAATATGCCAGTTTCCTAAAAACCAAATGCCATGCGAAGCTTTTGTCTGTAGGTTCCTTTTTCTGTATCAGCTTCGTCGCAAATGTAGACGTGATGTAAAAGGTACAATTTTACAGATCTTTGGTGCCTTGTACAGATTTTGTAAAATCTGTACCGTTGTACCTTTTACGTCTTATCTATATTTACAAAGAAGCTGGGCTGTCTGTCTGTCCGTCTGTCTGCATGAAACAACTCGGCTCCCACTTGAGAGATTTTTATGAAATTTGGTATTTTCCGAAAATTTTCCGGAAAATTCAAGTTTCTTTAAGATCGGACAAGAATAAAGGTTACTTTACATGAATACCAATATATATTTTTGTCAAATCTCGCTCAATTCGTTTTATAATGAAGAATTTTTCAGACAAAACACTGAATAGAAAATCAAAACACACATTTTATATTCAATAATTTATTTTCGAAAAATCGTGCCGTTTATTTGATAATGTGGAAAAATGTTGTAGAGCGGCGCAGGCCATAATTGACAATATGGCGATTGCGCGTTTCATATTGGATATCTAAGGCTACAAATACACATTCAGATTATGTTATACTTATTGCCTTTCCACTGCAACAGAGGTTGCACGAACGCGCCTCAATGTTACGTTATACGTACAGTTTCTGTCTTGTTTCTACCAAACTATTTGCTTACAAGATTCTTTTGATTCCGTATGACAAAAACAGTCACTTCCTATGTCTCGCGGTAAGCATATCTTGACACCTGGACACAGCATATGGTATTTGGCCAGATATAGAAATGTAAATAGGCAGGGAGGTAGGCTTGTGGTGGATAAAATACTAACGCCTACGCGATGTGTCTTGAGAGGCTGTTAGCCTGCGGGCGCATAAATTTAAATGGAGCGCAGTCATGTCACATCGAGTCTTGTAATTTCGAAGATGGTGCAAAGGGTGACTCTCAGTTCCAGTCGAATCAGCTCTTAGTATGACGGAGTCTACAGGAACACTGGGAATAGAAGTTGGTCTACCTTCATACATTCTTAGTGGTTCCGAGGGACGCAATTCGATTAATGTGCCCGAAGCCGAAGTAGGATACGTTCGTATGTGGAGTGTGTAGAATTTAGTATATGTCTGTAGGTAGGTAGGTTGGTTGGTAAGCAGGTATACGTATTAACATTTAAGGTAAGGTAAGATAAAATGCACCCTTGTACAGCACTAAGGCTTTGTACAGGCCTTACGGCCCATAGGGGGAGTAGAAGTGTAGCTCTACTCTTTCTTGACCACTGCACTAGAAGGGGATGAGGGGTATGCGTCATGACCCTGCCGCTCTTTACCCGGGGAAAGACTCGGTGCCCATTGTACAGGAGGCTTGGTGGGCCCCAGGGCTGGTCTGGACAGGTGCATAAAATCTCGTCCCCCACCGGGATTCGATCATCGGACCGTCCAGCCCGTAGCCAGTCGCTATGCCGACTACGGTACCCGGCCCACTATTAACATGTGGATAGATGAATTTTAGGATTTCAGGCTATATACCTGCCGTGTATCCTCGTTTTTTGGCCATCATTGCAAAGTGACACATCACTATGTTGCTGTAGGTTGTACAATGTTGCCAAGTGTAATGTAATTAGCGAGTAATGACTGCATCTTTAGCATTGTGAATGCAGTAGAAGTGAGGGCGCTATTTCTGCACGAAGTAAAACTGCTGTTACTGCATTGCTTCCAGCGCAGTTGTCTGTGTGGATTATTTATCTTGAGGGTAAAATAGTTGCTATGCGGTAAAGTGAGTTAGAAAAATAGTCAGTTGTAACGTGTTTTTACACACATTACATACCTTGCTTTATTTGGTCCTGCCTATTATTTCATTGTACGCTCCGTTTTGCGACAGGTCCGTAGCCTCTTCCAAGTCTAGGTCTCCAGAGAGCACGATTTAGTGCCCCGCTTTTAAATTCCACTATCTTCTCTTTTCTTTAAGGCCATTCAGTGCCTGCTTACGTATTATTTTACGTCTTCTCGTACCTTCCATCTTTTCTTCAATAACGTGTTTTGGAGGGCAGTTTCTGGACAAGATGCGACCAATCCAATTAGCCTTTTCTCATTGTATGTAAGATATACCTTTATTCCTTGATTTTACACAGTTGCTTCTTCATTTATCACATTATTCATTTAATTAAAAAGATAAGGCATTACAGGATAATTTGGGGAATAATGCAGAGTTACTTAATTGGACAGCGAAATTAAGTCAGAAGTTGACGCAATGAAACTCCAGGTAATTTCGCATGTTTTACGCAAAGTTATTCTTCTTTTTTAATACTTAAGTCGTGTAAGATCTTAATCAGAGGTAAAGGTAAAGCAGTCCCGTTACAGGCCCGGAGGGGCCCAGAGGGTTCCAGGAACTTAATGCACCCAGATTTAGTGACAACGACACAGGACGGTGTTAGGCTGTCGACCTTACGCACCGACCGCCTTTACCCCCAGGAAATACTCCTGGTACTCATTTCTGTTAGAGGCTAAGTCGACCCCAGGGCCATAGTGCGATCGGAAGGATTTTATATCAGTGAAAAACACAATGACACTAGCTGGAATCAAATCAGCGACCTTCCGATTTGTAGCACAGCACCTTAACCACTGTGCTACCACGGTCCCCACTTAATCGGAGGTACTAAAGTCAAAGGGAGGATTTAGGTTGAGCGAACGTACTGCCTCTACGAACCTACTGCAGATGTGTCCGAGTTCCTGATGGCGTTAGGTCTGACAGGTGAACAAGAGCTTCCTGGAAAGCGTGTTTAATAAATTTATCTTCAAAACTTGTGGAGATTTCTCTCGGGATTTTACACGGGTGTTAGCTGTGAGCATCCGACAGATATCGTTGTAACACTTGATAATGCATACCGTTGTATGGAGATAATGTTAGTTATTAGGAGCCGGATATTTCAATCATTATGGCGAGTAGTCTACTGGCTGTACGACCGGAATATTCAGTTTTCGTTCCCAGCGGGCGATATGGAATATTCGTTTCGCCACTCCGTTCAGAACGTTTCTGACGCTTAAGCAGTGGCTCCTTCTCTGGAGAGAGAAAGATCGGGACGTGAATCAAACCAATTTCCTTCATGTTCTGCGGATGGTTAACAAATTCGGAAGGAGCCCAAGGCTGTAATGGGCTATGCTGTTAGCGATTTGACTGTTTATTCTCAACAGAGCAATAATTTGTACTTTTCAGCTGCCTGTGCAGAGCAGTTGCGAAAATCGACCACCAGGATTTTCATGTCCGGCTGTCCTCCCGTCTGTCCACCCGGAACAACTCGGCTTCCTCAGAACGGATTTCCGTGTAATTTGGTTATTGAGGATTTTTACTAAAACTGTTTACCGTTATCCAATTTTGATTAAAATCGGACAAAAGTGGCGTACATATTACATAAGGACCTGCGTAAATATTTAACTATATTGGGTACTAAAGTTGCCATTGATGTTATGGTTACCACATTTACCTTAGTCACCAAAGTTACCATTTTTACCGCTTTTCTTCGTTGACGCCATTGCGCCAGGACTATTTTTCTCTGCGGCCATTTTGTAGCATTTTGTCCGAGCTCTTCTAAAAACTTGTATTTTTTCCAATGAATTTATTGCCGTCTGTGGACGGCTAGTATTTATCGCATTTATGTTATTTTGCGGTCTGTACGTAGCACTACAAGTTGCAATCCAATTGCAGGGATTGGTCTAGGAAGGACAGGTAACCTATCTAAAAAAATAAACATTTAAAAATTTTTAAAATGTGGTTGAATTTACAAAATTTCATCTTATCATTATGGCGTTACTTCAGAGATGTTTAGACGAAACCTACTTTGATAAAACAAGGATATAGAACAATATCATTATTATGAAAATTCAGTAGAAATCGAAGTGTTTGGCAGACTCGGTGTTAGGCTTTAAATTCTTAAATTTGAATCGTTTCAAGACGCTTAAAATTAAAAAAAAGTTTTTCTCCGTCACTCTCTTCGTTTCTTGTGCCTTTCAGAGTAAATAGCTATAATTTTCCTAGGGGGTCTAATGGATTTGTCATTAAAATTGAGAACAAATTTGTTCTGCGTGAGGTACGAACTGATTTTTGTGAGTGGTGCTAATTAATGTAACACAAGACAGGCCCGTTCTCTCATCAGAGGAATCGCCCCAGAGCGACTTTGGCTGCAGCAGTCAGACTGTACTTAATAACATCTGATTGCAAGCCCCAAGGGGGCTCGGCGGCAAGACGGACAGACTGACTGTCAGTTGAAAAGTGACTTGGGTTTAGTTTTTAAAGAGTTTAGAACTTACCTTGGTCACCGTCGTCAGAATGGCCCACTATAGCACTTTGTCCTGAGCCAGTTCAAAGTAATTCATACCTTCAGTTTGTAATATTCATCCGTCCTCCTTTCGATTTGCCAAGTCGGATTTCTCTTTTTTCATAGTGAGGGAGGAGCAAGGTAACAGGGGTACGAAGAAGAGTGCATAATGAGGTGCTTCTTCATCTGTAAACGTAAAAAAATCCCTATAGGCCTGCGGGCCTGGACAAACCCTGAGCTGTCCAGGAGGATGAGGCTCCCAGATTTCAAGACAATCGGCACATGATGGTAGTAAGTTTGTCAGCCCTACGTACCGGCCGCATTTACTCCCTCCCCCTCC
>Ga0131853_10019456_pt1 | contig 12358 bp, 3 predicted proteins | sample TergutLab28metaG_FD_92764 | JGI IMG/M metagenome (GOLD analysis project Ga0131853, IMG submission 92764) | Labiotermes labralis P1 segment gut microbial communities from Petit-Saut dam, French Guiana - Lab288 P1 (version 2) (version 2) | ecosystem: Host-associated > Arthropoda: Insects >...
ACAGTTTTTTTTTTTTTTTCTTAAAAAAAGAAATTATCTTAAAGAGAAGGTTAAAAACAAAAAAAAAACCTCTTTTTGTTGTATCGTAACCCCCCCCCCCCCCCCCCCCCGAAAATCATGCCATGTATGAGATGTGGCAAAAAAGGTATAGCTGGACAGGCCACAGATGACAGTATGATATGGTGCTGGTGTGTGGCATGCCAGATACTTAGGCTACAAATACACTCATAATGTATAATACTTACTGCTTTTCCATGGCAAAATGGTTATGCAGATGTACCTTATTGTTACGGTAACATACATTGCCTCTCTTGTTTGATCCCTTCTCTTGTTTTATTACTTTTTCATGACAAAGTGAGTTTTCATACAATAAAACCAATAAATGTGCTAATGTTACAATTAAATTTTTTACACATAGTTTTATTGAACATCAGTAATGTATATATAAAAACATAGATGGATTATTAAATACATTAAAATTTGTGGATAATATCTTCAGACACTGTATGCACAAACTTTAACGTATTCAATACTCCATCTATGTTTTGTATATGCTGTATTGATTTTCAGTAACTCCCTGAGTTTGATCAAGATAGATCAAAATATGTCAGAGTTATGACATATTGTGTGTAAAAAATACAATTTTAACATCAGTGTATTTCACAATTTTATTGGATGAAATATTTATTAATGCACGGACATAAGTAACTTCAACCGAGTTGTGTTCTTCAGTATCTTCAGGGTATACTGTAACTGGCAGAGTATGTACTATTCCATTTGCTAACTATGCTTCTTTATTTCCATCTATTTTTAAATCTGTACATTGAAATTTTGAGTCAGAGTTTGTAGTGCAATATGATTAATATATGTCACCATTAAATTTCTTACCAAACTTTTTACTATTTTCTTTTCATTGTTTCTAGCATCATTTAAACAAGGAACAGTTGTACATCACTATTTCATGTGACACATAGTTTGCATGTACATATTATTTTACTCTGATATGTACAACAGTACCATTCTGTGTGATTCCTTTCCATTTTACAGAGCCTTTTATATACTGATGGTGGCCCCTCAGTTCATGTTGTTATTGTTTGGTGTCAGTAGTTGGACGTGTTGTTGTATGTTTTCTGATCAGCAACAGGAATTGCAGTGCTAACCAGTCTTTGTTCCATGACTATTATGGAAATCAGGATCACTTCTAGATAACAAAGAGTAATTAAATGTCCTGTATTTTAGGTCTGATGATACGCAGCTAAATGGGCAAACATCTGAAAAGTTACCTCACCCTGAATTTGGAACACAGGGTGCCATGTCAGTCAAGAACTCTGTATTTGCAAATCCATTTGTTGAGGCAGAAAATGCAAAGAAAGCTATCCTTGAGAAACATGTTAAAATGACGCCAACTAGAGATGAAATTAAAATGATAAACGGAAAGAAAATCTGTTGGAATTTTCGAAAAGGTCGTTGTAGATTTGGACATAATTGTAAATTTGCACATGATTCAGATTTACATCGATCAGAGGCAGACTTACAGGAGAGTGGTAACCAGAATGAACAAGTGCCATTACAAAGTCACATAGTACCAATTGTGGATGAAGAAGCAGAAGTAGAGATTGATAGTACTTCAACACAAGTCATAAGAAAGAAGAGGCCAGGTCTTACTCAGGGACTTGTTCCTGGAAAGAAAGTAATGAAACTATACAAGAAACATTCATCTCAAGATACAGGATGGATAAAAGGAAACAGATAGTAATTATATATCTAATAGACAGCCTTGTTTGTTCCTAGTATAGGACTAAATATTAAATACTGCATGATTCTTGACTACGGACAGATATATATTCAACTGTAATTACTGTGCCCTAAAGGCAATAATATCTAGCAACAACACATAACAAAAAATTAGCTGTACTCTGTCGTTAGTCATTGAAGTTAAGTGTCCTTTGTTGGTGTAAAAAAAATAGCATAATTAAAGCTGTAGTTCTATGCATTGGGCAGTTCAGTATGTAGCTATATTTCCTTTTAACTTGTATGGTGGTGGTAAAAACTGTACAATTAAAATTGCAAGATACACATATTAGTGATTTACCAAGAACATTTACTTTCAAATTCTCGCTCCTAGGGGAGTGTGGATAAACACTTCCTCAGATACTGTAAATAAAATGCACATGCAGAATGAGCCTGTGTACAAATATGCTCAAGAAAATTTTGAGAAAAGTTTTGTGTCTTTTGATCAACATTTGGGTCCTTATTCACATCTGCAGATACGTGTATAACAGCAGTTGTGGACACTACACGCAATTCCAGTCTTCCTATAAGAAAGGTAAAAAGTTGTGTCAAAAATGGATGTGAATTAATATTAATACTGATGCTAATAATAATGAAGACAAACAGGTAAAGAGCATGCATTCACAACCATTCAGCAAAACTTTTCTTAAATTTTCTTTGGTGTTTCAGAGTATTGGTTCTTACTTCTTGCACATTTTATAGCATTCTTTACCCTCACACAACTTAAACAATTAAGATGCAAAATCTGAGGCTCTCACAGCAGTGCTGCAGAGGATTCCAGTCTTCTGGAATGTGATGCTGCGTTGGTGTGAAAATGTTCCGCTTGTTTCAAAGTAGAGGTGCTCAAATTCTGGTTAACTAAATTGTGCAAGGTGGCACCTAATATTTGCATCCAATTCTTGCAGTTTTTTTTATACACACAAAAATCTGTATCAGTTCACTTGCATTGGGCAGAAAGCACCAGATTACACCAAGGTTCACAGGTTACTTCAGAATTTTGGATCCTCAGAATGGACCTTGCTTTTTGTCATCTTTCTGGCATCAAGACTTTGGGAAAATTTGTGGGTCCCTGTTTTGAAGAATCATAGTGTCTTCATCTTCAGGGTCAAGCAGTCCCAGGAGGTGAAGGCATTATGATTGTTGGAAAGGATGGGAACTGCTCAACAAACAACACAGCATCACATCCCAGAAAAATTGAATCTTCAAAATCAGAGGTACCACAATTATGTATTCTCCTTGTTAGCAGAATTTTAATTCTTGAAAGTAGTTTTGTCTCCAAACTATTGCACATTTTTAATCTTGAAACCAGCAGCACCTGCAGGCAGTTTGCTGCTGCTGGAAGTTACATGTAACTGTTCACTTGAATGAAGGCAATATCTGAAACATCTTGTTTGCAAATGCTTGTATTATATTATGTAACTTTAGGCTTAATAAAATCATTTTACCATTGAGTAGTATATGGGATTATTGTGCTTTGAATGCCCCAAGTCTTGGCTGTTTTCTTTCTTTCTTTCTTTCTTCATCTCTTTCTTTTACATTCCTTCATGCCTACATTTTATGCTCCGCCACTTTTCCATCTTACTCCTTTTCCTTGTCTAATCACCAACAGTAATATGACCAGCACTGTATTCTTCTGCCACCTTTCATGCTAGTTTATGTACTGTTTGTAAGGCTTCAAGTTTTTGTTCTATGGAGATGAAAACTTTCTGCTTTCACATGACAGGTTAATAAAAAAAAATCACTATTTTATGAGAAATTAGTAAGTTCCATTACCAAACAAAGGGCAACTGCATTGATGTAATAAGAGCTAGTAACAGAAGCACAATAAAGGAACTGGTAGTGAGTATACATAAAATGCAGAGAATACACGATGTAAACATGTACATGCAGACAGAATGTACACACATGAACCTGGTGGAAAACAATTCATTTCAGTACACAATGAGCTGACTGTTGATAAAATATGTTTCATTTAAAATGTAAGTTCATAAATGTAATGCAGTATTCTCACAACAAAGCACATCAGATAACAAGACAGGCAATGTGTGTACAATGCAACATTTTCGTATGTTGGTGTACTGTTTATGCCTCCTCGGCTATGCTAACAGTCTGATACCATTTCACTCAAGAGTGCTTGTATGGCCATTTAATGTCACTGGCAAAAATAAAATGCATTTAGATCTCAATTAAGTGCCCAACATTCTTGCCCAATTTTAACAAAATTTGGATTCTGAACAAATTTTCATAAGAGTCATGAGTATCAAATTTCACAGAAATCCATGCAGTGGGAACTGCACTGCACTGCTAGGTGTGTACAAACAGACCAACATGATGAGGCTAACAGGCACTTTCTGTGACTATGTGAATGCACCTAACCAATGCAACCTAATGCAAATAACCAAAGGTATGACAGTCTGGATTTTACTGTAAATGGCAGCTTTAAACTCAGCCATCTTCAGTCCTACAAAAAAAAGGTTTTTGTGCCTGGTGACCTAGGAAATATACTAAAAGGAAAATGGGTAAGAGTTGTTCCTGTTACAGGCAATAATACTGCACCTTGTTCAGTTATTTATATTTCCATTAACAAGAAATTAAAGTGCACATGCTTCATAAGTACACTTCTATAAAGAGATCTTTAGAAAGGTTGCAATAGTTTCTTCAGGCCATGTGCTACAGTTACAGAAAACAGCTGTAGTTCTGTTATTACTCTAAATCAGGGGTCTCAAACTCAAACTGTATGCTGGCCAAACTTGTCATTTTGAAAATTAAGGTGGACTGCACATCATTTTAAGCAATAAACAGGTTAAATGTTTTGTTCAATATTAAACACACTGTTAAGAATATTTCATACTGTTAGTAAGAGGACTGAACTACAATTATAAAATTTTAAAATTACTTCATTAGTACTATTTGCCAAAATATGTTGCTTGTTTCCCATCCAGCGAGCTAAACTCTTTGGGTCTTCATGGCCTGTGACAAAAAACCCTTTTTCACTGTTGAAATTATGTATATCTTTAACAATGTTCTGGGTCACAGGCTATAATTAGAATACTGAGGGCCGCATAAACTGGTGGGCCTCATGCAGCCTGCATATTTGAGACCCCTGCTCAAAATACACGTGTTCCATGAGGTGCACCCCCACAACACTGTAACACAAGTGTGGAATGTGAGCAAAGCTCATATATGGGCAACCTTTTGTAAAAGAACGTACAATATTAAGAAATATTGAAAAAATATACCTGTTTCTCCTTATCATTGACAATGGGTGAAGAGTAACAAAATAGCAATTTCATAAATTTACAAACAATCAGTGTGGTTAAATCACATTTGTAAGTATATACATGCCTGATGCTCGCAATACTGATGGTAACAGTTCTACCAATAACCACTGCAGTTCATTTCACTGGAAATTTTATATGACACTATACACTTAATGGCAGGAGAAAGTTAAATAACTTGTCCCTCACACACACACACACACACACACACACACAGGCACATGACATTCAAGGATTAATACCATGCCAAATGAATTCACTGTCATTAAGATTTAAATTAATTTTTAAATTTCAGCAGCATATATTATGTGAAAATTATTTATGATAGTTATGTAATTTAACAGGTACACTTTACATAAACTACTGGTAACCCAACTAACCACTATTCAATCTGAGTGCATAAAGAATAATCTAAGTCCCTGATGTGTCAAGCCATTAAAAAGCTGGAATAATTGTATAGTCTGTGAAAATGACTACTGTTTATAGCTACAGTTTGGAAATTCCACAAATAATACCAGTTGCAAGAAGATTTTTGTGACCTCAATTATATTGAATGTGCACACTACAGTTTTAGGAAATATGTTAAGTATTTTCTCAAATAGAGTTGCAACTAATTACATTTCATATACTTCTGCCTTAAATAACTTAAACATATTTTATTACAGCTACAGTTAAGTCTCAATGCTTACAGGTAATAAATAAATTTAGGGGACTTGATGCCTGATAAAAATCAACTGAATACACAAAAATTTATACTTATAAATGCTTGTATCCTGGACACTGGTCACTTATGCGTACAGTGTATAGACTTGGGTGGGGGTGGAGGGTAGGGGAACTCAATCGCACATACCACAAATAAATTAGGCTCCCATTCCAGTTTTAGTAAGACAACTACATTTTATCTCCACTCCCGTCAGTACAAGTTTAGAAATATTTTTAGTTATCTATATTGACTATGCACTTAACAGGATTTTTATTAATTTCATGAGAATATGACAAGGGTACACACAGCAGAGAATGTGGTGAGATTTGAGGTAATCAGAGCAGTGTTACTTAAGATTTATGTATTCTAGGATGTTACACCATGTCCACTGGTAAATATCTGCCGATGTTTTCAAGGATCATAGTGCCCTCACCTTAGGGGTCAAACAGTCCTAGATGAGTCCAATCTACATACTTGTACAACGTTTCTTAACAATTTGTTTTAATACTGTCTTTTTTTGGTTTGACTCTGAAATTTATGACACTATGATCCTTCAAAAGAATAGTAAATGTCAACACAGCATAACATCCTAGAAGACTTGAAATCTTCAAGCCAGGTCAGCTCTGCACAGTACACCTAACAACAAGAAGCAGGTACATACTTAATACCTGAAGTTCTGTCATGAAACATGGACAAATGATGAACAGTTCTAACTTCTTGGAATTTGTGGGTTTCAGTACTTATTTGTTCTGGTTAGTACTAGTGGACATACACAGATTGTCAGATTATTTATCCTAAAACAATAATTCTTGGAGATTATTATATTACTTTTAAATTTCTATGCAGTGCACCTGAATGCAGATGTGGTTTTTCCAACTTGAAGAGGATAAATATTTAGGAATTATGTTAAATGTTTCCCAAAGTTATGAAACTGAAACAGGTATCCATTTTGGAATGTTCATGAAAACAGGACAATATTAAGAATACAGTTTAAAGAAGTATGACTTGAGAGTGTGGACTGAACTCACCATGCTCAAGGCAAGGACCAGTGGCAGGTACCTGTGAGCATGGTGATGAACCCTGCGTTCCACAAAAGGCAGGAAATTTCTCGTCTAGCTGATACTAGCTTCTCAGAATGGTCAGTGTTCCATGGTAACAGCTAATGCCTGAACTGCACTTGAAACAGTGAAATATTATTGTGTTGTGAACTGTAACCCAGGCAATCATACACAGCTTGATATAAATGAAAATAGTCTGTTTCCAATTAGGGCGAATATGATGTTATGTTGGAGTGTCCACACCATTCTCAGTTTTGTGACACCAGACTTGGACAAGCCTGAGAACATGAAACCAATACTGCAATCCAGGATTCATACACTACATGGAACATCAGCAATAAAAATCCAATTTTTTAATAGCTTGTCTTAGAGATATCTCAGGAGTACGTTTTGCAGAGTGAAAGTGCACCAAATTATTTACATACGCTTGTTTGATTATATTAAAATATTGCAACTATCATGCCATCCCATACTGAAGACTTCAGTAAACAAAAGGAGTAAAGTATGGCGATGTTCATTTTCACACAAAGGAATGAAGATGCATTAAATGCTATGAATCTTTTTTTTTTAACAAATGTGACACACACATGATATTATTAGAGATATTCAAAACTGCCATTATATGGTCAGTGTTCTCAATACAAGCATTTAAAAATGTGTTTAAATGTTATATTATGAATAAGAAGTTACACCTCCAATTGACTAGACAAGAATACATGCCAGTGTTCACGTACAGGACATCAGAAAGCAACTACATGAATTAAATTTCTGTTTCTGGTTATGTGAGACACACTTCAAATTAACTCCTTTAAACAGGCTATACATTCTGGCAATCCAGTGTCAATAAGTACAAACAGAAGGGCAGCTTTAGCCAGCTGACAAACCAATCTGGTTGAAGTGAATTAAATGTACAAAAATGCATAAATATTCTGCATTCGTCAGAACACATAAATCTATTTGGAAACATACATATAACAGGATAAGTTTTTTCTGTCAGTTTCCTACTTCACTTACAGCTTAAGAAATAACTTAGTACCATACCACATGGTAATTTTCTCATTTTGTTAGAAAATGTAACATGAAAGATGTCTGCATCAGTTAGTCTGGCATCCGAACTCCACAGCAACAACACTGCCTCAACTTGCTACAGTTTGGTTTATGCCATGAGATGGCCAAGCAAGTATTTACTAATAAAAAAAACACAAACCTTAAGCTACCATGCCTGTATTCATAGACAAATTCTGTATTCATCAATACCCCAAACACAGAAAACATTTAATGTCAGAGTCGAGTGAAAGTGTCATCAGTTCACTATTTCACCATACTCCATACTCACCTATCACTGAGGGCCATTTAAGGTCACAGTACCAAGCGACAAATTCTTACCCTACTCCTACAAATAAAAAACCAACCACTCAAAACCTCTGTCCCTTCATACCAGCCAATCTTCCTTCAGATGCAAAGATAACTGATGCAGATAATACATGCAGCATGTCATTCAATCAGTAATGACAGAGTTAATCCCTGAATCAAAATATCAGATGCCTGTCTTTGTTTTTGAATACACAGGCAAATAAAAATGTTTGTTTGACAGGGTCTGTAAGTAAACTGTTAATTCCTAACACACTCACATGTAGCTTGATATTAGTCAAATCATTACACAAATAATCATATCACGATACAAACTGAAATGACTGAAAACAAACGTTTATAAATATTCATGCTATATTCCTTAAAGTTGCACTGATGTGCTGAACAGTTGAATGATATACAATCAAAACAAAACAAAACACTCGTAAAAACAGTGAGTTTTTACTGTGACCTCGACATGTTTCAATTGTGTTTGGTCATCCCTAGGAGGCATGTCTTTACAAGCACATATCACAATAAATAAAATACAAAGAATTACAAGATGCTAAGATTTCAATAAAGCTTACATTTACAGACTTAATATGTAGACTGCAACAGGGTAAATATGCAAGAAAGAAGAAAAAACACAAAAGGCATGAGAAACATACCTGGAACATAAACAACAATGAAGTTTTAAATATGCTACATATTCCTATAAGGGACAAATGTACAACAAAACAGATGACAGAAAGACACTATTTAACAAACAAAACACAGGATGGGAAATGAATCCAAAAGAAGCCCTGTATAAGTGCACAGGAAGATAAAAGATGAGAAGGCTAATTAATTAATTAATCAGCCAAAAAATTATAAAATCACAGTTCTTTTGATGGGCTTGGGAGCTTTGCAAAACAGGTTTACTTAGTAACAGATGGGAATATGTGACATGAGGATGGTCACAGTACACTAAAATGTGGCTACAAACCATTATAAGATGACTTGAACTAGGGCTTAAATAGACTTCAGCAAGGTTAGGGAAATCTCTGGAAATATATAAACTCCACAGCAGACTCTAAGCAATAAATAATTATAAAATCTAATTTCAATTACTTCATTGCTCAAAGGCATTGAAATCCTATAACATCTCATCCAAATTTAAACTTAGAAAACATTTTTACAGCTACATCACTGACAATAAAAGGGACTTGACTGTGTAGCAGCATATGGAAATTCAAAACCAGACTAAAAAACAGGCGAATACAAGAAAAAGGGAACTACCAATACAGAAGAATTTTAATCACTAGGAGTGATTAATGTAGTTTAAGTGGTGTTACTGTTTATGGTATTAAAAAATGATCAACAACTGCAACTATAAAAAGACTTTAAGTGGCAGTTTGTTGTAATATACAATTTAGGTGTTTATGTAAAATAATTTTAATGTCATATACTTTTTAATTATAAAATTTGGCCCTTCTGAGTCTAAGGTCATGGGAAAAACTTTTAATACAATGAACAAAAATATTATATAACCATATGTCTTGATGGTATAATGTTACATTATTTCTGTACATTAATTTTTTGTATCCTGCAACTGTAGTAATGACCTTTAAAATCAAATAAAATGGACCGTAATTATAACTGTACACAGTGTTATATGAACCAAACTGAGTAACATAAACAAGTAAGTACTAACTGTACTACCAAGCAAATTCATGGGAAATGCAAGTGACAGCTGTAGGACTCAAAAATGTTGATTAGCAAAGTAAAGAAAGTAAAGGATTAGGATCTCCAAGAAGTGGCTAAAGTCTTTAACTGAAGAACAGTATCAACCAATCCGTTTAGCACAGTTATATAAATGAGATGAAATTTTAAATTAATCCCTGCTCAACATTTTGTAAAAGGTCTTTAAATCTTTTGTAACGCTTATGTCACAGTAAAATTCATTAATTAACACAAACTATTGCTCAGGTGAAGCTTACCTGAAAACATGTAAGCAGGCTTGCACACTACAGGATCACATAAAACTACCACATCTGTTCAATGAATACAACTATGAGATTGGCTTTGCTTATCAAAAAGGGTAAAATGTAACTGCACATAATGTGCAAGGACTGAGAAATGTTGGCTTCAGCATGGTCCTTACCTTGCAATAAGTAAATAATTCACTATATTTCAATTTCTATCATGAAATTAATTTTATGTGTATGATGCCAGTAAGCAGATACTTTATTTCAAGTGAAGTCCAAATATTCTTGAAGCCCCCCCCCCCATAAAAAAAGTGGTAATACAAGAGTATATGACAAAGCTGAGTGTCAAGACATTCCAACTTTAATATTGCTGGGCATATTCACAATCTTCCTTCCACTAAACAGACCTGTGCAACATAGCAACTACATTTCTGTCTGCTGCATTAACCTTTTGGTGCCGGAATTATTTTTTTAATTTTAACACACTCTGTATACAAAATGTGAATAATACATGAACCAAATACGTTAGAATTATGAAACAAACTGCATTTTGAAGAGAAAAAAACGGAGAGTATAAACCATGTTTAAAATATTCAGTAACTATACTTGTTGAATAAATATATAAAATGCAACTTTAGAGTTTAGCGGTGCTGTACGACCACTGTAGTTGACATTAGGCATCTAAAGGTTAAAGGTTCCCTCTAGTTCAGTTCCATAGAAGTTAAATTAATTTATCACACAATTACATAAGGCAGAATGATGGAGAAAGAGAAATGTATAAAAGCCAGAAAAACTTGTTCATTCATATTATTTTGTAGGTGTTACAGCCTTCCTATTGTAAATGTCATCCTGTCACCTCAAATATGCATTACTCTCTTGCCAAGGGATAACTTGCCAGTGTACAAAACCATCCGGTTGCTTTTGAACACAGTATTTTCACTACATATTTTATTGCCTTATTCTACTAAGCATTTTCAGTATGGCTGTACCATCTCATGCATACATGTCAGATTTACTCACTGTATTGTTCTTGCATACTGATGCCTGACTAACTTTGTGTACCATACATACTGTCAATTTGGCATTGGTATACACCCAACAAACTGCTTCACCATAGCACTGAAGGAAATATTAATACGTATATCAATGCAGGAGTTGACAGTGTAAAATATACTAGACAATCTTAGATTTCTTCAGAAACAAATGTGATGACAAGATAAAAAAAAATCCATTACAAGTTGCATAGTCAAGGACACAGTTGTCACTGACTTTACTAAGAAAACACTTCCAGATCTATAAACAACAGATACCAGATGACTCACAAGTACTTTCCAGCATTTGATTTTATCTAATCCCAGTGGATTTTATTTTAATTCATTTTAACAAGTGCCCCTGAACAACGGTATGCAGGGACAATGCAATAAGTACACACTTCACATGTATGTCTTATTATGGTATAGCTCACTGGAACACATAGAAGAGTAAGGCAAACAACAAGGTTGCACAGACTGCAATATATAGTGAAAGTAGAGTGGAATCACTTTAAAAAGGACTGGAGGTGAAATTTAAAAATGCACAGAATAGGTCAGCTACAGCAATAATTACCATGTTCAGTAAAGGAACCTGAACACAGAATGGAATATGCTTTGGAGAAACTTGGGTCATGAAGATGGGGCTTGTTTGGTGAGGCTGATATTGATATCAGCACAGTCACCATCTTTGAATGGGACAATGTCATCAGCAAGAAGAACAGGATGAAGGGCACAAAATTTGGTATTAAGGTCAGGTCTGTCAGGGGTGAAAGATATGTTAGTATATGTGCGAAAGATTTCAGAACTCTGTGGGAATGGACAAGTCTTTAAATCCAACCAATCTTGTCACTTTAATGTGCACATGACAGGAAACCCCTAAGCAGGACTGATAATATTTATCCACATTTTACATCAATGCTTTATACATACATGGCTATATCATATGTGGGTGATATAGGATAAATATTTTATGCTACTATGGTTGTGACACACTGTAAAGGAACTTCATGTAAAAGTAGTCTTTTCATAAAAACCAGAGCCAAAGAAAGACAAATCCAGCAGATAAATGGATGGTACACCCCCCCCCCCCCCCAAAAAAAAAAAAAAAAAGAAACCTTAACCCTAACACTAAAAAAAGAACCACCTCACAGTAAAAAAAAAAAAAAAGAAGCCCTAAAAT
>Ga0131853_10019457_pt1 | contig 12358 bp, 6 predicted proteins | sample TergutLab28metaG_FD_92764 | JGI IMG/M metagenome (GOLD analysis project Ga0131853, IMG submission 92764) | Labiotermes labralis P1 segment gut microbial communities from Petit-Saut dam, French Guiana - Lab288 P1 (version 2) (version 2) | ecosystem: Host-associated > Arthropoda: Insects >...
GATGATCCATTGGGATCGAAACATGTAGGAGGTGATTATGACTTTTAATGTGTTTTAAAGTGTGATTTTACCAAGTGAAATACATTGTGTGCAACTAGTTGGTTTGCTATAATTTTTAAAATTTGTGTCACAAAGTTTAACATTACGCGCCTGCGTTATTGAATACTGGCATCGGAAAGCTCGAAGACAACACAAAACACTTTGTGTTACAGCGAAGCCAGTCTGTCACAGGCGCTAAAGAATGTGACAGCCATCTTAAGTATCCATCCGTTTCTGCTGTCTCAGCACTGACAGGATAATGTTATATTTAGTAGGTTTTTTTTTTGCCTGTGCACACTAACGTAAACTCGGGATTTTTCCGTTGAATGGTTAACGGTCATTACAGTAGTTAATTTATAATTTTGTTAATCCTTGTGCCACGTACGGAAAGTTGAATAGAGTGTGGGCTTATGAGTTCTTCACGGACTGTATTGTTAGTGTTGTTGGTCAGTGTTAACTGAGCTTCAGGGGGGCTTGAGCTAGACGAAGTGGAATTTGTGATGGTTCTTTGTTACTCATACCGTGCCTGTTTTTACAGTCAATACATCAGCCAACAAATGCACCCAATAAAACATAGTTCAAGACAAGTATCTAACTCCTACTTGTTTCGGCACCGGAGTGCCATTCTCAGGGAGTCCACCTGAACAAAGGAATACAAGCCATCACGCTAAAGGTAGCGTTTTGGCTTGTATTCCTCTGTCCTAGAAGTTTCCCTGATGGACTTGTATTCCTTTGTTTTGGAAAACTCCCTGTGGATGACACTTCGGTGCCGAAACATGTAGGAGTTTGATACTTTTCTTGAACTGTTTGATTTGGTGCGTTTGTTGGTTGATGTATTCACTGTGATGGTTCATTTGCGCTGTCCCATCACTTTGCTATTTGTTGCAGAGTGCTTATTACCAGTACATGGCACTAACTCATGTGCGCAATTTATATAGTGCCGTTAATTTAAACAATGTAGACAAAGTGACGTCATACGAATCCTGCTTAAGGTTATATACTGTAGCGAGGTCACTGGCATCTGGAAGGATACTTGCTGAAATAACGCGTGTCTGCATTTATAGAAAATGTTTTGGAAATATACATATAAACTACGTGTATAGGAACAGACCTCCGCCTTTGACGTTGTGTTGGGTAATGAGTTAATTTGTAATTATGTGATATCATATGACCTTTCCGTAGCGCCCTCAGAAGACCCAGAAACATTAAAAGCATAATTCCATGGTACAGATGTACTACTGAGAAACCTATGGTTGCTCTGCTGGTAAACAAATTGTCAGCTCATTGTAGGCAGCCAACATTTTGTCACCCATTTACAAAAACCCTCCGTTGGATGTGTGTCCTGATCCACCGCACTCAGGCACACTCGTAAGTATTGTTTAATACCGTACTCTCTGCGCCAGCGGTAATCCTTCACGCGGGCTCTTCCCCCAGTATTTTTACATCAAATTTTCCTTCTGAACTTCCCATGTAAACTCCGTGCTACGTATCCTGCCCATCCCGTCTCTGATTTGATGACTCTATTGATATTTCATGAAGGACGTACTCTACAAATAGCTCAGCTTATCATTGCTAATTTTTTTCCTCACTTTTTGTAACTTTCTTTCAGATTCACATAATCTGGGCATTTCGTTCTCAGGCGCTTCAATACTGTGCGGTGCGAGGCTGAGTTGCAAGGCCACTTAGAGCAGCGGGCAAAATTACAGCTGGGTGCCTTTTCTTCTCTGCTTGATAGGTTTGGAACATTTGCACTAAATGGTATCGAAGTCCCCGCAATTTGATTGCTGATAATTAGTCATAGCCGTAATATTGTTGCGTCATTGCCCTTCCCACATATATGAAGCTGGTAATTTTTAAGACTTTGTTAACCATCTTTATGCTATGGTTTTCTCTCTCTGATACTCATGACCAGACAGCGTACGCTTTTTAGCGTGCATTTGTGGACCAACCTCCTTGCTAGCATAGTATAAACGTTCGTGTCTTCTACTAATGGTTGTACCCAGTAAATTAACTGTGAATATTTACTAAGAAACTTAGTGTTCCATTCCATTTGAGTTTCTCCTGATTTTTATTTTATTTATTATGGCTGGCCTATATTTTAAATCGGCAGCGGTGACAAGCATCTTTTCAGGTCATTATAGGCAGTAAATGTTTAAAAAAAATGCAGGCACGTTCGATTAGAATAATGGCATAACATGGAATTCTGTTGTGTATTCTTTCCATGAAGTGCGTAAAATGGACGCGTAATGAGCTATCTCTCCGTCTACGTGTTTTATTTCCGGAGCTGATAAATGATAGCCGATTAAGTATGGCCTGTGGGGGTTTTCAGAATCGTCGTTGACTGAATAGTGCAGTAATACTTCTGTTTACACCAAGCCCAATATACGTAAAATGTGCTTTTATCGCTTTTTCTTAGAAACGGCTCGTCCCGCCACGTTCGTGCGAGGTATTATAATATGTTCGTTACGTGCGAGTAACACGAATATTAAATATAAGTGTGTATTTGAAGCGTATTTGTGTGAGGGTAAGGCCTGATTAAATGCTGGAGGCAAATGCATTCTACATATGGGTAGGGTAATACATAAATAAGGGTGTGCAATGAATAAACAGCGTAACCACAGAGGTAAGTAAAGGACGCGTGTGGAAAACAGTCTAGGAGTAAATATTGGAGGTTTCATTTTAGCGTTGCAGGCTGGTAACGTTATAGTGAATGAAATCATCGTTTTGCGAATGATATGTCATGGCGCCGAAAACACATGCTGTATGGGGATTTTGTTGAAACAGTAGGGACTTAGCTGGCTCACATCGACGTTCTTTCATGAGTCTGCATTACTGTTCTTGATTCTGGGTTGTTGGATAAATTGTAGGTACGTCAGATTTTCTCGCTTTTGTCGTATATGCTGGGAAAAGGTCGATTTTCATCGATATGGCTGGCAAAAATCTATCGTCGTCTGTTGGACGCCGAAAACAACTGCATCCCCATCTCACATCTCCACGAACAACATACATACATAGTACGTACGTACATACATTCATACATACATACATACGTGCATACATACATACACTCATTTATACATACATACACACATACATACATACATACATACACACACATACATACATACACTCATTTATACATACATACACACACACATACATACATACATACATACATACACACACACATATACATACACACACACACACACACACACACATATACATACATACACACATACATATATTACACACATATACATACATACACACGTACATATATACACACATACATACATACCTACGTACGTACATACATACACACACACATATACATACATACACACATACATATATACACACATACACACACATACATACATACGTACATACATACACACACACATATACATACATACACACGTACATATATACACACATACACACACACACACGTAGCCGGTATCCTGTTTTACTCGTCTGTAGGTTTTTACGGTCAGTGTTTAATGTTTCTCTTCAGCGTTTGGGGTTTGGGCGCTCCATCTGTTGAAGTTATTCCGAAGTTTCGGCGTACATTGCAATCGCCATCTTCAGGCGAAACGCCGAAGTCCCAAGTTACACAATATTATTGGTACAGAACACTATAGCTGCTCACCAAAAAATTCTGAGAATTAATTAGTGAACTTAAATTGGGAGTAGAAGTTTGTATTAGTTGGAGGAAGTTGAGGGAGTACGAGTTATCAGCGGTATTCGTCTGATTATACGGTTAACAACTGTAATGTCTGAAGTTCTGATGTTGAACTTAATTTGGCAGCTTGTGTTTCTTTTTCTGGGCCTATTCTAACACATAAACTAACCGATTACCGTGGATATTTTTGCGGCTGAAAACCCTGTGTAGACCAGTGGAATACGCATGTCTCAGGGTTGGACGCGTTCCGCTGCTTGCAAGCGACATGCGTTCCGTAATCCTATTCGTTAAACTCGGATGTTCGCATCGCCGAATGCTTTTCTTTGTATAGTATAGCGCAGGGGTATTCAGCTAGACGAGTTTCAGGAGCCGCACTTGAGAGGCAGCTTAGGCAAGAACCGTTTATTAAGAACATAAAATATTTTTTTCCTTATTTTACGGTTTCATTATTTCTGTTCGTCCAACAACAGTTGTTGAGTTGTCGTTAGTTATGAATCTCCTTTCCTAGGAAAGCCTTTAAAACCCCCGTTCAATTCCTGCGTCTTGTGCATGTCAACTACGTTAATAGTATTTTCACAGACTAATTGAGCAAGCCGCGTTCGACTGTCGAGCCTCATTGTGGAACCCCTGACATGGTGTAATGTATTAGGACTAGAGGTCCTTGTCCTTCAAAGGAAAGCCACTAAAACGCATAATTTGGTATGTAATTGGCACGCAATACCACGTTCTGTATAAATAAAATAACGTAACACGTAATGCTTTTTAAATAATTGTAAGGGATTGAACACAAAAATAAAAGACGTACAATGACATACATTAACGAGAATTTCTTGAACGACAATTTTTTGGAAAGAGCAGTGACGTGTATTTATAGTAGAATACTTTTCTGGTCTACATATTTCATTTTTATAACGTTTCTGTTTGTGGGTACATTTGTTCCTGTGCCTTCGTGTGTGCGGATTTTTGTTTGGATCTCGAGGCAGCAGAATTAAATGACGCTTTTAAATGATCCCCAAACTTACGATCGTATTGCTTGCAACTTGAATATTCTTGGGTGGTGACTGTTGTGTGTACTTCCACATACTTATATCTTGTATTGTGGTTGCCTTCCACAGACGTCGGTAATTCCGCCGTGCACAGTTAGGTTTGTATAAACCTCCCATAAAAGTTATGAATTTAAGTGATATGACGGAACAGATATTGGTGACGACATTGAACTTTGACATCGTATTCCGTAGAAGTTGGTGTTAGTGTGTGATTGTACGTATAGTGCATGGCTGTCGATGCACGTCGCGTGGCAGCAGGGGACTGAAAAAATATCACTTCATTGTGTATTTAAGTATATTTGTATCACGTAACGCGTCCGTTATCTGAAATGCTAAACTTCAAGGCACTGTCATTGCATACCCATCATTAAAGAATTAAACAGTATCTTTATCTTTGCACCGTGCATTTAGTAGAGTCATTTAATTAGCACACACCAACTAAAACACATACTTAAAATTTTTACATTAAAACATTCAAAATCGCTCCAGCATGTTTCTATCCTAAGATCATCTTCAGGGAGCTACTCTCTTCCTTGCTAAAGTCACATTTTTAAAAACACTCACTGATTAATTTCCTTATATTAACTGGGTGTTGTGGCATCGTACGATTTACACAATACGACATGCTGCCACACCACCCAGTTAATATAAGGAAATTAATCAGCGAGTTTTTTTTTTTTAAATGTGACTTTAGCAAGGAAGAGTGTAGCTCCCTGAAGATTATCTTAGGATAGAAACATGTTGGCGCGATTTTAAATGTTTTAATGTAAAAATTTTAAGTGTGTGCATTAGTTGGTGTGCTAATTCAATTAATTACACCGTAATCGTAAGACCAACAGCATCAATATGTGATATGTCCTGACTATGTACTGATGAATGCGCACAAAGCAGTTCATAATGTTCCTTACGAAGACACTGTTGACAGGGTACAAGTGACAACCGGAGTCAGTTGCCACTAGGTTGATAGCGAGAATACCCCAGAGGTCCGCACAGCTTTCTATCACACACAGGGTTCCTTAACTTCCGTTGTGCACTGAGTGGAATATAAAATCTGATCGCTCATTTTTGTGCCGCAACGTCGAATGTGTTGAACTTCGTCTCCTTACCTCCCGTACACCTGGATGACATGAAGCAGCAAGACAATGTACGTGTAACAATGTAACATTGATGCCTGTTCGTGCAGCTATTGTGGCAATGGAAAAGTAATAATTATTACATATTCTGAATGCGTTTTTGTAGCCTTAGGTATCCAGCATGCAATGCGCATGCGCTATATTGTCATCCGTGGCCTCTCCATCTATGGAGTATTTTTCGACATCTTTTCATAAACAGTACGATTTTCGAATGAAAGTTGTTGAACATAAATGCATGTTGTGGTTTTCTGTACCAGTTTTGTCTAAGAAGAACTGAGCTAGATGTGATCAAAAGTGTATATTGGTGTGCATGTAAAGTACCCGTTATCCTTGTCATATTTTAATCAAACTTGGATTTTCTCGACATATTTTCTAAAAATACTCGAATATCAAATTTCATGATAGTCCGTCCAGTGGGAAACGCTTTTTTCCATACAGACGGACGGACGGCCGGACAGTAATTTGACGAAGGTAGTAGTCGCTTTCCGCAAATTTTGCGAATGCACCAAAAAAAGTTGACCGTTTAAAGTTACCGGAGAACTTTATGTATGAATTATTTTAACTCCGATTCATGGTTTTTGTCGCTGTCGAGCTAGTTACTTCACATTCGTAACTGACATTTCCCTTAACAAATGTGTTTCTATAGGACGATGACTCAAAGTACAATCGTAGGTGCCCCCCCCCCCAAAAAAAAAAAATTCTTCCGCCCTAAAAGCTCAAACTGAAGGGTGTTGAAGGTTAGCAGTTTGTTTCTTGTAGGAGGTATCGTTCTTCCCACAAGTCGAGATGCAAGTTTTATGAGTTTAAGAGATGAACTTTAACAGGGAAATATTTACACATAATAAAGATATTTATATTTGGTCCCATACATATATCAGTATATGCCTGCCTATACAGAAATAGCCCACATGTGAGGCAGGAACGCATTCTCCATGCATATTTAAAATTATTCTGTGATATATAATTGAGGAGAGCCTGAAGGGAATGCTCCGCCTGAGAGAAGGAGGCTTAGATGGAGGGACACTATTAAAATGAATCTTAAGTAGTGTTTGAACTTACGGACCGGATTCCGTCGACGTAGGATAGGATCGAATGGCTTGATCATGTGAACACAGTTATAAACCTTTCGGTTCCATATAAGGCGTGGCATTGTGGAACGGGCAGCAACTTTCTTTTTCTGAAGAAGGGCTCTGTTCCATGTACTTAACTTGTTATTGCGCATTGCTGTGGATCCAGTTGTTGTGACTAGCGAATTGTATGTTGTGAAGGAAGACATAGTTCTCCGGATATATGCTATGATAACTTTGTGCTACGAGAATTACCATTTATGGATCACGTGCAGCTGCTGTTGTCGTGTGACAGTTCACCTCTCCGTGGTGTCTGATGGTGTTGAGGCGCCTTGCAGAATCGAACCCTCAGACACTACATTTTTGTGGTAACGACCAGTCGTTAAAGTTGTGTTAGTGAAGTTCTGGATGCATGCTTGCGTACTGTCGTGAGATCATAAAATTGCGTGTATACTGAAAAGGAAAAATACGGCTCCATGTTTGTAATGCTGTTTCAAAATCAGTGCTGAATTTAGTGTGTTCTTTCATATCATGTCTGTATTATTAGTATGCTTTCTTCCGTGCAGCTGTATGGTAACATATCCTGTTGTCTTTGGTTTGTACTTCTGCAGTAATTGTTTGCCCATACGTGTAAAGTGAATTGATAAACACTGGCTTCAGGAACATATGTGGATATGCAGGATGTGTGTCCTAAATGTGAAGGGGAAATGAAAATGCCACTTGCTGGCATGGCGCTGGACGGTAATTTGGACAGTTAACTTGGTTTCGTGCGTACTTCGGCTTCTGGAAATGAATATGATTGTTAACATTAGCAATTATTTCTTAGTTTGCAGAATTTGATAAATAACGGCTTCACTACAGCGTTTGCTTCACATGACAAAAATGCAAGGAAACTGAATTGGAATATGTTTTTGTGAATGAGATCTGCCTGCCGCCGAATTTGTCTTTTGACTTTAAAGCATTGCTGCATACAAAGGAAGAGGATGTGTCCAGTCAACGCACAGTTCTTTTGAGCAACCCTTGTACGTAACATATTGTCAATTACAAAGAAAAGCGCTGCGTTGTAAGACCCCTTCATAAACTATAAATACCCGAGTATGCATATCGTCGCAGTTCCTTTTGATGTTAAAAGGACGATGGATGGGTCAAGCACAAATCCATTTGAGATGACGCGAGATTGCTCATCTTTGTGTTTCTGCGAGATGAGAACGGAAAAGAAACTACCCTACTGCAACATTATCAGAGAAGGCAACTTGCTCCTCGCCCCAGGATCCTGACTGGCCTAATGGAATTGATCTCGACATCTTGTGACGGTCCAGCGTGGACGCTGCGGTTGCTCCAAGCTATTGGACGGCATCACAGAGAGACTACAGACGATAAAGGTTTTTATATAAGCCTTTTTATTTTTATTATTTTCTGTGAATCTCTGGACGCCAACATTGGCTTTGTACTCTATTGTTCTGCTTGCGACGACCAGGTAAATTACTCTGACAAAAGCAAATGCCACGGTATGGCGGTGCCCGGTACAGTATGCATCCACTTTTTCCTTGTGAGCATAGTCAACTTGTCACTTTGTTTAGGGCAACCAGCTGAACTACTGTGCCTTAAACATTGCATTTGATTCTAGTTACGTCATTTTGTCTCAGTTCGTGGCCTGTGTTTTATTATTTGCCTGTCAAAGTGGCCGCGGCGTTTAACGCTGTGGTCGTACATCGTTCCGGCACTGAAATCGTGAGTTTGAGCCCCACTTGGGACAAGGATCTATGTCTGCATTTTTTGTGTAGGTGTAGGCCTTCTGATTGGCCGATCCCCCGTCCAGGAAGTTCTACCGTATATCTACGGACAAGATTCTTAAGTCGCAAAACGCGAGTCCTTGGGCTGCAATGGCCCGCGGCGCCTAATAATAATAATAATAATAATAATAATAATAATAATATGTTGTTGTTGTTCCCCACCTGCACCCGTCCATGATGCCTGACGGCTATTTGCCGAGATTTGTTCCGCAGTGTAGTTGGAGCTCTGTTTTGTTGTGGCGTTTGTAATGCACGTATATAAGAAGGACGGCATGACCCTAAGTTCAGCCTAGTGACGGCTACGGACGGTATGACCGGGGTTCGATTTCCGGCAGCATTAGGAAATTTTCGCTTCCCGTTCGCCACCAGTCCCTACCGGCCGTGGGATCCATCGCGCTTTCCATGCGGTGGGTACCGTGGACTCCTTCCCCGGAGGTGCAGTGTCTGTAGAGTGCAGACAACTTCCACCTGTATCCCATGTTAAGGTTCGTGGGACTGTACACCACTAACCCAGACAGATTCAGCACAGAGACAGTTTTTATCTCATGTTAATATTTTATCTCGCCATCGGCCCAAACGGGAATGAGAGAGATGTGAAAACTCAGAACAGTAGGTACGTTCTGTAGTACAAACCAGCCACCTCTTGAATGCAACGAATAGTGGGAAATCCAGATTTGTAATAATGGTTTGTGACGGTGGTGTAATGTGGCTCTGCTATGTCATTCATTGTGTATTCGAGTAATGTTTTCGTATTTTTGTGTGTAAACAGAATGTGAGAAACATGCAAGAAAGTACTGGTGATAGTATTGTTTGTGGTGAAATAACCGCAGTATAGACGTCTGTTTTTTCATTTGTTTAGCTTCAAGGATGATACGAACATTACGTTTGGCATTGCCCATTATCTCTGGCAAATCTGTTTGTTATTTCCTATAGACAATGTTTCTGGTGTTCGGTTTGCTTCTGTCTGTAGGTAAATTGTTTTCTTGAAAGTGATAGATTTTACATTATTTTTTGTAAGGTGATGACGATATTTGCTATCGAACTCAGGATCATTTAGAGGTCTAGCTGTGACAGTGCTGCGCAAGTATATAAAAGGGTCAGATTTTGTTACGTCTCGCGACCTTAAAATACGTAAATGTGGGGTCTTCAATTTATCGCCGCGCCGATCGCGGCAGCGCAATTGCTTGCAGCCACCGGTACATCCCGTGACACCAGGCAGTGTCCAGGACGGCGACTGAAGAAATTTGTCTGTGTGACAAGCACTGCTGTCAGTGTGTGACAGGTGGTGCTACAAGTGTAATGACAGGCGGGGCTGTTAACGCTGACAGGCATTGCTGTCAGTATGACAAGAACTGTTGTCAGTATTAGAACAGTACTGTCAGTATAAAGACAAGCTTTGCTGTCAGTATGACAAGCATTACGTTAGTATGGCAAGAACTGTTGTCAGTATTAGAACAATAAAGGTAAATTGAACCCGTTACAGGCCCGGTATGGCCCAGAAGTTGGGTAGAGGTATAGCTGTACTCTTCCATGACAGCGGCACTAGAAGGGGGTGAGTGGTCAGCAGCACGCCCCGGCCGCACTTTAACCCCGGAAAAGACCCGGTACCCATTTTACAGGAGGCTGGGTGGGCCCCAGAGCCGGTCTGGACAGGCGGAAAATCTCGCCCCCACCGGGATTCTATCCTGGACCGTCCAGCCCGTAGTCAGTCGCTATATCGACCGAGCTACCCGGCCCACTATTAGAACAGTACTGTCAATATAAAGATAAGCGTTGCTGTCAGTATGACAAGCATTACTGTTAGTATGAAAAGCACCGAAGTCAGTATTAGAACAGTACTGTCAGCATAAAGGCAAGCGTTGCTGTTAGTATGTTGACAAGTAGTAGCGTCGTTATAGTGACAATATAGTGTCAAGCAGCGCTGCCAGTGTAAGCACAGACCAACTCTCATACCAGCATGTACAGGTATACCAAATATACCTCTCAGAATGGAATGGGTCGAGGTCGTCCGCACTGTAAGATAACGATTAATTGTAGTTAAATTGGGCGAGAAAGACTACTGCGTAAGTGTGAACTGGATAGATGTTGTCTAGGATGATGTCCACTGACGTACTCTGTTGGACCTTGGGGTGCCGGTGCCATAGACTGCTAGCTTTCTGTGTGAGTGTTAGGTGTAGTTCTGTAACATTCTGTTTGTGATGTAAATACATGCGCGAACGCACTGAAGTAACGTGTTGTGAAATACGGCTTGTTTAAAATATGCACGTTGTAAGTCAGCTTTGTAAATCTCTGTTAGTTGTTTACTATATAGGTCTAATTATACAAATATTACGTATGTTATTGCTTGCTCTGCATTTTCTCTTTTCCCCTTATTTTCGTCCATATGTTATTGCTTAGGGCTGTAAGTGAAACAAACTTCCACGTACATTCTCACACTGGCATTAGGAAACTGCGCACTCAGTTTACGTTCTGAAAGAAGAGGCGTACAATGAATAACACTTTTGATGAAGTTTGGCGTCAGGAGGGATATGAAGCCATGTCAATTGGCGAATATTAACCAACGTTTCGGAGAATTTTGTCTCCATGTAGGTAGTTCACTCAATTTTGACTGCTTAGACTCTGAGGATGGAGTAAAAACTTCTCTGTCACTCCGGTAACTGTTGACCATTCGTCATATCATCATGTGCCAGAAAGCTCGATTATTCATCGACTGCGCTGTGATAACTTCGGTTTTTGTACAAGAATATATTTAAACATACCGAAAATTAGGGCATCTATTAGACGACGTGAAAACGGCCACCCAAAGAATGGATGGATAACATGAAAATTAATTCCGCAGGAATGAGTTCTGAATATATCAGCTGCATTTTATTGGCTGCCTATAATGTCGAATTGTGATGCTTCTTTAATGGCACTGATAAACGTCTTCGGGATGTACGAGGTTGAGCCTCGGTCGGGAAACGCAGCATTCGCGCTTCGGCCTTGACGGGTCATCTTCCGTCCCTTTAGGCAAATGCTGGAGCAAGGCCCTAAGCTCGGACATGATCGCATCTGCCTGCACCCTCTACGATTGTTCGTTTACGATCATTTCACCATATTGATATCAAATGACGTATGCTGTTGAAAACGCGTTACTAAACAAATGAAGGTTATTTGAGTCCTTTAACGGCTGGCAATTTATCAACTGAATGATCCTTAAGTGGTCGGCGAAGGCCGAAGTGTGCAGTCATTAGTACAGTAACCGTGTCAAGTTGAGAATCTGCGTCTTCCGGTACCATCCAGGTCTGTAATACCCATCAGTGCCTTTGTTGCAGACTGCAACTTTTCCTTGAAAATTTGGATTGTTCTGTGTTTACAAAATCGCGACGGTTTTGTATGAAAGGATAAAATTCCGAATGTTAAGAGAGGGCGTGAGTGTTGCCGCTCCTTTAGATTCATGTGTAGATATGTGTGTATGTATATGTATGTCTGTGTATACAGGGTGTCCCAGGAGGAATGTGCCAGACTTCGGGAGGGTGTTCCTTATGTTAAAGTATACCGATATAACCCAAAACACCTATGTCCAAAGTTGAACGGTTACGGAGATAATGGC
>Ga0131853_10019458_pt1 | contig 12357 bp, 4 predicted proteins | sample TergutLab28metaG_FD_92764 | JGI IMG/M metagenome (GOLD analysis project Ga0131853, IMG submission 92764) | Labiotermes labralis P1 segment gut microbial communities from Petit-Saut dam, French Guiana - Lab288 P1 (version 2) (version 2) | ecosystem: Host-associated > Arthropoda: Insects >...
ACAACAACAACAACAACAAAAGAAAGGGCTAGTACACAAAAAATGCCTGACTACCGGCTTTCGAAGGTATACTGAATTAGAAGTACAGAAAGTTCCACGGTGACAGCCACAGTTGTGCAATGACTCCAATCCTTTTGCCTTACAAATTGAACTGTTTTATGATAAATACTTTGATCATTTCTTACATGTCTTGTGCATCTGTTTACTGTCTGTAGGAATAAGTATGGAATGTAAAATATGCCTTTCTCTTCAGGCAAGTTTGGTATCTGTAAAACCTGCTTTAGAAATGACGGTTATATCACTGTAGAATGTAAGAAATTCATCGCTGGCGTAACTGGAAGTTCGTATTCTGCAGTATAAATTTAAAAATCTGTAGCTCATTTAGTAAAACTTGCTTCACAGCATTTAAATAAGCATTTGGAAGTTACTGCCTCCCTTTACACCCGACCTATTGTCTGTAAATGTTAGATGTTATAGGAGTCTATGAATACTAAAGAGCTGAGACGATATTCTTAAGCAGAGACGCACTCAAGTACGTGGTCTTAGAATATTTGCTACGGGAAGACTAAAAATGAGGATAGGATGAGTCCAGAGGATCCGAACGTCACATTCTTTATCAGCTGTTGGAAGTGAGTCTTATATTTCTCATGACTGAAATACTGCAGCGAGGGGTCACGCCATTCACTGTAAACGCTGTGGGTTTTGACCACCGAGTGGTTACGATGCTATCACTTATCTTAGCCACAGCACCGACTCTAAAGAAGGCCGAAGCATCTTTACTTTCTAAAAGAGGTTATTCAATTTACAGGTTCTCCCATTCGCTTTGCCAACGTCCACAATTTAAAGACAACAGCCCACATTCCCTTTCATTCGCTCTTGCTGCGCCTAACACTAGTACTGTGCATATTCCTTTGCATGCCAGGAGTACCTTTTTATTATGAATTGACACGCATCTGCGCCACAACACACTACATTACGAATAATAACAACCAAATGACACTTCATTTTATACCATCTCTATAGTCCAATTGATATGACTTCGGTGGTAGGATGAAACTGGTCGTTCTTGTGTGTGCCATTAGAGCGTATGAGGGAGTGTAGTATAGTTACGTTTCGGTGTGGAAGAACAGACCACGATATGAGAGGAATATGTAACAGTGTGGGCCGCAGAGCCGATCTGGAGGCTTTGGAGAACGGGTAACGCTCTTGCCTGTGCTGACATTTGAAGTATAATTCTTCGGTTGTCTAACATGTCGCCTAGCCACTACACGGACCGAGCTATTCCAGTTGCCACGATGATTTATATATGAATAATTAAAAAGGTTGTGGCAGGAAGCAACTTGGCCGCACTCAGGTTTTGTTCCGATATTTTCCTGAAAGGGGGGCTAGGATAGCTCAGTCGGTATAGCGACTCGCTGCTAGCTGGACGGTCCGGGGATCGAATCCCGGTGCGGGCGAGATTTTCCGCACTCGTCCAGAGGGCCTTCCATCCAGCCTCCTGTACAATGGTAGCTGGTTTTTTTCCCGGGGGTAAAGCTGCCGGGCCGTGGCGTTGACCACCCACCCTCATCTAGCGCCGAGGTTAAAGAGAGAGTAGAGCTATGTGTCTACTTCCCCTCTTGTTCTTCTTGGCCTGTTTTAGGGGTTAAGCTTTATTTTCCTGATAGGACTGACCCAGTTGTTACAACCGAGTTTCTAACTGGGCACGTTCTGAGTACAAGTAACGCTTACTTCTTCAGCCAGGTGGGTCGTTACAAAGAAAGAAGTACACAGCCCGTTCCACTAGTGTATGCATTGAACAACCCAACGAAAGAGATTTATAGTGTCATTGTCTTTGCGATCAATTTCGTGTTCTTTTGGTGGCAGTGTCACGTGACTCACAGTACACAGCCAGGGAGGTAGTGTCCCTTACCGACTGCCATGCCATGACCCCGGGTCACGTTTTTGGCATGTATCCGCATACACTTACAAGTTATCAGATATCAATACAACCACATCCCTTCCTCCGGCCACACTCCTTGTCTAGTGGTGTCCAACGCAACAGACATGCCACTTCTTTGTGCTGAAAGAATTAGACGAGTTTTTTCTTAAGGAATCAGACAGTGACTTGGGTTGCTTCTGTAAATGCAGAGTGACTTGTATCAAATTGTACGGTCGAGGAAATGGGAGGAAAATATTGCGTTGGGTTTCAAAGGAGTTGGTTGTTAGGGTGGTAGAAATGGCTGAGGGTCGTATTTAATGGCGAGCTTCGATGTCAGATGTTCAGAAACTACCAGTTCACCATCTTCAGCAACAGGGCGTAAGCCAATTTTCTGGCTTCTTCGATCTCCACGGACAGTGGGCTCTCTCTACGAATGAAAACGATTCGTTAAATGAAGGAGTTTTAATAATTTGGCTGTATAGGTCATATCAAACTTATTTCCTTTTTTGCACCATAGGTTGGCGGTATTACAACGTCCCTTATGCTGGCATAGACACAAAACACAATAGGAATCCATAGTTTTGTGGATTTGTTGTGTGACTTTCATGCACATTGAAAGAGAATGCATAAATAGAAGACACGTACACATTTTTAAAACGATATCATGATGAGTTATTCTTGATAATTTATACAGAAATATTATCTCTGTCGTATTAGTGCGATGTATGTAACATAGATCAGCGTAATAAGGGCAGTTGCTGATCTGCCGATGGTCATAGAAAAAAAAAGAATAGCTTATCCTAGTCTAATTTAATGCAGTTTTATTTCCTTTTATTAGTACGTCAAGTTGATGGTCATCATATATATATATATATATATATATATATATATAAACTTGAAAGTGTTCGGATGCTGCTGTGGTTCGGACTCAGATCTGTCATTGTGTTGAACCGAAGCATAAGACCCGCACTCAGAGAATATTTACCTGGAGGAAATGTCGACACGAAATGCTTAGATACATTGCATGTTATTCTGATATAACTATATACTAGTACCTTGTGAAATATGCTTCTTTTTTTCGTTGCGAAAATTGGTCTCTAACATTAGGGAAGAATATAGGTTTGAGAAAATAGGGTTCTGAGGAAGACATGTTGGCGTGACGGCAGGAAAGCAGGAGGCTGGAGAAAACTGCATAGTAAGGTGATTCATGATCTGTAATTCTAACAAAATTTTAGTAGGCGATAAATTCAAGGAGGAAGAGATGAGGCTGGCGTGTGACGTGTATGGAGGTTAATAACAATACATACAGGGTTTTGGACGGGAAAACTCCTGGAAGACCTAGGGAAAAATAATATTAAAATGTATCTTTACGTAATGGGGGGGGGCGGGGGGGCGGGGTATCGTAGGTTGTTCTGGCTATAATAGTGATAAATGGAGCTATCGTGTGAACGCGGTAATGAACTTTCAGGTTTCTTAAAATGCGGGGACTTTCTTGACTAGATAAGGAGCTGTGGCTTCTCAAGAAGATATCTACTCCATGGAATACAAGAAGATTTATTTCATGATTATTTATGCTGCATTACAGTTTAGAGTGACTGACTTTATCAAAATAAATATATTTAAAGGGTTTGTAGAAACTGTGTTACCTGGAAAATGCTATAAAATGTCTTATTAAAATTTTATGAAGTAATGGTAGTTATAATAGACCTTAAATGAAACAAACGCCAGAATGTAATGATGCCATCAGTAACCCGTATTATATAGCGTCCAATTGTGAGACAGTTGATGGATACTTTACTGTAAAACGTGTGAATGGAAGCCATCATGACCTAACTTTTTCTGCCCCAGCATTTTCCAGAGGGCGTAGCATGTTGTCCGGCCAACTTACGAGCTGGACAACAGAAACGTTAAGGTTTGAGCCATCTTGCTTTCTGGTCGCTGAATAAAAAATGATGGATAGTGAACGTAAAGATTAGAGTACAGGAGAACTATTGAATAACATGTATCAAGCAAGCGGTTCCCAGCCCAACTCGGGGCTCAATTTTCATTTAATGGATTTCTAGTTCTACATATATGTTGTTGTTATTGCTGATGTTGTTTAAGGGTTTGGAGGTTTCAGAATAAGAAGATAAGCTGTAATTCGCGCTGTAAAATATGCAGATGGCCTCGTGCTACTAGCTAAGGAAGAAACGATACTGCAAGGCATGTTTGATAAACTAATAGAAGTTCGAGTGTACTGTGGAATGGAAATGAGTGTGGAAGAAACTTAGATGATGAGAATTTCAAGGCAACACTTCTCAGTACAGGTTATGTTAGATCAAAAACATCTGGAGAAAGTGGAATATTTTAACTATTTGCTTAGCATGGTAACAAATGATGTAAGATGTACACGTGAAAATAAACCCAGGATTGCCATGGTAAAAGAAGCGTTCAACAAGAAGAAGACTCTTTACACCGGCAAACTTGACTTGAATTTCAGGAAGAACTAGTGTGCTGCATTTGAAGCATAGCTTTGTGTGGTAATGAGACTTGGACACTTCGGAAAGTAGATCAGAAATACCTTCATCGTTTTGGTATGTAATGGAGGACAATGATGGATATCAGTTGGACCGATCGTGTAAAAAGTAAAGAAATATTACATAGAGTCGAGGAAGAAAGCAACACCTTACATAGAATAAAAAGAAGAAAGGATAACTGGGTTGGTCACATCTTGCGTAGAAATTGTCTTCTAAAACATGCCATTGAAGGAAAGATGGAATAATGGAAGTGAGAGGAAGACGAGGAAGAAGAGGTCAGAAGCTACTGGACGACCTTAAGGAAAAGAAAAGTTACTGGAGATTGAAAGAGGAAGCTCTAGATCGCACTCAGAGGAGAACTCGCTTTGGAAGTGGCTATGAACTTGTCGTTAGACAGGAAACAGAATGAATGCTTGAAGATGTTGGCCTTTGTTTCTATCATCTCTCCCACTCCGTCAAATTACGCTGTTTTCTCTTGCCTTTAAGTTTACAAACCAAACTCCTGAAGAGCCTTTTATTATCTCTATACAAGATGCATTTATCGGCTGGTATTCTTAATTCTGAACTTATTTCATAACTTTTCTTAAGCTTCGATTTGTCTAGAAGTATCTAACGCGATGTGTGTTTGATCGCTCACCTTCATAACAAATATCTGATTGATATTATCGGTTGCTAGTGAATGTCATGTAAAATTGTTCTACACGTTCACGCTTAACCTCTAATTAAAATGTGCGCGCAGTAGCTCATAATTAACACGTGTTGGACACTTGTACATTAATCAATCACTAAGCACGGGCTATCCATTTCTCACTCATTACCTGTTACAGCTACATGCAGTAATCTTGCAAAGTTCAGCCACTCTGTTATTCTGCCCACACTCTGCAAATGTAACGGTGTCCATTATCCAGCCCTGTACGATATACGTTTGTTGTCAGAATTTAATTAATAGTTACGAATTCAAAATCGATTGTTGTACCTAAAGTTTTAGGTGATTAGCAGATCGGAAATTTATTCGCAGCAACAGATAATGTCTGCTGTTTAAATGTTGTTATTGAAACTCAGAATTTCATATAATTGTCTTTCAATTTTTCTAGATCACATTGCAAGACGGAGTTCTCTACGTGTTTCTTGTTGTGTAAATTGCATTTTATGGAATTGTAGTGTTTCGGAATTCCGGGATACTGTGTGGATTAGCCGACGGTAGACCGACTTCATATTATTGGTCAGATATCCAACGTTCTGATAGATAAAGCGTCGTGTAAGTGTGTCTGCTCAAAGAGCCATTTCCAGAAATGAAGTCAATGCATGAGGAATTTATTCACAGTAATATCCTACTTGCAATAAAGGAAGGAAGGAAGGCTGACTGAAGTGGCCACTTCTTGCGTAGGAACTGCCATATACATCATGTTCTTGAAGGAAACATAGAAGGAAGTGTAGGTGTGAAAGGAAGACGAGGAAGAATATGTAAGCTGCTATTTGATGATCTTAAGGAAACGAGAGGATACTGAAAATTTAAAGAGGGAACACGAGATCGCATTGCGTGCATAACTCGCCGTGAAAGAAGCTAAGGACCTGTCGCATGACGGTGGGGGGGGGGGATACTTAGCGAATAGGTGCAAGGAAAGTCCTAAGAAAACCGATGATGAAGCTGACCATTAACACACTCACGAGATTTAGGTGTACGTGAATTGTATCCCGAACGTCTAGACTGCATGGTGTGTTTGAATCATTCAAAACGTATCATGTGACATCGCATGAAATACGGCCTTGGTTTTTCCCGCCCTTAGAAATTTCACCTTCTTGCTGTCACTGTTTCTCTGTCAGGGGGTTGAAAGAGTGCTTACGTCATGTCTTACGCTCATGCCCATTTACATTCCTTAGGTAACAACAAAGCTGCATTCATAAACAAGAAGACACTTTTCACTAGCAAATTGGACTTCAATTTAAGAAAGAAACTAGTACAAATGCTGCATTGAAAACATGGCGGTGTGGCCACTTTGGACAGTGGCTTAAATATACCTGATGAGTTTAGAAATGTGGTGCTGGAGAAGATCATTGGGATAGACCTTGTGAAAAATGAGGAAGTACTACTTAAAGTCAAAAAGGAAAGAAATTTCCTGCATACAATAAAAAGAAGAGAAGGCTAAGTGGATTGGCCACATCTTGCATATGTACTGACTTATAGAACGTGTTATTGAAGGAAAGATAGAGGGAATGATAAAAGTGAGAGGAAGACGAGGAAGAATTCGTAAGCAGCTATTGATCACCTTAAGGAAACGATAGGTGCTGCGAATTGAAGTATGAAGCTCTAGATCTCTTTCCTTGGAAAATTCGCTTTGTAAGAGGCTATGGACCTGTCGTAAGGCAGACTACAGAATGGATGAGGTTACAGCAGAAGTATCTGTTGGATAGGCAGTGTGTGTATATTTATCCAGAATTAGATTACCAGATGTCAATATTTTTGCTAAAGTAATAGCTTTCGAAACTTTCGAAATGAAGTGAAATTTCAGTCATAACATATTTAGTGGCTATTCACTATATTCTACCAGGTTTGTAACTATGTGGGTGCGACAGAATGAATCTGAGTGATAATCTTCGGTTGCAAACGTACCGGGATAACTCGAATACAGAAGAAATCCGCATATTCATTTTCGCCACTTTTGAGGATTCGAGCCTACGATCCCCGTAATAGAGCGGCAGAGGACAGCACACTGCTTAGACCGCGCGGGCTCTGTCATTGATTATAATATTTTTGGTTTTGAATTTGATTTTTCATATTTCAGGGTCATAATCCATTTAATCAATTTTAATGTCAGAAATTCTAAAAACAGGTTAATGCTCACACAATTAGATAATTTTCTTAAATTACATTCTCTACATAATATTGTGATCATTGTATTAAGAAGACTGAGAATGGCAGGGTTCGTAGCATGAATGTCGTGTATTTACGAGTATACCTCAATTAAAGAGAGAATTTGTAAGAATTTAGTGGTTACATTATTAAAAGGGATCGTAGGGATAGGAATGCATTGTGGATTGGATACGACTGCGTCAGAAGGGACTGTGTGTGGAGTTTCACAAGTTGACGGCAATTAACCTACAATTTTCGTAAAATGCACGAAGTTTCTTGGCCGGCGGAATATCTATCACCATTTGAAGGCATTTACTGTGCACTCTGGTTGGTCGAACTTATTATAATGTCAGCAGACAGCCGGCATTGTCATTTTTTGTTTCCGTCTAAATGTAAATTAAATTTCCAAGCCATGGAATGGCGGGCACAATGGACGTCAGGCGCGTGAAGTCGTCTGTACTCCATCCAATCAGCACACACCGCCAATTATCCTCTACCTAAAGTGCAACACGGAATATAGGAGAAATATGGAGTATAATGCTATTCATTAAATGTAACATTAACGAGAGTCTTATGGTTGCTGTGATGTATATAAATGTGCTACAAATAACCCCCATATTTCCATAATTCCCATGATCAATAACCTGCTTAGGGTTTTAGCGGACTGACAAATGGTAATCCTCATTACCAGCCCCGTAGTACATGTGGCTTCGTTGAATGATTACAAAAGCTGAGTAATCCAGTGTTACGTTAACTGGTGCTTTACAGTTACGTTATTGATAGTTACCACGTACAAAATCGCTATCAAGAAAGCACAGTGTACTATAATACTGCTCCAGTGTTAGGTAGACACTGGATGAAGTCAACAGTCTGTGCTAATCAAATTGCGTCACACTTTTACCTTTTCTCTGTATTAATCATAACCAATTTTTTTTCTTTTTGTAGGGGGGGGGGGATGATGTTTTCCAAAGGAGTATAGATTCATTTCATGTTTTGTGGGTTACAAGATGTCTTGTAGGAGGTTACCACACTTCCAGAGGAAACTCCTGCTTCCATCCCCCCTGAAGGTCTTATCCTGAAATGGAGGTAGCAGTCTTCTGTAAAATGTCGATAACTGTGCAGAAGGCTATACTGTGCCATAATTGTGCAGGAGGCTATACTGTGCCATAACCCTCAACGCCACAATTTAAAAAAAGAGGAGAATTTAATTAAAGGGGCTGTCTCCATCTTTTCAGGTTATGCAGAGTTCGATATTAATGTATTTCTTTAAGTCATTAATTAGAAGGGATGTGAAAGGAATCTTTCATTACCTGTTTTAAAGTAATATCGTTCTACTAGCATTGGCTTAGAAGTGTAAAGAATGTATTGAAAGCCTTAGTTACAGTGGCCTCGGATTCGAAGCCTGAATTTCTCTTAAGGATAAGTACAAGTCAACATTATGTTAGTGAGAATGTGTAAGTTGACTTTCACGATTCGCCACAGTATAAGAAATTGGTGGTTAGCACTTCTTTTAGAGATCTTATCCTGGAATTAATATAAGGGAATGAATATGCCTGCTCTTTTATAAAACTTTAAATCACAATGTTAACTGTAAGCACCGCCTAACGTAACATTCGTCCACACAAATTGAGTTTGTGTTTTGTGTAATTCTTCCAGTAAATATACAATATTTCCATAACCTCTTTTACCTGATATGGATGGTGGAGACCCCTGTTGTTTGTTGTGACATAAGAGCTGCATATTTACATACTAATTACTGCACTGTGTCGGATAGCTCAGTCGGTATAGCGACTGAGCTACGGGCTGGACGGTCAGGTATCGAATCCCGGTGGGGTCGAGATTTTCCGCCCGTCCAGACCGGCCCTGGGGCCCACCCAGCCTCCTGTACAATGGGTACCGGGTCTTTCCTGGGGGTGGAGGCGGCCAGTGCGTGGGGCTGACCCCCCACCCCATCTAGTGCCGAAGGTCCTAGAAAGAGTGGAGCTATACCGCTACTCACCCTAAGGGCCTTCGTGGCCTATAAAGGGGGTGAAAACCTACCCTTACTGCACTGTGTTAGGCTGTTACATGCCAGCCTTTTACCGCGCGAGCTCAGGTTCCGTCACGGGAAATGTGGTGGACAAAGTGACACTGAGACAGGTTTATCTCCTAGTATTTAGATCTTCCCTGTCAGTATCATTGTACCAGTGCTCCATTATCATCTTTATCTTAATATTACTCTTAACAGAAGGAAACCCGCTTTTGGAATATCGGGAGTCTTTGGACAAAAAGTGCTTTGATACTGCATTCGTACTGCAAAGGGTCAGCCCTTCAAAATTCTTATACATGCACGTGATTTTATATTGTTAAAAGGAACCATGGAGTGATCTACAGAACATAAAATGTTACCCAATCGCGTTTATAGATTTTTAATGAATTTTACTTTTCATAATTGAGTCATGACATTATAAACAGTATACTTACAGTCAAACGGTGGAGTTGTACTTGGGGCACGGGTTCGAGATGTGTGGTTAATGTGCGTTTGGTGACGGTACGTATTGTCCTTTGTCCATAACAGGAAAAATTCTTTTGTAGAAGTCCGCTTTCACTGCTTGATAAAAATCTTGTAATGATGCATATAAATACGCGTTATATGGCATTTAGCGTGGTGTAGTTTATTTACTGAACAATTAACAATTATCAACTATTTTATATTCCATAGCGCTTTAGATTCCACGGATTCATTACCTATTATAAAAGATTCTTCAGTTTCTCTCTTCTCATCCATATGAATCACCGTATCAGATTGTCCACAGATTAATTTCAACATTATCCCCCGATATGTACGCCCTCCAAACTTAAAATATGCCGAACGATATTTTGTATTCGTTATTTCCCACACGCGATATACATATACCAGGCGCAGATGGGAGGATAATGTTAAGATGGATCTTCAGGAAATGGGATGTGGGGTTATGGACTGGATCGAGCTGGCTTATGATAGGGACAGGTGGCGAGCACGTGTGAATGCGGTAATTAACATTCGGATTCCATAAAATGTGGAGAATTTCTTGACTAGCTGCAAACCAGTTAGCTTCTCAAGAAGGACTCTGCTCCACGGAGTAAGTAAGTAAGTGATTAAGCGATTAAGTGAGTGAGTAAGTAAGTGAGTGAGTAAGTAAGTAAGTAAGTGAATAAGTGCGTAAGTGAGTAAGTGAGTGAGTGAGTGAGTAAATGATTAAGTGAGTAAATGATTAAGTGATTAAGTAAGTGAATAAGTAAGTGAGTTAGTGAGTAAGTGAGTAAGAAAGATATACATATTCCTCCTACGTCTACATATATGCGTATGTGTGTGCGCGTGCGTGTGCACATGCGTAATATTACACAAACCAATTCATTACTGATCACATGATCACACCATGTTTTTCCCGGTTCAGCATTGTATTACAGTTCCGTCTCTGCTTGGTTTAGCCTTGTTTGTGAATTTACTTTTAAATGTTGAAAATACACGAATGTTTTGTCTTAATTCCAAATACTGTATTTCAAGTTTTTGTACTTTTTTACTTCTACTTTGCTTCGTCGTTTCCTCTTCACTTTTCTTTCCCTGTTTGATTCACGCTTTGGAATGTTCTTTTCAGAAAGTTCATCGAGTTTTCCTCTCCTTGTCACAAAGTTGAAGCACAACAAATAACATATTTCTTTCACTCAGATCCAATAGAAACAGTTCTCATCCCTGACCTATACACAAACGAGTAGCTAGTTGAAAAATACCAAGACATGTTTTGCATACTGTCCTGTTGGTAAGCCCTGTAAGTGTTGCTTTTCATGCAGGACTAAAAGAAAACGATTTTCTGCATGCCTGAAATCTTACGATTTCACTGGGATACAGGATGTTTCTTATAAAAAAGCCGTAAAAAATGTATAGGCATAATGCATTATAAGTGTCACCGTACAAAACCCAGTACACATAAAATATTTTAAAATAATAAGAATAATTCATAGTAACATATCTTTGCACAAACATTCTCTAGAGCTTCAAATCTTTCCTCATAATTAAGTTCCATTTTGTTTGACCAGTAAGTTGTAAAGAGCTCAAGAATGCAGTGTGCTTATTTGTTCTCCATATCTAAACCTTTCCTTCAGTCAGTGAAATAGTATGTTAAATACCTGCCTGCCCATTCTACTTCGTAGGGTGAATGTAAAATTAGGTCTCCCTAATACAATGAACATCCTGTAAAAGAGTGGCTCTGATATTATCGGTCGATCTTGCTTGTACATGAATTGTGTTTGTAATCACAATATCATGCAGTATTCTGGGGGACTCTGTGTTTTGTGATATCATGAGACAGGATCGATTAGTCTAGGGTGGCAGACTGCGACAGAAATTTTTCTCATTGTCACGTAATTGTCGAACTCACTACGTACGTAGAAGACAGCTTGGACCTTATCTTCGACGTTTAAGTTGCGGAAGCGCCAAACTGGCCATTGACTTCCATCTGTAGACAACGTTCGGATAGCATGGTGTCTTATATTATCTGCCTCGGCCATGTTCATGACCTGGCGTGTGAACACAGGCACTGCAATTTATTGACCTGAACTGCAAGAAGAGTTGTAGATGGCTCGTATATACAGGGTTATTCGAAATGATTGTCGGGGTTTTAACAACTTGTCATATGCAATACATTTGAGATAGGAGTATATGTTTTTTTTTATTTAATATAACAACACTCCATGTGTTTGTTACATACCTTACAGGTGTTCTATATGTGCACCCTTTGTGATTCTACAAACATCAACATGATAATCGAGTTCTTTCCAAACTGTTTGTAGCATGTCAGCTGTGATTATCGATTATCGTGTTGATGTTTGTAGAATCACAAAGGGTGCACATATAGAGCACCTGTAAGGTATGTAACAAAAACTTGGAGTTTTAAAACTATAGCAAACCAACTAGTTGCACACAATGTATTTCACTTGGTTAAATCACACTTTAAAACACATTAAAAGTCATAATCACCTCCTACATGTTTCGATCCCAATGGATCATTATCAGGGAGTTGGAGTGCCTATATATGAAGTTTTTGGGTTCT
>Ga0131853_10019462_pt1 | contig 12356 bp, 13 predicted proteins | sample TergutLab28metaG_FD_92764 | JGI IMG/M metagenome (GOLD analysis project Ga0131853, IMG submission 92764) | Labiotermes labralis P1 segment gut microbial communities from Petit-Saut dam, French Guiana - Lab288 P1 (version 2) (version 2) | ecosystem: Host-associated > Arthropoda: Insects >...
ATGAGCTGGTCAAAAAACTGTTTTCATGCGGCTTTGAGGTAGAGGAAATCATCAGTCCGGGAAAAGAGATTTCCGGCTGCGCGGTGGGGAGAATAAACGAAATCTATCCGCACCCGAACGCCGATACCCTGTTGATCTGCAAAGTGGACTGCGGGCCTGCTGGCGGGGATATTCAAATTGTTACCGGGGCTAAAAACCTGAAAACAGGAGATTGCGTGCCCGTAGCGCTGGATGGCGCCACTCTTTGCGGCGGGTTGGAAATAAAAAAAGGGGCGATTCGCGGCGAAATCTCGGACGGAATGCTCTGTTCCGGGGAAGAGCTGGGAATCGACGACAGCTGGTACGATGGCGCCGGAGCGGATGGAATTTTGATTCTCTCGCCTGAGTATAAACCGGGGGATGACGTCAAGGCTTTGCTCGGGCTGAATGAAAGCGTGCTGGATATAAGCGTGACCGCCAACCGGCCCGATTGTCAGTGCGTACTGGGCATGGCGCGGGAGGTAGCGGCGGCGTTTGATCTTCCGCTCCGGGAACCGGAAACCGGTTATAAAACGACAAACGAGGAAAGCGGGCTGCGGGTGAACGTACTTGACCCCGACCTTTGCCCGCGGTATATAGGGCATTATATACGGGATGTGCGAATAGCGCCCTCCCCGCTGTTTATGCGCAGGCGGCTGCGCCTTTGCGGAATCAACGCTATCAACAACGTGGTGGATGTGACAAACTATATCCTGCTTGAGCTTGGGCAGCCCATGCACGCCTTTGATGTTGCAAATGTCGAAAAGAATGAAATCATCGTCCGGCGGGCAAAGGACGGGGAAAAAATCATCACCCTGGACGAGCGCGAGCATCTTCTAAGTTCCGACAATCTGCTTATCTGCGACGGGGTAAAGCCGGTCGGTCTGGCGGGGATAATGGGCGGGCTTAACAGCGAGATCAAGGACACCACCCCGGGAGTTATATTTGAGGCCGCCAAATTTGAGAAGTCAAACATACGGCGTTCTTCCCGGGCGCTGGGGCAGAGTTCCGACTCCTCAAAGCGTTTTGAAAAAGGGGTGGACGAATATACCACCAGCCTTGCAATGCGCAGGGCGCTGCATCTGACTCAAAAATACGGCATAGGAACCGTAACGGCCGCTCGTTCGGATATCTGGGCCAATCCGGACAAAAAGAACGCGCCGATAATCACCACTATCCCAAAAATCAACGCGGTTTTGGGTATTGACGTCCCGGCCGGCGTTATTCTGGATATTTTGCGCCGGCTTAATTTTGAGGCAACGCTCGACGGAGAGGAGATCACGGCCACCGCCCCCCCTTACCGGGAGGATGTGGAGGGTTATCACGATCTGGCGGAAGAAGTGATCCGCGTTTACGGCTTTGAGCATATCCGCCCAACCATGATGAGCAACGCGTCGATTACCCCGGGCGGCTACACGCAGGAACAAAAGCTGGCCAATAATTTTAGAGCCGCGGTTTTGGCTCAAGGTTTTTATGAGAGCATTCACTTTTCGTTTTATTCCCCGAAAGATTTGGACATGCTGGGCCTGCCGGAGGACGCCCCCGAACGGGAGGCGGTGGAGATATCCAATCCCATAACCGATCATTATACCATCATGCGGCGCACGCTGGCTCCCTCAATGCTGCGTACTATCGCGCGCAACTGCAAGCGGGGAATTGGCGAAGGCAGGCTGTTTGAGCTTGCGCACAGCTATATTCCTGCAGCGGGCGAGCCTTTGCCCCAAGAAGACCCGCTCCTTTGCCTTGGGCTGTTCGGCGGAGAGGAAAGTTACTTCGCAGCCAAAGGCGCCCTTGAGGAAATCGCCGGCGCTATGGGGCTTTCCCTTACTTTTGAAAAAGATACCCGGCCCCATCTTCATCCGGGAATCACGGCGAAAATTCTGCTCGGCGGCAGGCAGATCGGATATCTGGGCAAGCTTTCTTACCATGTTCAGGAAACCTTTGAGATCGCAAAGCCTGTATTTCTGACCGAGCTGCGCGTGCGCGAGTTTCTTGACGCTTGCGCGCGGGAAATAAAATATAAGCCGCTGCCCGCGTTTTTAGAAGCGCAGCGGGATATTGCCCTTGTCGCCGACGAAAAGATCGCCAACGGGGAGATCGAAGCGGTTATCGCGCTCAGTTGCCCGCAGGTAAGCCGGATACGGCTGTTTGATATCTACCGGGGAGAACAAATAGGCTCCGGCAAAAAAAGCATGGCGTATACCCTTAACTTTACCCCGGATGAAAACCCCCTGACCGGCGAAATAGTCGACGGCTTCGTGCGCGATATCCTGTCCGCGCTGAAAGATAAACTGAGGATTGTGCTGCGCTGACGGTTGTTGGAAATCAGGAATTGGGAATTAATGCAAAGCGCCGCAATAATTATAGTCATTGCTTCATGAATTGTTAAACTAATAACAAGTTGTTTTATGTATAAAACACGATTCTCTGCAATCATTATAGTTATTACTTCGCAGCTTGTCAAAAGTTTTACTGACGTATGCTTCTGTGTTAAGTTGCTCCTTGCTTGAAATTATGTTAAGGGCAATGTTATAATAACTGCTGTGCAGTTATTATAACATTTATGTATGCCCTTTTTTTGCTCCCGGCTCGCGCCGGAACCGCAAAAGGCGGGCAATTATACCAACGCTGCGCTTATGTAATAACCATTTTAAATTCCTGATAATGTGTATGCAAAAAAATATTACAGAATCTTGGTGCGCGATGCTGCGGCTTAAACATCTGTTTTCCACAATTGATATGACAGAGGGGCCTCCCTGGAAGACGCTCCTGCTTTTCGCTCTGCCTCTGCTGGCAGGCAATCTTTTCCAGCAGCTTTACAGCACTGTCGACGCAATCATGCTGGGATATTTCGTGGGCGACTATGCATTGGCGGCGGTAGGCAGTTCCATACCCATATTTTTTCTCATCATGGTTTTGATGATGGGTATCTCGATGGGCGCCGGAGTTATGGTTTCACAGTATTTTGGAGCCAAACAGCGGGAAGAACTTTCATATACCATCGGCACTTGCATCACCCTCACCGCCGCGCTTGGCGCCTTAATGATGATCGCCGGGCCGCTGATAACCCGCCCGCTGCTTACCGTTATGGGTACTCCGCCCGAGATCCTGGACGACAGCGTTATGTATATAAATATCCTGTTTTTGGGCGTTTGGGGATTGGGGTATTTCAACGTCTTTTCAGGCGCCCTCCGCGGGATGGGGAACGCATTTTCCCCGCTTTTGTATCTCGCCGTTGCCTCGCTTCTTAACATTGCGCTTAACTTTCTCTTCATAGGGGTTATGGGTTTGGGAGTTATGGGCGCCGCTATCGGCACGGTTGTTGCTCAGGCTTTCACCAGCTTTTTGTGTTTGAGGCGCCTGATGCGGATGCAAAGCGTTTTCGATATGGGCATACATTACCTTCGCCCCAAGAAGCGGTATATCTTCCAAATGCTAAAACTGGGAGTGCCTAACGGCGCGTCTTCAGTGATGTTTGCTTTGGCCATGATGGCCGTGCAGCCTCTTGCCAACAGCTTTGGGCCTATGTTTCTCGCCGCGTTTGTTATTGTAATGCGCGTGGACAGCTTTGTGATGATGCCCAACTTCTCATTCAGCAACACCATGACTGTCTACGCCGGGCAGAACATGGGCGCGGGCAAACTGGATCGGATCGAAAAAGGCTTCAAACAATGCGCGCTAATGGCTTTTGCAACGGCTTTTGTTTTGGTAGCGGCGATCTTGCTTTTCGGCAGCCAGATCGCCGGTTTGTTTACCCAGAGCAAAGAGGTTCTGGCAATGGCCGCTCAGTTTCTGGCGGCGCTTGCCGCGGGTTATCTCATCTTTTCGGTCGGCGCGGTGGGGTGGGGCGCTATCCGTGGGGCCGGCGACGCCATTACGCCCATGTGGGCGTCCTTGATTATCACCGCCGTGGTTCGTGTACCCTCGGCTTATCTGCTTGTACACCTGATAGGCGAGCCGGTTGCCCTGGCATATTCCCTGCTAGCCGCGTGGTCTGCCAACACGCTGCTTGCCGTTATTGCTTACCGGATCGGAAAATGGCGCACCAAAGGACTTGTATAGTTGATATCCCAAGGGCCTGTTAACGCCAAGTTAACGGCCTGTTTTTTTTATGCCATTTTACAGCCGGATCGGTAAATCGGCGGCAGGAGGCATATCCTATGCTCCGCCGGTTCTCCCGGTCTATAACGGTGGTTCCGGAGGGTTTTTTTGACGTCCAAAGGATGCTTTCCCGCGCATCACGCGCCGGCGGGTTCGGCGTAGAGCCGGTATTTGTTCGGCAAATTAAGCTTTACTTTATTTTTTTGAAATTAAAATTTTTCCCTATTGACAACCGCTCGCCGCCGTGGTATGTTGGTATTGTGGTTAATCGCTATAGTAACTAACAAGCGTGGGGCAAAGGAGGGAGAAGCGCTCATGCAACCTACATTCAATCCACAAAAACCTCTTTTTCAAAGTATTGCGGAATGGCTGGAAGACGCCATCTTATCCGACATTTATAAAGAAAGCGAACAAGTGCCTTCGATTACGGAAATCTCGGTGCAATACAATATAAATCCCGCTACGGCGCTAAAGGGAGTAAGTTTACTTGTGGATTCCGGTTTGCTTTTTAAAAAACGCGGTATGGGGATGTTTGTTTCCGTGGGGGCGCGCGCAAAACTTTTGGAACGCCGGCAAGAACAGTTTTACACTGATTATGTCCAACCGCTGATATATGAGGCCAAGCGGCTGCAAATCAACAACAATAATTTATATGCAATGATAGAAAGAGGGATACTGGATGACAATTCAAATTGATAACCTTTGCAAGCGTTTTGGTCAAACACAGGCTCTGGACGATGTGAGCCTGCGCTTTGGCGGCCAAAAAATATACGGTTTGCTTGGAAATAACGGCGCGGGGAAAACCACATTGTTCAACATCATAACCAATCGCTATTTCGCGGACAGCGGCGGGATAACGCTGGACGGGCAGCCAATATCCGACAACGAAAGAGCCTTGTCGCAAATCTATATGTTAAGCGAAAAGAACTATTACCCGGAAGATATGACCGTAAAGGAAGCGCTGCGCTGGGCGGCGCATTTCTATCCTGATTTTGACAAAGCGCTTGCGGCCCAGCTTGCAAACCGCTTCCAATTGCCGCTAAAGAAAAAAATCGCGGCCCTTTCAACCGGCTATGAAACCATATTCAAAATTGTATTGGCCTTTTCAACCAATGCGCCTTTCCTTTTGCTGGACGAACCCGTTCTGGGGCTTGACGCCGGACGCCGCGACATGTTTTATAAACTCTTGATTGAGCGGTATAGCGAAAACCCTTGCACTATCGTTATATCCACGCATTTAATCGCCGAGGTGGCAGGGTTGATTGAACACTGCGTAATCATTAAGAACGGCAGAATTATTAAGGACGCCCCATGCGAAGATTTGCTCGATCATGGCTACAGCGTTTCCGGCCCGGCGTCTTTGGTAGACGAATATATACGGCAAGGCAAAGACGTCATTTTCTACAGCAATCTGGGCGGCTTAAAGACGGCGTCCATTAGCGGAACCGCTCCCGAAGCAATCAACAGGCCGAATGGGCTGGAGTTTGGCAAACTGAACTTACAGGAGTATTTTATTCATTTGATGAATGATAAATCTATCGGCGGCAAACCGCGCAGGGAGGCGCAGCAATGAAAAATTCGAGATTAAAACAAGCCCTGTATTATCAGCTGGACTATTTCGGCTGGTCTAGCCTGTATGTCTACGGGATTGCCATTGCAGCCATGGCCGCAATTGGCTTGCTAATAACTACTTCCGGAGGCAATGGGAATGCCAGTTTAAGTATCGGCGGCGTTGGGTTTGTCCATTTGTTAATAATGGGCATAGCCGAAATCAGGTCAGACCTCAAGTTTTTTCTGCAACATGGCATAAGCCGCCGCACCACATTTTTCAGCCATCTTTACGGCAGCTTGATTTGCGGCGCCGCGCTTGGGCTGTTCTGCGAGTTTTTTAGCCTTGTTACCAGCCGCTGGCTGGGTTTGGCCGGCGGCGGCTCCGCTTTCGCAATCCAAAACTTTTTAGCCGGCTGGCTGCTGCATACGGTTACTTTCTTCTTTGCGTGGCAAATCGGAGCGTTAATTAGCCTCATTTACTATCGTTTAAACAAGATGCAACAGATTGTATTCAGCGTGACCGCTATCGCGGCTATCATATTTGCGTTCTCCAGCGGCATCCGCTTTCTTGTCAGAGTTTCTGACGAGCTGGGCGATATTATTCAAAGGGCGTTGGAAAACACGCTTGATTTTACCGGGGCGGCAATTTGGGTAATATTGCTGTTGGGTATTCTTGCTGCTGCCGGAAATTATTTTTTGCTCCGCCGCGCCCAAGTGAAAGAGTAAAAGAGGAAGATATTTTGAAATTAAATCGTACTTTGATGTGCTTCCCGGATGGGAAGTCAAGCCTGGCGCCTAATTTGAGCTGCCCGCAGGAATGTTTTTCCTGCGGGCAGCTTCGCTCGGAAGCCGCTTACTATGGCAATTGACAGAATCTTATTGCTCCGATATAATAAGTTCATAAGACAAAGGGAGTATGCTGGATGTTGGTCGTTCTGTAAGAATTTAGTTTGACGCGCAAAATGAGCAGTTTCCCTGCTCTTGTTTGTGTTGTCATAACTGCTTTACAGAATGAAGCATCCATTTTTATATGGAGTTGTTTTGTAGCGCGGTGGCATAATACTGCGCTTTTGTTTTTGCAAAGCGCAAAAAAAGAAGGAGAATTTATTATGAAACGTAGGAACGAGAGTGTATCGAACCGGGAGGTTTGATACGCTTAACAGCGCAAAACCTCCCATAAAGTTGACAATAAAACAACTTTCAGGAGGAAATAACTTGAACAGAGAAAATAAAAGAAAAGCGTATATGAAGGGATATTATCGCAATAATGCCTGCAATGACAGCTTTAATTGTAAGATATGCAACCGGCTGGTCGTTTCCCACGGCGCGGCGAGCGAACACAGGAACCATTGCCCATATTGTCTTTCAAGCCAGCACTTAGATAACGAACCGGGTGACCGTGAAGCGGATTGCGGCGGCGCTATGGAAGCGATAAGCGTTTGGGTAAGAAAAGGCGGCGAGTGGGCAATTATCCACCGTTGCAGGATTTGCGGGCATTTAAGCTCCAACCGCAGCGCCGCCGACGATAACTCTTTGATGTTGATGTCTATTGCCATTAAACCGCTTGGCAACCCGCCTTTCCCTTTAGAACGCATTGAGGAATTAACAGAGCTTATGGCCGGCAAAGGCGTTTAAACAAATAACAGCATATTTGTGTTCCGTTTATATACGTCCAAAACCGCCCGCAGGGAGCTTTTATCCTGCGGGCGGTTCCCCTTTTATCTGGGAGTACCGGTCACATCTTCTCTCTCAAGGCGCTTTCTGCTATAATAGCGTAAGGCATGTCAGTCATTAACCCTGCTTGCGTCCGGCTGCTTCTTTGATAACTATGATAGCGAGGCGTTTAATAAGAGCTGCGGTTTTACCGAGATGGAGAGGGTTATATATTTTGTGAAGAATATAGGCGAAATGGGCGTAGATAGCTAATGAAACTTGACCGGCTGCTCGGTATTCTCACCGTCCTGCTCCGGAATGACCGCGTAACCGCACAGGAACTGGCTGAAAGATTTGAAGTCAACCGCCGTACAATCGGGCGGGACATTGACGCGCTCTGCCGGGCGGGCATCCCTGTCGTTACCCATCAGGGCGCGGGCGGCGGCATTTCCATTGCGGATGGCTTTAAGTTGGACAAAAGCGTTTTAACCGCCGATGAACTGTCTGGTATCATAGCCGCTCTTAAGGGAATCGGCAGCGTTACAATGCAATCGCGGCTGGAGCGGACATTGGACAAGCTTCATGCGGGCAAAGATGCAGTGGCGTCATTGTCCGAGCCGATAATCATTGACTTGTCTTCACACTACAAAGGGCAGCTCACCGGCAAGATCGAATTAATCAAACGCGCCGTCCTTGAACGCCGGCTGATTGAGTTTGACTATTACTACGATAAGGGCGAAACTCATCGGCGCATAGAGCCTTATTTCGTAATCTTCCAATGGGCGTCATGGTATGTGTTCGGGTTCTGTTTGGAACGGCAGGATTGGCGGTTGTTCAAACTCCTGCGCTTGTGGAATTTATCGCTGTGCGGTGAAAGTTATTCACCGCGCGAAATACCGCCGGAAAAGCGTGATTTTTTCTCTCATTACACGGAAGACATAAAGCTCGCCGCACTGTTTGACCCGTCTGAGAAGTACAAACTCATCGAAGCCTACGGCTTGGGCTGTTTTATAGAAACGGACGAAGGCTTGCTCTTTGAATTTGGCTTCACAAACAACGATTATCTTATAAGCTGGCTTTTGGGCTTTGGCGGTAAAGTCAAGGTGTTGGAGCCGGAATGGATTGCGGCGGAGATTAAGGCTGCCGCAAAAAATATTTTAACGCGCTACAAATAAGACATGCTGTTGTCGCGTTTAATGCGGTATACTGAAAGCAAAAAAGGTGGTATTTGCACATGAAAGCAATTTTTGAAAAGGCAAACCAAGTCATCAAGACCTGTGACGCGGCGTATCTTGGCGTCATAGACGAAAACGGCTTCCCGTCTGTTTCCACGGTATCGGCAATCAAACCGGAGAGCATTTCAGAGACCTATTTCGCAACCAGCATGGATGCGAACAAGACAAAACGCTTGCAGAAAGATAATCGGGCAAGCGTCTGCTATCATGCGGGCGGTGACAATATCACACTTGTGGGCGAAACTGAAATCCTCACCGACCAGGAAACCAAGAGCCGTTGCTGGCTGGACTGGTTTTCTGAAATTTGGCCCGGCGGAGATACCGACCCGGATTACATTATCATAAAGTTTGTTACCAGGCGCGTGTCTTTATGGGTTGGCTGCGAGTCGGCGGAGTTCTCGATAGACGAGGCTGTATAGCAATGAAAGTGAAAGTAATAAAAAAACACCCGAGCGAGTGGGAACATCAACAGTTCCCGGCTTTCCCAAAAGGAACAGCCGTAAAGATGGCGAAAGCGGAAGACGCGCAGTTTAAAAGCTGGTACGCAAGTGAGATTGAAGGACGCGAAACCTTTGTGCCGGAAAGTTTTATATGCGGCGGCATCCTGACAAGAGATTATAACCCCACTGAGTTAATCCAGGAAGCAGGCGACATTTTAGAAGTGCGGGAAGTTGTCAACGCCTGGCTAATCGCAACGAATGAAAACGGCGTAACGGGGTGGATTCCCGCGGAAGCGGTTGTGAGCGTGATATAAAACAAAAACGAGGAATGATGTTGTGCTTAAGAAAGAATTAAAATTCGATGATTTCATTAACGATGTAGAACCACGTTACAGGGACTTTGCCCTGCGGACACATGATTATATGCTGGGAAGCGGCTGCAAGCTCAAAATGCAGCTTGCCAAAAATGGCTACGTCATCTCTTACACGCACGGTAAAACCAAGCATACCATAATGAACTTTGTGTTCCGCAAAAGCGGACTTGTTGCGCGCATCTACGGCGGCAACGCGGAAGATGCATTCTTGGCGTCATTAACGGACAATATGAAAAAAGCAATAGAGCAGGCGCCAATGTGCAAACGCTTTGCAGAACCGCCTAAGTGCGGCCCAAAATGCAGTGGATATGCTTTTACTCTGAATGGCGCCCGGCACCAGAAATGCAGGTATAGCTGCTTCATGTTCGAGGTCGATGATGAAAGTATCCCTTTTATCAATGGGTTCCTTGAAAACGAGCTTAAAGCTCGCGGGAATGCCAAAGACAAACCCGCTTGAAGAAGCTGTTGCGTGACTTTTCCCCGGCGTTATGCTAGAATAACGTCAGGGAGGTGCAAGATGAAAAAGCGATATATTCCGCTTGAGAAACAGTCCAAGCAAAAACAGCGCGAGTACCATGCGGCTCGCCGTGGCAGTTGGGGCGAAGTGAACCCGGTAACAAGGAAATCCCCGAATCCAAAAGCATACAACCGCAAGAAATCCGGGCAACGGTATGAACACGAACCGATGCCCGGATTTTATTTGCGCGGGTATAAAGCCGATCAACCCAAAAAACCGCGCATCCATGCGGTTTTTTCTGTTTCATCCGGTCATTTTAGATGCGGGTGTGTTCGCGGGTAAAAGCATCGCGCCCTTACAAGAATATCATCTCTGCAGCTGTCATCTTTCTGACGCATGGATTCTCATGCAGATTACAAAGGTAAGGCCGCCGATTACCCACACCCATATGGGGTCGAAATCCGTAACCGCTCCAACGATAGCGATTGGGATGAGTGCCCAAAACATAGAAAAAGTAACACTAACAATCCAAAATCCAACGGATGTTGAGAAAGCAACGACAAGTAAAACAGCCGCGGCAACCCCGATTAGGAGGCAAAAGGCATTATGTATATCTGTGAGGTTCCAAAGGGCGGCTGTAACGATTACAAGAGTTGCAAAGCAGTCGGCGACAATTAACTTCCAGCGCCCTTCGACATAAATCCACATATGCATCACTTCTTTCTCAATAAGCGTCCACGCGGCACTTGGAGTGGCCAAACCGCCCTGGTACGCCGCCGCCATTCAATGTTTCACTTTCTCATTATAGTATACCGGCAATGCGGAAGTCAAATGGAACCCGCCGCATTTTCGAAAGGCGGCGCAGCTCTTTTTCCCATATGAGCAGGCGTCCGTCAGCAGTAGCTGGTTTGCAAAATTTGCGTCATATGATGTCTGTGAAGTGTGATGCTTGGAGTTTTAGGCTGAGGGCTTGATCTTTATGGCCGGTGCTGACTCGACAGTAAGCAGTTGCCTTGAGGCGCCTTCCATTGTCTTGCTCAACAGTCGCGGGGATGGCCGTAATTTTCTTTTCCGTGATTACTTCTTCTTCACTTTGATAAAATGGCGGCGCATCGACCCTCGAAGGCCGATGCGCTTCATATGGCGTTGTTGTATGAAAAAGCTACATTTCCTTTGGCTTAATACCAATAGAAAATGTAGCTTCTAACTTGGAGCGGACAACAGGAATCGAACCTGCACGGGTCGCCCCACTGGCTCCTAATGCTAACGACACCTCAGTGGAAGAATGATTTATGTTTCATTCTCGCCTTCAAGCAATGCCTTAACCTCTTTAACAAGTTGCTCCTTGTCGGGGATGTAATACACATACCGCGATGCAAAAACTTGATTACTCATGTCGCCCAACGCATACTCGGCTACGATATCATCATTCGTTTTACAGGATAATCCCAACGGGCGGATTGTCTGTTTCCTCATTAATTTCGGTTTTATAATAATTCAGGTACATATTCATTTGCCCAGCATGTTCGGCTTTGAATTCATCTATTTTCAAGTCGATTAGCACATACGCTTTGAGGATTTTATTATAGAACACTATATCGACGTAGTAGTGCGTATTGCCGAGAGTTACACGCTGCTAACTGCCAACAAACATAAAGCCACGCCCAAGTTCCAACAAAAAATCTTCTATATGGCGGATTAACTTACGCTCCAAGTCTCTTTCTAACAGAGGTTTTTTTTCATTGGCGCCAAGAAATTCAAACACATATGGGTCTTTTAGTATGTCTTCCGGCTTGGACATCGCAACGCCTTGACGCGCAAGCGCAAGCACAGCTTCTTTATTTGCCTTGCCGTCAGACAGCAGCAGACGCTCAAACAGCGACGTGCCTATCTGTCGTTTTAGTTCGCGTACAGACCAGCGGGAATTCATGCACTCTTGCTGATAAAATGCCCGCGCATCCACATCGGAAACGTTTGTCAGCTCACAACAATGCGACCATGTTAATAATCCGGACGCATCTGAGCTATCTGAACCTAATTTACCAGACGCGTCTGGCAAATTAGGGAACGCAAGATAAAAATTCCGCATGCATTGCAAATTCGAGCGTGAAAATCCACGACCCAAGTCGCGAGTCAATTCTTTGGAGAGCTCCGCCAGCAAGCGTGTTCCATATTGTGCTTTGACATTGCCATCCTGTTCATGCTCGACGATGATGCGACCTATTTCCCAATAGGTTTTAAGCAAGCGATTGCTAAGTTCGCGCACAGCCGACAGGCGCGCATCGTGCATAAGGGTCTTAATTTGGCTGGCTACGTTGTTTAGATGTATAAGTTCCATATTACCACCACTTCATTTTCGCTATTATTAATTATACCACTTTTTCATCTTAAATGATATAAGGCATTTTTTATGGGTTTGGCCAATTGCGCTGATTACAAGAAATCCAGTACAGAGAAAGGTAATTGTCGGGAATTACGGTTTCGCATGAAGTTCATTTTAGCGGTTCCGAATTGGTTGTAGGCCTCG
>Ga0131853_10019463_pt1 | contig 12355 bp, 10 predicted proteins | sample TergutLab28metaG_FD_92764 | JGI IMG/M metagenome (GOLD analysis project Ga0131853, IMG submission 92764) | Labiotermes labralis P1 segment gut microbial communities from Petit-Saut dam, French Guiana - Lab288 P1 (version 2) (version 2) | ecosystem: Host-associated > Arthropoda: Insects >...
CACCGGATCGTCGATGTGCACGGCCGCTTCGCCGGGCCGGTCTCGCTGGCGCTAGCCCTACTCGCCTCATTCACCTTCATCTCCGCGGCCGTTGTCCCCCTTAGCACTCAACTGCATTCTCAGCTGACTCTGCGGCTTTCCCAGAAGGAGGAGCGGCTGCGCGCCCAAGAGGCGGGGCGCGCTCGCGACTACATGCAGGCGGTCCGGCAGGTAACGGCAGACCTGAATGCCCAGGTGGTCGCCCACGTGAACATTCGAGTTCAGGAGTCGATGCCGCCAAGCTACAAAAGGATGCTGTCCGACACTCGGTTCCAGAACCAAGTCGACAGGATCAATTCTGGCACTAGCCAGCTAGGAAAAACTCTGCACCAGATCGACCCAGAAGCCGCACGGGTCCTGGCTATGGAAAACGCACGCACGCAAAACCTGCAAGATCTTTCGGATCAGCTTCCCGAGTCTTCACCGGACGGACGGCTCCCTACGTCCGCGCCGGCTCACGTGACAGCCAGCCAGGCGGCCGCCGCACGGAAATGGGTGAAAGAAGATTCGGGCGAAGATGTCTTCGACCTTCTAGAAGCAGACAACGATCAGATTACGCTTCAAATGGGAACAACCTTTATCTCTTCTCCATTCTGGAAAAATATCAAGACGGCCTTCAAAGGCAAGTTCCCGTTCGCCGAGCCGATGATTGACATCCTGTCGAGCACGATTGGCGACCAGCTCCAAGAGACCATCTACGAGAAGGTCGCTCCTATCGTCAAGGATGTCGTCAACCGAACCGGAAACGCGCGGGCGCAGATTTCTGCGGTAGCCCAGAATATTAGCGCTAAAGTCAACGTCGCTAGCATGGTCCGGGCGCACGCCGAAGAAATCATCAACGTAACGGCCGAACGGGAAGCAGACCTCACCCGCCTCACCGATGGCGCGACTCAGGTGTCGTATTACGCCCAGATCGTCCGGGAAAAGAACAAGCTCGTACTGGAATCCGTCATCGACCCTATCGGCCTAGAGTTCTCTCCCGCAGGCGGAGATCTCATCACTCGCGGCGATTTCGATCCGGCGCTCACCGCGATACTCAACTCAAGCGAGCCGGTTCAGGCCGAGGTCGTCAAGGAGCTCGCCTCACTATCGCAGGCCAGCGATTCAGAACTGCTGCAGCTCTGGCAGTCATACAACATGCGTGTCGATTCGGGCGCGCTGGACACGGGCGACGTGGATGCCTCCGGTGAGCCGATTGTGACTGATCCGGTGAGCCTGAAACACAATGCCGCGCACGTCCTCCAGTTCCTCGCCCCAGACCTGCCCGGAGTAGTCACTAGCGGAGACCTGAATATCGCCAACGCCAACTGCGGCTGCTCGTAATCCGCGAGTCCGCGCGGATCACTGCCCCGGGGCACCCGCGGAAATGTGAGAGCAGCGAGGAGGCACCCTCCCCCGCAGCACGTCCGGCGGCGGCTTCCCGCACCGCGCCGCTTGCACCTCATTGGTGACCGTGGCTTTCCGGCCCCTGCCGCACTCCCCTTACTCCGGACCGGAGGGGAACCGCACCTCGCATGGCTGCGCAGCGAATTTCTCGCACCACAAGGAGTTAAATTCCTTTATGTGGGATTTTTTTACCTCTTGTACCGTATAAGGGATTCCGGCTAGGGTCGCCACAAGGCAGCGGCGCGCCTCGCAGCCCGCCTGCTGGCCAGGTACATCGGAGGACAGGGCGGAGCCCCGGAAGGGAGGTGAGCTGCTCGATGCCGGGCAGGTTTCGCGTGATCCGCCTAGCGTGGCCGGCGATTTCGGATCTGCTCCTGGATCGTCTCGGCGGACTTCAGAAGATCCGGCACCAGGACACGGACGCCCCCGATGCTGCCCGCCAGCATGCTCGGGACCGCGACGCTGATCGCGGCCAGCGGGGCGCCGGCCGGGTCGGTCAGCGCGGCGGCGACCGCGGCCACGCCCTCGGAGCTTTCCTCCCAGTTGAGGGCATAGCCCTGGCGGCGGACCAAGGCGAGTTCTCCCAGCAGCTGACGGCGCGAGGTGATCGTGGACTGCGTGGGCGCGGGCAGTTCCTCATCGGGGTAGCGGCGTATCAGCTCGCTGTCATCCAGCGCGGCGAGCAGGGATTTCCCCGCCGACGACGCGTGCGCGTGCCGGACCAGGCCGACCCGGTTGCCGACCCGGACCTCGGACAGCCCTTCGTAGCACTCGATGAACCGGATCATCGTGCCCTCCAGGATCGCCAGGCTGCTCGTCTCGCGGGTCGCGTTGCGCAGCTGCTCCAGGCCGGGCAGGGCGATTCTCCTGATGTCAATCTTGCTGATCGCCGCCATGCCGATGGCGTGCAGCGCTGGCCCCGGCTGGTAGGCACCGTTGGGCTTGTCCTGCATGAGGAAGTCCCGACGGCGCAGCGCCGACAGCAGCCGGTGAGCCGTCGAACGGGCCACGCCAAGAAGCTCCGCGGCCTCCGAGACGCGCAGCGCCTGCCGTTCGGCGACCAGCTGGAGCAGCCGGAGCGCGTTGTCAACGGAAGTCATTCGCTCGCCTGCCGCGGACTCGGCGGCCGCCAGGCCGTCAGGTGCCTCATTCGCCATAGCGGAAAAGTATCCCCCTTCTATCCCGGAACGAAGAATAGATGACCGAAATACAGGGTCCCAGCGAGCGGGCGCGCGAACTCGTCCGCGGTTCCTACGATCTCCACGTCCACATCGAGCCGGACGTCATGAAACGGCGGATCGACGACATCGACCTCGGTCGCCGCAGCCTCGACGTCGGCCTGGCCGGATTCGTGCTGAAATCGCACTACGTGCCCACCGGTGAGCGCGCCAGCGTCGTCCGCAAGGCCGTACCCGGCTCAGACGCCCGCGGCGCGATCACCCTCAACAACTCGGTCGGCGGGATGAACCCCACCGCGGTCGAGATCGCCGCCCGCTCCGGCACGTCGGTCGTCTGGTTCCCCACCGTCGACAGTTCCAATCAGCGCGCTTCCCGGGCCCAGGCCCCCGCTGGGGCCACGCCGCCCATGTGGGCCGCGCTGCAGGACGACCTCAGCGAGCGTGGCATCGCGGCCGGGCCGGTTCCGATCCTGACCGAGGACGGCGCGGTCACCGAGGACGTCCGGCAGGTCATCGCGCTCATCGCCGAGCACGACATGGTCCTGGCCACCGGACACCTGTCCGCCGGGGAGATCGCGACCGTTGTCAGCGCCGCCGTCGAGGCGAAGGTCGAGCGGATTGTCGTGACGCACCCGGAGTTCACCTCCCAGCGCGTCCCGGGCGGCCAGCAGCGCGAACTGGCCGAGCAGGGCGCGTACCTGGAGCGCTGCTTCACCACCCCGCACACCGGCAAGGTGACGTGGGAGGAGATGTTCGCGAACATCCGCGCCGCCGGACCTGAGCGCTCCTTTATCGCCAGTGACCTCGGACAGCCGTTCAATCCGCCGGTCGAGGACGGACTGGCGCTGATGGCCGACCGGCTCCTCGGCGCCGGGTTCACTGAGCAGGAAGTCAGCACCATGACCGTGCGCAACTCGCGCTGGCTGATGGGAGCGGCGGAAGCATGAGCACGGTTTCTCCTGGTACCGCCGAGCTGAAGCGGACGCGGCGGGCGGTTTTCGGCGGATCCTTCGGGTTCTTCGTGGACATGTTCGACGTTTACCTGCCGACCGTCGCGCTCGCGCCGGCGATCAGCTACTTCACGCCGCACACCATGCCCGCCAGCACCAAGGGCATCGTCACCGCGCTCATCTTCGTCGCGACGCTGCTCGGGCGGCCGATCGGGTCCGCGATCTTCGGCGGGCTGGCCGACCGGGTCGGACGGCGCAAGGTCACGCTCTGGTCCGTCGCCGGCTGCGGCGTCTGCACCCTCGGCATCGCCGTCCTGCCCGGGTACTCCTCGGCCGGGATGGTCGGCGTCGGCGTCATGATCGCGCTGCGCCTGGTCGACGGCGTCTTCATGGGCGGCGAGTACACCGGCGCCACGCCGCTCGCCATGGAGGCGTCCCCCAACGGCAAGCGCGGCTGGTACGGCGGCCTGGTCGGCGCCGGGTTCGCGTTCGCCTACTGCGCCATCGCGCTCGTCACCCTGCTCGTGCTGCAGTTCGCGCCCGAGGGCGGGCCGACCGCCGCCTACTCGGTGTGGGGCTGGCGGATCCCGTTCATCGTCGGCGCCGTCCTGTGCGGGATCTTCCTCGTCTGGTACTCGCGCCAGGTCGACGAGTCGCCGGCCTGGAAGGCGGCGAAGAAGGTCCGCAACCCGGTCCGCGAGGTCCTGACCGGGCGGTCGGCCCGGGACTACCTCCAGGTGTTCGTCATGATGACCGGCGTCTGGTTCGCGTCCAACATGGCGTCCGGGCTCCTGCCCGCCACCCTGCAGTCGCAGGCCCACGTCTCGGCGACCGAGGTGACGGGCGCACTGGTGATCGTTCAAGCCATCCATACGGTGCTATTTCCGTATATCGGCGCGTGGAGTGAACGGGTCGGGCGCCGCGTCTTCCTCGCCTGGAACGGCGTCGCCGTCGGCGTGGTGTGCGCGCTCGCGTTCGCGTCGCTGGCCGCCGGGCTGTGGAGCGGTTTCGGCCTCGTGCTGGTCGTGACGCTGGTCATCCGGCTCAGCGGCGGCAGCATGTTCGCGATCACGCCGTCCTACCTCAGCGAGCGGTTCCCCGCGGCGATCCGGGGCAGCGGCTTCGGCCTCGGGTACGGCGGGCCGCTGCTGCTCACGTCGTTCTACGCGTACTACCAGGACTGGCTGGGTCATTTGATGCCGTCGTCGTACACGCCAGTGGTGCTGCTGGTCTTCGGCGGGATCTGCATGGTCGTCGGCGCGCTGCTGGGACCCGAGACCCGGGCGGTCGACTTCACGATCAGCGAAAGCGAGACCCAGGAGCCCAGCGCACCCGTGTAAATACGCCCGGCAGGGCCGGGTTCCGGTCGCGGACCCGGCCGTCGTGGCCGGGGACGACGAAGCCGGCCTGCCACGGAACGGGCGCCGGACCCGCGTCGTCAGGCGGGCGGTCACCGGCCGGGATACAGGCTGGTCAGCATGCCGAGGGCGCGCGCGAACAGGTCGGGGGTGAGGGTGTCCGGGGCCGGCGGCGGCCAGTTCCGGCCCGCCGGCCGATGATGCTGCTGCGCGGGTTCGCCCGCGTCCCCGTCCGCGCCCGCTGACGCCCTAACGGCGGCGCAGGACGCGGGCCACGCCGGCGGCGACGGTCGTGGCGAGGATCCACCCGGCCGCCATCAGGAGGTAGGACAGCCACTGCTCGCCGCCGCCGGGCCGGAACTCGTACTTCATCCCGAGATCCACCACCGGCAGCAGCAGGTCGACCGCGTAGACGATCCCGTTGAAATGCGGCGCCTGCCCGTTCGTCATGGCCGGGGGCGGCAGCAGCGAGAACACGATGCTCCCGGTGACGAGCAGCAGCGCCATCCAGGCCAGGGCGCGCCCGGGCCGGTACCCGTAGCCGACGGTGATGTCCTGCAGCAGGCCCACGACCTTCAGCGGCGCGCCCCGTCCCTCGTACCGGATCCGCTCGCGGGCGTACTGCACCTCGCGGGCCTGGCCCGGCTGGCCGTGCGCCGCGTACACGGCGGCCAGCTGCTCATACGGCTGCGCCTGGAAACCGCGCGGGTCGCGGCCGAGCCAGCGCAGCCGCCGCGCGGCGGGCACGAGCGGCTCCAGGGCCTGGTAGGTGAAGCCGTCGAACCGCATGTCGTCCGGCCAGCCGTCCGGGTCGTCGCGCAGCAGGTCGACGGCCGTGTGGCTGAGGTCGACGCACCCGGTGACGGCCTCCGGGCGCAGGTCCAGTTCCCGTGCCCTCAGGTTGCCCGCGTCCAGCGCGTTGCCGTCCGGGTTCGAGAGCGTCGACTCCTCCAGGTAAACCGAGCCGTCGATGACCGACCCGAACAGGCGCAGCGATCCTTCCGCCCTCATCCGGTGGCAGAACACGTCGGAGGTGACCCGCGCCCGGGACAGCCGGCACGCCACGCCGTCGGCTCCCCGGTCGCGCAGCTCGGTGTCCTCCAGCAGGACGCGGGCCCCGGCCTGGATGCTCCGCAGGTTGACTTCGCCGTGCGCCCGGGTGCCCGTCAGCACGAACGAGCCTCCGACCCTGACCCGTTCGGCGCTGAGGGCGTCCTTCCCGTCGCCGTTCTCCAGCACGGCCTTCGGCAGGTTCATGTCGCCGCTGATGTCGGCGCCCGTCATCGACAGCTGCCCGTGACAGGACACCCCTTCCCCGTGCAGCGCGATAACGCGGATGGCGTCCAGGTTGAGCGCGACGCCGCCGGGGTTGCTGAACGTCGCGCCCTCGATCGTCAGGTTGGCCGCCAGCCGCGCGCCGATCAGCCTGACCTCCCCGGAGGCGTGGAATCCCCGGGCCACGAAGACCCCGCCGCCCGCTTCCAGCCCTCCCGCGACCAGCGCGAGCCGGTCGGGGTTGGACAGCCGGGCGGCGGACAGGAGGAGCGAGGCCGTGATCCGGCAGTTGGTCGCGGACGTCTCCCCCTGGGTCCTCAGGCCCTGGCAGTCGAGGTTCCCGCCGACCGTCGCGTAGCGGAAGTTCAGCGCTTCCTTCCCGGGGCGCACGATCCGCGCCCGGCTGAGGACGGCGGCGCCGGAGATCGTGGCCGCCTGGAACGAGACCAGTCCCCGCGCCCTCAGGTTCGCTCCCTCGAGGCCGCCGTCCAGGACGAGCCCCGGGGCGAGCACGGCTTCCTCGCCCGCGCCCGCGCGGGTCCCGGAGACGCGCAGCTTGCCGCTGACCCGGGCCTGTTCCAGCCGGACGGATCCCGCGACCGTGGAGCCCGACAGGTCCAGGAGGCCGTCCAGCCGCATCAGGGTGCCGTCGAACCCGGGCAGTTCGCAGCCGATGACGCGGACCGTCCGCACGGAACTGTCGGCGAAGCACAGCTCGGTGTCGAAGACGCAGTCCTCGAAGGTCACCGGGCAGGTGACGACGGCTCCGGTGAGATCCAGCCGGCCCTCGACGTCGGCCCCGCGCAGCCGCAGCGCCGGAGCGTGCCCGGGCTCCGGGTCCGCCCCGCCGAGCAGCAGCGACGCGATGACCTCGGCCCGGATGACGGGCCGGGCGCCCGTCCCGCTCAGGTCGGCGAGCGCGCCGCCGGGGAACGCCTTCCACAGCGACCGCTCGGCCTCGCCGAGCTCAGCAGATTCCACGCGTTCATTCTTGTGGACGGATATGTTCCGAATCCAGGGATCTCACGAGATTGAACAGCCGGCCGGGGTGAAGGTCAGTCCCGGGCCAGGGCGTCGATGGCCGTCAGGGCCAGGGTGCCCAGCTCCTGGTCCCCGTCGATGGCGGCCCCCAGCTGCCGCCGGCTCAGCCGGCGCACGGCGAGCCGGCACAGGCCCACGGCGTCGGCGACGATGGTGACGTCCGGTTCGGCGGCCCGCGGTTCCGGCGCGAGCGGCACGGTGAACGTGCCGCCGGCCGGGCCGGTGAGGACGAAACGGGCGGCACGGCCGGGCGCGACGGCGCCCTGGTAGGCCATGGCCAGCGGCACGGCGGCCATCAGCGCGGCGCACAGGGTCGCCATGCGCTCGGGGTCCAGTTCCGGCAGCGGCCGGCCGGTGGCCTGGCAGATGTCGATGGCGTGAGCCCACAGCTCGCCGGTGCGCGTCACCAGGAGCTGGTCGACGCTGACGGTAATGTCGTGGAACACCACCGGCCGGGCGCCGTCGCCGACGGCCGCGGCCGCCACCGCGCGGGCCGCCTCATGCCACTGGCGGGCGACGTCCCGCGGGCCGGCGCCGGCGAGCTCGGCGACCACGGGCCGCGTGGACGCGACATGGTCCGGCAGGTCCGGGACGGTGTCGGCGGGGTCCAGCCAGCGCAGCACGAGCCGCTCCACCCCGGTCAGGTGCGCGACCAGGTCGCGTACTCTCCCGTGGTCGGCGTGGGCGGGCGCGTCCCATTCGCCGTCGGCGAGCGAGTTCAGCAGGCGGTGCAGGTCCTCGACGGTGCGGTCGAACGCGACCGCCGGCTCGCACGGCCGGGCGGCGTCGAGGGGCCGGCCGGGCGCGCGGCCCGCGACGGCCCGGGCGAGGGTGGTCGCGCGCAGCGCCGGCGGCGGGTCGGCGACCGTCTGCTCGGCGAGCAGGGCCGCGATCTCGTCGTCGAACGGGCTGGTCATGAGATCGCCTCCCGTGCCTCGTCTGCCTCGTCGGTGAGCAGCGTCCGCAGCCGGGCCAGCGCGGCCCGCAGCCGGTACTTCGCCGTCCCCTCCGGAATGCCGAGCTTCCGGGCGACCTGCACGTAGGTGAGGCCCTCATAGTAGGCAAGCTGCACCGCCGTCCTCTGCTCGGCGGGCAGCGCGCCGAGCAGTTCGGCCAGGCGTTTCCCGCGCCAGGTTCGCGCGGCGGCGGCGAGCACCTGGGTTTCCGGGCCGTCCGGCTCCGGCATTACCCCCGGCACCGTCTCGGCCCGGGAACGGGCCTCCTGCCGCCGGACCTCGTCGACGGCGCGCCGGTGCGCGAGAACCGCGAGGTAGGTGCGCAGCGACCCCCGGCTCACGTCGACCCGGGACGGCGTTTCCCACAGGCAGGCGAACACCTCCTGGGTGATGTCGCGGGCGAGTTCATCATCCCGGGTCACCTGGCGGGCCAGCCCGTACACCAGTCCGGCGTGCTCGTCGTAGACAGCGGCCAGTGCCGAGTCGTCGCCGGCCCCGATCCGCGCCACGAGCAGTGCGTCGCGGTCACTGGAGATCGCCACAGGCCTGACAGTACGACGTTCCGCAGCCTGCCGCCAGCCCGGAGGCGGCGGGCGATCGTGTAGCGGCCGGGGGCGGCTCCGGCCGGGTCCGGTGCGTCCGGCGATGCCGTGACTCCGTATGATTTATGGAGGTCACGAGGGGTTCTGCCGGTCAGGCAGCAGAGAGGGGCGTGCGCGAATGACCATCGCGAACGTAACGGCGGAGGACGGCACCCTTACCGTTCCCCGCCAGGCGCGGACAGCGGCGCTGACACCGGTGGCGGCACCGGCGCCGGACCCGGCGGGCCGGGAGAGGGCCGTGCTGGCCGTCCCGGCGGGCCGCCCGAAGTCCCGGTACTGGCAGGCGGTCACCCGCTACCTGGAGGACTACCGGGAAAGCTACGACCCCGGGGCCGCGGGAGCCGGCGGACAGCCGGCCTACCGCAGCCCCGCGCAGGCCGCCGAGGCCGCCGCCCGGTTCCGGGCGGACGCGGAAGCGGCCGCGGACCTGGCGCTGCGGGCCCAGCGGGACACCCGGGCGGCCGCGGGCCGCCTGGAGGCCGCCGCCGTGGCGCTGGAGAAGGCTCCGGCCTGGCAGTGGCGGGTCCGGGCCCGGCTGCGCGCCGAAGCCCACCTGGAGCAGGAGCGCCGGGCCGCGGCCCTGCGGGACCTGGACGGGCACTCCGCCGCCATGGAGCACCTGCTGCGCCAGTCCCGGCGCGCCGAGCGGATCGCGGCGGTCCTGCGGCGCTCGGACCGGGCGCACCTCGCCGCCGCCGGCGCGGCCGCCCGGACCGCGGGCTGGCGGCCCGGGAACCCTCTCCCCGCCCGGTCGGCGGTCTACGTCGCGGGCCGGGACGGCATCGAGGCGCTGCCCGCCATCGCCCAGCGCTGAACCGCGCTCCTACAGCCGCCGCAGGACCCGGTCCAGGGCGGAGGCGACTTCGTCGGCGAGCGAGCCCCCGGCCGCGGCGCCCGGAGCCGGGGCCCCCTCGGCGCCCGGCTCCGGATTCAGGTCACGGGTCAGGCCGCAGGACAGGCACTCGGCCTGGTCCAGCCGCCGGATGAGCTGCGTGCCGCCGCAGCCGGGGCAGCGGTCCAGTTCGCCCGCCGCGGCCTCGAGACAGTCCGGGCACACCAGGACCTGGTGCTCGCGGCGCACGCCCCGTTTCCAGGAGCTGGGCTTGCCCTGCTCCGGGTCGGACTGCCGGGCGCCGCAGCGGTAGCACGGCATCGGGCGCCTCCCGCCGACTGCGTTCGCGGTTCCTGCTGCCAGAACAGCAGAAACCGCGAACATAAGCCAGGGCTACAGCCAGGGGAAGGCTACGACAGGGCCGACAGCGCCTTGGAGTAGTCCGCGATGTCCCGGGCTTCCGGGATCGGGTTGACCACCTTCCAGGTCACCTTGCCCTGCTTGTCGATGACGAACGTGCCGCGGGTCGCCAGCCCCTTGTCCTCGTCGAACACGCCGTAGGACTTCGCGACCGCGCCGTGCGGCCAGAAGTCGGCGAGCAGCGAGAACTCGAACTTCTCCGCGTCCGCCCACGCCCGGTGGGTGAACATGGAGTCCACGGACACCGTGATCAGCTCCACGTCTTCCCGCGAGGTCGCCTCGGGGAAGCTGTCCCGCAGCCCGCACAGCTCGCCGCTGCACACGGGGCTGAAGGCGAGCGGGTAGAAGACCACCACGACGTTCTTCTTGCCGCGGAAGCTGGACAGCTTCACCGGCGTGCCGTGCTGGTCCGGGAGCTCGAAGTCCGGGGCTTCGTCCCCGATCTCAACTGCCATGCCTGCATCCTTCCAGGGTTTCGTCACGCGCGCGGGAGCCCTCGGGCCGCCCGCGTGCGCTTTCCACTCCCAAACCCTAGTAGCGGCCTGCGAGACGTAAGCAACGACCCGTTCGGGATGACGGGTTTCGGGTTGGGCTACTTGCGGGCCTTGGGCGCCACCAGCCTCGATCCCGACCAGTCGCGAGCCGCGCTCACGCTGGAGGTCTGGGAGAGCCCGGCGGTGGACGCCGCCTCCCCGATGTCGCTCGGCTCGATGTGGCCTTCCCGGCCCGTCTTCGGGGTGAGGAGCCAGATGTACCCGCCGTCGGCGAGGAGAGCCTCGGCGTCGACGAGTGCGTCGGCGACGTCTCCGTCGTCCTCCCGGTGCCACATCAGTACGACGTCGACGACGTCCCCGTAGTCCTCGTCCACGAGTTCGACGTCCTCGATGGCCGTGATCGCCTCGCGCAGTTCCTCATCAACATCGTCGTCATAACCGAGCTCTTGCACTACCTGGCCCGGCTTGATGCCGAGCCGCTCGGTCTGGCCGTGTTGGTCCTGCGCTTGGCGCGCGGTCGCGCTCACTGAGTGTCCTCCTGAATCCTTCCCCGCGCCCCCCAGCCGCTGTGCGCGTCAGTGGCCGCGTCAGTACTTCTTGTTGGGACAGTTCACACTGGGTCGGCTCCTCGCGCAAGTGGCAATCCGCCCAGCGACCAAAACAGGCCCCATTTTTGACTTCCCGCCCGGCATCAACGCTACCCGTGCAGACAAAGTCGATACGTACCGTAACGTACGACGTTACCATTCGCAACGGAAGCTACACCGAGCGGCACCCCGAAGCGGTCAGCTGAAACACGCGAGAGCTACCGTCGGGTAGTGATGCATTCCAGGCCGTCACGTACGACGATTGACCTGGACGGTTCAGTTTTTCCAAGCGGCCACCAGCCGCCGGACTACGCGGAAGGCGAGGCTACACCCGTGGCTTCCGGACGCCAACGTTACTCGATCATCAGTGACGGCCTGCCCAGCCAGCTACCGGACATCGACCCCGACGAGACCCACGAGTGGCTCGATTCCTTCGATTCCGTCACCCGCACGCGCGGCCGCGGCCGCGCCCGGTACCTGATGCTGCGCCTGCTGGAACGGGCCCGCGAGCAGCAGGTCGGCGTGCCCGGGCTGCGCAGCACCGACTACATCAACTCGATCCCGCCGGAGACCGAACCCTGGTTCCCCGGCGACGAGCACGTCGAGCGGCGGATACGGGCCTACATCCGGTGGAACGCCGCGATCATGGTGTCCCGCGCCAACCGCCCGGGCGGCGCATCCGTCGGCGGGCACATCGCGACCTACGCGTCGGCGGCCGCCCTGTACGAGGTCGGGTTCAACCATTTCTTCCGTGGCAAGGATCACGGCGAATCCGGCGACCAGGTCTTCATCCAGGGCCACGCCGCGCCCGGAATGTACGCGCGCGCGTTCCTCGAGGGACGCCTGTCCGAGGCCCAGCTCGACGGGTTCCGCCAGGAACTGTCCACCCCCGGCGGCGGCCTGCCGTCCTACCCGCATCCCCGGCTGATGCCGGACTTCTGGGAGTTCCCCACCGTCTCGATGGGCCTGGGCCCGCTCAACGCGATCTACCAGGCCCGTTTCAACCGCTACCTGCTCGCCCGCGAGCTGCACGACACGTCCCGGTCGCACGTGTGGGCGTTCTGCGGCGACGGCGAGATGGACGAGCCGGAGGCCCTGGGCGCGATCGGCCTGGCCGCCCGCGAGGAACTGGACAACCTCACCTTCGTCATCAACTGCAACCTGCAGCGCCTCGACGGGCCCGTCCGCGGCAACGGCAAGATCATCCAGGAGCTGGAGTCGTTCTTCCGCGGCGCCG